>Ga0307516_10000083_pt1 | contig 104307 bp, 124 predicted proteins | sample 19_EM_MG_FD_203310 | JGI IMG/M metagenome (GOLD analysis project Ga0307516, IMG submission 203310) | Populus trichocarpa ectomycorrhiza microbial communities from riparian zone in the Pacific Northwest, United States - 19_EM | ecosystem: Host-associated > Plants > Roots > Unclassified... | reverse complement strand
TCCCACAACCCTCTTAAACCCCCCCCCCCCCCCCCCCCCCCCGCAACAGTGGGTACTTACATTTGTATCTCTATCCTCCAGGTGTACCTACCTATATCATACCCACCTGGCAGTTATCGCCGCCGAGCGCATAAGGAATGACATGGATCTATGCAGTCGCGAGCAGTTACCATATGGGCTTGCATTCTGGCTTGTCCAGTCAGCGTCTTTCGTCGATCGTATGCTACTTTGGGGGTATGCACCTAGAGCGGCAAGGAGCTCACGACGTTAGCGCAGTGAGCACTGGGCTTCTCCGACTGCGCTTGAGGATAACCGGAGCATATGGATGGAATAAATACTCCAAACATATATAATGCGGCGGCTGCTGCACCGCGGGGGTCTTGGTCGCTGCATTTCTGTTACATCCGCCAGAGGAGCGCATGCAGATCTGTAGATACCGTAACCCCAAGAACAAAAAAATCTAAGATGCGGCTCTGGACGTCGTACAGCCCATTCCCTCTAAAAGTACGTAGGTATGTGCTAAAGAAAAAGAAAGCACCGCGTAAAAAAAGCCTTACATATGAAGATGAACGCACGATCGACCCATCGGAAGCAAACCAGCACACGATCAAGACCAACCAAACCAGTACATGTTAGTTATGTTACCGCAGGCAGAAGACGAGAACCCCGGATACAGGCAGAAAACGGTTCGGAAAGGGGAAGATCCGGACTGGGGGACTCCGACCCATTACTTCGGGCAGATTATTCCGTGCCGCTGAAGGTGCGGACGCACCGGCGTGGTCGAGCCAATCTTGAAGGTGGCTGGGCCTGCATCGTATCGTAAGCTGGACGGTCCGTTGTGATAAGCGGCGAGAATTCATCACTCACAGTGGTCACACTTCCAGTATTGCGGGAGATCGTGTGGGATCGGCCTTCCATGCTCCCATATCCGAGATGTGAAGCGGCGTTTTCCGTTATTCGTGGAGGTCTGCGGAGCAGGACGGTTCGAGACGCTCGGAGGATTCGCAGCGTTCGGGGGGTTCGCGGCGCTCGGACGATCCGCGACGCTCGGAGGATCCACAGCACTCGGAGGATTCACGGCGCTTGGAGGATCCGCGACGCTCGGAGAATCCACAGCACTCGGAGGATTCAAGGCGCTCAGAGGATCCGCGACGCTCGGAGGATCCACAGCGCTCGGAGGATCCGCGACGCTCGGAGGATTCACGGCGCTTGGAGGATCCGCGACGCTCGGAGAATCCACAGCACTCGGAGGATTCACGGCGCTTGGAGGATCCGCGACGCTCGGAGAATCCACGGCGCTCGGAGGATCCGTGACGCTCGGAGGATTCACGGCGCTTGGAGGATCCGCGACGCTCGGAGAATCCACGGCGCTCGGAGGATTCACGGCGCTTGGAGGATCCGCGACGCTCGGAAGAGCGGGCTTCGGCTGGTCCGGTTTGAAGGTCCAAACGAAGATTGGGACTCTTCCGTGGTAGGAGTTCCATAGGATCTTGCGGCGCCACTCGTGCATGGGGTCGTCCTCGGACTGCGCTTGAAGAACGTCTCCCTCGACGGATCCCTCGGCTTCCGAGTCGGACTCACTCTCGGACTCGGCGCTCGTATCCTCCAACCAGCAGCGCTGCAGCTTCCACACCCAGTCGGTGCCCACCCTCTCCGCCATGTACCGAAGATAGCCCCAGTTCTCAGGGACATCCTCCTCGGGCGCCTTGAGAAAAAAGGTAAGTCCCTCCTTGGTAGGGCTTTGGACACGGCAGTCAAGGATCACCGTCAGGAGATATTCTTCGCTGCTGTAACTCGGTGACGACGGAGCACTTACTAGTCAAATCCGAGCCCCTTGATTGAGTACTCGAGATAATTTCCACGGATATGGTAGTCGATGCTAATCAGAGAGACGCTATAGTGTAACCCAAAAGCCTTGGGTGCTAAGGCAAGACTCCTCCGCAGCATCTGGTTTGTCGCCATTCTGGTGGACAGCTGCAACAAGCCAGCAACTGCAGCCACCTCCAGAGTGCTCAGCTGCGTGTCAGAAAGCGACTCCTCGGTGGTATCGGCGGTGGTATTTTCACGAAGTTCTTCGGACATTTTGGGTTATAAGGTATTGGAAGAGGAAGGGGGGAAGAAAGGGGGGAATCGGTGGAGTAAGTGTGAGGGTGGAAGGAAGAGTTGGAGGCGTCGGAAGTGGTGGGAGCGAGAAATGCAGCGTGTGATCCTATAAACCTCGGCGGTAACGACGGAAGAGTTTGTCAGCGGAACGCCTGAACGGGAAACATTCGGGTCTCGGCGCTGATCGTCGCCGTTGGTCGACATATACCGGCTTCTTCACGAGAGACTTGACGATATACCTCGCCATATACGCCCATCTCCTCGGACAGCTCTCTTACTGCCACGAGGCGCTGTACCCCCGCGGACGCAACGCCTACAGCTCGACTGGATGGGTTCCATCGTTTCCTATGGCTATGGGAACCCGGGGAAAAGGGACAGAGCGTGCTAGTACTTTCTCCGCAGCTCCGCTCACTCGTTTCCAGATTCCGGGCCCGGGCGTGATCCATCCGCTCCGTTACTTGGAGAGCGCAGGGAGCAGAGGAAGAGAGCAAACTAGAGAACGGGCAGAAGGTTGAGGCGGATGGCACTCGTTTGCTCCTTGCGTTTAGGGATAGCGAGTGCAAGGCCTTTGCTTGATGGCTTTGCGCAACATTGTCCGTGGAGAACGGCAAAAAGTTGTTGCATTATATCCCCACTCATGGCTAAAACGGTCGAATGCTAAGATGATGAAGCAAGGAGAAGGAAAAATCCGCTTCGTCACTGCAGCACGGGAGAACGAACGTCCGCCACAGCCGACCCATCTACCTCCACGACCGCCTAACCAGACGTCGTGGCCACATCACAGACGCCACAGCCGTGCGGGCGTGGGATATAGCAGTGGTGCGCTCTCCCTTGAGCGGCGAACGGATGTCGTCACCGCTTTCGAGCTCGGCGTCGTCGAGAGAGCTGTGTTCATAGAGCAGGCACCAAACAATGCAAAAGTGTGGACTTCGATTCCTTCACGCAGCCGGTAGACCGGCAAGCACGGCCTCGCAATCCGGACTCTCCGGACTGGCTGCGGCGTATCAGCACGGGATGTGTAAAGCAGTGCACAAGCCGAGGGAGGAGAAGGACAAAGGTGGCTTCAACAGCGCCCATCTTGCGAGCACGTTCGACATCACGTAAAGGGTTAGTAGGAAAAAAGGCTCGACAACATTCCGCGCGCGCTCGAACTCTGATCTGACACCTGTCATCGGCTTGCGACCTCACTGCTGACGTGGTTTAGTTTTCAACAGTGTCTGCACGGAGAGGCTGCAGCCGCAAATGCACGTGCATATCCATCTGCCCAGGCATCCGCCGCTGCTCAACCTCACCGCCGCCAGTAGTCCGCATCGTCCACGCAGCTTCGCTGTTCACGCCGCACGGCGCCGGCTACTACGGTTCTTATGCCCGTATGTCCAGCCTGCGGACGGCTCTGCGACACAAGTGGGGAATGGCCAGCGAGTGGCATCCGCCTATCCGGCCACTGGCGGCCGCAGTGAGTTGGCCGGTTCACTACCACTGCTCAGCCGCAGTCCGTCACGGCCACCTGTAGCCCGTCGTACCGCGCCGCGAGCCTGCCCGACCGATGCTGATAGAGTGCAGAGTGAGGATCGCCGTGGTTGTTCCCCGGGTAATCGTCGGATCACCTGATGATGTCACGATGCATGTACACCAACACAGTGCAGGCAGCCGTCTCTCTCCCTGAATTCCCTGCCATAAATATGCCAGATGACTGCTGCACATTGTAAACTTGCTTTCCTCCACGGCCAGCCTAACTGCGGTGCGAGGCACACCGAGATGCTGCCTTGTCGTCACCGCGAGCGGGTTGAGGTGCGCACTTGAGCAGTGACACACATGCTAACCCGAGTAGGTAGTTGAGCCTCAAACAAAACCGTTGTGTAGGGCTGACCGGACGATTTGGTTGGTTCCGGTTGCTGCACACTTTGTCGGCTAGTGTGGTCTCGTTGGGCCATCGAGTCATCAACTCTATTCCGTGAGTCTTACCTAGCTGACGGATGGATGATGGCGGTAGAAGAATAAGGTACTGTACATAATGTATGACTGACCGACACACACAGTGCAAGGCAGCCGTATTCTCGGAGGAATCATGTTCTACTCTACGCTACTCGGCTCGTATACTTAATGCCCCGCTGATTCCCAGGCTCACAACATATATTCTGATAGATAACATATATCCCCATAGATCACTACAACGACAGACAGACACTACCACCCAACATCCGCCGCCCACCGCCCACACCATTTTATTGCCAGTTTCTGGAGAAAGAATAGAAGATGTCCGACGATGCTAGCAACAGCAACAGCAACCTTCTCGGCGCAATGTCGGTGGCGGCTGTCGCAAACCAGATCCTACTACGAGCCCAGCCGATCCTAGAGTCGACACTGGGCATCGACACGAATGTGTTGCTGACCATCTGCATCTTCCTGGCGATGGTATTCGGCGTGTGGGAGCGCGTGGATGACTTTGTGCGCACGACACTGCTGGAGGACCACTACACATGCAACATCCAAGTGTCGTCCGACGACAGCATTTACACGATGCTGATGGAGTATCTCGATGAGCACCGTATCTTCGGCGGCGACAGCGGCGGCGGCGACCCCGGCAACGATGAGACGAGCGAAATCGCGCTGATCGGACGCACGAGGAAGATTGCCTGGTACGCGAAGCCGACTCGCAACCTCGAGGCCAACCTCGACGGCTGGCGGATCGATTTCTTCAACGACGAACCCGAGTCGGATGGTGACGACGAGGCGGGCGTCGGCGACGAGACGCAGCGGTCGCTGTGCAAGAACCGGCGGAAGATCAAGTACGCGCCCAGTCCGGGATTCTGCCACTACTTCTACTACAAGCCGACCGGCCACACCGTCAAGGTCACGCGCACAGAGCCGCCAGACCCGGGCGCCGGCGCGTGGTGGAAGCGCAGGCGCGAGCACATCACGCTCTCAATCTACGGCCGCGACGACACCCCGCTCAAGACGTTCCTCCGGGGTGTGCTCGACCGCCGCAACCGCAGGGACTTCGGCCGCACCATCGTCTTCAAGGCCACCCAGGGGATCGACGGAAATGGCCCCACGTGGGGGCGCTGCTTTTCCCGCCCCATCAGACCCATCCACACCGTCATCCTCGACGACGCCCAGAAGGAGATGATCTGCAGCGACATCGCTGAGTATCTCATGCCCGTCACGGCCAAGTGGTACAACAATCGCGGTCTTCCCTACCGCCGCGGATACCTCCTCTACGGACCACCCGGTGAGTCCTCATCTCCCCCTTGCCACTGCTTCCTCCCGCAGAGCTGACATATCTCCTCCCCAGGCACCGGAAAAACCTCGCTGACGGTGGCACTGGCTGGAAAATACGGTCTGCAGGTGCACTCGCTCTCGATCTCGGCGAGCTGGATGAACGACGATATCCTGTTGCACCTGTTCAGCCGGCTTCCGCGGTCCTGCATTGTCCTGCTGGAAGACGTGGATGCGTGCGGGGTGACGCGTGAGGGCGACCGCGCCAGCGCCACCACCGCCGCCGCCACGACGCCTTCGAAGCCGGACGACGCGGCGTCAACGGACACGAAGGCAAAAGTGACCTTCTCGGGCCTGCTGAACGCGATCGACGGCGTCGCCTCGAAGGAAGGCCGTCTACTCATCATGACGACGAACCACCACAGCCGGCTGGACGAGGCGCTGATCCGGCCGGGCCGCATCGACATCCAGGTGCGATTCGACTACGCCGACGCGGAGATCGTGCACAACCTCTTCCGCGCGCTGTACGACGTCTCGGACGAGGAAAAGGCCCTACTCAAGTTCCCAGCCGACTTCCCCGCCGCCGACGAGCTCACCCAGCTCGCACGTGCGTTCGTCGACCGTGTGCCGCCTGGCCGCTTCTCGCCCGCTGAGGTCCAGGGCCTTCTGCTGCGCTTCAAGAAACACCCGCGTCTGGCCGTCGCCGCCGTCCGCGACTGGGTCGTCAAGTGCGAAATCAAGAAGCAAGAGAAGGAACGCCGCGAGTCGTTGCGCAAGCAACACGAGAACTTGGACGACACGCAGCAGAAACTCGCCGCCGTCAGGGAGCTGCTCGAAAAGGGCGTCGTCACTCAAGGCGCGGTCGCGAAGTCACTCGCCACGGACACGGATACGGACACAACAGTGGCTACTGCTGATGCGGGCGGAGAGGGCGGGAACCCCGCGGCCGTCACGCACTCGCCGCAGAACGGATCCGCCACGGACACCGAGCCCAAGAAGCCGCTAGCCAACGGTATAAAGGGAGCAAGGACTGCCGACGCTACTGCCCTTACGAATGGGTCATCCACTGCCAAGTGAACACAGCTCGAGGGAGTCACCGCTGCAAACAGCAGCTTTTTTTTTTAATTTTTTTTTATTATCTTTCCGTAAATGCCCCTGCCTTTTCCCCCATCTTTATCTCTTTTCTAAGTTTGTCTTATTGTCTTGTCCTGTTGTCCTCGGACCAGAATGTTCGTGCGGGTGGCTGTTTCAAGTAACCATGGTGTTCGAAGATCACAGTGTATCTATGTTTCCGCCTTTATATCCGTGTCCGTTTGCTTGGCCTTTTGCTTGTTTTCTTGAGTGCTTTTGGGCTTTTCCTTTACAATTATGAAGTTTGGCAGACGAACGTTGCTGGGAATGGGAATTGCAAGCAGTTGCTCGTCAGTTGTCAGTTGGCCGATGGTTTTGTGCCGGTGTGCTAGCGCAAAGCGTAACGCGGCGTCTCTCCCTCGGCGGGAGCGTCCCTCGGCGCATCTGCCCGATGCTTGCCCGTAATACCGAGACAGCAAACCGCAGAAGCAGAGGCCGATGGCCAACAGAACTGCTCTCTTGTCTCGTCACCTCTTACCCGCCGCTTCTAGGTCGGTACTGACGGGCATGTCTGGCAGTCACTACTCACGGTGAGGATGTCCCAACCGCACACCGGCCAATCAATCTCCTCCCCCGCCCGTCGGTGGTCGAAGTCGTTCTACCGCATCAAACGCGGATCCTACCGAGTGTCGCCTTCGGCGGGTTTCAATGGCAGCACTGACCACCACTGTGTCCCACACGGGTGGAAGGAAGTATTTAATCACATAGCCAGCTGCAACGCCCATGCACCATCAATGCCCGGTCGGGGGAGCTGGGCGCTGGGGAGGGACTCCACTGTTCCCACCCACGCCCCCCTCCATGGTACCCGCAGATAAGGACTAGGGGGGCGGGTCACGTTTTCTTTTGGTTATTTCCTTTGCGTCTTTCCTTTGTCTCATCTCTTCTCCGGTGTGATTTCTTTGGTGCGTATCATACCTTCTTGGGACAGGCCTGGGCGGAGGGCAAAGGGGAGCTTGCAACGTGCCGCCACTGCGTGGACAGCGGACGGGAAAACCGGATAAAAAGTGCGCCGCCATAGTCTAGATAGGCTACATGCGAGTATGATTAAACGAAAACAAAAACTGGAGGCGGCAAGGCAACGGTGAGACGTGAAACCCTGCCAGGCTCGGAGGTTTCCCTGCGAAACCTTCCCAATTCTCTGCCTGTAAAGTCCCCCCGTTAAACAGTGATTCGACACGGGAAAGTGGGGTACATACCGAGCAGCCGCAACCTCTCCTCGACAGCCGGCAACTTCTTAGACGGCTGGCTGCTGATATCTATGACGCACTACCGGTATAGCTCCTCCACGCGCTCAGAAGAGCTTCGCGTCGTTCTTTCTGTATATTGCAGCGTGGCAGTGGGGTGCTTAAGCCGGAAAGTATGTTGTCTGTATCTGATTGGGAACATCGTGGAACAGCGACGGGAGAAGGAGTGTCGTTCTCGGTTCTGGGTTTCTTTCTTCTCCTTCTTTGCACTTAAGTACTGTACATAGTTACAACGAAAAAATAGCGAACTGCTTGCTCTACACACAAAGTCGACTCGACAACATTCCGCGCGCGCTCGAATTCTGATCTGACACCTGCCATCGGCTTACGACCTCATTGCTGACGTGGTTTCGTTTTTCAATAGTGTCTGCACGCAGACACTACAGCCACAAATGCACGTGCATATCTGTCTGCCCAGACATCTGCACAGCCTCACCGCCGCCAGTAGACCGCATCGTCCACGCAGCTTCGCTGTTCACGCCGCACGGCGCCGGCTACTGCGGCTCCTACATATGTCCGTATGTCCAGCCTGCAGACGGCCCTGCGATGCAAGTGGGGAATCGCCAGCGGGTGGCATCCGCCCATCCGGCCACTGACGGCCGCAGTGAGTTAGCCGGTTCACCGCCGCTGCTCAGCCGCAGTCCGTCACGCCCACTTGTAGCCCGTCGCACCGCGCCACGAGTCTGCCCGACCGATGCCGATAGAGTGCAGAGTGAGGATTGCCGGGCTTGTTCCCCGGGTAATCGTCAGATCATCTGATGCCGTCACGATGCATGTACACCGACAATAGCCGTCTCTCGGCCTTTCCCTATTAACCGCATCAGGCACTTCCTCTAGCCAGATAACTGCCGCACATTGTAAACGTCATATGTATTTTGTTCCACAGCCAGCCTATCTAGATGGCTGACAGGATGCTGCCTATCTATGTGTCACGAGCGGGCTGAGGTAAGCACTTGAGCAGTGGCACACAAGCTAACCCGAGTAGGCACGTAGTTAAACAAACGAAACCATTGTATAGGGCTGACCCGACGATCTGGTTGGATCCAGTTGCTGCCTGATCTGCACTCTTTGTCGGCTAGTGTAGTCACATTGGGCCATCACGCAGGCAGGAGTCAACTCAATTCCGTAAGTCTGCAGTGCTGCGCCACGCTCTACTCATTTGATGGCGCGACGGCGAGAAGTTCACTGCAATAGGCGACAGTCTATCTATCTTATCTAGCTGGACGGATGGATGATGGCTGTGGAGGAAAATGAATATAAAAAAAATAAAAAAAATAAGCAAGGCATGACTGACCGACATACACAGTGCAAGGCACAGCCGAGTTCTCGGAGGAACCGGGTACTACTCTACGCTGCCCAGCTCGTGTATTTAATGCCCCGCTGATTCCCAGGCTTATTACGTATATTCTCATAGATCACTATAACGACCGACAGACGGACGCCATCACCCAGCATTCACCGCCCACCGCCCACATAATTTTATCAGTTTCTAAAGAAAGGAAAGAAGATGTCCGATGACGCCGGCCCCAGCTACAGCAGCCTTCTCGGCGCAATGTCGGTGACGACTGTCGCAAACCAGATCCTGCTACGAGCCCAGCCGATTCTGGAGTCGACACTGGGCATCGACACGAATGTGTTGCTGACCATCTGCATCTTCCTGGCGATGGTATTCGTCGCGTGGGAGCGCGTGGGCGACTTTGTGCGCACGACACTGCTGGAGGACCACTACACGTGCAACATCCAAGTGTCGTCCGATGACAGCATTTACACGATGCTGATGGAGTATCTCGATGAGCACCGTATCTTCGGCGGCGACAGCGGCGGCGACAGCGGCGGCGGCGACACCGCCAACGACGAGACGAGCGACATCGAGCTGATCGGACGCACGAGGAAGATTGCCTGGTACGCGAAGCCGACTCGCAACCTCGAGGCCAACCTCGACGGCTGGCGAATTGATCTCTTCAAGGAGGAGCTCGAGTTGGACGATGACGACGACGAGGCCTGCGCCGTTGACGAGACGCAGAGGTCGCTGTGCAAGAACCGGCGGAAGATCAAGTACGCGCCCAGTCCGGGATACTGCCACTACTTCTACTACAAGCCGACCGGCCACACCGTCAAGGTCACGCGCACAGAGCCGCCAGACCCGAGCGCCGGCGCGTGGTGGAAGCGCCGGCGTGAGCACATCACGCTCTCAATCTACGGCCGCGACGACACCCCGCTCAAGACGTTCCTCCGGGGTGTGCTCGACCGCCGCAACCGCAGAGACCTCGGCCGCACCGCCGTCTTCAAGGCCACACAAGGGATGGACGGAAATGGCCCCACGTGGGAATGCTGTTCTTCCCGCCCCATCAGGCCCATCCACACCGTCATCCTCGACGACGCCCAGAAGGAGATGATCTGCAGCGACATCGCTGAGTATCTCATGCCCGTCACGGCCAAGTGGTACAACAATCGCGGTCTTCCCTACCGCCGCGGATACCTCCTCTACGGACCACCCGGTGAGTCCTCATCTACCCCTTGCCACTGCTTCCTCCCGCAGAGCTGACATATCTCCTCCCCAGGCACCGGAAAAACCTCGCTGACGGTGGCGCTGGCCGGAAAATACGGTCTGCAGGTGCACTCGCTCTCGCTCTCGGCGAGCTGGATGAACGACGACATCCTGTTGCACCTGTTCAGCCGGCTTCCGCGGTCCTGCATTGTCCTGCTGGAAGACGTGGATGCGTGCGGGGTGACGCGTGAGGGCGACCGCGCCAGCGCCACCACCGCCACCACCACGACGCCTTCGAAGCCGGACGACGCGGCGTCAACGGACGCGAAGGCAAAAGTGACCTTCTCGGGCCTGCTGAACGCGATCGACGGCGTCGCCTCGAAGGAAGGCCGTCTACTCATCATGACGACGAACCACCGCAGCCGGCTGGACGAGGCGCTGATCCGGCCGGGCCGCGTCGACATCCAGGTGCGATTCGACTACGCCGACGCGGGGATCGTGCGCGACCTCTTCCGCGCGCTGTACGACGTCTCGGACGAGGACAAGGCCCTGCTCAAGTTCCCAGCCGACTTCCCCGCCGCCGACGAGCTCGCCCAGCTCGCGCGCACGTTCGTCGAACATGTGCCGCCCGGCCGCTTCTCGCCCGCTGAGGTCCAGGGCTTCCTGCTGCGCTTCAAGAAACACCCGCGTCTGGCCGTCGCCGCCGTCCGCGACTGGGTCGTCAAGTGCGAGATCGAGAAGCGAGAGAAGGAACGCCGCGAGTCGGTGCGCCAGGAACACGAGAACTTGGACGACACGCAGCAGAAACTCGCCGCCGTCAGGGATCTGCTCGAAAAGGGCGTCGTCACTCAAGGCGCGGTCGCGAAGTCACTCGCCACGGACACGGACACGGACGCAGACACGGACACAACAGTGGCCACTGCTAGTGTGGGCGGAGAGGGTGAGAACCCCGCGGCCGTCACGCACTCACCGCAGAACGGATCCGCCACGGACACCGAGCCCAAGAAGCCGCTAGCCAACGGTATAAAGGGAGCAAGGACTGTCGACGCTACTGCCCTTACGAATGGGTCATCCACTGCCAAGTGAACACAGCTCGTGGGAGTCACCGCTGCAAATGGCAGTCTGTCGCTCACCTAGCCAGACCATCACGCCCACCCGCTATCACCCCTCCTCTGCCTCGGTACTTGGTTTCAATTCCAGATTCAGTTTGCACTACATCAGGCAGCTTTTTTATTTATTTATTTCCATTATCTTTCCGTAACTGCCTTTGCCTTCTTCCCATCTTTCATCCCTATTCAAGTTAGTCTTATTTTGTCTTGTCCTGTTGTCCTCGGACCAGAATGTTCGTGCGGGTGGCTGTTACAGGTAACCATGATGTTCGAAGACCACAGTGTATGTTTCCGCCTGTATATACGTGTCCATTTGCTTGGCCTTTTGCTTGTTTTCTTGGGTGCTTTTGGGCTTTTCCTTTACAGGTTTGGAGTTTGGCAAACGAACATTGTTGGGAATGGATATTGCAAGCAGTTACTTGCTCGTCAGTTGACAGTTAGCCGTAAGCGAGGCGGATAATTTTGCGCCAGCGTGCTCGCACAGCGCAAAGAGTAACGCGAAGTCTCCCTTGGCGGGAGCGTTCCTCGGCGCATCTCTACCGTCCATCTCCCACACGCGCTCAACTGTGGTTCGAAGAAAGCAACAGGTCGGTGATGTGCCGCTCGGTGGGGCCCGACCAATAAGTGGGAGTTCCTGGCGACGGCTGTCTGCAGACCACCAATCAGTCGGCCGGCCAGTTGCTGTCTCCTGCGAGCTGCTCTCCAATCGGTGCCAGTGTAACTACGCAGCGGCACCCCTCACCCGCCGCTCCTAAGTCGGCACTGGCAGGCATGTCTGGCAGTCACTACTCGCCGTGAGAATGTCCCAACCGCACACCGGCCAGCCAATCTCCTCCCCCGCCCGCCGGTGGTCGGAGTCTTTCTACCACATCAAGCGGACCCTACCGGTGTCGCCTTCGGCGGGTGTCAATGGCAGCACTGGCCACCACTGCCTCCCACACGGGGGAAAGGAGGTATTTAGATCACATAGCCAGCTGCAACGCCCGCGCACCATCAATGCCCGGGGAAGCCTACCCGATCGATCACTCGGTCTATCTCTTTTTTTTATATCGAGCCGCATGTATAGGGGGATCGGACCACATCTCTAGCCTGGTGACTACAGTCAGTTCAAGGTTGTGAAGAACCAGCTTCGGAACCCATCTTAAATCGGTCCAAAGTCGGTCTGTATATGGTTTACATATGATGGGCCCTGTAGATAGAACTTAATTCAAAAAGACATGGAAAAAGTTCTCGAATAAACTGAGCCCTTGGAGCGGAGCGCTCGGCGGAGACCGGCAACTGCCCTTCTAATGCCTGAACATACATACCTATGTACATAGAGGAACATCGATAATTGTGTCTGGCCCCGCCAGAAGAACGCGCTCCAGGCAAGCAAACACATCGCACTGCTAAGGAGGGCCAGACCGGGCATCGCCATCGAGATCCGGTGGTGACCGGCACACAAAGGAGCCCCTGGGAACAAGAAGACCGACGAATGGGCTAAGCTCGCGGCAGAGGAGCAAGACGCCCATAGGGTGGAATGGCTGAGCTACACTGACCGACCGGGAGCGCGCGCGATGCCGCTCCCCAGATCCTTCGCGCACCTCAAGTGGGAGATCACGGAGGAGAAGTGGGCGGAAGCCCGGCAATGGGCTGGAGGACGGAAGGAGTACAGGATGCTGAAGACCTAGAGGCCGGACCGCACGGTGACTGGGGGTTCCAAGGGGGTTGCCTCGAGGTTCTGCCAGGTGAAGACAGGTCACTGCCTCACCGGCCAGTACCTCCAATGGACGAAAAACAAGCCCACTGCTCACTGCCCAATTCTGGAGGCGCTGGTGCCAGACGCAGACTCGGGGTCACCTCCTCAAGGTGTGCCCTGAGTGGAAGTCCCAGCAGAAGATTCCGTGGGTTGAGGTGCTTAAGGAAAGCGGGAGGAGGAAGAGCCGGTGGGGGATCCGGGACCTCGCCGTTGGGAGATGCAGCCAGTCGGTACTAGACTTCCTCTCCGTCACGGATGTGGGGAGGGGTTGGTCCCGGCTGAGGAAGACGCGAGGAGCGAGGTGTCAGAATGGGAGCTCCGGAAGCTCCGGGAACGGGAAGAGGGAGGAGGGTGGAGACGCAGGAGCTGGGTGCCAGGGAGGGGGGGGGGGGGAGGAGCCACTCTTCCTTCCGACGCCCTCTTTCATGGCATCCACCGGGGAGGAGTAGGAGAGGGGCGGGCGACGGCTGTTGCGGGGCACTCGCGGGCACTCGTTTTTCGTGGGGAAATGCGGAGTGACTGGCGCGGCCGTCGGTGCTAGCGTCCGTCCTCCACCTGCCCTCCCTTTTTTTTCTGTCGCTTTGTTCCTTTTCCTTCCTTTGAACGGTCGTCGATAGCTGGATAGAGAATACAAGAGCCCTTTCCTCCCACTTCCCTCTGGTTCTCTTTCTCTTTTTCCTCGATTTTTCTTCGGCGAGTGCTATATCTCGTCTTGCTCCGGTGCGTGCCAGAGAGGAGAGCAGCCTTGACCCTTACTTTTTTTTCTCGTTCATCTTCTTTCTTCCGGTCTTCTTGGCCTAGGAGCAACCAGTGAAGAGCCCTCTCTCCTCTCTCGTAAAAGGCGTTAGGGTAAGTACTGCCTCACTGCCAGTATGGGTGCTTAATAGCAGGAGCTTGGCGGGTAGGGGCCTGGCGTGGCGAGGAGGAGAGGGGAGGAGGAGAGCGACAACAGGCGCAGCCATCGAACTTCGTCGTGACCGCCACTACGGTATTAGTTGACTGCACCCTCCCGCTGTTCAAAGTCATCGCTGTACGGAATATTCGGCCATGGAGCAAAAGGGAGTCCGTGATACAGCAGTTGGAGCAGCTACCGAGAAACCACCCGGGACGAGCGAATGTGTTGTTTCATTGCGTGAACATGCCGGATGGAGCTGGAGGCAACTAGGTAGGGAGCTGGAAGCATGTCGAATGCCAAGACGCTAGCTATATTTATACGAGTTTCTTTTTCTTTTCTTTTCTTTTTTTCTTTCTTTTTTTAGGGGAACCACTGCAGCATCGCTCTTTTTTCGGCACAACACCCTCTCTGCACATCTTGAGACCATCTTGGACTGAGTAGATTCTGGAGTATTTCCGCCGAGGGGTAATTGATCCTGCTTGCAGGGGATAGCTTGGTAGCTATCGGTCTCCTCGCTGATTGCTGATCGTATAACCTCATCGCTGCCGGTTGTTACTGCCTGTATAGCCGCTCCGCTACTAAACGCTCGTTCACTGCTTGGAATCTCGCTGGAAATGAAAGTTGGCATTTTCGTGCTGCTGGAAGTTCTTGAAAGCGGAAGCAGTACTGGAGTTCACTTACCGATGCTTCCACCTTGCAGATATGAAAGAATCGACATTCATACATCGGAGCTCAGGAAAACAGTCAGCGGAAGATTTTTACAAATCACGGCGTTTACTCAAAGTAGTAGGGAAACACACATGGGTACAATGACTTATTGGATATGGAGTTGAGTCCTTGCGGAATCATTCGGGTGATTTCTGGTACGATGTCGGCTACAACCACTAACACCAAGAGGCGCTAGTAGCACTAGCGTCAACCTCATACAGCTTAGCGTCTCGGTATTCGACATACCGACACATTCGACATGCATCCATACTCTCTACCACAATCCTCGTTTGCAGCAGCAACACAGACGCGGAAGCCATCAGCCCCCAGCTAGCCGTGAAAGGAAGTCGTCGCCGAGGTACGGGGCGCAGATTTACCATTGGGCTAGCGCAGTCACCTACGAAAAGCTACCCACCGTCCGGCCAGTTTGTAGATCCAGCCCAATCATACACGGGCCGTTAGTCTATATGGGTAGACCGATCTTTCCTCCCACTGGGCTAGAACATGTATGTTGACTCGAGCCATAAAAAAAAAACTCTTTATTGACTCAAGAGAGGAACCGTAGAACCATCAACAACGGTAGAATCTTCCAGAGTATCCGCACTAGAATCAATCAAAGCAGCGGCAGGGACATTCGAAGCGACTGTAGAATCGTCAAGCTCGCGCGAAGGGAGCAGCAGGCCACCCTTGACGCCATAATGGCGGTCGCCTCTCCGGCCCCTCCGATGGCCCTCTCCCCTCAAAGGCCCTGCGCTCTCTCACACGTTGTCCTAGATCCCAGTTCATGAGGCTTGACTGCACCTCAACATGCCCACAATTTGCTGCGATCACGCTTTGTGCACGGTTGGAAGGCAATGGGTCGGACTGGCAATTTGCAAATGTAGGGCAATGGAGATTGGCGTCAAGTGGGAAATAGAGTTTCCAAGCCGCACAAAATCGCCGCTCGACTTTTAACAGCTGTCTAGCTTTTCACCCTCCCTCCCTCCCTCTCCCAACATACCCTCTCTCAACTCCCGTCTCCGCCACAACGTCCAACTCTCTTTAACAGTACCTAATCTGATAACTTCAGCATTCCGCTCCCCCGCCATCTACATCGTCACCCAGCACTCTGCCAGTGAAATACACCCCGCGAGATCCGTAACATTTGCGAAACACCCTGTTGACAACGCCCCATACCAGGATTTACTGTCGTCATTATGGAGACGTCTTTCGCCGATGATCTTGCACGACTGGCGAGCCTCAGCTCTCATCCCTCGATCTCAGGTGAACCCGTCTCGCCGACACAGACATTCAGCAATAGGACTGATTTAGTCTCGGACAGGTATCCAAGCAAGCGACGCCGGTTTCGAGTTCGTTTTCTGTCGGTCGCGTTTAAGCCGAGAGAGGATTCCGTTTGGCTGTCATGTCGAAGGCAAGCACGCCGTTCAATCTTGCACTATCCACCACGCCGATTCCTAAACGTCTGCTGTCCAGAACCCCACCTATACCCTGCGGAGTGCAAGATGTACTTCTACTTCCTGGAACATGGATACAGCGACCCGGACGGGTTACTTCCAGCCCTAGAAGCTATGGACACCGCTGGCGTGCCGTTGGCAAAGATAATCGCAACTGCCGGCAACCTGTTGCTCCAGCGTACTAGGTTTGGATCCGGTCAAGTCTTCATTCCCGATGACAAAACCCACCTCATCACCGTATTCGGCTCCGTTGATCCCCACGACGACGATTGGTTTGCTTCGGACTGGGCATTGTTAAAGTTTGCGTTGGGGGGCATGGCTCTGACGGAAAACCATCTGGCATGCGTGGACCTTGCAAAATTCGTCAAGGAACACGGTCCTTTGCTCCACGGTCGAAGCGGCACCCAACGGCATGTGGTTTTCGATGGCGAGTCCGAAGTCTTCTATCGCCTCTGTGATCCCAACCACCTAGCAGACGACTTTCTGTCCACAGTTCGGGATATTTGCATCGCCGCAAAACCTGGAGAGAGAATTGTTCTGGTGATCGTGGCCCATGGCGACTTCGCTGAAGGCGATGTTTACATTGGGTGGGACAAAGACGGGAAGCAGCACCGCCAAGTCCCGAGATGGAAGCTAGAGTCATGTCTTGCATGCGCCACAGCGTACGTTGACATCACGATCATAGTCACAAGCTGTTACTCAGGGTTCTGGGCCCTGCCGTTCCCCCGGTTGAAACAGCCTCCAACCGTAATGGCCGCAACAACTAGTGATTATAAGTCAATGAGCTTTCCCGTATCGCCTTCGGGATTTTTCCGCGGCGGATATTTCCCTGATGCACTCGTCACTGAAATGAAAGGTCTGGTTGTCGAAAACACAGCTCCAACACCCAAGCGCTTCCCTCTGCGCGGTTCCGGTACCGTCCTACAGCGCGCATTATCCGTCGGGGATATCGGCGAAAGTTCCATGGTTGTACCTGGTGCCTACAGTCGTTTCCACGCCTTCTGTGCCCGTCTGGCGAAGCGATTTGAAAACCACCATATATGTCGCAAACCTCAGTTCCTGGTGGGTCCTGGCGATCAAAATCTTCCCGCCGCAGCCGTTCTGGGTGGGTGCGATGAGATGTCAACCCTGCTACGTGTTGAAGGGATTCATACTCTGCTGCCTGATGACAACTTTTCGTGTGTTGCGCTCGGAGTCGAGAACATCACCAAATCAGGGGGGGCTGCAGGTCCATCAACGCCATCCATCGGCGCCGCGGCTCTGTATATGCGAGATCTTGTTCACCTCGTTGACGGATCGCCCGAGGACAACGCTATCATCAGAGGTGTGGTGAATCTGAAGGCGGGCAGGCTTGCCGCTGATCGTGTACTACGACTATGGAGGTTGTTGTGCTGGCGATATGCCCGTGACAAATGGGCAGAGGGAATTGTCCGAAAGTTTGTCGCAAATTACGAGAGCTTGCGGACTTGGGAGCGTGCTTTCGACGACACGGGATATCGGTTGTACGTTGATATCATGCAAGAATACGATCAGGAGCCGCCTCCCGAGCTATCTGTTGTGTCGTACACCAGACCGGTCTTTTACATCGCGACCGCCGCCTCCTTCGCAGGGCTTACACCACGAGAACTCCGCCACCATATTGGGAGTACGTCAATTCGTACCCTAGGACCACCAGTCATCCCGCCTCGTACGAGCTCACTTGCACCTGCTACTGACCGGATGTACAACATGGGAAACTGGAGCTCTGTCTCCCTGATTTCATCGATATCCTCTGGAACTAGCATGATGAGTCTTGACAGCACCACGTGAATCAGGCATGCACACCAACAAGTGTTCCCTTTTTGTCAACGCTGACTACGGTTTGTATAACCTTCTTAATGATCTGTCTACGGTGTCGAATTCGTTGCTTTACCCTTTGTTTTAACCTTCTGATATTCATAGTTGCCTCGATGTTTGTCTTTTGACGCCACTTTGCGTGCTGTTTCCTGTGGCCGGTTTACGGGCTTCTGTTTTGCAGGCTCTCTTCGTGCCCTGTTTTTATGGCCAGTTTACATTTCCACAGTTGAGCTGTGTCGCGCATGTTTGCTTCGGAACGTTTCATATGAAGGACGGGATAATGGCTGAAGTGCACCAGCCGGTTTCGTATTGGGGGAGGGACTGTGCTGTAGTATTGAATGGTTCTTCGGAGATGTTACCCTGAAACAATCAAGTGAAAATTGTTCGATGGGTCGCTCCAGCAGACCCCGCACGACAAAACTCCAAATCATTTGCCCGAGATCATTATCTTAACTGGCACTGTAGAGATACGACGGTTTTCAAAGGGCCTTCCGTAAATGGGAGATTCCACAGGTAGCGGTACGTGTTTATCTCGAGTCCACTCGAGTAGTGATCTTGGTATATTTTGCTGATTAATCACAATCGTACGAATAGCCTTGAGTTGTACTTCTGCGACGAGTAAATCCCTATCCTACACGAGCGGACCGACAAGCACTTGAAAGGGGACCGGAATGTGATGACTCCCAAGCCCACACTCAACCTAGTCGGGTCGAATCTTCATTGACGGATTTTTTGTTTTGTCATTAATCGTGTGCGACATATCCTACATCATGGCGATACACACAGTCCGTTTCCCTCCGCTGTCCTTTCGGCTCGTTGTGGATCTTCCTCTGCCCTCCGCCCCGGCCTGTCCCGAGAGAGGTAGAGCGCGCTAAGGAAATTACAAAAGAAAAGCCTAATTTCAAAGGCGACTTCCTGCTCCTCTTCCCTTTCATTCCGCTCCCGGAGTTCCCACTCCGATGCTTCACTTTGGGCGTCTTCCTCGGCCGGCTTCGTGGGCGAGCTTCCCCACATCCGTGGCGCCGCGGCGAGGAAGTCCAAGATCGCCTGGCTGCATAGCTCGTCGGCGAACAGACCCAGGATCTTGAACCGCTCCTTACCTCTCCCTGTCTCCCTCCGCACCTACGCCCACAGGATTTTCTGGTGACGTTCCCCGTGCGGGCAGCACTTGAAGAGATGCTCCCTCGTCTGGGTCCTGTATGGGCACCACTAGCACTCAGCGGTGGGTCGCTTCTTCGTCCACGCGAGGTATTGGTCAGTCGGGCAGTGACCCATTTTCAACTGGTAGAACCTTGCAACAAGCCGCTTGTTGGCGTTTGCTGGGCCCGAGTTCGGCTTCTGGCGTGGTTCCCGGAGCCGGCTGTATGATGTATCGGTATTTTCCCCTCGAAATCTTAGATTCCGTCCACACCTTTGCTTCCCGCCACTTGGCCACTGTGATCGAGCGCTTCAAGTACGTCAGTGGCCTGAGGGGCTGCTTTGCCCTGGCAGTTCGCCGTACCGCCAGGCTGGAGGCGTCCCACGCCGTGAGCGTCTAGTTCGCCCGCCGCCTGCTTAGCCCCTCCATCAATGATCTTATTCCCCGAGCCCCCGTGGGCGGGACACCAGCATCCCTATTGACGGCCATCATGTGACTGAATTCGCCGCGAAGCATGTCTCTAATTTCCGCCTCCTTCCCATCGCCCCGCATCAACTTCATTTCTTCAAGAGTGCGTTCGTAGATCAAGTCGCCGGTGGTAGAGCGCAGCCATTTCGTTGCCGTGACAACCAGATCGGGAGGTAGCCAATGAGCGAGTTGCGAGAGCAGACTGGCGACGAGCTCGTTGGTGCGGCCGGCCCTGATAGCCGCGCGCAGCACTTGCGCCGCCGTGTCGGCGGACACCAGCTGCGGCTGCGCCAGCTGGTAGCGCTCAGCGAAGAACAGCGCGAGAATCTCGAAGTCACTGGCGCTGCCGTCCGGGGGATCCCAGGAGTACTGCCACGGCAGACACCCTCGGTGATCACAGATCATGAGCACCTTCGTTCGCCGCGTTAATTGCAGTTTGCAGAACTCGCGCTTGTTGATCGGGGTTGGCCCGCCGTTGCGCATTGCGGCGGAGCCGTCCCCGAGTCTAATGGGGCCCGCCAGTACCGCCGCGTGCAGCGGTGTCTGCCCGGAATCGTCACGAATGGTCTCGTCCGCGCCGTGCGCGAGCAGTAGCTCGCCTAGAGGTACGTCCGCCCCCCTGGCAGCGATGTGAAGCGCCGTTAGCCCATTGCGACCCCGCGCGTTGACCCATGCATTGCGCTCCTCTGGAGGGAGCGAACAGGCCTCGCTGAGTAACTGCGCCACCATTTGCGGGTATCCGATCTCGGCGGCCACGTGGAGAAGGGTTCGCCCGTGCTCGCCCGCAGTGGTAACACTGGCGCCAGCTGCGAGGAGCAGCTCTACGATATCGGTGCGCGAAGCCTCAATGGCGAGATGAAGCGGGGTCCTCGCGAGGTCCTCAGAGCCCGAGCATTTCGCACTAACGCCGCTGGCAAGGACACTTGCCACGATCCTGTGTGACTTCCCACGGACCGCGGCGCTCAGCACCCCGTCGTGTGCGTCGGGGCTGCGTAGCGCCCCCCTCTCTATCAGGGTGTAGACGACGTCGAGGCAACGGGTCTCACAGGCGCAGTGCAGCGGCGCGCGTCCAAAGAGATCACGGGCATCCAGGATGGCGCTGGCGGATAGAAGGTACTCCATGGTGCACACTGAGGAAACAAAGTGCAGGGGACGACGGCCGTGTCTGTCTGCTGCGTTGATATTGGCACTGCATTTCTCGACCAGCCATCTAGCGGCCACGGGGAAATTTCCCTTCGCAGCAAAATGGAGTGGTGTGCAACCTTGGCTGTCCGTGGAGTGGACGCCGTCGTCGTCGAGTGCGATAAGCATGGCCAGGATTTCAACTCCGTCGTGGAAGTCTTTGGACCGGCCGGCAAGCTGCGCCGCGAAGTGCACGGGACGGATCCACTCCGCTGGCTTCTCCGGTTCGTGGATCGACTGCCGCACGGTCTGCGGATAGCACGCAACGATGGCGGAGACGACGTCGAGGTCCGCGAAGTCGATCGCTTGCATCAGGGGCGTCGCGTGGGTCAGCGATCCCAACGCCGCTGCGTCATCGAGCGTGAGGAGTTTGACTGTCGCGAGCAGACGGTTCTTCGCAGCCATGGAGCCGTGCATCGCGGATCGTTCCAGCTTGGACGAGTACGGCAGTGTGCACCCGAGTGGAACGAATTGACAGTTCTTCTTCAGTTTGCTGGTGCGCACGTCCGCGCTGTCGATGTGGTCCAGGAGTATCTGCAGGAGGTTGGACGAGTGTAGGCTAGTCGCGAGATGCAATGCGGTCCAGTGATTCCGTTTGCCGTCGGGAACGAAAGAATACGCGTCCGCGCACGGATCGGCACCGAGTGCGAGGAGAGCTCTAACAGCGGGTTCGCTATCCGCGCAGATCGCAAAGGCAAGCGGTGTGCCGCTGAACTCGAGCGGCCACTGCGGGTGGAGACGACGGACCACCGTGCAGGGTAAGTCGAGGGGATTGCCCTCTGCGCCGGGTCCTGTGGTCTCGGGCCCGTCCGTGGGATCGTCAGTGTCGCATATTCCCACAGAATGGCGGTACAGGTCCTTCGCGGCGCCGGAAGCGGCGCCAGACAAGCGTGCAGCTATCGATGCACTAACGTAATTTGGATTTGTCAACATCTTGGCGCCGACAGTATATGAGTCCTCGCCGAAAATGAATAGCATGTGAAACGGCGAGCAGCCGTCGGCGGTGGTCGCGTCACGCACATCGGTTCCCGCATTAATCAGAACCCCCGCCGCAGCGGTATCCGCCCGGAACAGAGCGCAAAGGAGTTCGTTGCCAGACTGCACTTTCACCATTCCCACCCTGAGACCGCGGAAAACACATAAATTGTAGGATTGGACGAGTTGACCTGCGATTCCGGAGCACAGCTGCTCCCCGAAGACGCTTGCGACGGGGTGGCCGAGCTGCGTAGCTTGGGCGATCAGCTCGGAGGCTTTTTCGGGCTGCTTAGACGTGCCGAACCCCAGCACGTAGCAGAGAGCTAGCTGGAAGATCATGTTTCTCTTTTGGTCATTCGCCGTCGCACGGACGGAGGATGCTTTTATCTCTTCGAATATCTGTTCCTGGTAATACCATAGCAAGTTGTCATGGCGGAATAGCTGTGAGGATGTGTGTCAGCACCAATTCGCGCGCACAGGGCATGATGGGTCCAATTCACATCACACGTCAACTCGGAGGCCCCGACATGCTTCGAAAGCTGTGCCCCCAGCGTTATCTGGCCAATTGCACTAGCCCAGTCAGTGTGCATCAGCCGCAAAACAGATTACCACAGACTTACTTCCATGCCGTCATGATGGGCATTTTTTTCAAGTCGCTCTGACGCGCCGCGGGGTCTACCTGGAGCATGCTGGCAAACAAAGCACGGAGGGCACCTTTCAAGAAACTCCCTCCACCGCCAGACGGAACCGGCAGCGCTGCAACAAAGTCCAACGCATGCCCGCGGAGGAGAGACAGGTCGAAATCCTCGAATGAACAGTTCTTAGAATCCCCGTCCCCAGTCACCGAACCGGGCGATTTGGTGTGCCAGCACTTGTCGAAGTAGCGCTCGCCATCCAACAGGATCTCCCAGACTAGGAGTGCAAAGGTCCAGATATCACACTTGTGCAGGTCTTCGGGAGAGATCTCTGCGGTTTGTTGAGCCCTTATCTCCGGAGCGTTGTAACTTGACGGTGTCAGCCTTGCATAAGGCCACTACGCGGGAGGTCTGTCGTGATAGTTACTTACAGAAATGTTCCAGTATACCGCGTACGCTGCGGCTCGTATTCGGAGATGATCAGGGAGTAGCCAAAGTCACAGATCTTCGCGATCGCATTGCTGGGACGATCCCACGTATGAAAGATCAACACGTTGTCGAGCTTTAGATCTCCATGGACAATCTCGCATTCGTGGAGCGCCGTCAAGCCCGCCGCCACGTCGCCGATGAAGATGATCTTGTCTCTGAACGTGAGTCGGCGGGCGTTGTCCCTCAAGTATGTCCTGGAGTTCCCAAGAGAGGCGTAGTCAACGACGACGAAGGGGACCAGGTCGACCACGCTCCAGCCATAGCCGACGAGGTTGAGGATGTTCGGATGGCCCCTGAGCGGTGTGTGATGCATGATGCGGAGGTCGAGAAGTAGGTTCGCCAGCCGGCGTCCGAGCTTCCTCGCGTCGCCATCGGACGCGCCGCCCTCTCCCATTTTGACCCGCTTCACCGCGACCGTCTTCCCGTTGTAGATGCACCGCTCGACGGCGAAGGTTTCGCCCTCGTCGATCGCCGCCTGCCGCTCGATCTCGCCCTGGCGACATAGCTTGATGTTCAACTTCTGCAGCGTCCGCAGCGCTTCCTGCAGACTTCCCAGCACCGAGCTGTGGTATCCGTAGGACGCGGTGGGGCCGGGAACGCTGGACAGCAACGTCCGCAAAGATCGGTTCGGCCAACTCTCCATGGGTGTGCGTATGTACTTCAGAACGGATTATGGGAAAGAGACCACAGCAACGGACAGGGCCTGGAGTCAAGCAGATGCGGAGGCGCCAAGGCCTAGTGGCTTGGCACCTTGGCTTAGGTTGATTTTTTGCTCGCGTGCGACCTAGATCATCGCGAAATTACAAAGGAAAAGAGTCTGCACAAGGGTGAAAGACAAAAGAAATAAAAAAGAAAGCGCAGTCCGCCCCTACATACTCCTCCTCCTCGTCTCCCGCGGATGCCATGAAACAGGGTGGGAGGAACAGGGGCTCCTCCCGGCATCCACCTTCACCTCCTCCGCCCTCCTCTCGTCTTCCCGCTCCCGGCGCTCTCGGTGCTCCCACTCCGAGACCTCGCTCCCCACACCTTCCCCGGCCGGCACCAGCCTTCCCACGTCTGTAATAGAGAGTAAGTCTATTACCGCCCGGCTGCACCTCTCATCGGCCGGGAGGTCCCATACTTTCCACTGGCTCTTCCACCTCCCGGTCTCCTTCTGCACCTCCGCCCACAGAATTTTCTGTTGCCCCCTCGCCATGATCTGCATAGGTCGCATGCGAGTAATGAATAAACAAAAAAAAAACAGAATTCTCTGTTGGGCCTTCCACTCCGGACACACCTTGAGGAGGTGCTCCCGACTCTGGGTCTGGTACCGGCACCACCAGCACCGGGGGGTGGGTCGATTCTTCGTCCAGTAAGGCAGTGCCTAGTTTGGCCTAGGTTGAGGTTTGCCGGCACTGGCGACTTTTCTCGGAGATAGACAATACACGATTCTTCACCCACCTCCCCTAGGACGGTCCGCCACACATTCGTCGTGATCCCTCTTCCGCGCCCTGCTGCCGAGAACCTCGAGCTTCCCGGCTGGGCGGTCCGCTCAGCCTTTTCCCCTACTCACAACGCTAGGCTTATTATAGGGTATCGTATCGGGCCTGATATATAAGCCGGCGAGCGCACATTAGCTTAACACCATCCACGCGCACTCGCATTAGACGAAGACATTGGCCTTCCGCGACGACGTGCGCCAGGGCGTGATACATCGTCTGAACGCCAAGTGTTAAGGCATATGGCATCCAGACAATGAGTGCCAACGCAATCCGTAGGACGAGTAAGGCTCACACGCGCGTTCGCCTGCGTGACCGTCCACTCGACTCTCTTGCGCAGCCGCTCGCACGTCAGTTCGGGCCACTTGTACGTTCACTGCGCCCGCTTCGCTACCTGGAGCCATATCTATCCTTCGCCCTTAATCGTTGTGGGTGTCGCGACGGGCTTGCAGTAGATGTTGCATCAGGGTAACAGGGTTCACTGTAGATATTGTAGTGGCCTCATATCAGATATTGTGATGGAGCCGTATCGTAGGGTATTTAGCCTTCCAGGCATCGCGCCGCGCTTCCGAACGACACTCGTCGTCCGGATGCCCTTTTCCCCCATCTTGTCGCATACGACCTAGCTAGATGGCGATATCACTGTCCGCTTTCCGCACATACCTACGCGGCTCGTTGCAAGCCCCCATTGGCGATTTTCTTGGTGCACTATATCTCCCTGGGACAGGCCTGGGCGGAGGCCAAGTTGGTTGTCCGGAAGCAGCCTGTGATCGGAGCTTCCTGATTCACCATCAGCTGAATGTCACTTGCCCGTCTAATGGAACCATGATTCTCATCACCTTTCCAGAGCTCCGCGCCGAAAGTAGCGACAGATTAGCCACAAGCTGCTAACTATAAGCTTGAGACAGTTGACCAGAGACAGGCCCATTTGCCCTGTGAGCCGACGGAGTCCCTTCTTCGGCTGGATGGCGTGACTTTCTTTTAGTGTGAGCTTGGAATCCAGCCAGACTCCGAGCCAGCGTGTTGCTAGCCAGCGCGTTGCTTCCATGTGCCCTTTGGACGCGCTTCGTTCGGGAAAGAAACATCTCCGGTCCAGTGTCTTGTCGTTCGGGTTAAGGTGTTAGCCTTCCGGACGACGCTTGCCAGCGCACATACCACTCCCGACGTGAGTCGGGCAGGCGTATGCGTACTAGACGAAGATGGTACCACATTGGCCTTCCGGACGACCCCGATACCGTGAGTGGTAGCAGACGACAGCGCGGTCCGTCTGCTTCTGGACGCCGCAGTAACCGGAACTTTCCCGAACACAGCTCTTAGTGCTATCCCACATATCGGGGCCGCAAGTTAACGAAGGGGCACTAAGAGGCACCTTGTTCCTCGGCGCTGGGTATAAATATCAGACTCTCGCCCCCCCCCCCCCTCCTCTCCGTTCGCTCTCCACCTTTCTCTCTCGTACCACTCTCGACCAACGCGGATTAGGGTCTGCATCGTTGCGACGACTCTGCACTCCCAAAGTATTAGGCTCAGCAAAACACACCCTGCGGAATAGAGTTAACGGGACGCCCAACTGCAGTCGTGCGACACCGCTCACCTCACGAGGAGCACCATGAGTGCTCGACGGCTCGCTCTCACTCCGGCTCATCATGACTGTCCACAAATCCCGCGTTTCTACCACCCGGCGGCCATTATCTAGATCACGTTGAATGCTAAGATGATAGGATGGTACAGGGGACAACTCGGCGCAAAATTGCCGGGAGGATGGTTTCAAATCGATGGTTCATAATCACGAGGACACCGGGGCTGTGGGTCAAGCTAGTCTACTTGTCGAAGCACTACGCAGGGCGAGAAAAAATTCTGGTAAAACAAACGATCATACTCAGAGCACGGCTAGGTTTCCTACTATCTACCTATCTGAAGCTCAACGGGATATTGACACCGAACACGTAGATCCCAATCTACCCGCGATCATGGTCTCCAGCATGCCAGCACTCGAGTCGGGAATGGCGATTACGCGATACTGGCGCCATGCTGTTCCTTCATCTCGGGTATGGCGCCCCCGCCGCCACTCTCCGTGGTGCCGGAAATCCAGGCATGGATGTCCGCTTTGCTCACTGCCTCCTGCTGCGGCGCCGTGTCGCCGATGCACAGGGTGGTCGTACCCCACTTGGGCTCATTCGGTCTGTCGACGTGCGTGATCCTCAACGCGTTCGAGGCGTCACTACTAGAGCGGCCGGTTGAGTTGCTTGGGCGGTCGGTACGGTTGCGTGAGCGGGCGGTACGGTTTCGCGAGCGACGGGTGGAGTCGCTTGCCGAAATTGTGGCAGGGGTGTCAGCGGTGGCGGGCTGGTGGTCCTCCTCGCCGCGGATATCCCGGTCGACAGCGTGCACGCATTCGGTGTCGTCGATGCCACACTCGACGCAGAGGTCAACGTCCCCCTCCGGGTAGTATTTGCCCTCCGGATGCTCGGAAAAAGCCTTGAGGCGTCGGAGCACGCACTGCTGCCAGTGCCAGCGCAGGATTTTCTCCGTCGGGAAGAAGGCCGGAACGCGGTGGCCGTCGGGGAAGAGGAGGCGTCCATGGAAAGGGAGGAGATACGGGATGTGGACGAAGACGACGACGCGGAGCTGTGTCGGGTGGATGCTCCAGAAGAAGCGGTCGAATGCGATATGCAGGTCCTGGCGCAACAGCAGGCCGTTCTCGGGCGTGTTGATGTCGATGCGCTTGTGGATGCGAGGCGACGTCGCCAGCAGCTGTTTGGAGCGCGCCTCTTTGACGGACTTTTGCATGTCGGTGGCTAAGAGATCCCAGCGCGCGTGCGGAATCACGTGCGCGGCTGCGAGCATATAGCCTACTTGCGGAAGCTGGAGCAGCGGAACCCCCACGTGGAGGCAGCGAGATTGTATCAAAAGGCACTGCGGCGAATGTTCGGCGACCTGGGTACGGAAATTGGACTTGCGCGGCGACGGCCAGGGCCCACATCGCTTCGCATTCCTCCTGGCGATCTCCTTCAGCCATTCGGGTTCTTCGTCGTCGTCTTCGTGCCAGTTTCCGCTGTTCTCGGAGACCAAGAGCAAGCAGTGCGCCAAGTTTTGATGGCTGTTCTCCATTCAGACTTCCAGAGCTCGATCTTGTTGTCAACGGCATCGATCTTGTTGTCAAGGGCATCGATCTTGTTCTCCATCCTGACTTCCAGAGAATCGATCTTGTAGTCGAGCTTCTTGTCCATTCTGATAAACATCTTGTACATACAGTCGGGAGAGCTGCTCGAGGGCATCTCCTCATCGAAAGGCCTGGGCACGCCGTCAGTGCTACGCACGGCGAACCTCGAACCCGACTCCTTGCTAGGTCCAATGTCACCACTGGGGTCGGAAGGCGGCAGTTTTCTAGCGGCATTGCCACCAACAACCCTCGGCTCTGATGTCTGACTGGATCTGTCGCCCCGACCGTCAACTTTTGGCTTTCGCAGCGACTTACCCTTTTTTCCGGAGTGTGGGTGTTCGGCGACCGAAGCGGATCTCTTCTTGGGCTGTTGTCCTTCGGCGGGAGCGCCGAGAAGCTCTCTCAGCGAAGCCTGTTTCGCGCCTCCGGTGTGGGAGTCTTCTGGCTTATGCACCTCTTCCAGTGATTCCCAAAAGGAAGCGCACTCCATCTTCGCGAACGGCATGTTCAAGGTGTGCGCAGCTTTCCCATCGACCCAGGTAACTCCTTCGGTCGCAGTGTGCGCCGGTCCACAGGCGTAGCCGTGCATGGATCGGCACACAGCGGCTGAGTGACGGAAAATGAAGTATTCACCTTGCACGATGGCATCGGTGCACTTGTCACAGTACAGCATCAGGTAGTCATCAACTACCTGTGCAAGGACGAGCACATGCGTCTTACTATCGGGCTGCAAGCCAAATGTTGACCTCAGCATGTCGAACAGGAGATCGAACGTGAACTGGTAGACGTCGTTTCCCGCCTTATCCTTGCGTGGATACTGCTCAAAGCCGGCGATCTCGCTCGGAAACGCAAACCCAGGTAGCGGCCGGATGATCACGTTGCGAGTCGCCCAGTGTTGTTTGTACTTCCAATCCTTCGGATTCGGATCCACCGCGAACGCTTTCGAAGACGGTGTCAGCATTCTCGTTCTCATTCGGGAGAGAGCTTGGGCTGCCGGGTGGCAGGCCTCCTGGGCGCAGGAGGTGTCACTCACCCGATGAAGGCATGCTGCGAGTTTCTGTCTCATGTCAGTCTGCCGCTTGCCAAAATGGGTTGAAACCCACATACTGATTGAGGTTGAAGGTATACGCTGTAGACGGCGAAAGCAAACACTGCCGGGTGGTCCTCGTCGCTGAGTAGGGAGGTTAAGAGAGAATGTAGAGGAAAAGGTGCGGAGAGGAAGAGGTACCGAGAGGAAGACATACGGAGAGGAGGAGGTGCGGAGAGGAAGAGGTACCGAGAGGAAGACATACGGAGAGAAAGAGGTGTGGAGAGAAAGAGGTACCGAGAGGAAGAAACGGAGGAGGAGGGAGGTATCACTTACGTCGCGTACAGGTTGGTAGCGTATCTGTGTGAGTAGGGGATGCCCTCCATCAGCCTCGGAGTCATCCGTGCAAGAAAATTTTGTCTTCTTTGTTTCTGGAACACTCCAGATACAACAGCTAATCACTCGAACCGCCAGCGGCTGCGAAAGCGGCAGCGACAAACAAATAGCTCCGCGCACCACCAACCCGGGACAACTCAAGCTGGTAGCTGAAAACGCCAAGACCTCAACGCGCTAAGTTACTTTTTATACTTTGCCTTCAACTGGTTCACATGTTTTCGTTTGTTTAATCATTGTTCGCATGCGACCTGGGCGAAGATATGTACAGTCCGTTTCCTGTCCGCAGTCCGCACGAGGCGGCTCGTTGCAAGCTCCCCTTTTGCCCTTCCCAGGCCTGTCCCAAGAAGATATAACACGCACTAAAGAAATAGCGAAGGAAAGCACACCCGTCATCTAAACCTCGTCTGCGGATGCCATGAAGGAGGGAGTTGGTAGGAACAGCAGTTGCTTCTCCCCGGCCCCCAGCTCCTCCGCGGCGCCCAGCGCCTCCACCTCCGCCCTCCTCTCCTCTCCCCGCTCACTGGATCACGATGTCGAGCCCGTTGTCAAGTCCACCGGCTAGCCCCACCGCGGAGTCGACTAACGCGGCACTGGTGGCAACTCCCACCAGATTTCGCTTACAGCTTCATCATCACTACACCAATCAAAAGAATTTTAGATAATCGTCTTCCCCCTTCTCTTATCGATACCCTCCCGTGTGTGTGTACGTTCCTCTAGCCAGCTTTGTGGTGGCCGAAAGCTCGCAGTAATGGCCGAGCTGCAGTCGAAAACTCGGAAACCCCCACCACCAAAGATATGCTAGAGCGCCAGTGGACCATGAGATATCACTCGTTTACTCGGCCTGAGGCCGACCCAGTCCAGTCCTGCTACGCTGTAAGGAGGGAGCTGCGCCAAGACGGCTGACTAAGGTCATGTGGTGCACTACGGAGGGGATAGAGGTTCCGTTTTTCTCATGAGAGGAGATATGAATAGACATCATCATCTCCCCTTTCTAGCCGGCCTCATTAGCCGCCGTGCACCCGACAAGTCCTGTCCACCTTCAAAAATGCCCGTCGGCCCGCGGCCCACGGTCCGTGGACTAGCTTGGACTGCCTCATGCAAGCTAGTCCAGGCCGCCGTCAGGACTGGCCCGGCCGGACTGTTGAGACCCCTGACCCGATCGATGATGGATCCTGTGCACCACAAAGGAGGGTTTTTTTTTTCTTATTTGTTTAATCATTACTCGCATGCGACCTATCTAGATCATGGCGAGATTACGTACAGTCCGTTTCCTGTCTGCTGTCCGCGCAGTGGCGGCACGTTGCAAGCGCCCCTTTGCCCTCCGCCCCGGCCTGCCCTCAAAGAAAAAGTGAAGTGCACCAAGAAGATTACAAAGGAAAGGAAAGCGAATGTGACCGACAAAGGACATGAACAAAGGGAAAACGCCGTCTGCCACTACACCGTGCCAGCCGACGCCATGAATTCCGGCGTGGAGAGGAACAGTGGCGATCCCTCCCTGGCGCCTCGCTCCCCGGTCGTCTGCTCCTCCTCCCATTCCCGCAGCTCCGCCTCCGACACCTCGCTTAATGTTTCTTCCTCGGCCGGCACCCGCCTTCCCACGTCCGTAGAGGAGAGGAAGTTTAGTACCGCCCGGCTGCAGTACAGGGGCGAGAACGCGGAACTCGGCCGAGGGGAGGGTTAGGGAAACGCAGGGAGCGAAGAGGAGTATATAGGGAGCGGGAGCGAATCTTTTCCTTGGTTCGATTTTCCTTCGTTTACCGTCGTTTCGGTTTCTCTCATCTCATTGCAGGCTGTCTTTATGGGTGCCAGAAGTGGGTAGGCCAGACGGGGGCAGGGGGAGTTGCCATGGGCCACCGGCGGACTGTGAGAGGCCGCCGCGGACGGCGAACAGGAAGGACTGTACACATATCGCATGCGATCAATGAATCACCACCACCACCCGCGTGGTGAGTCGTCGGCGTAAGTAATTGGTTCAACATACTTATGGGAGCCGGAGAGTCAGCCATGAAGCGTATTTTGTTAGGAAATTACCGGATCACTGCAGAAACAGAGAGTTCTTCCGAGAGAGAAAGAGAGAGAGAATCGTAGTGAGATGAGCAGTGATTGTGGTGGAGATAGAACTGTACGAGAGGAAGAAGTGACGCTCGTATTCTATCTATTGTCTAAGGATGTAAAAGAAAGGAAGAAAGAACAAGAAAGAAAAGAACCAAGTACAGAGCGAACCGCTGTTACACAACACTTCTCTTTCCAGCATCCTGCGTCTCCCACAGCGTCAACCCTTCAGCGTCCCGTGTCTCCTAGTCGCCACGAGTGTCGAGAAGTATTTCCAACATATGTTTCCCTTGCTTTCAGTGTAATTCTTCTGTGGATAATGCCTCGGCAAGTAGCACTTCTCCGAGGATATCCGGGAGTAGGAGCCCTACGCCCAGCCGAGTTCCGGGGTCCGGGACCACCGGTCACCGAAGTGTCGTTAACTTTTCCGCGAATACTCCCTCGAGAAATAGCCCGTGGAGAGTCCCTGGAACCGAGCTCTCACCCCCAGAAGGCGTACCCTGCTCCCCGGCGTGAAGACTCTTTAGCATGAGGTCAGACGTCGTAATCTTCCCGGGGTCGATCCGTCGATTGAAACTGAGTGGCGTTGCACTTCCGTCTCGAGAGTACGTATGTATCCGGAGTATGTAGTGCCTTACCTCATCTCACCCTAACCCCTGGCTTGGCGGTACCCATTGATGGCCATCAACGGCCGTCTGGGCCGGACGGTGAGGAACACTGGCCCCGCGTCTTCCTTAGCTAGGACCAGCCTTTTCACATCCGTAGTGGAGAGGAAGTCTTGTACCTCCTGGCCGCACCCCCCATCGGCAAGGAGGTCGCAGACCCCGAACCGGCTCTTCCCTTCCCGCTTTCCTCCTCCTGCACCTGGGCCTTCCACTCGGGGCACACCTTGAAGAGGTGATCCCGTATCTTTGTCCGGTACCGGCACCACCAGCCGTGAGCGGTGCGCCGGTTCTTCGCCCAATGTAAATACTGCCCGGTGAGCCAGTGACCTGTCTTCAGCTGGTAAACCCTCAAGGTGAGCCTCTTGGAGTTACGGGCACCGTGCCGTCCAGATTCTGCCAGCTCGGCATACTGCACTTCTTCCTGGAGGTCTGGCCTCTGTGTGCCTTCTGTTAGAAACGCCCCCCGCCGCTCAGGCACGGAGCTGGTGGAGGATTGGGCGATGCCAGAGTTGGGCGGCGCCGGGACGGCTAAAGCAGTGGGAACGCCCGATTAGTAATAGTGCCAAGCAGCAGCGAAGGAGTGACGTTCGGTGTTTGCTCTTGTTCTTGTACTTTGATTCTTCGTGCGGCGTCAATAGAGAGAGTATTCAACCCCGCTCTTGCTACGCCTTTGCTCCGCCGATGACTGATTATTCCATCAGTAAGCACTCCCTCCTAACTCTCTACAATTCTCCAATTACACAGCTATATAAAATCTTGTGTCTGTAGTGAGCAAACTACCTCGGCACTCGTGACCGGATTCTCTGCTGCAAACACCCGGTCGTCCATAATCTTCTACACCCTCGTGGTCCTGGGTTCTCCCCCTGAAGTTCCTCCAGCCCCTTAGTTAATTGCCTACCCTACCATCTTCTTTTATTGGCGCCGCGCCTCAATTGCCCTAACAACAAGTCGGTATAGTATAGTGGTTAGTACGAAGCTTTGTGGGTTAAACAAGCCAGCTTAGACCCATGTTCGATTCATGGTACCGACAAAAGTCAATTGTATTTTTCGTCCTCTATTTGTATTATTTGTAGTGAGCGACACTGCCATGTGAAGGTTTTTTTAAAGGCCATTGGCGAGCGTCAAAGAAACCTTCTGAGCCGGCTACCCCCAATGAAGCACCGATCCACGTGGAGAGCAAGGGAGAAGGAATGGAGAGGATGGAATGGAATATGTAAGTCTGTTGTGGTTACGTGCACCTGATCGTTTGATAAAAGAATCGACATCCAAAATATTACGATTCCAATGCAAATAGCCGCAAGGGAAAAAAAGACATCAGTCGATATGACTATACCCAAAAGTAGGCTTCGACGAGAACGAAAATAATCGATTTTTTTCTCCCTTTTCCACTGATTTTTCTTCACGACCGGCTGGCACCCCTCATTTGAGCTGCATACCTAGGTATGCACGGCGCGGGCCCCAACTCGCTGTTATGAGTGCTCCACGGCTTCATGCCATACTATATAGTTCAAACGGGGGGGGGGGGGGTGAAATTTTGGTGGTGCTAACATATTTTTGATAAGCCGGTAGCGATATAGCATCAACACGGCCAAAATGCATGCTCCCGACGTGCTGATGCGCCGCCGGTGTCCGTCCAGCGGGAAACAACGTTATTTAACCCCCCCCCCCCCCCCCCCTCCTAGCTCTACAGTAGGCACAATGTATGTACATAACTCCACCGTCCGCTTTTGTGGTGCCGACTCACGGTTCTTTTTCCGCGCAAGTACTGCGGGCGTAATACTTGGCTCGGCCGTTTAGCGCGGTGTCGCAGACCTATCGTGGCTTTGCTCTCATACCACGGGGAACATGTGTTGACCGGATTCCAAAGCCACGACATAATGTTGCGATATACATATCACTCGCTGCATACTTCATAATATAAGCAAGACACGATGCGGGTATCACGTGTGAAACTTGGCTAAAGCCCAGTCACTCGAGATGCTTCAGCAAGCTACCGACAATACACACTTTGTCTTTTCATTTACTCACTCGTTACTCGCATGCGACCTCTCAAGATCATGGTGAGATGCGCAACCGGCTGTCCACTGTCCGACCCCGACCTCGACCAGTCTGCGGGTGGCTCGCTGTGGCTCCTCCTACCCTCCCGCCCTGGCCTGTTCTAAAGAGAAGATATAGCATGCAAATACGGCTTCCAGCTCCTCCGCCTCTAACCTCTTCTTCTCTTTCCTCTCTTTCCGCTTCTGGAGCTCCCACTCCGACGCCAGCCGTGTCTGGTCCCATCATCTGTCCCGCATCTGTGGCAGGAAGGGAGTCCAGTATCGCCTGGCTCCAGCGTATAGCTCCACAAATTCCCACAAAAAATAAAGATTGATTTTTAGGGGTCGAGTGATATTACATGATGCACAGCCGCTTGGCGTGGCACGGGCGACGGCGGCGGACGGCACGGGTCAGAGTTTACACGATTGGAAGGAAAGAAAACATTTAGATGCCAGCAGTGTTCGTTCTGTTATGACTCCGTTCGATCAAAGTTTCCTGGTCTATAGCTTTGACAACATGGCCGCAATACTGAACTTTCGTTCGCAGTATTTGTAACGGGTGTCAAAGTATCCTCTAGCAGATCGTTGGCAGTCCAGAGGTAGCCGGGTTGATACGTAGGTACTTTCCTGTGGAGTGGATATGGTGAGCGTTTCTCCGAGCGGAGCTGAGCATCGCGCTCCGCAGCAATGGGTAAAAAAAAATTCGATCCGGAGAAACTTGGAACGAAGTAATCGGTATCTATATTTTCTGGCGGTAGGCTTGTCGGACTGCAGCCAAAGGCTTCATTGGATGGTCGGCGTCTTTGTGAATTCGTTGCATAAGCCGGATAGGGAAACAGATCGGCTGGAGAGGATTTGTCTGTCGGGGGCCAGGCGCTGAAGATGCTGAGCATATGGAGAGCTGACTGACACATTTGCCCACTGCAAGTTAACTTCCTAACGATCAGCCATCTATTTAGACCTTAGCGTTGCCCTCAAGCCAGCACCAAAAAGTATCTGGGCAGATGCAGAGCACTTCTCACACTCGGGGGCGTCGTGCTGTGCCAATGACACCAGTTTTCTCTCCTTCCTGCAGGAGTAATGTTGTAGATTGGTATCACTGGTCGGCGGATAGACAGAACACGGAAGCAGAGATGAGGCATATACTATCGGCGGGCTTTCGTCTTTGCAGGTGATCCTAAAACCGTTGATGGCTCAAGTAGTCAGCAGAACCTCCAACAGGTTGCGGGCCCATTTTCAATCCCCGGGCATTCTCCTCCGCTCATATCACATGAGATATCATAGAACAGGTGGCGAGTAATGAACGTCAAAAGCAAAGGTTGCCCCCATCCAGGAAACAAAAATCAAGTCAATTGGAGGGTGCCATTTCCGTTTGGTTAGGGAAGAGTGAGTGCTCGTTCGTGAAGTGAAACAAATTAAAATTACCCCAGCAAGCTTGCGAACCTATCAAGCGCCGCCGCTTCCCCACATCGACATGAATGCACGCGGTCAATCGCCGCAAATCGATTGGACACCCCGCAATTGGAGGCCTCGAGACCTCACAGGCATGTAGATACGCAACCACCCGCCGTTACGATGCGGGAATGGATAGATGTAGACGCTGCACGCCGTGGCGGAGGATCGACGCCGATCGAGGATCTAGACGGATGCAGCTGCTGGCCGCTGGCAGCTGACGGCTGAAGGAGAAAAGAAAAGGGTATCGCATTGGGGTGATTGCAGATTCGCAGTGCAGGAGGGCTGAAATTGCATCGCGGGAGCCGCATCGGGTAGTTGCCCGACCTCCGGGTTGTGGGAGTGTGTGGAAACGTCAGTTATCCTAGTGGATACAATTGCCGTGAGAGATGGGATCATCGCGGGGACGTCCGGTGGAAACCCACGCTGTCGGTTGCATCCAATCCAATCCTTCTTCCTTCGGAGGGAGGGAATGAAGTAGGCTGCATCGTGAGAATTCGAGCAGCGCCCGTCGGATCCCTGTAACGGCAAGCACGGCAACTGCTATGATCAGCCGCGCATCTCAATGCCTTGCACGCAGATCTCTCCATGTCTACAGAGTCGCCGATACATAGCACGATCCATCACCACCGTGTCGACCGCAAGCGGCCACTCGCTCGCCACGATATGCGGAGTCGACGGCTTACGGCCTGCTCGCTCCGCTTCATAGCTGTCGTTGCGGGCTCTTGCGCCGTACGGTAGAAACGGGAGACGGGGCACGAACGGTGTATAAACGAACAACGGAATTCCACCGCAGTCGAGAAATCACCCCACATCGCTGCCTCCCAATGTCGTTCTCCATCAGCCAGATCTGGGCGACCAACGCCTTTGCCGTCGTGACCACGGCGGGGATCACAATCCCGCCGGGCGTGCAGATCGTCTGGAGCCGCACTGGCAGCTTCGTCGACGGGCCCACGGGGTCCACGCGGCCCACCATCTTCCAGAATCTCGTCGCCTGGATGCCGATCCGCGTGCAGGGCGCAGCGGCTTTTCCGGACGCCTGGCTGGGCAAGAAGTTCACCCTAGCCATGTACAGCGGGACCACGCTGGTGCTTCAGAGCGGCCCCCACGATGTGCCCCCGAACGGCGGCCAGAACATCGACGTTTCCTGGCTGTGGCTGATGTCGCCGTACCTTTCCACTCGCCCCGCGGCGATCCCGTTCCGGTGGGCGGGCGACTTCTCCTGGCGCCTGGCGCTGGCTGCGTCCGGTGCGCACCCATTCCCTGGCGCGTAGCTGTGTCCGGCGAGGTGCGAGACGGCTAACGACCGGACAGGCGCCAGCATCGCCGCGGGCGAGAGCACGCGCCTCGAGTTCGGCTGGGCGCACGCCGCCGCGCCGAACGGCCCCATCTCGCCGCCGGCCGGCACGCCGTCCCGCGTCGACATGACGCCCGGCTACCCGATTGCGCTGTGGCGGCTGTTCGTGCCGACGCCGACCGAATTCCAGCTGCAGCCGCCCGCCGCCGACGTCGTATGGTACATCCAGCGCGCCGTGGCGGTCGTGTGGAGTCCCACGCAGCAAGTCCCGCGCTACGACACCGCCAGCGGCGCGCCCTACTACGTCGATGGCGGCCTCGGCGGCGGCTTCAAGCTCGCGGCGTGGGTCTCCGTCACGTATCCGCGCTGCAACTGCTACGACCTCGCCGCGATCGCCCAGCTCGCCGTCTGTCTGCTGATGGACACCCAGGGCGCCGAGCTCGCCGACTCCAGGTGGGTCTTCCAGCAGCCGAACGGCTTCATCAACCCCGGCCCGCTGTTCCGCTGGGTCGCGTTCGGCGGCGATCATCTGCGGTGCAACACGCCGTTCTGGACCAGCGCGAGTACATACGCCACTTCCGCGCCCCGGTCCGCAGCAAACTGACCTGTCATGTTGCAGACACCCTGCCGTATGTCGACCCCAGCGCTCCAAACCGGACGGGCTTCGGCAACCACGCCTGGATCGAGGTGCTCGCGAACAGACTGGTCGTCGATGCCACGCACGCGCTGCAGGCAGCGACGCCGTTCCCCCCCGCCGCCGTCCACACCCGCGTGCAGTATCTCGCCGCAACGCTTGACCCGGGCCGCCCGCACGGAACCGCCGTCACTCGCGACCGCAACGGCCAGGGCGACTGCTGTAAGTCCTCCGCCCCTTCCCCCGCCTGCCCACCGCCACGCAAAAGCAACCGTCCCGCGCTGACATCCCGCTCCTCCAGCGCAGAATCCAGACACCATGCTGCAGCGAATCGGCGTGTACAATCCCTGGGGGGCAACCGTGCGGCCACGCGTGGCGCTTCCGGAGCCGCTCGCCAGCGAAGTGGCGGCCATCGTGGATCGCGGCCGGTCGCCATCCGCGCCAGAGCCGGAGTTCAACAGCGCGATCCTGACGGAGTCGGCGCTGCGTCACGCGCTCGGCACGGCGCTCCCCGAGCCCCAGAGCAGCCTCACGGTGTCCCGCCTCGAGTCGCAGCTGACGATGTCGTTCGCGTGCGGCAACGCAACGACGCTTGTCGCGACCGTGCACGCGCACGCGTCGCTCGACGCGCCCATCGACACGCTGCTCAACCACGTGTCGGGCTTCCAGCCGCGCCCGCTCGAGTCCGTCATCCACACGTGCGCGCGCCCGCTCGGCGCCTACTGCTTCCGCACGCGCAACGGCGTCTTCTGGGTCCGCGGGAACCTGTTTGTGCGTCTCGAGCAGTTCTCCGACGACGACCGGCCTCCCTCCGCCGGTGGCGATGTCGGCGCCCTCGCCGAAAGCCTCGACGCTTACCTCGCCCGCTCGCCTGTGCACGCTGCCCCGCCCGGCCACCTCGAGCTCGACGCCGACTCCATCCCCGACCACATCCGCAGGGGAACCTCCTTCGCCGTCGCCCTCAAAGGAAACCCCGGCGCCTGGGCTGAGGACAAGCGCGCCGTCAGCAGCGACCACGCCGTCGTCGTCCCCGCCGGCCCCCCGAGCAACGACGGCTCGTTCGAGCTCCACGCCGTCGGCGCTGGAGAAGCCACCGTCACCATCGTCGGCGCCGAGGCGGGCTCGCTCAAGCCTGTCACTGTGGCCTTCGACATCGTCGTCGAGGACGAGGACGCGGACGTGCTGCAGCAGAACTCCGGCATGGGTGCTCCGCCGACCGCGGGATATCCGCAGCCCGTGCAGTTGGCGGCAGAGGGCGCGCACGATGCCGAGGAGGAGCAGTAGTTGGTAGTCGAGAGAAAACTGTCACGTTTTTCTTTTCTTATTTGCTTTCCATCTCAGTTGAACGGTTTTTGCTTTCCCAGCTTTGTTTTAATGAATGGCGTATATCCGTCGCCACGAAGTCGTAACCGGTGTGTGTGTGTGTGTGCGTGAAGTATCTCAACCCCAGGCTAATCCGTTTCTGAACCTGCTCGTCTCGTCCATGCCAACCATGGTAAGATACACCCCACCAATACTACGGGCTTCGGTCACGTGCCTTCGTCCTTCATCCAAATATACTTCGTGTGGCCCCGCTTCCTGACTGGACCTCCCCCCGTGGGCTCACCGCGCGGGGCTGCGGGCGCTGTCATGTGCTTCCACATCAGAGCTCGCGTTTGTTCCGCCTCCATCAGCGGCACGTGCTCACTGTTGAACGGATTGAGAGGCTGGCGCCAGAAAGGATCACAGTGTGAGAGAGTGGACGAAATCGTATTGTCATTGCATGCAAGAAAGAGAAGAAGAAACCCAACTGAACAACGGACCGGTTTCGCTCCTGCTCTTGCTCCACGCCTTACCAATCGTGTACACCAAGCGCCAGCAGCACCAGCACACGAACTAGCGACGAGAAGGACTCCGAACAGTAGCCGCTGGCGGTAAACACCCTGCTCCAGCAATCGCCGCCAGCCGGCGTCGGTGTTTGCATCCGACAGCTTGCCGTTCATTCGGTGACTGCCTGCTGTCGGGAGCGGCGACGGCCGTTTGTTTGTTCTATTCTGCTCGAGATCGTGCGGCAACCACGGCGCGGATGTGTTGCTCGCCCAGGATCTCGTGCAACGGGTGGCGGACTCGCTCCGTCGTGCACGATGTTGGCTCCGAGGCGTTGACGTTCGACGGCAGGACCGCCAGTGGTGGGGGTGGTGGTGGAGGTGGCACCGCGGCGGTGGCGGCTGGCGATCAGCCGGCGCAGCGGATCGACACCGGCGGCCAAGGAGACATCGCCGTGGCGGCAGGGGCGGTAGAGGAAGCCAGAAACGATGTCAGCTGGCCGCATCGGTTCGTGGGGGGGGGGTTGGGACGTCGCCGACAAGAGGCAAGATGCGAGCCTTCATGGCGGCCGCGTCGGGGTGCGTCGATACACGGATGGAACTGGACGAGCGCAGTTAGCGGTGAGTTTGGGCATGCACGGCGGTTCGACGCGCCGCCTGCACGGGCGGAGTTCGTCGGGGGGTGGGGGGCGGACACGGAACGCAGAGGTGGCTCGGCCAGCGGTGGCATCGTCATGGGTGGTGGTGTGAGGGCGCGGGTGTCGGGCTGGGGAGATCGGACGGTGGTAGTTAAGGTGTGGGAGCCGCAACTGATGTTCTCGCCGGCGACAGGGGGTTGTCTACAACGTGTCACGTGCCGAGCCTGTGATGACTTGCGTTAACTACTTTGGCCGGTTGGATATCCAAGTACGCTTCCGGGTTTGAGCACGAATTCAGTCCCAGTTTCTTGAAAACCCTGTGGTGAGTAATGTGCCTGACAAGTCGAGGCTTCACATCAATTGTACTGGTACGCACCGTGGCTCACCGGCGGGTTGGAAAACAGTCACTATGTGGCATATCGAACATAAAGCACTTCTTGAGGTCCGTTCCAGCTCTTTTCTCCAGAGCTGCAAGGTTTCAACCTTCAAGCTCTGTGTTTTTGCTGTTCGATCGGCATCACGACGTTTTTCGCTCCGTTTTCGGCCTATCCGAACGGGCTCTTGTTACACGGACACCGTGTCAAGCGCCACCATGCTGAATGAAACCAGTATAAGCGCCTACTATTTTGCAAGATATCCTCTTTTGGGGGGGGGGATTGAAAGTTCGCCGCATTCCTTGCACTTTTCAAATAAAACCACTTTGTTCTCGAACCACCGTATGACACCCCATAGTAAGAAGCAGGTTTTCCACTTTGATACCTGGTTCGATGTCACAACACCAAGGAAAAAAGAGAGCAGACTTATACCTGGTGAGTCGCCAATGACAAAACTCTCGTGCAAATTTCGATGGTCGAGAGAAGAGATGTACAGAGATAACGACGTGAGGGTATGCAGTCGGGGCAGGTTGACACCTCCGATTTCCGCGAACCACAACCGCCTCGCCACCGGCCATAACCATATCCAGAGAAAAAAAAAATAGTGAACTCTTCACCGAAGAGGAGTGCAAAAAGAATTGGTGAGGTCCTACCCGGAGTCGAACCGGGATTACCGGAATCAGAATCCGATGTGCTAACCATTACACTATAGAACCTGGTTCTTTATGTTAGCACTGTGCCAAGACAGCTTGTATACTGTTATCTAGGTGGAGGTACCTATCGGTAATATCCAGCCAGCAAAGTCTGAAGCGGTCTATTCACCAGACACAGAGTGGATGATACCCCCCCCCCGGAAACCCTGAAATCGGTCAGAGAAAGCACAACACTGGCGGAGTTATTGCTCACGGGGTCGCCTAGTTGGTCTTCTAGGGGCTCCTAGCCCATCTAGGTTGTTTGCCACGTTTAACTTCCGTCATGGATTTGACCCACGAACAGACAGCGGCTTGTACGGTAGCTAGTTCAAGCGCGGGCGGCGGGCAACGACCAGCCACAGGATGAGCTCGATATACGAAAAAAACCAAACCCTCCAACATTCATTATCCGCCGAGTACCAAGGCGCGACCTCAAGTGATTACAACGCCCCGTCGCCATCGGCGCCTACAATAGTGCCGACAGCGCGCCCGGCTCGAACCTGCCCTCGCCGACGCGGACCCACTCCCGGATGAGCCCGTCGTGGTCGTGGACGAACAGGCGAGTCTATCTAGCCGGCGGCGGCGCCGGCGTTCCACGACACGACCGACGCTGACGCGCCTGGCGACGCCTGCGCGACGGGCGCGAACATGCCCATGCCCAGGGGCCCCCGGCGTGGCGCAAAACCGTCTCGACCACGCGCCAGCCCGAGTCGAGCGCATACGTGTGCGCCACCGCCCTTCGGGTAGTTCTCGACTGTCCCCGTGGCCGTCAGGCGCGAGCCCTGTGGGAACACGACGCGGTCCGGGTTGTACCAGTCTATCCTTTGTCAGCGGGGGTGCGGGAGGAGAAAGGGGTGAATGGGGGGGCTACGGACCGACGCGCCACGTGAAATCGCCGTCACTGCGTCAGAACTCTCATGGTAGCCCGACTCGGGCTAATAGTGGACGCAGTACTCCTTGCCCCAGCTGGCGGCGATCGGCGTCCCCGCCACCGTCCTGGCAGAATACCATATTGCGCCGGTAGTGGCACTCGACGATCTTCTTGTCCCTGCCTTGGTAGAAGATCCAGTTGATGCCGCCCTCCGTCGGCGTCGACGTGAACGCGAGCTCCGAGTACGGCGCCGGCTCGATCATCAGCTTCGTGCCCGTCACGCAGCCGTCCCTCCACACGCCGTTGTCGTCCATCGCGTGCCCACGACTTGTTAAAGAAGACCACGCGCGGCTACAATGGCGGTTAGTACGTGGGGACAGTTGACGAGGGGATGGCCAGGAGGACTCACGTTCTTTCCGCTCGCGAACAGCGTCGTCGCTGCGATCGGCGTGTTGGCGGCGACGTCCTTCGCCTCCCCGACCATGCCGAGATCCTTCCAGTCGCCGGTCGGCTTGCCGTTCCCGGTGACGCCGGCCGAGGCCCTGATGTTACCTGCCAGTCGAGGTAATACAGATGGATCTGTTGAAAAGTTTCCAGTAGCAACGCTGCGAACACCGCCTTCTTGCGCTCTTCAAGCTCGCCGCCTCCCGCGTCGGCAGCCGTCAGCTCGACCTTCTTGAGCACCGCCAGCCGCGCGCGGAAGATATCCGAAATTTGGTACGGCTCTGTCCACGCTGGCCTCCACCGGGTCCTTGGCCGCCGCGTCGGCCTCGGCCGCTACCTTGATCATCGACTGCTGGCAGAAGGTGTGCGCCCGCATCAGCGAGAACGCATCCGATTCGTACGGCGTCACGTCGGTCGTTTCGCAGTCGGCGAGGCCGCTCGGGATCGTCACGGGGTCCGGGTTCTTGATGTACGCGTCGAGCAGGCCGGAAGTGTAGACGCCGGAGTTGTCATAGTTGGGGGGATGTCCTTCTGGTCGACGACGAACGAGCGCAAGCTCGTATACCGTGCCGGGATGGCGTTGGTGTGCTGTGGTGTCTTGGCGGCCAGGTTCCACGAACTTGGACGCCGCATCCGTCACCATGCTATGTTCCACACCTCGTCAAGCTTCTTCAAGATGCCGCCTGACCAGCTCACGCTCACGGCCGTCTCCGGGTTCTGCGCGACTCGGCGTTCTTGAGGGCGACGTCTCCCATGGTCTCGATTCCGACACCACCCACGTTCAGCACGAGTGACTCCCGTGGCCCTCTCCACCGAAGGGGGGAATGACATATACTGCCCTGGTGTCCTTCAGCCTGGACTTGTCGAGCACCTTGATACTAATGAGCGCGTTGAGTTCGCCTCCCTCGAGGTAGCTGGAGATGAAGCAGTCACCGAAGATCTAGGTGAGCCGCGAGCTCGAGATGTTGTCGAGTTCTGGAACTGGTACCTCCTCGAGGATCTATGCCTTTTTGATAATCTTGACCTACAGTAGGGAGTCTATGTCGCTCTCACGGAACTTCTTGGTGTCGACGAACGCGCCCGAGCCCTGGATTGTGCCGTACTAGATCCCGAGACTGCCCGAGATGTTCATCGAGTCAGACACGTCCGACAGCTTCTCGACGCGGCGCAAGCTGTACGTCACGATCTGTGACGCCGACTGGTTCTCGAGCACCCGACCCTCGACCGCGTCCGTGATCTTGTCGCCCGTCACCCAGTCCGTCGCCTTGACCGCGTTGGCGACGCAGATCTGCGCGTGTAAGAGTTGAAGCCGTGGAGGGGTCAGTTGGTCTCCTTCTGTCGGAGGGATCGAAAACCCCACCCTTGGTCAAGACGCATGGCTTCTGGTACGGGGCGAGGAGAGTAGACATCGTGCTCGGCTAGGTCGTGATTTGGATTATACCGTAGATAGGTGTTGGAAGGAAAGGATTGAGATTTCGCTGTTGGGATTGAGGTCTCTGAGTCGGGTTGGTGATATTCTCCACTCCATGGCGCCAAGCAAGTTTCCGGGACATTGGTTCCACCCTTCCATCGTAGATACGATGGAACTTCTGTCGTTTGATTTTTGGTAGCCCACCAAGTCGCACCATTCTTGCTTACACCGAAGCTGAACAATGTCCGGACCACGTACGCTCTTCAGCTCGAAGCGAATCAACGGCGAGCGTATGTATGTACCTTTTGGGCTTTCTCGCGATCCTCAGCTGAAGTCCTACGCAAGTCCCGCCTCAAGAGGGCGGTTGCATGAGCCACATTTCTTCATCATGTCTAGACTTATCTACATGGATATATTCGAACTTTGGATCCGGCAACCGCCTGCCTGCACCTTGGGGCTGAAAGCATCAAATGTGGTGCGATCGCAGGCTGAATATATACACCCAACATACTTGTGGCGCCGCTTGTACTGGGCTGTGGCGGCTGTGGGGCCTGGACACTGCGTTACTGCCGGGACGCAGTGGGGCAGCATCGACAAGATCTCGGATCAATCGGAGCTCAGCTGGAGATCCATAACTCCGGCAATAGCGCCGTCTTAGCTTCTTCACGTACCGCCTTTCCTTTATGTAGGTGCGGACGCGTACGTACGACTTCCCGTCACTCAAAGCAGCATCGCGGATTCAATTCCAGCTGGGCCGTTGTCTCCTCGCGTCTTGACAGTGGCGGCGAAGATCCGTTGAGCACGGCTAGCTTGAACGATGGGTTAGCGATGACCGAACGATTTGCTGCTTTTCCGAGCACGTCCCTGACCATGGCGGCGTCAATCTGGTTGAAGGCCTGTCCACCATTCTTGACCTCGTTTGACTTCGTGTCCGGTGGAGCCGATGGGAAGTGGCCTTTCAATAGGGCCCCTTCTCGCTCCACCAGGTGGTGATATTTCCGGGACCCCGGCGAGATCTGAGATATCCAACAACCAGAACACGGCTTCTGACGGGAGTTTGGCAGGAGCTGCACTGGTGCATCTCCTATATCGGCGAGTAAATACGGCGCACACCCGTCGAGGCCGAGTGCGCGGGTTGCGACGGCTGTTGTCACATCACGGCAGTTGTAGAAATAAGCAAGACAATGAATTCAATCTCATGTAGACTACACAAAATCCCCCTCGCACAACGCACTCAGCACACCCCCGATAACTTGATATTCTCCTTCGCAGTGGCAATCAAGCCATCCTCTGCCAACTCTTGAGGCACTCGAGAGCCTCAACGGTACCGTCACCCACCTACGGTCAGTCAGGGTGACCTTCGCAGATAGCGGTGGAATTGCGCGGTAGACACCGGAGCAATTGGGTTGCCATGTGGCAAGGTAGGCGTAGAGCCCTCGAATGCATGGGCCTTCGCACACGCGGAAGCTGATGTCGTTGGCGACGATCCACTGCAACAACAAATGATTGAACACCTCTTCATTGGAGGTAGATTCTCGGCGGCGCTTTCCCGGAGGTGTTTGCGATCGTCTGTTGTGGGGGGATGGGCCCAGGGGCGATGGAGCCATCGGGCAGTACGGTGCTTGACTCGGAGATGCTCGTTCGCGTGCTTGGTCGTGGTGGTAGCGAATGTCACGGGTCTGAGGGATTTAGGCCTAAATACCACAGCTCAACACTGTCAGAAGTCGGAAACCCTCATGCCTCCCGCATTTCGACCGATCAACTCGTCAATAACACATTCAATCCTGCTGTCGGGAAGCCAGATATGACTTGACCGGACTCTCTTCTTAGCCTTGAAGACATCTGGGATTGAGTCCTGATCGGAAACCTCTGCCACCGAATCGGAATCGTCGTAGCGGTCTGTTCTATTGGTGTAGGTCTTTGCCGAAGACGCGTATGAACCAATGCCAAGTCCAATGGGGATGGGGGTATCGTTTGTGTGAACCAGAGTACTGCTAGAATAATGCGGTGCCTCCACCTTGATTCTCTTATGTATTCGCTCGAGGTCGCGCCATGATCGTGGTACTGGTGGTGGGGATGGCGACGGGTACGAGTCTTCGGCAGAGTAAGATGGTTCCACGTGTCGAGCTTGGCAGGTGGTCGAGTCGCGCTAGGCTAAAACGGCTAATGTGGCTTACATACCGGATAGCTCGGATGACGGCTGATCCTGTCTTCAACCCAATCACGGTACACCCCGTCCGGAAGGCGTGGCCGGCCGTCTGGACCGGACTATGCAGAACGCTGATTGTATGTCGTCTTCAATACCTGCAATCGGATTGTGCGGGGCAAGTGCTGGAAATCCAGATAGAGCGGGGTAATTGCTGAAAAATTTACCGCTTTGTTGACTCCCTATATACAATCTTGGGGAATGGCCGACTGCACGAACCGCCTCTGTACAGTTTTAAGGCGGACAGTTTGGGGTCTTGGACGGCCGCGCAGGTGGGACTGTATAGAATACTGCTTCGCGAAGATTCTCCATTTGCTCACTTAGAGATACCTATCTTCTCCGTGACGCCCGCTAAACTTTTCGAACCTGGGAAATAAACTGGAAGCTTTTAATTATCATTGATAGCAATGAGAGCGCAGTATCTGGTTATCTTCCGGTTTTCCTGTGGTTTTAGAACTACTTTTGTACCAGACGGAGACTTGGTGTTTTTTCTGTTTTGGTGATTTCCATATATACCTGGCATGGTGGAAATTTTCTGTAGGCAGTGTGGAGGAAAAGAGTTCGCAGCGATATGATCAGATAAATTGATACTGTACACGTAAGTAGACACTGGCGTCACTCCCCGATCCGTAGTATACCCAACTCTATCTACTGCACATGGTATTAGTTTTTTTGCCAAACCCTCTAGCAAGGGTCGGTGTCACTACTCCCAGGATTTTACAGATGAGCTCGACACAAATCTGCTCCTATGGTCAAATAGTATCGCTCTTTCATCTTAAAGTTGGTTGGTACTGTACGAAAGTCGTGCAATCAATGGCAAAGAAAAAGAAGAAAAAAAAGCGAGCCGCACAAACACGGAGCGCATGAAAAAAAAACCTATTTCTCTCTACTCTACGCTTTCGACTGCAGTCCGTTCTATCTATCAATCGTGATCTAGTTGCACATAGCCGCATGCCACGTAGTGTGTTGGTCAGCAAAAATTTCATATATGAGCGGACATGGCTGGAAAACCTAAATTGATGCTGTGCAACTCGACACTCACGATCGTTTCAGCGTTCGCGGGGTTACCAGATGACTTCTGAAGAGATCGGAGGCGCTAGTGGGTGACAGTGCGCCGGGATACACAGCCCCACCACTACTTATTGAGCGTGTCTGGTTGCTTTGCGGCCGTCCAGTATATATCTAGGCTATCTATCAATTCTACAACGCGCATCAATGCAGCTGCAGTGCTTTGTGCTTCTACGTATGCTGGGAAATGCCACCAGTATGCTTTTTATTGGTGGTGATAGCGGGGAACGCCGATGGTTGCAGATGTTTGGGTTAAGTGGTGATTCAGCGTCTGAAATGAAATCCGAGATAGCTAAGAAGGAGCCCGCACATTTGACTCCCCGCAGGGGAGCACAATTTCCACCCCAAGCCCATTATTGCGCTTCCGGATTTTTTTTGTTTAATTATTTATTGCATGTAGCCAGTGTGGGATTACGCTTCCGGCGTACGGCTGGACCATGACATCAAAGTTACCTCTGAGAAACGTCCACGGTGTTTAGGCAGTTCATATTATAGTAGCTATTGAACACATGCGATACAAACAGTTTGGCGACTACTTCCAGTTAGATGTTGTCTAGCTTCGGCCTCTTCCAGAAGAGACTTTGCATCTTTGACCTCAAAGTGAGATGTATTGAAGAACCGGATATGGACGTGAACTAAGTATTTGTTGTGTCGATTGATGCTAGCTAGGCGAGACTAAGATAGAAGACCGAACCAATCCCAACGAACCCTTACAATCAGCCGAGACGCTATTTGGGATTAACGTGCAGTCAGGATGTGCTTTTAAATTCCAAAATGCATACCCCGCAAGATAATCCTTCTCCATCCACGCTACAATGCAGAGTCCATTGCCCGAGATTACTCGATTTGAAATTCCTCATATGTGACTGGATCTTTGCTCTGGCGATAGTGGGTTATTAACCCTGGTCACAATAAATCTGACAGGAACGTGCTGGAGACTCACAGCCCGATCGCTTTTCTTTCGAACCAACACACCAAGGCTTTCAAGTGGCAGTTCAAAAGTGTTATCTTCAGGCGGAATATTCCACGGAGATAAGACAACCTTGTAGTGCCGCGCTGTGCCCCCTTTATGATGTGGCAGCATCGTAATTTTGAAAGAGCTGCCAGTGGCTCGATTGTTGAACGGGGGCGGGTCAAGTTGCACGAGACAGGAAGCGTTCAGCGTTTCCACTCCAGTGACCTGCCGTGGGGCTGCTGTAGGATCGGTATTGAACTGTAGAAACTTTGGCGAGCCAGTTGCTTGACCATGAACGAAAGCAAAGCGTGGAGGACCGGGTTTCTCTTTTGAGGAGAGTGCGTGGGATGTGCCCAAGGGATGAATTGAGCAAGGTGACGCCTGCACGGGGATTATGTCGAATGTTGTCAAGATGGGGTTTCGTTCGTGGCCGGACCGTGCGTGAGCGAGAGGAATGGGGCCCGCATTCGAATCATCCGATGATCCGAGTTGGAGATATAACCCCTCCGCTGGTATTGCTAGGGATGGCTTTGCTTCCTTAACTTTGATGGCCTTGTTGAGCAGGCCAAAATCAGCACCTGACCATGTGCAAATGTCTTTCATTGTCCTCATATCAAGACGGGTGCCTCTGTTTCCAGCGCCTGTGACTTCTTCGTGATAATTGCTGGGGAGGGAGTAAGTATCAATGCTAATGTGATGACTTTTCTGAAGGCCGTAACTCACTGAATGCCGACCACAATATCTTCTCCACCGTAATTGACCCAGACCGGCCCCCCGTTCATCCCCTGGTCTGTAGGGGCATGGTAGAGGACCTGCCGGTCTTCGTGTTCTCCAAAAGCGCCAGTGCCATGGCTAAAACGAGGCTTCTCTCCTCCGTTATCTTTCTCCGGATAGCCTCCGACTAGGGCGGTCAACACGACTCCTGGTTCCTTTGAACTCAAGTCCATCGCGGCCAACACAACGTTGAAACCGAATCCGTATCGGGGCTGGGGATCGCCATTGTCGGATAGGGGCCGATCCAGAAGAATTATTCCGTAGTCATGGACAGCGTTATCGGGAGATTGTGATTGCTCGTATTGCTGGTTTATGTGGTAATCGGCATCCGTGACAATCACAGTAGTTGGCTTCCCCTTCGCATCGTGACATCGAATCCCAATCTTCGAGGTCCGCTTGGGTGTGTTGTCTGGATCCGATTGGGGCCGTATCAGGTTATGCCCAGCAGTCACGAAGACATCTTTAGCCGCCCCGGGGACGTTGAGAAAGAAACCCGACCCGACTGCCGGCCGCCCAGAGCCCGCATCAATGTATAGGTCCAGTCGGCATATAGCTATGGGCCACTCCTCGGGGCTACTGGTGGCGTGGGACTGGTCGCTCGATCCAAACCCAGCGATGTTGGAGACGAGTTTCCATGATTTGTGACCCGAGGACTGAATAGAGGAGAGCGCCGAGGAGAAGAACTGGACCATTGTTGCTGGCCTAATATTTGCGACTGAAAGTTGTCTTATAAAGTGATATGGGCGGGGAAATAGGTGTGGGTTCCACCAACACATCTGAGTAAGGTGGAAACGCGTTAAACGTTCGAATTTCACCACGTTGTATGCAACGACAACACATTAAATCGCGCAATTGTTCGCCCAACCAGGTGGGCAGCTTATATCGAAGCCATTAGTACCGCACCCCTGTACACCGAGAGGCCACCAAATGCCATGCAGTGAAATTTCCATCTGGAGTGCGCTCACCGCATCCCTAAAGAATCAGGCGCATCCGCAGTGTGTCATTCGATACATATTGCTGAAGAACTGCTTTCCTGCTTCGCCCATCCGTATCCATCCTCTTCCACTCTACTTCAACTTGCCCTTCGCTACCACGGTAACCCATCTTGTTTGCCATATTGTCGCAACAATGGCTACGCCGTTCCCACCATTTCCACGCATAGGAAGCCACGATGAAAAACAACTGCTCGACTGGATACGAAGCGGCGGAGCCGTTAACGCAAAAGGTCCAAATGGCCTTACCCCGCTCTGCGCTGCGGCTCTGCGCGGCCACCCGACCACAGTGCAACTACTTTTGAAGAACGGCGCAGACGTCAACCTATCCTCCCAACATGATTGCACTGCGCTATGGTTCGGGACTCGGCTGGAAGACGAAGAGAAAGCCTACAATATTACCGATATTCTACTCAAAGCCGGAGCGAACGTCACCTGCACATCTAGTGCTTCGATGCTGAGTACGACGCCATTGATGAATGCCCTCCGGGCCGGGCTGGGGTTGAAGGTGCTCTGCTTGCTGCTAGCCAAACAGATGGCAAAAGATCTTGCTGGCGCAAAGAAAGATGCCGATTTCTTGAAAAACAAGGTGTACGTCGAGGCACTAAAGGACCCGAAACGCGTTCTTTCACCCCCCGCTTCCCGATCGCTCTTGGTCCGCGCCATGCACTCATTGTTAGGGTACTTGGTGGCCGTGGTCAACAAGTTTACCAACAATGCACTTTTCACAACTTTGGGATTACGTGTTGATATTGCCCCTGCCCCTGGTGAGACAACACCGGATGAAAAGGTTTGTTGCTGCCCCGGCCCCTCAGAATAGCCCCACACGTTAATATTGGCACTCGGCTAGGTCCTTTCTGCGCCAAATTTTGATTCCGTGGAGTTCAACAAATCGGTCACGGCCCACATCAATTCAACAGGCTTGAACATGCTCTTCCCACCAGACAGCCCCTTTCTGGAAAAAGTAGTGCAAAAAGCGAGTAGTCTGGCGAAAAAGGGCAACACGGCGTTGGCCAGACCAGAGCATCTTCCCGGCTTGGCTCAGTTCAGTCTCTACCAACCCATCATCTTCTGTGGTTAGTGCACAAGTCATGACCTTGATATTGTAGGCTAATAGTTGTTGGTAGACAACAGTAGCTCTATGAATGAAGCGGACCGGATCGATTCCATCGTTGAGGTTGCCCGACGGATTACTGAGATCGCCACATACCTGGTTCCAGACGATGAGGGAGTCGTACTTCGATTCCTGAACTCGCGAAAAACAGAGCGTGACCTGTACGAACACGAGGACTACAAAAAAATCAAATCAGCCGATGTAGCTGCTAAGATGATAAGGGCTGCAGATTACGACGGCTGCACAATGCTAGGGACTGAGTTAAGAAACCAGATCCTAACACCCTACGTTTACGAGCCCTTAGAAAAGGGCCCGCTGCCGAGGCCTGTGCTGATTTCGATCCTTACCGATGGAGAGGTAAACTGCGCTTTAGTCTACCGTTTTACCATCAAATCTGTGTGGGAAAGGCAACTGACCTCCACAAGCCAAACAACGAAGATGACGATGAGTTAGACAATGCGATCATTGAATGCAAGCAGAAGCTTGAGGAGAAGGGCTATGACAAGAGAGGTTTGATGGCGATCCAAAACCCAAGTTTTACGCGCTAAGGATTTCCTTGCCATATGTAGTGGTCAGTTTTCAGATCAGCCAGATCGGTGACGACCCTTATGCAGATGAATTCCTTCGACGGCTTCAGACCGACCCAAGGATCAAAGACTACATCTTCTGCACTTCCGGTATTTGACAAGTACTCTCTGGGCGCCAATAAAACTGACGTGGAGAAAAACAGAAAAACTCGACGACAAATTCAAGGAGCTGCATGGACAGAACGATGAACTTGAGATTTGGGTATGCCAAAGGTTTCCGATGCGAACCCCGAGCTAACCGATAACCAGCTGTTCAAAACACTCATCGGACCGCTCTTACAGGAGCCTTAATGGCCGTGCTCTCATTGTGTTGGTGGTTGGTTGATTTCGGCGGGGTTCGTGTTGGATGAAATGCATAAGGGTTTCTCGGAAAAACAAGTCAGGTCACGTGTGGCACAAGTTACAACAGCAGTGTTGGAAATCTAGGGATTCGAATTTTGGCCACGTGACTACCTGCGCCTCTGAAGCCTTCGATATGCTCTGAGAATGCAGAGTGCTCTGGACATCAGCTCGCCTTGCGGGCCGGGCCCTATCTAGCCAGAACCCATCAGAGCAGGTGGGGCAAAGTTTGCGCAATATGCTGAAATGTGTAGCGAAGGAAAAAGACCCAAACTATTGATCTCTGCTTTAGATATTCTTAACCTCTCCCTATGGATTAACTGCCTAGAAAGTAGCTTGTGATGTTGCATTAATGAATGGCCGCTTTTATACCCACATTTTTTTTATCGAACCTCCCTAATAAGCCGTGCGACCACGCCCCATATACCCAATTTATCCCCACAAGTGAAGGGATGGGAAAATTGGAGGTAATTATAGGTAGAAATGTATCCATCCTCACCTTTATACATCCGGCCACCGTGCTTATCCCGTCAGGCATTGGAGCCCGAAAAACCGCCACCCCCATTTCCGCAACCCCATCTCGCAAAGCTTCTCCGTCATCTCATAAGCTCACAAAGACGCCCGCACTTCAGCCTGCCTGGCTACTTCTACCGCTTCAATTTTTCTTTGAATGGCGGTATCGTACCTTACCCTACCGTCCTGTCTTGCCTTGCGCCTAGACCTTGACACTATACGCCGCAGACCCGCCTTTCTCTCACGGAGTTGTTTTTAGGATTCAGGAACTTCTCGTCGGTAGGTCAACTATGAATGCCAACCGTAATATGACAGTCATGTATTTTAACGAAAAGCAAAAATTGTTACGTTAGTTTTTGCCAAGCGTGGCTGCTGATGGCGGCGGTGGCGGTGGTGCGGCTAATGCATGGCTAAGTTCCCGCCCTGCCGCTTTCCGCCACTTTTGTCCGGCGCACAAGGGTGCCACAGGGAACGAGAAGGCCGACGAGTGGGTAGAGTTCGCGGTGGACGAACCTGACGCCCGCGGGTGGAATGGCTAGGATACTCAGGCCAGACGGAAGCGCGGGGCGATGCCGCTCCCTCGATCGCTCGCACACCCCATGAGCAAGAGATCTCCGAGAGGAAGTGGCGGAAGCCCGCCAATAGACCGGAAGCCAGACCTCCAGGAAGAAGTACAAGATGCCGAGCAGGCAGAAGCCAGATGAAACGGTTGCCCGTAGTTCCAAGAAGTTTGCCTCGAGGTTCTACCTGCTGAATACAGGTCACTATCTCACCGGACGGTGCCTGAACTGGACGAAGAGCCATCCCACCGCTCAGTGCTGGTGGTGTTCGCGCAGGACACGAACACGGAACCTCCTCTTCAAGGTCTGTCCCCGGGGAGGGCCCACGAGTGGAACTGTGGAAGGTCCAACAGAAGATCCTGTGGGCAGAGGTAGAAGAGCCAGTTCACGATCCGGGACCTCCTCACCGATGGGAGGTGCAGCTACGGTACTGGGTTTCCTATGTACGACGGATGTGGGAAGTTTGGTCCCGGCTGAGGAAGACGCAGGATGTGAGGCGTCAGAGCGGGAACTCCGGAAGCAGAGAGAGAGGGAAGAGGATTGGCGACAGGATGGCTTTTTTTTTGTTTATTCATACTCGCATACAGCCTTTCTAGGGCTATGGCGGCGCACTTTTTGTACAGGTTTCCCATCCGCTGTCTGCGCGACGGCGGCAAGTTGCGAGTTCCCCTTTGCCCTCCGCCCAAACCGATCCCAAAAAGATAGAATTCGCACCACGGGAATCTCAAAGGAAAAGAATCCGCGCCAAAGAGACAACAAAATGATGACCAAGGGAAGTGTGGCCCGTCCCTATTCCTCGTCTGCGGGCGCCATGAAAGAGGATGTTGGTAGAAACAGCGGCTTCTCCCCGGCACCAAAATTCCCCGGGGCACCCAGCTCCTTCTCCTCCACCTCCCGCTCTTCTTCCCGCTCCCGGAGCTCCCACTCTGACACCTCGCTCCCAACGTCCTCATTAGCCGGCACTAGCCTTCCATATCCGTAGTGGAGAGGAGGCCCAGTACCGCCTGGCTACATCTCCCATCGGCAAGGAGGTCCCGGATCGTGAACCGGCTCTTCCCTCTCCCACTTTCCCCCTGCGCCTCTGCCTATAGGCTCTTCTGTTGGGCCTTCGCACTTCCACTCCGGGCACGCCTTGAAGAGGTGGTCTTTTGTCTGTGTCGGGCACTAGCACTATCAGCACTGAGCGGAGGGCCGGTTCGCCGCCCACTGAAGGGACTACCTGGTACGGCAGTGGCCTTGGGGGGGGGGGGGCACCGTGCGTGCTCCAGTTCGGTCCGAGTTATCCTAGCCGCTCCACCCTGTGGGCATCCAGCTCTTCTACTGCAAGCTTGGCCCGTTCCACGGCATTCTCATTGCCTGCATCTCCTTTGTGTGCGGGGCGCCATTGGATCTCGATTGTGATGCTCGGCCTAGCCTTCCGAGGTGTTGCTATGTGCTTTCTTGCCTGGGGCGCGTACATCTGACCAGGGCCAGGCTCCTCTGAGGCCATCCGTCGAATCGCTGCCTGGGCGTCTGTGAAGATCGTGACCCGTTCTGGAGCCGTCTGTCTTCTTGTAGCGGTTCCCAGTGCCCTGGCGAGGGCAGCGCACTTGTACCATAGGCTTCCTAGTTGCAGCCCATGTGGGTTTTTGCGCCCACCCAGGTTTGCCGTTGTTCCATACCACCGTTTATCCGGCGGCTCCATTGTCTAGTCGTGGCCCCTATCTGTGAATCTGGTGAGTCCAGATCGTGGCTTCTCTGCCTCCTCCTCCTCCAGCAGTTCTGCATCGAGGGTTTTCGGTTCCTCGAGAAACCCCGTGCTCTACATCTGCCCTGTCAGTCGGCGTAGCTGTGCCGTTGCATTCTTCCCGTTCTTCATCCGAATGTTGTGATGGTCCTTGTCCGTGAGCTGGGAGTAAAGTCAGAACCAAGCCAACGCGTCGCCTCTTTATCGAACGGGACGGTATTGGTACCAACCGTCACCGCCGCCGTGGGGGAGGGGTCACCTTTTTGCGGAATATTGCCGCCTCTGTTTTCCCTTGATCGAAGGCCACTCCGTTGTTCACTGCCCAGTAAATAGACACGGTTGCTGCCTCCGAGAGCTTGGGAGCCACCGCTTCGTCATCCTTTGCATCTGCTCACCACCCGGCGACAATGGGGATTGTTGCTGCGGCAGGGCTGCTCTATCGTGACTGGGAAGCCGAGGTGGCTTAAAGTGGCGCATGCGGTGGCGGTGCAAAGCACAATCGAGTGATATCTTGGCGGAATGTGGGTTCCTCCGGCGACATGATTACAGTGGGCCATCGGGTCGAAAGAAAGCCGCCGCGTAAGCGGGATCAAGCCAGGAGCTGGCAAGCGATGCTTAAAAAAGAGACGCCCTATCTCATTCCTTCCTATGCATTTGGTAGAATGCATGGCGACAGCTACCGTATTATCTCACTTATAAGGCCCCCTATAAACCCCACTGTTATAGGTAATAGCGCCACTAGCGCCCACTAGCGCGCTTAAGGACTAGCGCAATATCAAATCGCGCTTGGCACAAGGACCGAATTTTCGCGAGCACCGCGCTCAACCCGTAGAATCTACTATCTACAAATCTGACTAAAACTCATCTGCATGCCAACGGAAGTCGTACTCAAGTCCTCATCTTCATCCTAATCACCCTCAGTGTCGGTAATTTACGCGAAAGAAACGAATGACTGCGCAGAGGTATCCGTCCCATCCTCGCACTTACCCGAGTTCCTACAGCTGGCGGTGGCAGTGTGCGGCCAGTGAAAAGTTGATGATCTTCTCGTGCGGCTGTACTGGACGGGTGGTGTTTCCTGAAGTGTAATTTCATTGCGGTGAAGGGTCCGAGAGAACCAGCCATCTAAATGCGGAATACGATAGTAGAATAAGGATAAATCTCTGTGAATAACCGCATCGAGATACTCTCGAACCAATTGCGCTGCACAACGCGCCCCAGTTTTCGCTCCTCAAACGCAACGTGTAGTTGTTTCTCAAGTTTCTCCCACCGTGGGTTGCTGCGCCATTTTGATATGCGTGTGGTATGTTGATTCGCTTGCAGCAGCAATGCCTCGTTCTGTGAAGTCCTCAATGATTAGTAACTTGCAGTAATAGTCTGATAATCTCAAAGCTTACCTTTTCCGTTCCATGACCTGCTTCGTTTACTGGAGCCCGAACCGTACTCGTACCTCCTCACGCATACCGTATTATCTCACTCAAGAGGTACACCCTATAAACGCCACTATTATAGGTCGTGACGCGCTGGCGCGCGCTAGAGTATTTATGGTTAGCGCACCGAGCGTTTTTCAGACGTCAGGTGATCAGCCTGGAGGTACCCAGCTCCGCTGAATAGGGGGATACAGCTGGTAGTATCACCGACTACGCGGTATCTCTAAAGCTTAAAAGAACAATGCGGCCATCCATCATTGACTATCAAGTATCAGGCTCCGAGCAGCCAGTAACCCTCCTCACGACGATTTTCTCGCAAGCCTCCTTACAGCCAACTGCCGATACGCCTCGAACCCCAAGCAATCGTACACCAGTTAAATTCAAACAACGACCAGGACCTCGAAAACACCCAATCTCCGTGGCCCCTCGCTGGGTTCCTCTGCCGGCAGCCACTCCTTCCAGAGCTAAGCGATGCAGGACAGTTGAGTTTAAGCTCCGGGTATTGTCCTGGGCAGAACACGGACGGGTGGATGACGGGAATGGTGGGAAACGGAAACCTACATGCGAGGAGGTTCGAGTACGGTTCGGGCTCAAGCAAAGGAACCAGGTGGTGAAATGGAAGAAGGTATGCTGCGAGATTATCGGGCTATTAGTGTAGATTACTAATCATCGAGGTTTTCACAGGACGAAGCATTGCTGCTTCAAGCGAATCGACATACTGTACGTATACGGCGCAGCAACCCGCGGTGGAAGGAACTTGAGAAACAACTACGCGTCGCATTTGAGGAACGGCGAAAACTGGGACGGATTGTACGTCGCAAGTGGTTTGAACGTACGTCGAAGCGGCTATTTGCAGCGATCTATCCTTATTCAACTATTGAATTCCGCTTTTCAGATGGCTGGTTTTCTCGGTTCCTTCACCGCAATGATATCACACTTCGTATCATCACAAACCAAGCTCAGGAAACACCGGCACAGCACTGTGAGATGATCATCAATTTTCTATGTTTCAACCGGCGGAATTCACAACTGCGAGATGGTAGGGAAGACACTGTCTACGCTGTCAGGTACGCGGCATGTCCAGCCATGGCAGGGCAGGTTGCACAAGTCGAGGCCATGGCCATGGCAAGAATCCAGCATCCGCTCGCATAGCAGCTCCCAACGCTACTGTCACAGCCACATCCCCAGCTGCACCTCAAACCGCAGTACCGGTCGTACCACCTACCGCAGAGTCAGCTGCATGTCGCGCTGTAGGAATACGACAAAGTGCTAGACTGGCAGGGAAACCTCAGCACAGTCATGTCATTTCTTTCCCGCAAATTACCGACACTGAGGGTGATGAGGATGAGGATAAAGATGGTCTTGATTACGACTTCCGTTGGCACAGAGATGGTTTTTAGTTAGATTGTGGGTGCTGTGTTGCTATGTATGTGTAGTAGGTGGGCGGGATGCCATATTGGCGAAATTTAGTCAAGCGCGATTTGATATTGTGCTAGTCCTTAAACGCCCTAGCGCGCGCTAGTCCGCGCTAGTACCTATAACCGTGGCGTTTATAGGTATACCTCTTAAGTGAGATAATACGGTAGGCTTCTGCTGCCCACCATTCCCACCGTCCACCCTCCGTATTCTACCCAGACAATACTCTGAGCTCAAACCGAACTGTTCTGCATCACTTGCCTCTTGTAAGGGAGGCCGCTGGCAGGGGAACCCAACGAGGAGCTCAGCAATCGGGTGTTTGCCGGGCCTTGGCCGTTGTTGAACTTAACCAGTGAGCGCTTGCTGGGAGCTCGAGGCGTATTGGCAGTCGGCTGTAAGGAAGCTTGCGAGAGGATTGTCGTGAGAAGTTGTACTGCGACCGTTGGTGATGGGAGCGCCACCAAACCGAGCTGAGATACCCCTGGGGCTGATCACCTGACGTGCAAAAGGGCACGGCGCGCTAAGCCTAAGCGGCCTAGCGCGCCTCAAGCGCGTCGTGGCCTATAGTGCTGGGATTTATAGGGGGGACCTTAAGTGAGATAATACGGTATTTTGAACCAACAACCATCAGTCATCACTTGCTTCATGGGAGCGGAATTCCTTAACACCTATCTCGGATAATTTTCTCCACTGATAGCGGCCGTTTGGAAGTAAGTTCTTCCCCAACCAGGAATTCCGCGTCAATCAGCCTATACTTGCAGTGCAGTGTTCGTCCTTGCCGAAGGTCGCCGTAGCCTGTAACGTACTGTGCACTAGCGAGCCGAAAATTTCGGAACAATCCTTAATGAGCAAAAGCCTGAACGGGGAAGAGATTTGCTTTATGGGACTAGCCGTGGGACCAGCCAATGGAAGGGAGGTTTCTTCCGCGGTGATGGTGTGTGTTCGAAAGGAGAGGCGGTGGAACGTTGGTGCGAGCGGTGGAAGCGAGATATGCGTATACATACAGAAGAGTTTCCGCCAACCCCAGATTCGCCAATGGCAGCAGCAACCGCACCATGCGTCCGATGTAATCTGGGTCATTGGTGGGTTGTCTGGTATGCTGAGCGCCACGGACTACGAGAACATAAGGCAGTACGCGATATCACCCGCATCGTTGAAAGACTTCCGTAGCCAGGGCCACAAAGAGCGGTTTCTACCGGTGGTGAGATCGCATGCTTCATCCCCCAGTCTGTTAAGCAAATGTAAAATGATTGCAGCACGGTATCGATACGAGTGGTTATGTGTAAAATCAAGGAAGTAGCCATGCTAATCTCCTCATCACCAGTCCTCTAACCTTGTATTTCACGGTCGGGATAGAAAATAGACCGTCCTCGCAAGTTTGGCGTGGCGCTCATAAAATCATGTGCAATTTGATAGACGTCAATGGCACTCAATGCACCCTAAAATAGAGCATAGCCGAGCTGTGCCGAGACTTGCTTGCGATTGTTACCGCACTGTGACGTAGCCTCTTGTTCGCAATGGTAGCTAGCTGTAACGTTATCTTGCCTTCTCTCATCTTATGCTACATTGCCCCGCCTCCGCCAGCCTTGCCTGAACTTACCTCCTCCTGGCCGTCATCTCTCATCCGGAGGGATGACATCAGAGCCATCGAGGTGATGCTCAATGCGGGGTGCGAGGAGGATCTTTTGTAGAAGTAGTTCGGGAAATGAATGCAAGGTGACCTGTGGGCCAACCCCGTGATGTCTAATAACTAAACCACAAGTCTACTCAGGGTCGGCATTAAATTACAGCTGCGCGTATGTGCCCTAAAGCTATTCTTTATGACTAGGCAATACGTGCAATATATAATCTTAAATCCATTGACTGCAAACCGGCGGCGAGGACTCGAGGAGTGAGAAAGCAAGTTTTTGGGGGCGGCTTGGCAGACGTCTGCAGACCGTCCAGACCTACCGCAGGCAGGTCGGGTTCAGACCCGACTAGCCTCGGGTCAGTCTGGGTACATCGCGACCAGACCAGACCTAACCTAAAACTGCTCCAGACTGGTCTATGTCGAACGCTGGACGTAGGATATACCCTCGGTGTATCCCTTGGCGAAGACGGTGTCGAATTCCTCGAGGAGGGAACTGTTCTTGCTCTCTGGGTAGAGGGTGAAGCCCTGTGGTACACGAGCCGCATACAAAATGCATAAGTTATACAGTTTCTCACCAAATACATATAACAAAAATTGCATAAATATCACTCGTTGTATAGGATACCATGCATTGCATATCTTTACACCGCGATGCATATGTCTAGTTGTACAGCAGTCTGACTAAAAGTGGACCCAAGTCACTTACACGTCGCGGATGGAATAAATCCCACGCTGCATAAACACCCGGTCAGGATATTGAGAAATATGTTACCACACCACATGAATACTCTCTTGTCGGCGGTGACGGGACCGGGCAGGCTAGGCTGCAGGTAGGAAGGAATTCGACTGTGCGTACTGAGAGCAGACAGCAGTGGCGAATACGGAGAGTGGAAGAGAGTGGTGAGCGGACAAATGCAAAAGGGTAGAGATGAAAAGTCACAGAAGCAGTGCGGAAAGGACAGGAAAGAAGAGACGCTCCTATGGCTAGAACAAAACTTGACAAAACGCAGAAGTTGTTGCATAAGAAAGAAAAGATGAAGAAGTGAACGATGGCTCCTTATAAGGAAATCCATCGCCCATCATGCTGGAGGTGCCATTCACGACGTACTATCTAGATCCCACATCCTGTCTTCGACTTTCGGTCTCCCATCCTTTCTTCCACATCCCGTCTCCCATCACTCATCCAGTCCAGCCCACACCCTGCCCGGCTGTCATCTGTCCAACGTCTCCACGTCCCTATTCCACACTCGTCCTGTCTGACAGCCTAAGGAGGATGAGCATGACGAGTGGGTGGGAATCACTTGCGCCAAACAACACCAAGACGCGAGTAGCGATCCGAGATCGCTCAGGAACAATGAAAAAATGATACCGTGCTAAAGTAAAGACCACCGGGTGGCTGTAGACGAAGACCGCGTAAGACCTAGCACGGCCGCACGGAAGACTGGGAGCACAACGCCTCACCAGCAAGAAAGGCTACACCGAGGGACATCCTTAGACTTCACCTGAAACAGTGGGAAGTACTTGCCTGTGCCAGTGAGCTGAACGAACAGAAGACCTACCGAATAGGTACGCCGAGGAGCTACGTTGCCTGTCGAGCCCAAGACAGAGAACGGAAGTTGGGGTCAGGTTTCTGACATCCAAACGTTCAAAATTGCCCCATGACAGGAAGGTTGGTGTAGACTCGAACTCACTTGAGTGCTTTGGATTTCCTGCTCCTGACGTTACTGAGGAGGCCTGTGCCGTGATCCAGACCATTAAAAAATCTGATATAACAAAAAAAAAAATATGTTGTACCGTATCTCTATCCCTTACTCTCTCACCTCCTACCTACATACAGGGGGATGAGCCTTACCTGATCGATAGCAAGGGCTATATGTAAGACTAGTGGACAGCAGTGCAACTAACCTAATTAGTAGCAAGGATTAATCGTAAGACTAGTAGACGGAGAATTAACTAACAGCTGGCTGGCTGCGACAACCCTCTTACCACTTAGACTAGCTAGATATGTATATGCATCGAGGTGACATGCTGTCGCAATTTTGGCCCAGCGAGTGAGTCTAGAGACAGCGATCATAAGTCGACAGAAACTCTGGGGTCCGGTCCGGAGGCCGATATAATGTAAAGCGGGGACTGTAAATCGGATTGTGGAGAGTCTGAGGTCTGGAACTCCGAGACCCCAGGGCTGTAACCCAGTATAATCAATCTATCTTTATGTATGAGCGGTTGCATGCGATTCTTTGGGTGATTCATAAATTCTAGCGTGGTGGTCGCCTTTTGTCCATGGCAGCATTGCCAACCCAAGCCCCTTACCCGTGGATCTGGGCTGATATGTAGGCATCTCGCGAAGGGTAGGCATAAAAATGTTTCCAATTCTTGCGTACAGTAGAGAACCACTATTGTCGTCTGTACTTCATGTCTGCTGACCCTTGCTCGGATCCACCCGGACCTCCCCCACGCCCCTGTTGCTACCAACACCCCCGGGTACGTCTCCAAAGTACAGTCCCAGGATTTCTCGCAATAGATATCGCAAGAGACCATGCTCGTATGCAGTACGCAAGGAGAAGTACCGCTCTTTTTCATTCGTATACACCGCCAACTCCGCCTCCGTCGGATAGAGGTCGACTGGTACATTCCTCCTCCGGCCGTCGTGCATATCCACCATATTGACGTGCAGATTCAATACGGCCTGTCTACTGTGAGTGAAGGGTTTTGGGGTGCCATGAAAGCAACGTGAGCAGACACACCTGACGCCTCATCTCAAGCCTCTCAGGAATCGGCTCGATACGTGCCGTTTCACAAAGTTTTCTCCAAGACTCAGGATCATTAGGATCTGTTCCAAATAAATCCCCAAAGTCCACCACCTCTGCTTCACGGAGCAATTTCTTCGCCTTCTCCTTCTTTTTCTTACTCCACTTGCGTTCCTGGCAGAGCCTGTCGTATTCATCGCGGTGGTGTTCCTTCGGGTTAAACGCAAAGTTGTATCTCTCAAAGAACTCGCATATCGCATCCTTCACCGCCTCCTGCCGTACCCGTGCGACCTTCTTCACCCTTGCACTGCCGAAGGCCTTTACCTGTGCCGCGCGGAAATTTTTTGTCACCTCGGCCAACTGGCTGTCACCCACCGACCACCCCTGGACATCGCAGAGACGCGTAAACTCGGCTTCGTAGTTGGCGTTGTGATCGAGTGAAAACGCGTACGAGGCGAAGAATTCCTCGACCGGACCGAGTCCCGTGGTAGTAGCGGTGGCTGTGCTGGGGGCATCAGCTTGGCTGAGTGTGGTGTCGGCGGGAGTAGGAGTGATGGCTGGGTCAGGGGCGGTTGCTGGGGGGGGAGCGCTGGCTCTAGCTGCTCTCCGCACGCGCTTCTGGTGCTTCTTCGAGGATTGGTGCTGTTGCAGACCTGTCGCGGTGCCGAATTGTTTGGCGCAGGTGGTACAGTAAGAGTTGCTACTTGCTCCGGATGGAGCTTGAGCCTGAGCCTGAGCTTGGGCTGAAGTTGAAGCTGAAGCTGAAGGGAGACGGGGAGGAGCATTCGGTGTTACGGGGTTACCGATCCCCGCCAACTCGTGTCCCTTGGCTTTTCGGTGTTTCCTAAGGTCCTGCGGCCTCTTGAAGCTTTTCTTGCATACGGGGCAGCTTGGTTTGCTGGCATTCGGGACAGACTGCTTCGGCGGTGACGGGTCACCGCCGGAACGCTGGAGGTGGAAGGCTGTTGAGTAATGCTCCTCCGGCGCGGCGGAATGAGGGAAGTTAAGATTGCATTCGTCGCAGTGATGGATTTCGTTCATGGTGGGTGTCGAGGAAGTATGCGTGATCCCCTCTTTCGCCTGCTCGCCTCCATTTTTGTTGGGGTAACTATGGGCGTTGAGGCTGGTGTGACGGTTTGGGCCGAGGTTCTCGCCGGTCAGGACTGTCGTACTTCAGCGGCTAAAAAGTCTGTACCCGCGTGTGGTGCCGCTACAAGAACCAGACTCGCGGGCACCTCCTCAAGAAGTGCCCTGAGTGGAAATGACAGCAGAGGGTCTTTTCGGCAGAGGTCAGGAATGAAACGGGATGAGGAAAGGACTGGTTCAAGATGCAGGACCTCTTCGCAGACGAAAGGTGCAGCCAGGCGATCCAGGACTTTCATACCACCACCCAAGTGGGAAAGCGAGTGTTGGGCCCGGCTGAGGAAGATGCGCTGAGTGTGGCATCGGAATGGAAGCTCCGGGGCGCGAAAAGAGGGACAGAAACGAGGCGGAGGGATGAGGACTTGGAGACGGAGGTGGAGGACAACTTGGAGTTCCACCCTGGGCCGCAACGTTCTTCTCTGTCCACGATAGCGGAGGAGAGGGAGGAGGAGAGAGGGCGGAAGAAAGTGGAAGATGATTCCTTTGATTTCCTTTAGGCCAGCGCGGAGGGCAGGTGGGGCCACAACGGGCCGTTGGCAGACGGTTGATAGGATTCGTTTTTTAAAACTGGTACCCGCCATAATCTACATGAGTCGTATGCGAGCATGAATAAACAAAAAAGAAGAACAGCCTGTAACTAACCCCCGGAATGAGCGGTATTAATTTGAACGATGGATCTCAGGATTTACAGTTCTCATAGATAATCCTCGGCACAGGGTCCAAGAAGTCCTCTTACTCTAAAGTAGTAGCATAGCGTAATATAATCACATTATAATCAAGGAGGGGGCGTGGTTTATGCTATCGCTACGATATTAACAATGGTCGCGTACTTGGGGGAAACTTTGGTGAAGATGCGTTTTGCATCAACGTGACCAAAACTCTTACTACTGTAAAGTCGGGAGTACGGAGGCCCATGGAGAGTATGAATGCATCGGTATGTCGAATGTCAAGACGCTAGTTATATTAGTACGAGTTTCTTTTTCATTTCATTTCATTTCTTTCTTTTTTTTTCAGCGGTGCAGCATCGCTCTTTCTCGGCAGAACACCCTCTCTGTACATCTTGAGACCATCTTGAAACCGAGCAGATTATGGAATATTTCCGCCGAAGGGAAATTGATCCTGCTTGCTGGCGATAGCTTGGTAGCTATCGGTCTCCTCGCTGGTTGCTGATCGTATAACCTCATCGCTGCAGGCTGTTACTGCCTGATAGCCGCTCCGCCACTACACGCTCGTTCACTGCCCGGAATCACGCTGGAAGTTGACGTTGGCATTTTCGTGCTGCTGGCAAGTTCTTGGAAGCGGAAGCAGTACTAGAGTCAACTTACACCTATGCTTCCACCTTGCAGAAATGAAAGAATCGACATCCGTAGATACATCGGAGCTTAGGAAGGTGGTCAGCAGAAGATTTTCACAAATCACGGCGTTTACTCAAAGTAGCAGGGAAACACGCATGGGTACAATGACTTATATCGATACGAAGTTGCCGGATGATTTCTAGTCTACGATATCGGCAAGAACCGCCAACGCCAAGAGACGCTAGTAGCACTAGCGCCAACCTCATACTGCTTAGCGTCCCGATGCATCCGTGCTGTCTAACGACCAACCCGTCACGTTATTCAAAGTTGCGTAACCTAAAACACGAACCCGAAAACCCCGAAAACTCGACAATCTTGCAACGCTGCCAAAGAAATTTCGCAACATCACCAACAACACTCCACAAATCGTAATTGAGGGAATGGGCGCACCGACGAGCGATCCGCCAAACGATCCGCCGAGCGAGCCGACAAGAAATGCGTTATGTTGAAACGGCGGGCAGGCGGGGACAGGAAGTCTAAGGTACCTACGGGAGTTCGAGGATAGAACGGCGGCGCTGATCAGACGCCGGACAGAGACGAGCACCGTCGGCGAGACGAGTGCCGGACAGGGACGAGCAGACGAACGCGCGGAACCTGACGTCGGCCGTGCTGTCGGTTCTCGTGAGCGGCCAGCGGCTGGAGTTCCATCTCCGAGTCCGACTCGGCCAGAACGGCACGTCTGCGCTGTCGGAGTGGAGCGCTAGGGTCGTGTAGCCGGTGGAAACGGATTCCCGCGACGACATCGACGGGTTTTTTCCGGTCCCAATCGAGCCCGTCGGCGGCATCAGTGCGTGGTTTCCCGATGGCTCGCAGTGAGCGACATCGTCCAGCTAGACGTCTACACCCAGGGAACGGACACGGGCAACTCGACCGCGTACCTCGTACCGCCGGAAGGAGAGGTCGTGCTCTCGGACATCGACGACGACCTGCGCGTTACCAAGATCTGCCAGCCGTCTGAGGGCCTGCTCAATTCGCTCGCGCGCGGCTTCGTGCCGTGGCTCAACATGCCACAGCGCTTCGCCGAGTGGAAGGCGCAGTACCCAAACAGCCGTACCACTTCCACTGCCTGACGACGACGCCGGAGCAGGCGACACGCGAGTACGCCGACTTCGTCTACAACTACTACCCGCTGGGATCGTTCGACACGCGACCGCTCAACTTCACGACGGTCGAGCAGACGTTCGCGGTGCGCAAGTTCCTGCTCGAGCGAATCCTGCGCATGTTCCCGCGGCGCCGGTTCGTGCTCGTCGGTGACGTGTCCAACCCGAACGTCATGAGCGGATACCCGGAGGTCGCCAAGGCCTACGCCAACGTCCGGTGCATCCTGCTGCGCAACGTCTCCGCCACCGACAGCTCCAACAGGTTCCCCTACGACACCAGCGGGTTCAACGGCCTCGACCGCGTAAAGTACATGTCCTTCGGGACCCCCGACGACCTCGCCAGCCTCGGCTTTGGCAGCGGCGACTACGCCAACGCGTCTGTCATCCAGAGCGCACCTCTGGCTAGCAGAACCTACCGCTCGGAGTACGCGACCAGACCGCAAGCGACGGCGGCAGCAGCTCGAAGGCGGGTGTCGAGAAGGTCTAGTGGGTCGTGGTGGTCGCGGTTGTGGCGCTATGGTCGGCGCTATAGGGTATAGTGGGCAGAGACTTCTACGATGGGCGATAATGAGCCGCGTTACGACGCATTGCTTGGGGGAATGTTTGGTGTTTGGCGGGGATCGTTCTATTTTGTTTCCTTTATCGTATTTATGTACCAACGACATCGACGGATGTTGTTTGATGGCAGTATATATATGTACCTACCTTGGACGACTGTATCTGATGACTGAACGATGACGTCGGCTTTTTCCTCTTCGTTTGTTTCATCAATGTCCGATCCCGCATCTCACGCGAACACTTCCGAAACAGGTCCCGCGAATGGCCAATCCGCATCCACTCCACTCTACTCGGTTCGATTCTCAACCGCTCGTCGCGATATAAGACAGCATTCCTCCGCCTTGCATCGGTGGTGATCGCGACAACACTAAGCCGGGCGAAGTGCCGAAGCCACTCGCAATAATCGCCGGCGTGGGGGGCTGGGCTTCCTGATGAACCAGGCTGGCCGAGTGCGTTGACCCACAGCAACCCAAGTACTTACGTATCGACTCCTGAGAACCGCAAGTGATGGCGGTTGTTAGTTACAAAAGTCTTAATGGAAAATCTGGTGGTCGGTTCGTTTGGAACACCTATGTGTTTTGCAATCTCTAGCAATCCCAGACGGCGGTGACTCTGCGATGAGTTGTGGCTCTCGTATGATACTCTATTCGCCACATGACGAGAACTAATCTTGACTGACGCATTGCTCACCGACTCAGCCGCGGGATTGCTGCACTGGTCATGCATATCACACGTCAGCGACGGGGTACTTCAGTGAGGAGAAAGCGGGGAGGTTGGGGATATTTAGAACTGCTGATCCGACAAATATAACTACATGCCATGCCCTCCATTACCACACTCTATCTGAGAACTGTACGACTATTGAACAAGCACACCTTTTGCAGCAACATCGCCAGACCGGAGTGATCTACGTCAAGGTACTCTTTCAGTCAGACGAACATCCCTGCTCTCCAACTACTCTTCATCGGCCTGGCAGTCGCAACCAAAGCGTAGACCGGTAACACGCAACAATCAGCCCGACACTTCCACCATTCCAACATGGACACTAGTGAGAGCACAGAGAACCAACGGATCTATCACCATTCCACACATGCCGAGCTACGAGGAGTGTTTAATGGTCCGATCAACGTCGGCTCCGGCGGGTAAGTCCCTGAAATCCGGCGAAGAGCGATTCGACAAGATCTTACGGTTGGCTAACGAGACCTCGCTGGTAGACCCAAGAGTAGGCAACACCTCTCTATCGGAGAAACGTTTAGCCTCCCAATATTTTCCGACCCTGACTGACACCTAACTAGAGAGAACCGAGATCCTGGAATGGATATCCACGGTCCCGTACATAAATCACCACCAGCGCATCAGTGATGGCCGTCTTGCAGGCACAGGAGAGTGGATCTTGACGAAGGAGAAGTACTGCACTTGGACAGAATCAAGCAACTCGGTGCTGTTGCTGTTGCGGGGATTCCGTAAGTCTCCACAATTCCCAACCGGAAGGAGCACTCTTCTGATAAATTCGTCTAGCTGGAGCTGGCAAAACGTACATTGCATCATAGGTCATCGAGTGGTTCATTTCAAATCCAACAGCCGAATCCAAGTTAGCGTACTTCTACTGCAATCGGACCGAGGAAAGCCGCCGAGATCCCGAGAACATTCTGCGCACGCTTATTCAGCAGCTTGCGCAGACTCCATCCGAAGACAAGCTCCTGAAGCCGGTCCTCGATGTTTACAAGGAGCGGGAGACAAAGGGGCAGCTCTCTTCGCGGTTGACCCTGAAAGAATGCCAGGATCTCCTTGTTCAGCTCATGGCTGCATATCCTCAGACGACTATTTGTATTGACGCCCTAGATGAAGTCGATCATAGATTGCGGTTGAAATTACTGGAGGCACTCAAGCACATAGTGGAAAAATCAAATACTCTAGTCAAGATTTTCGCGACTACTCGAATGGACACCGATATCCTCATGCAGTTCGAGATGTTCCCCAGGATCGAGTTGGAACCCGACGACAATGCCGATGACATCAGCCGGTTTGTGGAAGAGAAGATACAGGGCATGATCGAAGGGAAGCAGCTTCTCCACGGCAATGTCTCTGATGCGCTCAAAGAAGAAATTTGCCAAGTTCTTTGTGAGCGATCCAGGGGAATGTAAGCTTGCATGAACTCCTGATAGATAGGTGTCACTGCTAACGGCTGGATTAAGGTTTCAACTTGCAGCTCTTCAGATTGCCTTGATCTACGACATGGTCCTTCCAGATGATATAAGGGACAGCCTGAAGGTCCTTCCAGAAACCTTAACAGACGCGTATGGCGAAATATACAACCGCATTCGTAAGCAGAGTCGCCGGGCATCTCAACTAGCACTAAACGCCTTCCGATGGGTCCAGTGCTCTTACGAACCATTGCAATCAGAAACCTTGCTTGATGCAGTCACGGTCGAAGTCGACAAATCGGGGGAATTCTCCCGCAACTGCGCGACTTTAAGGGCGACTGATTTATTGAAAGCCTGCCAGAACCTCCTCATTTTGGACGAACGCCTGAACGTTTTCCGGTTTGCCCACCTTTCGGTGGAAGAATACATAGAGACCCAGCAACTCGGGGTCGATTCTCATACCGAAATCGCCAAAATCTGCCTTTCGCTGGTTTGCTCTTCGAGGTCTTGGACAGACTATGACCTAACCCTTACAACACGAGAAGGACGTTACCACGACCGCCACCTCCTACTGTACTCGGCAGTGTTTTGGCCATGGCACCTGAATCATTGCAGAGATGACTGTCGAATCTTGGCGGCCCTTTGCGAAGCTTTTGTATCAGAAGCTACCTTCCAGCGCTGGATCGAATATCATTGCCAGCGTATTCAAACCAGGTATTCTAGAGACACTTTTTGGCGTCGATCAAAGGCTCTACAGCACGAGGGGAGGGACATTCTTGCTACAATCTGCGTGTGTGGGTTAGGGCGGATGCTTTTCAGTATATCTAAATCCCAATTTGGATGGATGGTCATTATAAAATTGAATTTGCACAACACATTCATTTTCGAATCTGTACAGAGGGGCTGCGTAGACCGATTGCTACTCTGCGCGTCCACTTTTGGAGACCTGGGTATTGCTCAACATCTGCTCGACGGGGGCGCCGACGCCTCAGCGGTCGGTGATGACCGGAGGACACCGCTGCACTTGGCGGTCATACACAGGCACGAGGCACTGGTGCTGCAGCTGCTGGATCGAGGTGCCAACGCCTCGGCGGTCGACGATGACCGGAGCACACCGCTGCACTTGGCGGCCATACACGGGCACAAGGCACTGGCAATGCAGCTGCTGGGTCGAGGCGCCGACGCCTCGGCGGTCGACGGTGATCGGAGGACACCACTGCACTTGGCGGCCATACACGGGCACGAGGCACTGGTGCTGCATCTGCTGGGCCGAGGCGCCGACGCCTCGGCGGTCGACGATGACCGGAGGACACCGCTGCACTTGGCGGTCATACACGGGCACAAGGCACTGGCAATGCAGCTGCTGGGTCGAGGTGCCGACGCCTCGGCGGTCGACGGTGGCCGGAGGACACCGCTGCACTTGGCGGCCATACACGGGCACCAGGCACTGGTGCTGCATCTGCTGGACCGAGGCGCCGACGCCTCGGCGGTCGACGATGACCGGAGGACACCGCTGCACTTGGCGGTCATACACGGGCACAAGGCACTGGCAATGCAGCTGCTGGATCGAGGCGCTGACGCCTTGGCGGTCGACGATGACTGGAGGACACCCCTACACTTGGCGGCCATCCGTGGGCACAAGGCGCTGGCCCGACTGCTGGCTGCCACCACCACAAGTAGCTTCGCTTCCCTTTTGCCATGAAGTATGTATTAGTAATAACCGACCTCTGATGCAGCTCGTGTATTCACGCACTTTCTTTCACTTCCTTCTGTCTGCACGAAGATTCGGGTCGGCTAGCAGATGACGAGATATGACGTTATCGAGCTTAGCACATGCCGGAAGACATCTTTTTTTTGATGTAATCATTATTTACATGTGACCTAGGTAGATCATGGCGAACAGTCCGTCCCCAACGCCGGGAAACATTCTTTAATGTAGACTATGGTGGCTATGAGATTGTTCATGTGATGTAAATTTACTGCTATGTATCTACAGTAGCAAAAAACGGGGGTTTATCGCTGTGGCATCGCTGTGGCATCGCTATGGCAGCGCTATGGGATTGCTACCGCAAGGGACGAGCGAGAATATGACGGCTGCGTTTGCATATTTACAACAAAACCTTATTTAATTTTCGGTACGCAGTGAAATGAATTTTTTACCATCAATTATTCCGTTGTGGAACTATCGTGCTACCGCTTTTGTCGCATGTCGTAATCACTTGAATCCCGGAACAACGGTTGCTGCTGAAAGACCTATGTATGCCAGGCCCGATGAAGATAACGACGATAAAGGAAGGTGGAATCGAAAGAGAGAATAGGGGTAATCAAAGTGTGTTGAAATGCTAGCGTATTGAAATGCTAGCGTGTTGAAATGCTAGCGTGTTGAAATGCTCCGTTGGCCAAGCCTGATTTCTATTAACTAGCCGTTTGGTTTTCACAGATGGAAAACCGCCCGTGAAAAGATTTCAACAGGCTAAGGTAGTGCCGCTAGACAAAAGGTGGTTAGAATTTCGGCGCCAACAAGATTTTAATGTGGGCTCGGCAGAAGTGTGTAACTATAAAAAATTCTGCTTCGTACGTAGTTATCACCGTGTACTCTGTAGTAGGTACTGTCTCCATGCCATGCACATCACAAAGAGCACGGATGTTCATTACAATTAAGAAACAACAGTGACATAAACGGTAACGAAGAGGCGGAATTTTTTTGCTTTGTTGGCTGAGCACAATTTTGTTTTGCAGTCGTATGATACATACAGTTCGGCGCGCCAGACGCTAGCGACCGCGACTGGTAGTCACTTCAACAAACCTTTCAACAGGGTGAATCAAAGTATCTTCATCTTCATTGGCCAGAATCAGCACACAATTTTTTCAACACGTTAGCATTTCAACACACTTTGATTACCCCTAATGTGTGGCTGTTGTCGCGACCCTATGATTGGCGGATTCAGTCCGGCGAGGATGATGTACAGGATAAGGTACAGGATACCGCTCAACAACTCGCTAATTATACAGAATTGGGTGACAAATCACCCACAGAACTTAATTCCTCCCACAGCTACCCGTTTTCTTTAAGACGGAGACCTCTTCGTCAGCTAACCTGAAAAATCAATAGCCCCGTTTCGATCAATTTGCCCAAATCCACCGATCCTCCGTTGCCAACCCATCGCCAATCCTCCGCACCATTATCCTCTTCGCTCTGCGCCACCTCCTCCTTGCTCCGTGCCGCCTTCTCCGCTCTTGCCTCCTTCTCGTCTTCCCGAAATCCATGGCTGAGGGGGTTGCACGTGAGGAGGTTGTCCGAATTGCGATCGGTTCACAGCAATATTCGTTGGTCCTTCGAGATAACGATCAGGAGGAATGTATTGGCGTCTACCATTCAAGCCCGGCCCGTACCGTGGCTGATACTGTCGCCGGCCCGGTATCGGGATTTGGGTTGCAGGCCCTATTGGTGTTGATCCGCTGGATATTTTCGGCTCGGATCTCCGGCGATACTCGAGGTCTCCGGCAACGAGATTCGTAGTGGCCAGGGCTCTCACAGTTGTAGCAGAAGATGTCGGGATTGGCCATCCAGCCTCGTCGTCCCGTCTCAACGAGATTGGCGTGACCCGCCCTATATCCCAATGGTCCCGAATACTGATGAATCGGTGGTGTCGGAGTAACAGGTCTTGCAGGAACAATCTTCACTTGAGATACCAATTCTCGGATCTCATCCATTTACTTTTCCAATAGATCGTAGTTCGGTTTTTGCAATTCCTTCACCTTGTCCTCCAACGGATCCGTAGCCGTCGTCATTGGACTCTTCTCGTACCTTCTCGTCTTCTCCCTTCGGTCCCTCCGCTTCCGTTCCCTTCTCTCCCTCTTCTCCTTCTCTTTTCTCTTCTCCTTATTTTCATTTGTCTTCACTCAATTCGGAGTCAGAAGACGAATCAGACGATGACTCAGAATCGAACTCGGAATCGGTCAGGAGCAATACTTCATTGTAAGAGATATCCAAGCGGGCGACACGATGGGCGTTCGATATACAAGTCTCGAAACGGACCCGTCCGGTATGTGCCCAAATATCAGCCAATCACGGCCAGCGAATTTCGGTGTCCTTTTTCGCGAAGTCCTCGACAAGATCGAGACGTCAGTTCCTCGTGTATGTCGTCTCACACCACCGTCAACTTTTGGACACGACAATGTAACGTTCTAACGATTCATCCATTCTCTGATCTAGGCGTGCGATCTTGTCTCGACTCTTGATGATGGCACTCTCTCCAAAGGTTCGGTAACGACAAACAAGGGCTTCCTTGGCTCGGATGGCTTCCTCTTCCCAGTTTCCCTTCAAACTTCGTATGTATTCCCGAACTCGTGATCCGCAATGCCTATGGATTAGAGCCACATTATCAGCATTCTGTTCTTCCTCGGAATAATATTGACCAATTTCCAGGTTTCTGTTCATGCGACTCTGCACAGCCCTCAATTCGCATCTTCATCAGCCTTTCCTCGAAACTTGTCAATAATGACACCGTCTTTCGAGCTTGATCGGTTGTAATGATGATGTTGCGATACGCCTCGATCGCGATCTTCGGTACGATGTTTCTCGGATCGTCCTCGCTCCTACTGTCATTACCCACCTCACGCACAGGAGATCTATTACTAGAACCCTATGAATTGTTTACGGGCTTTGTTCCCTCGGCTGTCGGCATATTGCTGACTCGAACTTGCCACCCCCTTCACCATCTCTAGACGGCACACAGATCAGTTGTACACAATGATATGTAGATTCTTCTCACACTCCTCAACCCTGAACCGAGTCGATCAATCAAGATCTGCACCGCCTCGTGACCCCCACGAGTTTGTTGCTGAAGGTATTCGCTTCTTCTTAACCAATAGAACGCGTCTGCCAGGGTTCCAACTTCCGACAATGATCTGAAGGCCTTTGTCCTCTCCTTTGTCATTTCCTTGGTGTGCCTCACGTCTTCTTGGGACAGACCTGGGCGGAGGGCTTGGGGGAGCTTGCAACGTGCCGCCACCGCGCGGACAGCGGACAGGAAATGGACTGTATATAATCTCGCCATGATCTAGATAGGTCGCATGCGAGTAATGATTAAACAAAAAACAAAACAAATGGTGACTGGGGACAGTAGTGACTGCCAGCCAAAGCCATTAGGGCTTGCCGCGAGCGAGGCGCTCGACACTATCAGGCCTCAAGCACTCAGCGTCGACCGAGCTGATAATCCGTCGAGCGAGGCAGCAAGAAATCCATCCAGAAATCCGCAGACAAGCAGAAGGGACAAGTAAGCCGATGAGAGATCCCTCCAATGAGCCGTCGGGCAAGCCAGTGACGATCAGTAGGGATGGGTAAGCCGACGAGCAATCCGTCTGGCGAGCCACCGACGAGCGGAAAGAGCGAGTAAGCCGGTGAGTGATCCGTCCGGTGAGCCGTCCGGTGAGCCGTCGGACAAGCTGCCGAGCGAGCCGACAAGCAATCCACTGACGAGCGGAAGGTACGAGTAAGCCGACGAGCAATCCTTCCGGCGAGCTGTCGGCTAAGGAATGGCATAACGAGTTCCCTCCCCGTCCACCCCCTCAACAACCCTCAATGCCCAAGTCTTTACGATCCGGTGAATGTATCATCTCCAGTACGGAGGTTGTTGAATGGTTATGAGCCGCCCGTGTTTGCTTTTGATCAAGAAGAGAGAGCAGAAGGATCTTTGGAGGAGATGAGAGAGATGCGATTCTTCACTGTAGAGAGAGAGAGTTCAAGCGGGGCAAGAGTTGTACGGGGCAGTCCACTTTCTTGTTGCTATGTAGTAGGTTGTATATTGATGAAGTCTCGCGCAGCTCGCTCGCTGCTATTCAGCCATGCTTGGCGCCCAGATTACACTAGTCGCTGACTCAGCGCCTTGTGTCCGGCGCCGTGCCTCCAGCGCCGAGAAGCTTTTCCAACAGAGGTCACAAGGGAAATGGCAGAACCCACAGTTTGAGAGATGTCATACCCTCGAGATTATGGTCTGTTCAATACAGATGCCAGTAAGATTTGTTCTTGAGATTTTAATTATGCAACATTGGCTTTTTCTTTTATTCTACCGATTGTTCATTTATTTTTCTTCGGCAAACAGGCTTATCTTTTGTCTGTTTACTGTAGCTCCCTCTCTTTATTACCTAGGTGTGATTTCATTGTGGGTGTGGAGTGGTTCTGCAGGCTCTCGAGTTTTTGAATTTTTGAGTTACCGAGCCAATGAACTTTTGTCAATATTTCGATAACAAATTTGGCCGCTATACGCGTTTGTCATCAGGCTCGTCAGTTTCATTCGGCAGCTTGCAGGATGGCTTGACCGACGACTCGCTAGACAGATTGCGTGTCGGCACTTGGCGGCTTGCCGGACGGTGACTTGCCCGACGGATTGCCTTTCGCCTTGCCAGACGGATTGCTTGTCGGTCCGCCCGGTAGCTTGCCCGACGGCTCCTCAGATCACTCATCGGCATACTTCCTCGTTCCTTCCGCACGTTGGTGGCTTGCCCGACGGCTCGCCGGACGGATTGCTCGTCGGCTCGCTCGTCCCTTCCGTTCGTCGGCAGCGTGCCCAACGGATTTCCTGTCGTCTCGCCCGATGGATTGCTTGTCGGCCGCTGGGCAGCTTGTCTGACGGCTCCTCGGATGGATCGTCCATCGGCTCACTTGCCCTTCCGCTTGTCGGCGGCTTGCCCGACGGATTGCTTGTCGGCCCGCTCATCGGCCTGCTCGACGGCTTGCCCGACGGCTTGTCTGACGGCTGGCCTGTCACCTCGCTCGCGGCGAGTCCTAATGGCTTTAGCTAGCAAACACTACTGTCCCCAGTCACCATGTTTGGGGTTTTGTTGTTGATACTGTAGATAGCGCTTTCTTTTTTTTGGCAGAGTTGTCTGGTGGTAGCCTGGTATGTAGGCGAGGTTTTGGTTTCAGGGGTTCATGGTTCTCAAATTTGAATAACGTGGCCAATTAGACGCTATGCCTCGGTAATCGTAGTATATACTTCAATAGTGCTGTCAGATGCCAAGCAATCATCTGATATATGTATGTCTGACGCATCAACTTAGAATGACGTCATCCTGCGGTATTGTTTTTGATAGGAATTTACCAGTCAAGCTATATAGATGCGAATCTACGTCCTGATGGCACGTGAATATTAGGCTACATCGAACGCCGTATTGCTGCTTGATTGGTAATACCCTGTTTTTTTCTACTGTACTTATCGCTCTTGACTGTGTGGGTGCTGAAGTGCATTGCAATCGCCCAATCCATGACCACTTGCTTGAACGACTTCAGATCTTCGAATTCCAGACCTTTAACGATTTCCAGATTTACTGCTGGGTTGCTGTCGTTTGCCATACTTGGATTGCCGTTGTTTTGAATGCCTGATGGTTGTTGGGTTGAGGTCCCGTGTGTGGTGAGGTTTTTTTGGTGGTTGGTGCCTGCACCCGAAACCGGTGGCATTCTAAAGGAAAAGCGCCAGCTGTGGCATTTTAAAGGAAGACGCCAAAAACGATAGCATTTTAAAGGTTTGCCGTAAAAAAAACAACCAAAAAAACCAGTGCGTGCGGGCATAGGATGGTGTAGACTAGAGTAGTGTGGGGTATTCTATAACTAGTGGTGTGAAGCACTGTCGGTGCATCTTTCTCTCGAACTTCGACAAGCTTCGGGGTTCTTCCCCCTCGCCGTGGAGGCATGTGGTTGTGTGCTTGGGTGTTCCGCCGGCGGAGAGTGGAGACGGCAGAGTCTAAGTGGAGTGGAGTAAATGGGTGCTCGGGATGGTTGGAGGGTTGGGTGGTTCGGGGTGATTGTCCGTGATGCACACTTTTAAGGACCTGCTCTTTCAATCCATTTTAAACGACGGAGTCAATCGGAGTGGTCATTGGTGGTCAACAACCCCGATGTCATGGTCTATTCCGTTCCGGGATTGTTGGCACCTGTGCCGAACAGCTTGTGGGGAGGGGAAGGGCCTAAACACGTTTCTAAGTTACGGTTGCAGGAAACCATTTGACGTCAGCTGGCAGTAAGCAACGAGCAACCACCGCCACCACCACAACCACCACCACAACCACCACCACGGCCACCGTCCACTCTCCGCCAAAAACAGAAGAAAGGGAAACCCCAAAAGTCTCCGATGTCGTTCTGGAACAGCGACACGATTAAGGATGTGTCGGAATCGGTGGGCATCGCCAACCTGAACGACGAGGTGGCCAACAACCTGGCGATGGACGTCGAGTACCGCATCCACCAAGTGCTGCAGGAGGCGCTTAAGTTCATGAGGCACAGCCGGCGGACGACGCTGGCGAAGACGGACATATCGCATGCGCTGCGCGTGCTGAACGTCGAGCCGCTGTACGGCTACGACTCGCAGCGGCCGTTGCGGATCGGCGAGGCGTCGGTCGGCCCCGCTCAGCCCATATACTACGTCGAGGACGAGGAGGTCGACTTCGAGAAGCTCATCCATGCGCCGCTGCCGAGGGTGCCGAGGGAGGTTACGTTCACGGGTACGTTCTGCGCAGGCGGACGGGCGGACGGGCGGGGGCGGGCGATGGCTGACTGCGGGGGCTTCTATCCAGCACACTGGCTCGCGATCGAAGGGGTGCAGCCGGCGATCGCGCAGAATCCAACGCAGTCCGAGGCGGCGCGGTTGTCCGAGGGCACGCCGAAGGGGTCGGGCGCTACGCCGTCGCTGGCGGCGGCAGGGAGCAGCGAGAACTCCGCCATCAAGCCGCTGGTCAAGCACGTCCTGTCGAAGGAGCGGCAGCTGTACTACGAGCGCGTCTGCTCGGCGCTCATGGACGAGACCGACGAATATCTGCACGGCGCGGCGCTGTCGAGCCTGAGACATGATCCCGGCTTGCACCAGCTGCTGCCGTACTTCCTGCAGTTCGTGTCGGAGAAGATCACGCAGGAGCTGCGGGACGTGTTTGTGCTGGACCAGATGATGCATCTTATGCAGGCGCTGCTGGAGAACGAGAGCCTGTTCGTCGGGCCCTACGTCAGTCTCTCGCCCCGTCTGTCTCTGTCCCTGTCCGTGGCTGGCTGACAACAGGCGACTAGGTGACCTCCATCATCCCCCCGATCCTGACCTGTCTCGTCGGCAAGCAGCTCGGCGACCCCGCGACGAGCGAGCACTACCGCCTCCGGAACCATGCCGCCAGCCTGATCAAGCTCGTTTGCAGGCGCTTCGGACAGTCCTCGCACACGCTCCGACCGCGGCTGGCGCGCGCGTTCCTGCGGCACTTCCTCGACCCGTCCAAGACGCTGGGCACGCACTACGGCGCGATCACCGGCCTCGCCGCGGTCGGCGGCCGGGAATCCGTGCGGGTGCTCGTCCTGCCCAACCTCAAGCTGTACGAGAAAGTGTACCGTCCGGAGATCGACGGAAACACGTCCAAGAGGGCGGACGCGGAGATGGTGGTGGAGGGGATAATTAACGCGCTGGGGCTCCTCGAGCATGACGAAACCGGCATCCTGATCAGGACCGAGAGGGTCGGCATCAGCGACGAGACACGCGAGGGTCTGGCGATGAAGGTCGGCGACGTCGTTGCCGACCGCCTGTGGAAGTCCGGAAAGCTGGGAATCATCTCGGCGATACTGGGGACTGCGAGCGGCGCGCTCTCGGGCGCGTACGATAGTTGACGGGGGGCGGATTTTACGACTCCGGGAGCTATGGCACGTATGTAATTTTAGCAGGAGATACGAGGCTTCTTCTTTTTCTTCTCTTTTCTTTTTGTGAATTGTGGTTTGCCCGACGACAACGGCAACGGCGAAGCCGATCGGGCTGGGGGGCTGACACTATCATCCCAAGTAACTATGTACATATTATACATACGGGGGTGTGCCGGTTTCGTGACTAGCTACATCTGATGGCGGGTTGCTGCACGATCTATAAAAATCTTGGCATTGTGGGGCAAAAAGTTGCAGCGAGCAAAACTCAAATTCCCACCAAACCGACGCTCCCCAGATCCAACCCAACCAGCACGCAACCCTCGACAAAGTGAGCTGACCTGTATTCCGCACACACACACGATGCCGAAGGACACAATGGCACCACAGCCGCGCGCCCACCGCCGCCACAACCCGCTCCACGAAGAACTCCTCGAGACGTCGCACGGGCCGGGGCAGCTGCGGAAGGTCGCTCGCAACAAGCGCAAGGAGAAGCAAGAGCGGGCGGAGGAGTACGTTGACAGCGGGCTGTCGAAGCGGATCCTGCAGCTGGCGAAGGAGCAGCAGGACGAGATCGCCGAAGAGCGCGCGGCGGCCACAGCGATCGGCGCCGACGCATTCCTGGGGAGGACGGGCGTCGCGCCGACGAGGTTCCAAGTGCGGCAGGAAGAGGAGGAGAGCGACGAGGGAGAGTTCGAGGACGATGTCTTCGAGGACTACGACGTCGACGAGGAGGGCGTCGACGAGGAAATCTACGTCGACGGAGACGACGAGGAGCTCTTCAATCGGTTCATGCCCCAGGACGGACACCGGGAGCAGAGGATCTCGCTTGCCGACAAGATCCTGGAGAAGATCGCGGAACACGAGGCGAAGCTTGCTGGTGCGGGCGGCGCGGGCAGCGCGAAGGACGACGCGCCGGCGCTGCCGCCGAAGGTCATCGAAGTCTACACAAAGTATGCTCTGCTCGTTGTCATGCGATGCGTGGGGGTCGGGTGGGGGTCGGGTTCATGGCTGATGGCTCACACGCAGAGTCGGAATCCTGCTCTCGAGATATAAATCCGGAAAGCTGCCGAAGGCGTTCAAAATCATCCCGTCGCTGCGGAATTGGGAGGAGATACTATTCATCACCAGACCGGACAAGTGGACGCCGAATGCGTGCTACGAGGCAACAAAGCTGTTTGCTTCGCAGAAGTCGTCGCAGACTCAGAAGTAAGAGTGTTTTCTCCGCGCGTGTGTGTGTTGGGCGCACTGTACTGACCGCTAATACGAACACTGCAGATTCTTGTCGTCGATCCTCCTGGATCGTGTCCGCGACGAAATCCACGAGAGTAAGAAACTCAACGTCCACCTCTACAACAGCATCAAAAAGTCATTATACAAGCCCGCGGCGTTCTTCAAAGGCTTCCTGTTCCCCCTGGCCGAGGTATGGTCGTCGTGTCTCGTATCACTCCTGTCTCTCCTACGATAACTGATCGCTAGTTCTGCAGAGCGGCACCTGCTCCCTGAAAGAAGCGCAAATCGTCGGCTCCGTCCTGACGCGCATCTCCATTCCAGTCCTCCACTCCGCCGCCGCGCTGCTCCGTCTGTGCGAGATGGACTACACCGGACCCACCAGCGTGTTTATCCAAGTGCTAATCGACAAGAAGTACGCTCTGCCCTACAAAGTCGTCGACGGACTCGTCTTCCACTTTCTGCGGTTCAAGAGCGTCGAGGACAAACTGCCGGTGCTGTGGTACAAGAGCTTTCTCGCATTCGCCGAGCGGTATAGGAACGACATCACCGAAGACCAGCGAGACGCGCTGCTGGACCTGCTGCTGGTCAAGGGCCACCACCTCATGGGGCCAGAGATCAGACGCCAGTTGATCGCCGGCAGGGCGAGGGGACTGGAGAAGGAGATGATGATGCAGGACGACGATCTGATGATGGAGTAGTAGTTGTCACAACACTGTACCGTTTGGTTATGAGATGGGGGCATAAAATGAAATGAAAAGTTGGTCTCTTTTGTTTTGTTTTCTTCCTCGGTTGTCGCACCAGCCTAATTCCTTCGTTGGTGACTCACCTCGTACCTCGCCAGCACCACTCCAATCGTTGGTCTGGGTTAAGTCCTCGCCCAATTTTGGTGTCAACCCAAGGCGCCTCTTTTTTTTTTCGCGAAAAATCAAGTTATCGTAGCCCTAGCCACAATCATGTAACCGTACTCCAACATCGCCTTGACCCGATCAAACGGCATTTGTGAATAGCCTATGTTCATGGCCACTCCGTTCACACAAAAGGCCGGGACACAGGTGCTGACAAGGTACGTAGGATACTGAAGAAGTATGCCGTCTTGCACCACGGTTTCCTACTCCGAAGTTTTCGCTCGACGAGGGAATATATATTGCCGCTTACCATGGTAAGGATTCGGTAATGCGACGAGCACCTCGTGTTGAAACCCATGCCGTTCGAACAGCAGGTTTCGTTAAGAAACACACAGGTGCTGGCGAGGTCCTTTAGATACTGGAGTAGCACGCCCTGTTTCCTCGTTCATTTCTACTCCTACACTTTCGATCGGCGAGGAGAGTGCGAACGGAGAACGCATAAACGTTGGGCGCACAGCATCAGAAGTGAGTACATAGCATGATATGAGCGGCACCACATATTCCCTCGCCGATCGAAAACCTCTGAGTAGAATTGAACGAAGAAAGTGGGCACGTCCCTCCAGTATCGAAAGTACCTAACCAACACCTGTGTGCCTCTTAACGAGACCTGTTGTGCGAACGGCATGGGATTGAACATGAGGTGCTCGTCACCATTACCGAAAGGTAGGTGTCATTGTTCTTATATCATACAACTTGCACGTTACTTGGAGCCACTCGGACATTCGCCACGCCCCTCTTGCTTCCAACACCGGCAGTCCTATCACCGTAGTAATGACTCAAAATCTCCCGCAATAGATATAAAAAGAGGTCACTCTCATATGCCAGTCTCTTCCTAAAGAATCGTCCAGATGCTTTCGTGTAGTCTGCCAATTCCTGTTCAGTTTTATAGATTTTGGCAGTTGTACCCCTCCTCCGAGCATCCAGCATATCCACAAAATTGATGTGTGATCCCAGGATTTTCTGTCTGCAGTTAGCAACATCCGACAGTGAGCGAAGCTGAAAACACACCTGACGCCTCCCATCAAGTGTCTCCGGAATTTCACCGACCTCCGCAGTCTCACAAAGCCTTCTCCATGCTTCAGGATCACTGGGATCAGTTCCAAACTGCACCTTGAAGTCCGCTACCTCCGCTCGGCCAAGCTGCTCATATGCCTGTTTCCGCTCGTCACTCTCCCGTCCTCCATTCCCGACACACCTTGAAGAGGTGGCCTCTCGTCTGCATGAGGGGACTGGCACCACCAGCACCGGGGCGTCGGTCGAACTTTCGCCCAGTGCAGGTACTGTCAGTTCCGGCAGTGCCCCGTTTTCAGCTGGTAGAACCGTGAGGCGAGCCTCTTGGTGCTGCCCGCGACCGCGCCGTCGGGCCCTGGCTTTCCGGCATTCTGTATTTCCTCTTGGAAGTCCGGCCTCCAGCCCATCGCCTTGCTTCCGCCCACTTCTTCTCCGTGATCTCTCGCTTGAGGTTTGCAAGGGACCGTGGAGTGGCATTGGACACAGTTACCTCTACCCGATCCGAGTATTCCAGCCATTCAACCCCGCGGTTTCTGGCTCTTCCGTAGCAAGCTTCGCCCGCTCGTCCGCTTTCGCATTGCCTTCGACCCCCTTGTATGCCGGGCACCATTGAATCTCGATGACGATGCCTGGTTTCTTCTGCGAAGCGTCGCGATGTGCTTCCTAGCCTGGAGTGCATAGGTCTGGCCGGGGCCAGTCTCCTCTGAGGCCATCCATCTGAAGGCTGCCTGCGCGTCGGAGAAATGATGTTTGTTGTGGTGGTTGTGGTGGTGGAGAGAAATCACGGCGGAAGATGAGGAGAAGGAGGGGTAGTATCCCTGGTCAATGCGGCTAAACTGAGACACGATTTGGCCAATCACGAAGACTTTTGATGAGGTACCTACTAAACTATCACCGGATACTCAAACTTTCATCCCCGAGTACATACAACTACGATTACGTCTATTTCACGTCTACTTTGCTATGACTTCTTACTTCTTCCGAGACCGCCAAATTATAGGGTTCCCCTATAAACGCAATTGTTATCGGTAATAGCGCACTAGCGCACTAGCGCATTATAGCGCGCTTAAGGGCTAGCACAATATCAAATCGCGCTTGTGCACTAGGACCGAATATTCGCGAGCACCGCGCTCTGCCCGTAGAATCTACTAAAATTCATTGCGTGCCAGCGGAAACCGTAGCCAAGTCCTCGCCTTCATCCTAATCACCCTTAGTGTCTGTACTGTAATTTGCGGGAAAGAAATGACATGACTGCACTGAGGTTTCCCATCAATCATCCTAGGTAGCACTTCCCCGAGTTCCTACAGCTTGGTGGTGCGGCAAGTGCGGTCGCTTGTGCGGCGTGGCATACGGCCGGTGGAAAATTTACGATCACCTCACGCTGCTGTACCGGACGGTGATGTTTCCTAAGACAGACGATCTCGGAGCGGGTCGCAATATTCACAGACGCCCAAGCTGCCATCAGAGGGATGGCATCGGAGGAGCCTGGCCCCGCGCAGAAGTATGCGCTCCAGGTGGGAAAGCACATTGCTGTGCTACGAAGGGCTAGGCCGGACACCACCATCGAGGTACGGTGGTGCCCGGCACACAAGGGTGCCTCCGGCAACGAGAAGGCCGACGAATGGGCCAGGATCGCTGCGGAGGAGCCAGACGCCCGTGGGGTGGAGCAGCTAAGCTATCTGGGCCGGGCCGAGGCACACGCAATGCCTCTTCCAAGATCTCTTGCGCATATCAAGCGGGAGATCTCCGAGCGGAAGTGGGCTGAGGCACGGCAATGGGCGGGAGGCGGGACCTCCAGGAAGAAATACAAGATGCCGAAGAGCTAGAGGCGGGACGGCGTGGTGGCTGGGGGCACCAGGAGGCTTTCCTCACGGTTCTACCAAGTGAAGACGGGGCACTGCCTTACCGGGCAGTATCTTCACAGGACGAAGAGCAGGCTCACCCTCAGTGCCGGCGGTGTCGATGCCCGACGCCGACGAGGGATCGCCTCCTCAAGGTAAGGCCCGAGTGGAAAGCGCAGCAGAAGATTCTGTGGGCAGAGGTGTGGAAGGAGATGGGAAAGGGGAAGAGCCGGTTCATGATCCGGGACCTCCTTGCCGATAGGAGATGCAGCCAGGCGGTGGTAGACTTTCTCTCCACTACGGATGTGGGAAGACTGGTCCCGGCTGAGGAAGACGCAGGGATCGAGGTGTCGCCGTGTCGGAATGGGAGCGTAGGGAGCGGGTAGAGGAGATGAGGGTAGAGGCGGAGGAGCTGGGCGCCGTGTGGGAATTGGGTGCCGGGGAGGAGCTACTGCTGTTCCTACCTACGCCCTCCTTCATGGCATCTGCAGACGATGAGGAGTAGGGACAGGGCGCATTTCTTTTTTTGTTCCTTCCGGCGTTTTCTCCTGCTCTCTCTTTTGTCCCTTCTTATAGTCTCTCCCTTCGGGTACTATTTCAATTGAAAGTCCCCCTTGGTGCGTATTCTATCTTCTTGGGACAGGTCTGGGCGGAGGGCAAAGGGGAGCTTGCAACGTGCCGTCATCGAGCGGACAGTTGACGGGAAAACGGATAAAAGGTGCGCCGCCATAGTCTACATAGGCTGTATGCGAGTATGTATGATTAAGGGCCTGTTCTTTCGGCGTATATTTTTTTTCTACCACACAAATCTGACATACGGTATATCAGACATACGGTGACTCGGTAAGTGTTCGGCTCAACGCGTATTATGAAAATACGCAAACCTAGGCTGAGCCACATACAAGTATTCACTGAGCCACAAAAAAAAAGGGGGTGAGTCTCTCTATCAGTTGTGACCCGAACCTTTTCTACACTTTCTGGCAGTCAATCATTACAATGCCCGACAATTCTGTTCCGTTGCTCACCCCACAAACACTACTCAACATTGCTATACTAGTTGCCCCAACACGAAGTTTCTCGTTGGCATGATAGGATTCCATCCCATTCATCAGTTTCGATCGGCAGCCAGCATGTCAAGGAACATCTATCATGGAAGGGTAGACATCCCCCTACTCCGAATCAACACTCTCCTCACCCAATTGAAAGTCCGCCTGGGGGGCTGCCCGCTGAGAATTGTGGATATGTGGATAGGGAAACCTCCCGCTACATGATGGATCTGTCTTCGTCAGTAGTTAATGGGTCACCTGCGCTCGCTCCCCTTCAACCACTCTTACCGGCTGGAACTTCTAGTAGTAGTGGGTGTGGCGTATTTCTGTGGTCTGGGCGCGGAAATATACGTGCTAGGGAGCGTATGTTGTGAAATACACTTGGCACATACGCTACAGAACATACGCTCGAAAAGAACAGGCCCTAACTAAACCAAAAGAAATCGCGAGCCGGCCGGACTATTGAGACTCCTGCACAGTAATTGGGTGCCTGCGAGGCCTTGGATGTTCGAGGCGTATCGGCAGTTGGTGGTAAGGGCGCTTGCAAGGGAATTGTCGTGAGGACTTCTACCGGCTGCGACGAGCTTGACGCTCTGTCGTCAAGGATGGATAACCGCACTATCTAAGCCGAGCTAAGATAATGCGCCTAGAGCTAATCACCTGACATTGCTACAAGGCTCGGCGCGCTAACCCCTAAACGGTCAAATGCGCGCCCATCGCGCCTCGAGTACTGGCGTTTATGGGACCATGGATGAGATTTTGTTTGGTCATACTTGTGTTCGCCTATGTATGTATTATCGGCAATTGGCTCCCATACCACCCGTTTTTGTGGAATTGACCCAAAATTTAGGAGGTCTCCGTTGTCAAGATTATGATGGAGGTTTGATGGAACGATGAAGTCTTGTGTGTATTGTCTTGTCTTGGAGAGAAAGGCTGAAAAAGTGAAAAGTCTGAATACACGTATATGACGTGATCCTACACATGACAAAGCAACGTGACAAAAGCAGAACGAGTGAGATATTGCAACACTTCCCCTCTTGCTGCGCTCCGTGGCAGCAAGCATGCAAGCAAGACCGAATGACATAAGGAACGCCATAAAGGATGAAAATAAAGATAAAAACATAAAGTCCCAATGGCCTCATTAAAACCTCTGCGGTAAACCCTGTGGGAGAAACCCGCAGTAGGAAAAAGAGTGCCGTACAACGGGAAAACGATAAAGACATAGATCCAATAATCCAATAAAGAAAACTTAAACTTTTGTCTCCGCGTAAATATCGGAACCGCTTAACAGCGTGAGCGCGAGGAACCGATGCCGTGGGCGGAGTAGCCGTTTATCGAGGTGGGCGTAGAGCAATACCGTGAGTAAGATATTGATGCTTCTCCGGCGGTAGTGCCTTCGTCATAACGTCTGCAAGGTTCTCGAGAGTATCGATCTCAGTGGATTTGACAACACCAGCAGCGTCAAGATGTCGAGAGTTGTGGAAAGGCACATCGATATGCTTGGCCTTGTCGCTCGTTATCGTAGAGCGTATGGTGCTCAGTGCGCCGTTCGAGTCGCAGTGGATAAGTGGGACCACGGTTTCCAGTAACGTCTCGGTGTAAATATATGAGTCCTTGGGCTTCTCGCGTTGCTTCCGAGCAAACTAGGTATTCGGCTTCGGTTGTCGATCTTGCAACGACGGTCTGCTTCTTCGATTTCCACGAGATTGGTGCTCCGGCCATTTTGAAAATATAACCATCTTGACTTCCGGTCATGCTTGTCGCCTGCCCAGTCCAAGTTCGTATAGTCAATGGTATATCGTTTGATCCGCATCGGCATCTTCGGCATCTTCAGAATCTTCGAAGCGTATTGATTTCGTATGACTCGATCACAGGATTAATGGATGCAGTAACTACATCCACTCTGGGCAATAAAGTTTAGCAGATAGTACGGGAGAGTCAACCCACCAATGGCGTATAGGTTTCATCGAAGTCAATGTCTTTTACCTGCTCGTATCCTTTGACAACAAGTCTGGCCTTGTATCTGAGCGTTCCGACAGGGTAATACTTCGTCATATAAACCCATTTGCAGCCAATCGGCTTATTTTCGGTATGCTTGACGAGTGTGAATGCATTATTCTTCATAAGAGATGCATAATCTTCTTGCATGGCTGACTTCCAATGCTTGTATAGAGGCTGTTAAGCGCCTCACGATATGACCTCGGATCGGAGCCGGGCGGATTTGCCGCCAACGCAGTATGCTCCGTCAAACGCAGACGATGACTCCTCGTAACACGTCTTTCTTGATTGGTACGTCGACCGGTGCGTAAATCTGTAGTACGACTTGAACTTGATGGTTCTTGACCAGTGCGTAAATCTGTAGTACGACTTAACGGTTCTTGACCAGTACGTACATTTGTACGGCGTACGACCAGTGTTCCGCATAGTCCAGTCCGTCCGTCTTGGGCCTCAGACGGGACTACATAAAACCCAAGCTATGCGTCCAATATCTGGACTGGACGGCACGCCGTCGGGAGTGTCCGAGATGGGACGGACTGTAGTCGACGGCGGTCGACTGCCAAGGCGCCACCAAAATAGTGCATATTTTTTGGGTGACCTTTCCGCTGCTGGAATGCAGTGCTGTCGCTCTTCTCGCCCGAGGTCTCGGCATGATCGTGGTAGACTGGTGGTGGTAGATGTGCGATGCTTCGGCAGAGGAAGATTTAGGAAAATTTTCATGCACTTAGTCCTTGCACATAATATATTACCTAACAATATTAGCGCCGTTCGTCCGGCAGCTAGGACGGGGACGGGCGCCGCCTCCCCCATCACAGACGGGACGGACTATCTCAGTACAGTCCGTCCAGAGCTCAGACGAGACTACCAAAATCCCGTCCGGACCGGACTATGCGGAACACTGCGTACGACATTTGTACGACTCGATATAGGATCGGTGACTACCTCGTCAGGTGTCAGATGATCCGCGTGACCGACTACCTCGTCAGGTATCTGATCAACTGCCTCAGCACTTGGCTGTATCGCTCCGGGTGTGACTTGCAACCTCGGCTGTATTGCTCCGGGTGCGATGTTGCAATATCTCACTCGTTCTGCTTTGTCACGTTGTCACGTGTGGAATCACGTCATATACGTGTACTCCGACTTTTCACTTTTTCTGCCTTTCTCTCTAAGACAAGACATTACACACAGACTTCATCGTTCCATAAAACCTCCATCATAATCTTGACAGGTTATGAGCCTGGCCCAGTGCAATATCACTCTCGAATCCATCTCCATTTAATCTATCGAAATTTCATTCTCGGTATCGCTGATTCGCCGATTTACCAACCGCGCACGTCTACCCCGCATTTCGCAACACCACCAACCACCAAAAAGAATGTCTTCCAACAGCGACCAGTCGTCGAAGATCTACTACACGTCGAAGTATGGAGCTATCAGGAAGTTAGATGGCACCAACTACGTGGAATGGAAAGGCGACATCACTACGATACTCAACATCATGAACGCCCTCGAAATCGTACGTTGCGAAGAACCCGAACCCCCGGCCAGCAATACGGTTACCGGTAGACAAGCCATCACCGACTAAAAAAGCGCGTAGCGCTAGGCACAAGTGCGATCCGGTTCTCGTGTACGCAACTGTACATACTGCAGCAACGACAACCATACCACTGAAGACTGCTGGAAGCGCCAAAAGGATCAGAACCAACAGCAGCAAACACAGTCACGCAAACGTGCGCGAGATGCCGGCGGTGATGATAATGATGTCATCTGCTATCATTGTGGTGAATCCGGTCATATGCGAAATGAATGCTAATTGAAGAAACGGGCCGACCAAATTAGAAGAAACCGCAACGGCAACGGAAAAGGAAAAGGACTGCTAGCTGTTGAGGACAAACCGTCATCGTCCAACCAGGTCGAGGACATGTACAAAAACCAGCAATGGCTAGCCGACTCACGTGCTCTCGTTGCCAGCAGCTTGAATATTGGGCATTATGCGCTCGCCGCCGAGGCATTACCTTCGACGTTGATTATCGACTCAGGTGCCTCACATCACATGCATAATGGGAACAACTTCAATATCTACGCGTCTTCCCAATCCGATCCGAATTCAATTAGGCGACAAAACCTGCGTTTTAGCAACACATCATGGCTCTATACGAGTACAAAATCATCAAATCGATGCATTGCACACACCTTCCTTTCGTTATTCTCTACTGTCGGTTGCACAACTGGATTCTCATGGATATCATACAAAGTTTGGTAACGGCAAGTGTTCCATTCAAGATCCTTATTCCCACGTCACGGTCATGACCGGCAGCCGAAACGGACAGCTATTTCAAGTCGAACCGATCAATTCTCGTCATTCCGATCGATCGAATTCGTTCGCTCGGTCGAATCCGTTCGCATTTCGGTCAGATCGATTCGCACTGCTCGGTTCTGTAAAAACAAACGCACTTCTCTCGACTGCGGAGTCCCACCTGTGGCACAAGCGTTTGGCGCACCTAAACCACGTATCGATGAAATCGCTAGTCGACGGCTACGTACTGACAGACAACTGCGAGGTCTGCATACTTGCAAAACACGAGCGGAAAATCATTCGAGTTCCAGTACTACGGACAACAATACCGTTCGAGCTCGTCCATTCCGACACCTGTGGCCTTTAACACCAAGTCACATGGCGGAGGTCTACATCTCATTGTGTTTATCGATGACTATACCCGTCATACAACTGTTTACATCCTTCTAGACAAGCGTACAGAGTCCTGTATTGCAGCATTTCAAAGTTTCAAGGCAAAAATTGAGAGTTGGGGCTATACCATCAAACGGTTTCGATGCGACAACGGTCGAGGAGAATACGACAATACGCTGTTCCGAAGAATTCTTGCGGGAAGCGGTATCAGTTTCGAACCCTCGCCATCGTATACGCAGCACAAAAATGGCGTTGCTGAGCGGATGATCGGTACTCTCACGGAGAAGGCTAGAGCAGTGATGCTCGATTCGCAAGCACCAAAGCAATTCTGGGCGGAAGCGATTCGAACCGCAAGCTACCTACATGCATGAACGCCTAGCGGCGCACTCGATGGCAAGTCACCTTACGAAATGCTACACCGGCATCGCCGATTACAGAAACGCATAACCGAAATCAATGCCGACGACGATCAATCGGAAGATGACAAGCCGAAGCTACACCCCCTGCGAAGGCTTGGATGTCTTGCATACAGGCGGATCCCAAAGGAGCAAAGGATCGACACCAAGATGAGAGCTCGTTCTAAGCTATGCATGATGCTGGGCTACGTCTACAATACTACAAAGATTGGAGAATATTGGATCCAGAGCAACGGAAAGTTGTCAACTGCTCAGATGTCGAATTTGATGAGAATCAGACAGCGCATATATCGAGCATTGATAATGAGAATGATGCTCTCGGGCTTCCAGAACAGGAGCCGATATATACCGAAGAGCAAGTTGACAACTTTCCGTTGCTCTGGATCCCATATTCTCCAAATCTTTGTGGTATTGTGGACGTAGCCCAGCATCATGCATGGCTTGGAACGAGCTCCCATCTTGGTGTCGATCCTTTGCTCCTTTGGGATCCGCCTGCATGCAAGACATCCAAACCTTCGTAGGTGGTGTAGCTTCGGCTTGTCATCTTCCGACTGATTGGCGTCGGTGTCGACATTAGTCAAAAGGTGCTCTTCGGCGTGCTCTTCGGCGTGCTCTTCGGCGTCGACATTGACGGTTGTCAAACGTGTGTCAACGTTGATTATGATGGAGGTTTGATGGAACGATGAAGTCATGTGTGTATTGTCTTAGAGAGAAAGGCTGGAAAAGTGAAAAGTCTGAATACACGTATATGACATGATCCTACACATGACAAAGCAACGTGACAAAGCAGAACGAGTGAGATGTTGCAACATCCGTACCACTTTTTGCCGAGTGATAGAAAATGTAATCGAACACAGCGCCCCTCCGCCATCCGCCCTGGCCTGTTCCGAAGAGATAGAACGCCCCAAGGATATCATAGGAAAGGAGAAAATGAATAGGGCGGCGACTAAGGAAAAGACAAAGGAAAGACACAAAAGAAAACACCCTTCCCTTTCCGCTCCTCCTTACCTCTATCGTGGAGAGAAAAAAAGAGCGAAACGGCAGTGGGTGGAACTCAAGCGCTCCGCCCCCGCGCCCATCCCTCCGTTTCCTCTCCTCATCCTCGCTCACGCATCTCCCATTCTGACAAGACTTCTCTTCCCCCTATGCCGGGAAACCGAGGCTCTTCATAAGTTATCCTCGCTTTCTGTTCTTCATTCTTCGTTTTATGTTTCGTTCCCAACTTCCCTGTCTGTTGGCTCAAAGACCAAGACTCTGGCGCTTTCTTCCCGGGGGTTGCTGGGGCGGTTGCCTCGCCTCGGCGCCGCGCCTCGACCCAGGTCTGGCCCTCAGCTTTTGCCATAACAACTTGTCGCCGATCAAGGTTTCACTATATATGTCCTTTGATCGCTATAGATATACTTTAACTGAAGTTAAATATTTATCAAGTGCATCATGGGAGGAATGTTGTGGTTGTATGTTTTGTGCTAATCCGTGATGAAATGCACGTTTGTCCAGGATAAGAATCGAACTTAGAACTTTTAAATCTTCAGTTTCACACTCTACCATTGAGTTTTGTTCTAAGAAGGTTCAAGCTTTGGAGTCGGTTTTACCTCTCTTTCTTTCGGTTAAGTAAATATGAAATAAAGCCTCAGGCGTGTCTTTACAACCCAACTATCCCTGCACCGTCTAGGCTCCCGAACGCTCGCGTTCATCTAATGTCTTTACTTACATATTTGACGTCTTGCAGGGGGCGTGCGTGTCCCGAACATAAGCCGGTGGTTATTTGGCCCACGGTTCTCCAGCGCTGCAGGATCGACACGACCACGTGCCGCCCGACCACAGGTCATCCGCTCGGCCGGCTTCTGTACGTCCCCCTTCTATGTCTGTATGTACGCACCATTGCGACTGCAGGCTGTCTGTTTTGGAAATAGAAAAGCAGTGTTGTGAATCAGTCGGAAGTCCTACGGTCGAGTTCGCCTTGCACTTTTCTTGGAATCTTCGATGTCAAGCAACCCGTCTTTATTACATGCAGCCCTAGCTACAAGTCGCCACTGCGAAAGCAGTCTACCTGTCGGATCCAGAGTACGCTCTTTTCTGCTAGTGTACCCAAACTTCGGTATACACTGTACATGTGCTCCTTGCGTTATGAATATTCTAATGGAGAGATAGATAAAGGCTACTGTTGCTTCAATTCATACATCTCGTCGGCCTGATATGCCTCTGTGTACGTGCTCGGTTGAGTCTTCGATCGGATACGCTTACCGACCGCGATTTGTTACTATTGGCTTATGTCTGCTACGGTCCTGCTGGGTGGGGGACGCTGCTCGGGCCGACGAACAAAAGGTCTCATCGCCAAAGAAGCCAGCCCTTAGGCTCGATGCAGACAGATGATGCGCCGCCCCGCAGAGAAGTCTATATAGAATCGAACCTTCACCTCGCCAGGATATCGAAGCTCTCCTAACATGACACGTCATTCCTTTCGAACCGCCACAGATTTGAAAGCCTTTCAGGCATCTAGACTACGGGTCTGCAAGGCGTCTATTTTGACACGGATAGGATACGTAGGCGTTGAACGAAGCAACGTGCTTGGAGAAAACTATGCAGCTCAACTATATACGCGTCTGCTATGATTCTCCCCCCGTTTAGACCAGGCTCACTCATCGGGAGCTCAGTCCTCGGCGGTAAGGTTAAAGCTCAGTACACGCAATCGCCGTGAGCAAAGCATAAAACGTGTCATTCAACTAGATTCTTGTACACACACGCAATCGTCGACGACTCGTGTGGCATGGCAATGACATTTAGGGGCTACACATGAACACGCCGCCAGTTCTCTTCCGCAAACTTTAGGCGGCGGAACACTGGAAGGTTGTACCCATAAAATGAGCCAAGTCCGCTGGTCCCGTATCGCAGTCGCTGCGTTGCTGATACCCCGCGAACAAGTGACTTCGCGACAGTCGGCATGGAAAGCGAGCCCACCAACATCAACCGTGAGATGGCAGGAGACCGTGGCGGTTTGTTCCTGGCTCCTTCCTTCAACCCAGGGGGGTGCTAACAGCAGCTCAGCCCAGCGGTACCCTAGCACGCCAGCTGCAGACCATCGTCTGCAAGAGCATCCTGAAACGAGTACGCCGAATCCAGCGGGTCTGGCCGCTCATCCCGTGTCGTCAGCACGCCCATATTCCCCTACATCGGCAGAACCGTCGCCCGTACCTGCTGCTGTCGAAGCCCCATCGCCTCCTCCCTCAGACAAACGCCGTCGATCCCCGTTGTTGAGCGGGGAATACTGGGGTTACCTTCTCCTAAGCTACGTCTTTTACTGGGTTGCCTACGCGGCAGTGGCTTTTCTGCTCCTCCTTTGGTTTGAACTCATGGGGTTTTCTGCGCTGAGCAAGTGGTGGATTAACTGGGCTCTGTGTATTGGAAGAGTGAGCTCCACGGTCGTCGCGTGCGTCATGGCATGTGTATGGTATGTTTTCATCAAGGATGAGAATCGTTAAAGTTAGGTGGCCTCAGCGGGCGCCGGCTTTGTAGGTGACCGGACTGCGTCGATAGTGGATATTTGTATACAGTATGCACGGTCTCATCTGGTAGTGTAGTAGAACTCCTCTACAAAGGGTCCCAAAGCAAAAGTCTTGGTGCTTCTGGTGACTGCATGCGGTAATGGCGGCCATACTGTATACTTTCGTTTTTTCGTCTGGCGTTGTAATCTCTCTGGGCTGCTGTTCATCTAATGATGAAGCCCGGTTACTTCTAGTTTCCAACCTGGAGGCCCGTCTCGAGTCGTTTGGCATCGACCAGCTATCCAGGAGAACCGAACGCCCAAATTACGGCCCCGTCGGGCGGAACGGACGCATTGAATGGCCTGGGTTGAGTTCTGCCGAATGGGTCATGAACAAACCACCACTGCCGGTACCAGGAACTGCGTAGCGTGGAGGGACGGGAGTAGCCGGATAAGTCGAATATATGGTGTGGAACACAGCGCTTGCCATTCATTGATTAAGTATCCCCACCCCCAGTTGCCGCAATCGAGGAAAATTCGGAGAGTACCGCACTTCGCAATGCGACCCACTTCCCCAAGCCATCCCGGCCACCTCAGGTACAGCAGAGGAAACTGTTGGAATAATAGAGAAAATGAGAGACGAGAAAGTTGGGTGATTGGAAAACCGTCAAGGCTGCGAGTGTCTCTATATACAGTGTTCCATTAATCTCGTGAAGAACCCTATCCAGGCAGCAGCCAGAGATGCTCCGGGCCTCCGGCGCATTGCACGTACTCCGATACTAAGCCCAACCTCCGGCCATCACCCCCGGACGCCTGATTCCGGCGGAACCAAATCTCCCTGACCCCGAACCGTCCTGACGGCGCCCGGCATAAAAGGCGTTAGTAGGGCCCGGACAAGAACTAGGACACACCTAAGCTCTACCAGTCCACCGTCTCTCCCTGCAACTACGCTCAGTTGGTGGTCGCTCCTCACGTGTAACGGAGCGCAATTGGTACCCGTACTCGGTATCCACACCAAGGAATGGAGATAACTAATACTAATACGGAAGTTGCCGATAACATCCCGGGGATCGGGATCCAGGGGCGTGTTTAATATATTTACCTTGCGGGTCGTTCTTAGTTATCCGTCCTGCAGCCCAAACTTAACCCGCACTGTGTGGGATCGGATAGCTAAGGATGGAGTGAAAGGAGACGCCTAGAGTGAAGTTGATGAGCCAGTAGGATTGAGCAGGGATGAAGGAGTTTACTGTACTTAGTCACCTCCCCCGAGACGTCACCTACCTGTCCCTCTACCTATAAACACACACCTCTACACTCCGAATATGTACAATATTGATTGTTATTTGGTATCGCCCCTTTTGGTCCTCACACGCGAAACCCCCCCGCAACGGCAGCCACACATTACCAAGGCTGTCGGCACGCTCATTCTACTCATCGCTGCGCCTTGCGTGGCACCAAGTCGCCTTTCCTCTCTGTTGTGCCGCGGCACCTACGTCGTTATCCTCTCTCCTCTCCGCTGGCTCGCGACATCACCCATACATTGCAGCGGCACCTATCCCCTCAGTAGCATCCTCTCGCAGCGGCGTCGCAACACCTATCACCACTGCTTATCAGCCGGACAGCAAATCCGAGTTGTAAATAAAGGGACACTGACTTACTGGTGACTGGCAACGAGCAAAGGCTGGCGGGCGCGGTAACGCTCCCCCGCTAGCAGATTTAGGGTATCAAACGCCTTCGCTCATTACCATACTAGTAGTTAGTTTATCAATCATTGAGACAACCCTAAGACAGATGCTGTTAAGCGGTCAACGCCTCAACTCGGTCCTCAGAAGAAAGATGATGCTGTCTATTCTCTGAACCCCTCTCCAGAACCGGATCTACCATCCTCCCACTAGCGTGCCCCGTGACCTTAATCAGCCGTCTTGGCGGGCCCTCACCCTTCGTGTATGACAGATGCTGACACCAGGGTTGTTGAAAGAATACCGATTAGCAATGAAGATAGAAATGAATGATAGGAGTTCGATCAGTCTTAATGCTGCATGAGATGAGGAAACACAAGGCGTATCGATTCTTGGAGTTCGAGTGGTTCACAACTTCGTCGTAGTATTCGATAAGTATTGAGCAGAAGGAGAAGAGAAAGAACCCGCAGAACAAATATCCTCCGCTGACCCTTTCCCGCTTGCGCCTTACGCAATCGTGTCCCCAACAAACTCTAAGGCTCAAGCGCCAAATCTAAACAACGCGCAAGAAGCATTTCCAACAAGGGTCTCAATATTCTGGCCGGCCCGTGGGCGAGAGCCGGTGCTAGTGGGGTGGGGTTCCATCGCGGGGAACCACAAGTCAACCGCCCGCACAGTGCCAAGCATCGAGCCCGTTTACACAGAAAAAGCAGTCAACTATGTACGCACCTGTGATTCCCGACACTAGCTATGACCCCTATGCGCCACCCGATTCCGCTTACCAAAAGCCGGGGGCAAGAAATGCCCACCAGATGTTATGACTCTATGGGACCATGAACTCTCACTCGTTTACTCGGCCCGCCACCGTGTCGTTGTAGCATGTCATCTGTATGCTTGGTCAGTCCTCGTGACTACCACTGCTATATATAGGCAGTGGCGTCACACCGTCACATGGAGAACCTTCACATCTTCACATCACTCCCATTGACACACCGGACCCAGTCCAGACCAGTCCAGCTCCCAAAAAGCTCGTTAGCCCACGGGTCGTGGACTAGTGCAGACTGCCTCTCGCAGATCAGTCCAGTCCGATGTCAGGACTGGCCCGGCCGGACTGTTGAGACCCTTGGCTCCCATCTTTGCCCGCTCGTCGAACCCACCGGAATCGGTCAGGAAATCTCGGTTACCTTCATTGGGCGTGTGCCTATTGTGGGATCCGTGAGAGCGCATCGCTGCCCCTGGCGTTGTTCGTCGCGGACTTCTTGGCTCTTCCCCATGTGAACCCGCACTCCTCTCCGCGTATACTAGGGAGGAGTTACACCACTAAACCGCACCCCCTGAGAACGAGAGAAACCTAGGAGTAACCCCTACAACAGCCCGTTCATACACTCCTCACTGCAATCTGCGATGATGGCGAGGTTCTGGCTTCAGCCTGGGAAGGTCGCTCTCGTAGCGCGGGGCTGTGCTAGTATGTAGCTGCCATCAACTTGTAACGTATATCAGAGCTCCGACGCACTATCTGAGGTGATGTTCGACAAGATTTGCAAAAGCCCATCTCGGTCGTCGTTAGTACCGCCTTGGCCACCCGGACTGCTGATTTGCGGCATGGCTGCTATGGGGTACGAGCTCGTCCTTCGCCGCCAGGACCGAACGAAATATCGTCCCAAGGGATCATTCTGCCTCATGGCAATAATGAAAACTTCCAAGCATTACGAGAAGTAACCGGGGCTGTGGATCGTCCACTCAGTCCATCCCGGAGGCCGCCCAGTACGGGACTGCGTTTATCGGGTTGAGGTGCGGATGGATTGCAGGGTTTTCGGGTAGCCTTGATCTTTGCAGCCTCTGCCCGCGACACCGCCCGCGGTGCCTTCACCTCTGCCCGTGCCGCTGGCTGATGTACCTCCCCTCTCTGCCTGTCTAGCTTTCTCCTCTTTGTCTTCATCACTGCAGCGCTATCGATAACCCGGGCGTTCGTAATCACCCGAAGATCTGTTATTGCAGCCTTCTTGCCACATTTCTGTCCCTGGATATCCGCCTCCGCAATGCCGCTGATTGTGGCGACATGCAGCGATGCCGGTATGAGCCACTTTTTTGCTTCTACCGCGCAGGTATGTACCCCTAATTGATACGTGTCCTCGATCGAAGCACTAGACGCCTACCGATAGTGACTTCGGGGCGAATGATTCACAGTGAAAGCCAGGCGGTTCTCCAGCAGGTTTGTGCCTGAAACTTTCATGGGGGCTACCGAAGAGGAACTCGTGGCAACATTACGGCTGAGTTCGTGGGAATACGGTCAAATTTTCGATCAAACAAGCGGAAAAGACGTAAATTATTAGGGATAGATACAAAACGAATTACCAATCTTCAAGGCGGACACAGGCGTAATCGGCCCGACAGAGAAAAAAATGAGAAAGAAGAGAACTAATAGCGGTATCGAGAAAATTCTTCGATCACTAACCTCGGTGCTTAGGCGCATTGACAACACCCTCGCTGCATAAATCGAGTGCAATGGTGACGAGATGTAGGTTGGACCGACAGGCTATCACTCAATTGGGTACCCGAGATACATCTACCCCCCTTCGTCAGCTGCAAAACGATGTTCGGGAAACCGCGTCATATATTTACCTCCAAGTTCTGTTCGAGCAAGGCGACAATCTGCGTCTGGACTTCGTTTTTGAAGCGAGGATTGTTCAAGTCCTGTGTGATCGACTCCGGAAGTCTCAGGCCATGGAGGCAACGTTCTACTGCGTTTCCATAAGTTGATTGCTGGGTGAAATACACATCTCCGAGACACATCCTCGCGGTTGCGAAGTCCGGATCGTCTTGTGCCCGTTCCTTAGGGCCGTAGGTGATACGGAGGTCTTCAATCGATTTTCTCAATGCCAATTCGATCAAGATGATGCCCAACGAGAATAAACTCTGGTCGCGATCGGCAATGCTTTTGGCAGCGGCGGGACGTGGCTGTGTGTCGGAATGGAGGCTAAAGATGCGGTGAACGAATGGATCATGCTCGATTATGGGTTCCCAGACGGTAACACGGTTGCCCGAGGCGACGTCTTCTCGGTTAACAGCGCGGTGGAAGATGAATATGTCTTTTTTGCTCCAAGCGTCGCCTAACCACTGTGTGGTATGCAGCTGCATCACGGCGAGCGCAATCTGAACACCCAATTTCAGGGCTTCTGTCGCCGAGAGCCCACCGCTCCTGAGAACAGCATCGAGTGGCAGAGCTCGTATTGTTTCGAGTGGGAATGCCATCTGTGGCGGTAGACAATCCCATATAATCTCGCTTCCTCCGTGTAGAGAACCCAACGACATCGTCGACATAGAGCCGGGCTTTGCTCGGATAACAGAGCATAGGTCATCGATTGTTGATTTCTCTTCGCGAGGCGAGACCGTCGGCTGGATCGGTTCTGTCGCCGGCATCGGTCTATCGGGACTGTTGATTTGGACACTTTTCTTGTGTCTACTATATTGTAAGTGAGAGTCGTATAATCAGAGACAGCACTTACCTTGTGCGTTTTGGGTTGACGGAAGTCAATGCAGAAGAAATAGCTAAAACGAGTTATTTCATTTTATTCACAATTTATTCCGTCCCGAACATGGAAATCATACCACTTTTAATCTTGCTAGTAGTGCCCGAAGGCTTCTTGGGGGGTGTAGTTCCTTCTGGGCAGGCTCTGGATTCGGCGACCGTGTGGGCTTCGAGAGTCGGTTGTGAAACGACTGGCGCGGTAAATGGCTTGAACTCCAATCCTCGCCAGGTGATGCCGGCTTCTGGTAGTGCGCCATCGAAGGGGAAAAGTACTTCGAATCGGACAGGCATCAATACTTTCTTCTCATCTCGTCCACGCACCCTTGGAAGACGAAGGGTTGCTTTGTGGGGGGTTTTGCAACCACATGGACTTGTATCCTGCAGCCTTTGCTGGAGTATATCGTGAAGGCCGATCGCATATTTTCGTGCTTCACAGTATTTGGTCATCGCTGCCGATGTTCGAGAGAATTTCTGAACGCTGGGCGGAAGCTGATTCACAAGCCGTTCGAGTTGACCATTGATCTTTCTGATCTCTTGAAGACAGTCATCCCGTCGAAGTATAGTCAGAATTTGCTTCCATTTCTTCCTTCGAGAGTGCTTGTCTGGTTCATCCTGTTTTCTCGTTAGCGATCAGCCTACTCGGAGTTGCTCTGCAGCGTGTGGCTGACTGGTAGTATGCCGTTGTCAAATCCGAGCTCCTTTTGTACTTCCACAAGAATCACACCCATTCGTTTCACGCCGTCGATGAAGGTGTCTGCGCTTCTCTCGCCCCAACACTCCCGGAGGTGCTGTTGGAAAACTTCATCCCAACCTTCACCACGTAATAGCGGTACAAGATGGTCGACATGACAGGTGTCTTTCAACACGTTTGTGCAAGTGTTCTCAAACAAAACCCTTTCCGTCTTCATGTCCCTGATCAAGCAGTTCATACCTCTCCTCCAGCTCACCACCTCCTGGATCGTGCGAGTTGCGTCAATGTAACCCACAATTCCTTTAACGACCAATGGAAATGCGGCCAGGGCCAGTCCCGCCGCCTCAGCCATCGCAGTCGTTCAACTGAAACCGTAAATGATGCGGGTATGGTGAATTGGAAAACCGGCAATTTTTCGACAAAGACGTTGACTGGAAAAATGGATCTTACAGTAGATTCGGGGAGAGAAAGTGCGAATGTCGAGTGAATTGGGTATTGAATCGGTATTCTATGTCTGCAGATAGAAAACGGGGGAGTCCCGTCAAATCTGCTACTTAGATGGCCCCGCTTTCCATGAGGGGTTGACAAACGACTTGGTGCAGGTGTGCTGCTACGATTGCAGTATTGGTTATATGATTCGCCACTGCACCCACCTCTCCAATAGGTTGCTAGCCTGTAGTCGATCCCGTTTGCTGGCTCCAATCTGTTTGCTTGATGTGCACCTATTGATCGGAATAGGAACCTGTACGCGCCAGTGCTAGGGCGTAGTCGCTGTGCCACAATCGGTAGCGGTGGCTTGAGCACCCCCACTGAGCTAATGCATGATATAGTTTTTCAGTCCGTAGATGGAAAAGCGGGGTTAGATATCTCATGTGAGCGGGGTCTCGATAGGTGATACTGCGTGTGAGTCTGGGTTCTTTTTTCATCAAGCCCAACGGCTCCTGCTGTGATCTCTTGGACAGTCATTCTCCATTCGAACTTCTCTACGTGCTCATACTCCGACAGCTCCTCCTCCGAAAACCAATCAAGTGCACCAAACTACCAGTGAAAGCCCCAGTCATGGACGATGTGCAATCTGACGATAGAGACTCGGCATTATCGGTGGTATCGTCGCCGGTCGCCCTTTCCGAGGCCATTCTCGAGCAATTTAATCGAGGCGTGCCTAAATCATCAGCCGACACCTTGGACTGGTGGCTATCCGACACATTGTGTAAACTTCCTCCTTCCGCCTTTGATTTGCTTCCATTTGTAACAGTCGACGTCAAAACAATACCGATTATTCCAAGGAGCGTTGAGTCGCAATCTATAGCTCCCTCGCAAGGGCCAGCTACAGGGACCACGCCAGAGGCTAAGAAGCCGACCACCGCCGTCCCGGATGCCGAACCGCCGGGTAGCGATTATGGTAACCAGAAATCGATCTTCGCTGTCCATTTCGCCTGTGTGCAATCATTTGCGCAGCTTGGGGATCCGATACCTCAAATCCTTTGCGACAATCTGGGAAGATTTCGAGTGTGGACCGCCAATTCGGGGGCCCACCGGCGGGATACGATGTCCCTGGACCATCGTCTCCGAGAATCAGCCAACCTGAAGGAACTAGTGATTGAACTGCTCGAGGACTTGAACTCAGCGCTACAAGAAGGTCAGCTATCCTGGGCGTGGCTGGTGTGTTAGCTAACCTTTAAAAAGCTGTATCTATACTTCTCGGTCATTCCAGTTTCGAACCCGATGAGCCATATTCAGACTCATCGGACGAGGAGGAGATAGCTGAGGGGCAAGCTTCGTCCCCTAAGTTCAAAAATCAGCTGGAGGGGTGCATTTGGGAAGTCCAACACACCATTACATGCCTATACCGATTCTCTGCCGCCATCCGCAGCCCAGCGCCTCGCGATAAACTCGAAAGATGCTCGAATATAGATATGTCCAATTATCGCCCATTTGATGTCGCTATCGTACGCCAATTGTCGGGGAACGAGAGCGAAATTCCTAACTACCTGATCAATCGTCTGGGCGATGCGAACACCACGCGTCGGCAGTTGTTGGAATACTATAAGAGGCACCATGAGAAGATCGCTGCTCCCGATTTTCAGTCATTACCAAGTGAGAGAAGGCCTCAATCTCTGCAGGTTGACACTAAAACAGATCAACCATCGGTGACGCAACACCGTGCCCCCACCGAGAATGATACCGGCAACGAAGAATCGCCTCGTCGTGCAGCGGAAGCCCCTACGGCAGTCACTACCGTCTACAATTCATTTAGAGATGCAGCTGATGGGCGCTCGGTAGCAGATTATACGGACACCTCCTATGCTGCCACAGAATCAGCTGTAGGCAATAAAGGTAAAGCCATCTGGATACAGGTACCGAGGATTCCAAAGCACAAAAATAGTGACGAAGAGGACCCAATTCAATGTCCGTACTGTTTCGGGTTCATAGAGATTTCGGGGCGGGCATCCTGGACGTGAGTGGAAACGGTCAACCCATTCCTTCTCAATTCGGCGCATGCGCGCCCCTCTCCGGGAATTACAACACTGTACTGACGTTACCTAGGAGCCATGTGTTCAAAGACCTAAGACCTTATGTCTGCACATTCCAGAATTGTCACAAGGCGAATCATCTCTTCGCCAGTCGCCACGAGTGGTATGACCACGAAGAGGCTTTTCATCGGCATGAATGGTACTGCAAGGCCTGCGATACGGTTTCAAGTTCTCAACCGGATTTCGAAAGTCACCTGCAGGAGAATCATTCGGACCTGCAATTGGCTCTAGAGAAGTGTGAGAGGCCCATACAGGGGAAACAGGAATGTCCTTTATGCTGTGCCAGCTTCACCCGCATTCGCTTCCGACGGCATCTGGCACGTCATATGCAAAGGCTTTCATTATATGTTCTGAGGTCACACCAGTGCGATATTGCCAGCAAATCAAGCAGCGAGTGCACTAGCGACCCCCGGGATGGTAGTGGCGCAGCGCTCGACTCCAACTCCTTGCATTCCAGTGAAGGAGATTTTCTGGCGTCGCACCAAGACGATACGGGCAGCATATCGAGCAGCATGAAAAATCGTGACTTAGAGCCCGACTCAAACCCCCTGCGATTGAGAGAAGACGGCCAACCAGATGACTGCCCCGAGGCTCGCATCAAAGACTTCGATATATCGATAAAACCGCTGCTGGACAACTTCCACGTGACGTGGCTAGGAAAGGAGATGGGTCGGTGGGTGAACGTGGGCTGGATCACGCAGGAACACAAGCGCTTCCTGAACATAGGTGTTGGCTTCTGTCAGTTGCAATCTTTTCTCGTTACCGCGGATACTCCGCGCGCCCCCGACAATAGTACTGACGAAGAGCCATGCTATCCAGCGCCTGCGTTTCCAAAATTGGGGAAGAAGGATAAAAACAGCAAGCGAGCTATCCTCGATGCCTTCATCGTCCCGAGGGGTGCCGGTGCACCCACGCTGGTCGTCGAGTGCGGCACCTTGCCAGACGAGAGGGACATGATCAGCGACATGCGCACTTGGTTCAGGAAGGGACGCGGCCTCGTCAACAAGGTCATCCTCATGGTCTGGATCATGCTTCCGGGGGGTATCATGGGCGGCCGGATCGAAGTCTACGAATTCGATACGGCCAATAACAAGGAGAATCTGGTCCAGGAGTGGGTGAGTATTTTCGGAGTCCTTTTGCGAGTGACTGGCTGTAGCCGGTTCGGATTGGAATCGTGTTGGCTGATCGATGGTCTTCCCCCCTCCCCAGATCTTCGTGCCCGAGAACGAGGACTCCAACGGCCAGTCGGTCCGTGTAACGCTCGCCGAGCTGTACGGCATCAAGGCCAACCTCCTTCCTGAGCATGAGCGCGGCATCGTAATCGACATGTTCATCGAGAACCTGTACGACGACGCCATCGAGGCGATCCGGACGTCGTGTCTGCATCCCGCAGACGAGCAGGTGCCTCTCGAATGCTTCCAGAACAAGAAGCGGCTGGCCATTCGCTTCGGTGGTGGGTCCGGATCAGGACCGACAAGCAATTGCCACGGCGAATACGATCGGCACACCATCCAGAACTTCACGATCGGCGTCTTTGTAAATTCTCCCTCCCCACCCCTCCCCTGAGGAGAGTCAGCTAACGGGTACGCTTCGCAGCCACAAACGCCTGCAGAGTTCCTGAACGTCATCCAGGAACTGAAGCACAAAAATCTTGCCTTCGCGGACAACACCCAGAAGAACGAGGCCGAGGCGCGCAAGTTCGCCAAGAACATCAATCCGGCGCTGGAGCACCTGCAGCTCGAGCGCGAGGACACCGATGATCTGGTGAACGTCGCGCTGTACGATGTCATCTTCCTCTGCGGTACGCAGTGCCCCCCCTCCTCCTTGCTGAACCGCTCCCCACTGACCGCCCGCAGATGACAGCGGCTCGATGAACCTCGACAACCGCAACGACCTGCTAGCGGAGACGATATATCGGATCCTTCCCGTGGCGACGCGACTCAACGAGGCCGGCGTGTCGCTGCGCTTCATCAACTACAACATGGACAAGAACTTTGACGACCTAACGACGCCGAAACAGGTGCAGAGCGCTCTCAGGATGGTCCAGCCCGCGGGAACAACCAGGATCGGAACCGTGCTCAAGCAAAAGATCGTGAAGCCTATCCTGACCAAGGCAAGAGCCGGCACGCTGCAGTCGCCGGTGCTTGTGGTCATCATCACCGATGGCGAGGTGCTACCTGAACCACACGTCTTCCGAGGGGAATACCGAGATAACTAACACCCACGACAGCCGTCCCGCGAACCGCTGAACACGCTCAAGAACACGATCCTCGAGTGCAAGCGCGCGCTCAATGAGATAACGAACAAGAACGGCTGTCTCTACGGGGAATCCTGTACTTACTCCCCATCCCCCACCATCCCAACTCGCTGCCGAGCTCGTGTGCTGACCCCAACAACAGCCGTGGTGTTCCTGATCTCGTGTTTGGGAGACAGCGTCGACGCCGGCCGGTTCGTGCACCACCTCTCAGTCGACCCGGAACTCCGGGGCATGGTATACTGCAACAAGACCAAGCTCGACGAACAGCTTGCTGGCAACTCGAGCACGCTCAAGAACCGATCGGTAAGCTTTGCCTTCCGCAGAGGAGGGAGAGTGTGAGGCTGACAAGACCGCTCTTGTAGTTGCTACAATTGCTCATGGCGGCGATCAATAACTGATCGCTCGCGGACGGTAAAGGCGGAAAAGAGGTAAACCCAGGAACATGTGATCGGCGCTTATATTGTGCCCACGACTTGACGACTTACGGGGGCAGATGGTCACGTTGACGTTGGCATGGCGCATAGGTACGTATGCGGAAGGCTTTGGGTCGTAGGGAAGGGTTTGGCTTTTGTCTAATGGAGGGTGGAACTGGAATAGGCGGGTGGCGGATGGGACTGGGATCAACGACATCACCACGGAAATACCGTTGCCCGAGTTGGCGGGGCGGCGGCGATGTAGATGGGCAGGGAGAGCTACAAGGGGTAAAAGCCTAAAGGGATATTCTGGTCTTCTGAGCGTCATTCTATTTTCTTTTCTGTATTTTTTCTGCTGTCATTCTACCTAATATTCATCCATCGTCCACCGTTCAATTCAATATTCTCCGTCCGTGAGGGTTGTCTCGCAGCAGAACCTCACTTCACTCGCACGTGATATATTCCCCGTACCTCGGTGAATATATATCACTACTCACCCACTACATGGAAACCACAGTTGTCGCCGATATGACCTGCAGGACACGATACAGGTCGCCGCCCCCAAGCGGCCGGGATTGGATCCTAGAGGGCAGTGTATGTCTACTACATACGTACATTTGTATGCACATAAGTAGTTTTTCTCGGTGGCTCTGATGAGGGGAGAACCGTGTGCCGGCTACATGTCTCCTACGCGATGGGGTTCTACTTCGCGACTGTCGGACCGTAAACCCAGATTATGAGAAACCAGATTCAAATTGTCACAAACCTCGAAGTACTTAGGAAGTGCAAAACCCCGTACGACCCAAACCATGAGTAACTCCGGACCGTAATCCAAATTATCAGAAACTCCGAAGTAGAAAATACTTACGTAACCCCGACAAGATACGGAACAGCACAGGCTACCTCCGAACAGTAGGATCTAGATCGTGAGAAACGCCGAAGTGGAATTGCAAACCCGACAAGCACACACCACCCGCGAACTGTAGAGATACAAAGTCGCCCAGAAAACAAGGTCCTGACACACACCTGCGAATGGCAGGATCCCAATATAAGGAACCCGAGGTTTCCTCTCCACACCTCAAAGGTTCTACCAACCTGCCGTGCTCTACACGAGGTGATATGGCATTTTCTAGTTCGCGGTTTCCCAGGGTTTGAGTCAGGAAATGTCCCGAGTTCGGGGCGGCGGCGGCTCAGACTTGTTGAAAGTGATGAACGTGTGTATTGTCTAAGTAAGGCTGAAGCCTCGAGAGAAAGGAGAATATAGGGGTAGGCCCATGCCTGCCGTGACTAAGCAACGAGTGAGATATTGCAACACTTCCTCC
>Ga0307516_10000081_pt1 | contig 105223 bp, 98 predicted proteins | sample 19_EM_MG_FD_203310 | JGI IMG/M metagenome (GOLD analysis project Ga0307516, IMG submission 203310) | Populus trichocarpa ectomycorrhiza microbial communities from riparian zone in the Pacific Northwest, United States - 19_EM | ecosystem: Host-associated > Plants > Roots > Unclassified | place... | reverse complement strand
GACACTCCTGGCACAACCAAGGCGTGCGCGCCTTGAGGAGCGGACCATTGTTCGAACCATGCGGCGTGTGGCAATTGGTGCAGTCTTCCGTCACCGGGGTGTGCTCCCAGAGGAACGGGCCGCGCCGGTCCGCGTGGCAGGTGTAGCAGGTTTCGTTCACGCTGTTCTTGAGCATGAGATGCGGGCCAACCGATCCGTGCGGGTTATGGCAATCCGAGCAGCCCATCTCTCCCGCTACCACCGGATGCGTCGACACCCTGTGAAATTGCGCGTGCTGCGCCGTGTGACAGGTGAAGCAGACCTCGGGCTGACTGACCTTGTTGAGCACACGATCGCCATGCGTATGGATCTCGTGGCAGGACGTGCATGCCAGGCCGTTATGTTCGTGTTCGCTGCCATCCCAATGGGTGCGTTGACCATTTTGGTGGCAGGTAAGGCAGGTCTGCGCCAGAATCTGGGGTGTGGACCCGCTGCGCGGATTGAAGTCAATATCCACCTGCGGCCGCGTCGACGATCCCTTCGGGTTCGTCACGTGCGCCTCGCTGGGTCCGTGACAGGACTGGCAGCCCGGGGTGCGCGAGTCCGCCTTGACGCCGTGCGCAGTTTTGTAGATTGCCAGCACCGGACGGGACTCCGTCTCGTCGTGGCAACGCGTGCATACCTTGTCGCCCTGAAGCGAAGCGTCCGGTTCGGCTGCCTGCACCACGGAGGCCGTGAGGCAAGACAGGCACAACATCCCGAACACGGCCATCATTCGCCGTAAAATATTCATAGTCTCCCTTGGGCACGCCGGAGCGTGCGGTCCTAAACAGATCGCTTCAGTACGTCGTCCCACCCTCGAGCGACAAGATCCACTGAACCAAATTTTTGGTTTGCTTCGGATCATTGGTCTTCACTTTCTTGTGTTCCTCTTCGTGACCGTCCGGAAACTTGACGCGTTCCCCGCTCGTCACGTGATACACGAGCTTGTCCTCCGCATCCGCATGGGGTTTGAACTTTGCGGCGGCGTCGCGCAATGCGGGTCCGTCCTTCTTCTTGTCCACTCCGTGACATTTGAAACACCCGCTGGACTTGGCCAGGTCCTGCGCGGCAGCCGCATCGGCGGCGGCGGCAACGCTCGATGCCTCCAGCAGCGCAATAATCGCAGCGGCGAACAGCAGTATCCGACGATATCGTTGGGGTTTCGTTTCGGATGCGATGACGGAATGGATGAACCTTGGCATGGCACCAAGTTATTGGGCGGTAGAGTTCCGAACAATACTAAGTTGTCCCTACCGAACCGTAGGGAACACAGTACTTTGCGCGACAAAGAATAATATTGGTGCAAGACAAGCTTCGCGCGCACCGCTTTTTTCCAAACGACTTGCGAACAATTTTTTTTGGATTGGACTAAACCATTTTGATCACACGCGGCACACACCGCGGTCGCCGCTGATCGTTTCTCCCCGGTACTTTCTTGCTCGCGATTCCGCTGTCACGTTCCGTACGTACGGCGTACCGACTACGTACGTCACGCGATCTCTGCGGTATCTGCGCCCTCTCAGCCTCTTTGCCGAAACCAACCGGAGATGCTAAGACGATCGCGGCGAGTGGTCAGCACCGCGTGCTCGCGCCCCTCGGTCAGAAAACATACCAGCCGCCCCGCGAGAGGCTCGATGTCGCGGGTCTCCTTGCCGTCGAAGATCCGCAGTTCGCCGCCCGCATCCGGAGTCCACGCGTCATTGAGATAGAGCACGAGCGAAACCTTTCGTTGATCGCGCCCCTGCGGCTGATCCACGTGGCGCGCGTAGGCCGTACCGGGCGGATACCAAGCGTAGTGAAGCTCGAGATCGAACAGACCCAGATATCCTTCGCGATTGAATTCGAGTCGCAGCTGTTCGAGATCGCGGAGCAGCGCGCTCTCTTCCTCGAACAGCGGCGCAGCGAACCAGCACGTGCGATCGCCGCGGATGTCGTCGCGCAGCTGCAGCCTGTGATCGGCCCCGATGCGGGCCGCGTCAAAATCTCCACGCTCGCGGCGGCGTCCGGCGCAGCGAATCAACTCGCCGACGCGCTCCCCGGAAATGAAGCCATCATGCACGGCGATGCCGCCGTGCATCAGTTCCTCCGCGGGACTGCGTGCGCCGGGAGGGCCTGCGTTTTCAGCGCCCACGGCGCGTTGCTGCAGCCTGCGGTCTCCGCCGAGCTGCCGCCCGCGCCTTCTTCTTGGCCTTGCGCACCGTCTTTCCGGCCGCCTTCTTGCGCACCTTCCCGGCCGCCTTCTTGCGCGCCTTCCCGGCCGCCTTCTTGCCTTTCGGCTTGCCGGACTTCCTGCGCGCAACCAGCATGCTGCCTCGGCATTTCGCAGCCCCGCAGCGGCAGGCGAAGATTGCATCGACGTTGGGCGGATCGTCCGGGTCGCGTTCGATCTGATAGTCGTAGGCCAGCTCTTCACCGGGCTGAATGGTCCGGACGGCCTGGACGTAGATCCGCTTGTTCTTCGCCGTGCTCGTGCAGTTCGGATCGCAGCCATGGTTGATGTAGCGCGCCTCGTTTCCCCCGACGCCGCCATCGATCACGGTCTTGGCGTCGACCGTGAACAGAAAGGTGTGATTGTCGTCCGGATCCTTGTCCTCGTAGCGTGCGTCCGCCTCATCGTGACTGACGCGGTCACCGAGGTACTCGATCACGATGGTACCCCTGCGGATCCGGCGGGCTGCGAATACGCCGTAGCCGTGGATGGGAGAGTGACGTACTTCGAACAGGGGCAGGCGGCTCGCGCGCTTCTTCATGCGGTTATGGCTCAAACGGCAATCGGTGCTTTGATCGCGGCGTGGCTTTGATAATTCCGAATCTCGAAATCGTCAAACACGTAGTCGAACAAGCTGGGCGGCTTGCGCCGGATGTTCAGGGAAGGCAGCGCATAAGGAGTGCGCGAGAGCTGCAGCTGCGTTTGCTCGAGGTGGTTCAAGTATAGATGGCAATCGCCTCCCGTCCAGATGAAATCGCCCAATCCCAGGTCGCATTGCTGGGCGACCATGTGGGTGAGCAGCGCATAGGACGCGATGTTGAACGGCACACCGAGCAATGCATCGGCGCTTCGCTGGTAAAGCTGGCACGACAACCGGTTGCCGGCGACATAAAACTGAAACACGGCGTGACACGGCAGCAGCGCCATCTTGTCCAGTTCGCCCACGTTCCATGCGCTCACCACCAGGCGACGCGAATTGGGATTGACCTTCAATTCATCGATGACGCGGGTGAGTTGGTCGATCTCGCGGCCGTCCGCGGCGGCCCAGCTGCGCCACTGTTTGCCGTAGACCGGACCCAAGTCGCCGCGCTCGTCCGCCCATTCGTCCCAGATGGTCACTGCATTGTCGCGCAGATACTTGATGTTCGTATCGCCTTTGAGGAACCACAGCAGCTCGTGAATGATCGAGCGCAGATGGAGTTTCTTGGTGGTGACCAGCGGGAATCCCGCCGTCAGATCGAAGCGCATCTGATAGCCGAAGACGCTCAAGGTGCCCGTGCCCGTGCGGTCCTCCTTGCGCGCGCCCGAATCGCGGATGTGACGCAGAAACTCCAGATATTGCCGCATGGTCAGGCCTTGCGTCGAGCGCGGAGATTGCCGCTCGTTCGATTGCGGCGGTAGGCGTAGAACATCACCATGGCTCCGATGAAGATCATGGGAGTGGTGAGCAGCATGCCCATCGTCAGCCAATCTCCGGCGAGGTAACCGATGTTGGCATCGGGAAGCCGAACCCACTCGACCGCGAAGCGCCCGCATCCGTACAAGATGAAAAACAAGCCGATCGGCGCCAAGCGCGGCCGCGGTTTGCTGGTGTACCACCAAAGAATCACGAACAGCGCCAAGCCTTCGAGACCCGCCTCATAGAGCTGTGAGGGATGCCGCGCCACCAGGACACCCTGGGCATCGGGGACGCCGAAAGCCCAGGGCAGATCCGTTGGTTTGCCCCAGAGTTCACCGTTGATGAAGTTGCCGATGCGGCCCGCCATCAGGCCGATGCCCGGTAGAGGCGCAAGAAAATCGAACACGTCAGGGATCTCTTTGCGCTTGACGCGGGCAAACACGATTGCCGCAACCCCGACTCCCGTCATCCCGCCGTGAAACGACATCCCACCGTCCCAGATGTGAAAGACGTTGAGCCAACTCTCGGCGATCACGTCGTGCCCGTAAAAAATGCACCATCCCACCCGGCCACCCACGATCACCCCGACTGAGCAGTAGAAGATGAGGTCGTCGATGTCGAGGGCAGTCCATGTCGATCCCGGCTGCCGCGCCCGATGGCGCGCCAGCCACCACGCGGCGACGAAGCCGATGAGATACATGATGCCGTACCAATGTACGCGCAGCGGTCCGATGCCGAAAAAAGGTCCGATGGACACCGCTATGGGATTGATGTTGGGGTATGTGAGCATGCGTTCTACTTTAAACCGTCGGTCACGCGACAGAAATAGACTTTCAAATACCGCGTTTCCGGGATTGCCGGATGCACCGGGTGGTCGGGCGCCTGGCCGCCGAATTCGAGAATCTGCAGGTGCTTGTCCGCGGCGCGCGCCGCCTTGGCGATCGCATCCTGAAGATCCTCGGCACTCACATGATACGAACACGAACACGAGACGAGGATGCCGTCGCCGGAGAGCAGCATCATGGCGAGCTGATTCAGGCGTTTGTAGGCGGCCAGCGCCTTGGGCAAATCCTTGCGCCGCTTGGCGAAAGCCGGGGGATCCACGATCACGACATCGAACCGGGCGCCCTCCTTGGCCAGCGACTCGAGCACGTCGAAGGCGTCGCCCTTGCGGGTCGACACGGTAACCCCATTGCGCTCGCCGTTCTGTATGGCCAATTCCAGTGCCGGCTGTGAGCTATCCACACAGAGGACCTCGGACGCCCCGGACCTTGCGGCGCGCACAGCCCACGCACCCAGGTAGCTGAACACGTCAAGCACGCGCGCGCCCTTGCGCACATACTTGGTCAGGGCACGCCGATTCGCAGCCTGATCGAAGAACCAGCCCGTCTTCTGCCCCAGGGCCATCGGCACGCTGAACTTCAATCCATCCTCGAGCACGAGTCCCGGTGCGTCGAATGAACCCTTGGCCACCTCGACGTAGCTCGACAGTCCCTCGAGCTCGCGTGCCCCGCTATCGTTCTTGAACAACAGTCCATCGCACTCCAGAACCTCGAGAATCGCCTCCCGGATGGCGGGCTTGAGCAACTCCATGCCGGCGGTGCCGATCTGCGCCACGCACCGGCTGCCGAAGCGGTCGACGACCAGACCGGGCAATCCGTCCGACTCGCCGTAAATCAACCGATAGTACGGCTCGGGGTAGAGCCGCTCACGCAGCGCAAGTGCCAGCCGAATGCGCGCGGCAAACCACGCCGCATCAGGCGGCCGCCACGTGCCCAGCAAGCGTGCGCTGATCAGCGAATTCGGATTGACGTACGCCAGGCCAAGAGCGCGGTCATTGTGGGCCAGTACGCGTACCAACTCCCCCGCCTTGAATTTGGCCAGGGGCGTCTGCTGCGTGTCGACCTCGTTGCTGAAGACCCAAAGGTGGCCGGCGTGCAGACGACGATCTTCATTGCGTTTCAAGCGCAGGGCGGGCAGCTGCGCCGCAATACCGGATTCAGACATGGGAAGTACTTCAGTTATGTTGGGGCGCATTCTAACCGCGGGCATGCTGACCCGGGCATCAACTTTGGGCGGCACCGCGCAGAAACTCGCCGATGCGCCGCTTCAGGTCGCCATACAGGGCATCGGAGTATTCCGGCGCTAAACTCCAGTCGAGGGCCCAGGGTTGAGCTGTTCGCGTCGCCGGCGGCTCGTCCGCGTGGCGAGGAAAGAGGTGGGCGTGCAGCGCCGGATCGAGATTGCCGTAGATCGCATAGTTGATGCGCAGTGCCGCGGTGGCCGCCATGAGCGCATCGCCCGCCAGGGCCATATCGGCCAGAAATTGCCCGCGGCCGGCAATCGACAAGGCATTGAGGTGGGGCACCACCGGGTCGGGTACCAGCAGACAGTACCCTGCAAAAACCTGACGCTCCCCCATCACCACCCAACCCGAGGGCATTTTTGCGACCATCGCGGGGCATTGACCCGCGCGGCAAAGATCGACCAGGCGGTGGATGACCGTCGCCGCCGGCGCGCTCACGGCGTGCCGTCCAGAGCGAGCGCCACCAAGGAGGCATCGACCGGCGGCGCCTCATTGCCATGGCTCGAACGCAGATACGTGAGCAGTGCGGACGCATCCTGCGCCTTCATCCACCCGAATTGCATCATCGTCGTCGGGTAGCGCCCGGCAGGCATGGACGGCGGACGGCGGCCCTTGACCACCCACAGCGCCAGCGCGCTCGGATCTCCCAGCACCACTGGCGATCCGACCAAGCTCGGATACACTCCGGGGATGCCGCGGGCGTCTTGTTGATGGCACGCGATGCAGTTTCCATTATAAATCCGTGCACCCGAGTCCGCCGCCGCGGCAGGCCCTCGAGAGGCCGGTGGGGCCTCGGTGGGCGCTTGGGAGGGCGTGGAGCCGGACGAACACCCGGCGAGGAAGCCGCAGGTCACGATCGAGAGCATGGCAATATGGTCATACATCGGGGAAATCGTAGCAAATGCTGAATCGAAGCACCCTTGTGTCGCGGTCCGCCGCGGTGATATTCATCTTTTTGGCAGGCGTGCAGGGCACGGCTGCCTTGGCGCAGGGTCCGGCCGAGGACACACTCAAGCAGATCATCGAAGAAGGCAACCCCGCGTATCTCGACTGGTCGACGGCCTTGGCGGACCGCGAACAGATCGGCAGGCTGTATGCTGCCAACGGCTACCGCCTGTTGTGGAGCGACGGAGAAAAACCGTCCACGGCCGCGCTCGTTCTGCTCCAGGAACTGCGCCACGCATCCGAGCGCGGACTGGATCCAGAGGATTATCCGGGCAACCGTCTGGCGTACCTCTTGATCGACTTGATCGATTCAGCGCATCCGGGCGTGGAGCAGTGGGCGCTCTTCGATGCGAGTTTGTCGTGGGCGGCATTGAGATTTCTGTCGGACCTGCACTACGGACGTATCGAGCCCGCGTCCGTGGGGCACAATCTGACCATCGAACGCATCAGACTCGATATACCGACCACGCTCGCGAATCTGGCCACCGCCGTGAATGTGCGCGTCGCCATCGATGCGCTCGAACCGCAGTTCACACATTACGCGCTCTTGAAACGCGAGCTGGCGCGCTATCGCCAACTGGCGGCCGAGGAGGGCCTCAATGATCTGCCACCCTTGCCGGCCAGGTCGTTGAAGACCGGCGACATCTACGCGGGTACGTCGCGGCTGGCGCGACTGTTGACCGCCCTCGGGGACATGCGGGGCGGCCAAACACCGGGCGGCGAGCCCCAGGGCAGCAGCAAGCCGGGCGGCGAACCCGAGGGCAGCAGCCAGCCCGGCGATCCGCCGCCGGTCGAACCCTCCGCCGACGCTCAACCTCTGACGCCGCCGCTGGTCGACGCAATCAAGCATTTCCAATACCGCCACGGCGAGAAACCTGACGGCATACTGGGAGCGGCGACCCTCGCCGAACTCGCCAAGCCGCTGTCCTTGCGGGCGAGGCAGATCGAATTGACCATGGAGCGCTGGCGCTGGCTCCCCTCGGAACTGGTCAGCGCGCCGATCATCGTCAATATTCCGCAATTCCGCCTCTTCGCCTTCGAATCGACCGCCGACTCCGAAGCGCATATACGTCAAATGGACGTCATCGTCGGAAAGGCGTTCGAGGCGACGCAAACACCGGTCTTCACCGCCGACATGAGTTACCTCATCTTTCGCCCGTACTGGGAAGTGCCGTACAGCATCGCATTGAAGGAAATAGTGCCGGCGGCACGGCGCAACCCTTCGTACATCGATAAGCATCAGATGGAGATCGTCCGCGGCGGCGGCGATTCAGCGTCGATTCTGCCCACTACCGCCGAGAACGTGGAACTCGTCGCCAAGGGCGCGCTGCGTGTGCGTCAAAAGCCCGGTCCGAACAACTCGCTCGGATTGGTCAAGTTCATGTTTCCGAATCCCTACAACGTCTACCTTCATTCGTCGCCGGCTGGAGGCTTGTTCGCCGAATCACGCAGGGATTTCAGTCATGGTTGCGTGCGCGTCAGCGATCCGGTGGGCCTTGCGCAGTACGTATTGCGCGATTCGCCGGAGTGGACGCGGGAGAAGATTCTCGCCGCGATGAACGGCACGAGTACGTTGACCGTCACGCTGAAGAATCGCATCCGCATTTTCATCGCCTATGGAACCGCCCTGGTGACCGAAAAAGGCGACGCACTGTTTTTTGACGACATCTACGGTCATGATCAGCGCTTGGAAGCCGCGTTGAATTCACGCAGGCCGAGGGCCGCCCCCGGGGCGCCGGCCGCAGTGCCATAGGGACTCGGACAAGCTCCTGGAAATGCGAATCACGCTCGATCACCTGCGCCGCTACGCCATCGCGCGTTCCTTGTTCAAGCCCACCACCCTGGGCAGGGCAATCGGCAAGCTCGGCTTCGTCCAGGCGGACCCGATCCGCGCCCCTGCCCGTGCGCAGGATTTGACGTTGCGCCACCGAGTGGTCGATTACGCCGCCGGGGATCTCGAGCGGCGCTATGCGAAGCTGCCCATCGAAGAAGACTTCTTCGTCAACTACGGGTTTCTGCCGCGCGCCCATCAGGGTCTGATGCATCCGCGCGTGCCGAGAACGGCATGGTCGGCGGCGCGCAAGCGAAAAGCGCAGGCCGTGCTCGAATTCGTCCGCGAGCAAGGTGCCGTCCATCCCCGTATCGTCGACGCCCACTTCGCGCACGGCAAGATCACCAACTGGTTCGGCGGCTCATCGAACGCGACCACCCACCTGCTCGACGACATGCACTACAGGGGAATGCTCCGGATCGCGCGCAGGGACAGCGGCACGCGCATCTATGCGGTCCGGGAGTCCGTTGCGGCTCAACCGGATCTGCCCACGGCCGGCGCCCGCTTCGACGCGCTGGTGGACGTGGTCATGCACAAGTACGCGCCTCTGCCCGCAGCGAGCCTGGGCCAACTCCTGAGCCTTTTGTGCATCGGGGCACCGCAGTGGAGGACCGAGCGCGCAGCCGCGCTGGCGAGCGCGAAGCAGCGTTTCGACCGCATTCGGCTGAACGGCATCGACTGGTACTGGCCGGCGAACGAGTCGCCGCGCTCGGGGCGCTGGCGACTCGATGGCGAGGTACGCCTGTTGACCCCTTTCGATCCGGTGGTCTGGGATCGCCGGCGCTTCACGATTTTCTGGGATTGGATCTATCGATTCGAGGCCTACACACCCGCGCCTAAACGCAAGCTCGGGTACTACGCCCTGCCCATGCTCTGGGGGGACCGTATGGTCGGGTGGGGAAATCTATCTGTCATCGAAGGAGCGCTCCGCAGCACATTCGGTTACGTCGACGGCAACGCACCGCGGAACACCGCCTTTCATGCCGGCCTCGAGGTTGAATTGACGCGTATGAACCGGTTCTTGGGACTGGCTAACGGCTGATCCCCAGCAGGGCCGGCAGCCTCTCCATGCGATCGAACGTGCGATGCGCCCCGGCCTCGGTAAGCCGGTGCGCCGGCGTGAGCGCGCTATAGCCGTACACCGTCATCCCGGCCGCCACCCCGGCAGAAACGCCCGTCGGCGTATCCTCGATGACCGCGCATTTGGACGGCGGCGCTCCGCAGCGGGCCGCCGCATGCAGGAACAGGTCCGGAAAGGGTTTGCCTCGCGTCACATCCCCGATGCCGAACATCTTTCCCGAGAATGAATCGAGCAGGCCCGTGGCGCCCAAGGTGGTGCGCATCTTGTCGTGCGTACCGTTCGATGCCACGCAAAACGGCACGCGCATGGCGGCCAGTACCGCCTCGATACCGTCCACCGCCTTGACTTCGGAATGCAGCGCCAGGCCGGACCGCGTTCGATACTCCAGGGCGAATTCCGGCGGCACTTCCCGGCCGAGCGATCGGGACACGGTTTCGAGGCATTGGTCCAAGGATTTGCCGACGAACCGATCGAAGACATCTTGCAAGGTCACGGCCAGTCCGAGTTCGCCGAGCATGTCGGCAAACACGCGGGCGGTAATCCGCTCGCTGTCCACCAGCACGCCGTCGCAGTCGAAAATGACAAGCTCGTACGGCTGGACTTCGTCGGGCGCGCCGGCTGTCGTGTGCAGGATGGAATCCATGGGACCCATATCCTAATCTATGTGCGGCGAATCCACCGACCAGGAGATACATTTCATGAACAACGGACTCGACAATTTGGGGCAGGTCAAGAACACGCTGATCGACCTCGCCATCCGCTTCGGACCGAAACTGCTGGTGGCGATACTGATTGTCACGGTGGGTGTCTTCGTGGCGGGTTGGGTTGCGCGCACCACCGCCCGCGGACTCAATCGGTTGGGTCTCGAGCCACCCGTGCGGCAGCTTTTGACGCGCGTCGCCCGAGTACTGGTGGTGCTCCTGTTCGCCATTCTGGCGCTCCAAAATCTAGGCGTCGAGCTCCTGCCGTTGATTGCCGGACTGGGCGTGGCCGGAGCGGGCGTCGCTCTCGCCACGCAAGGCGTATTGAGCAACATGGTCGCCGGGCTCACCATCATCTTCACGAAGCCCTACCGGGTGGGCGAATACATCGCGGTGGTCGGTGTGGAGGGCGAAGTCGAAGCCATCACCTTGTTCAGCACGACATTACGGCATGCAGACCGCTCGCGCATCGTGGTTCCGAACCGCAAAGTCGTGGGCGAGATCCTGCAGGACTTCGGACGCATTCGTCAGTGCGAGATCCTGGTGGGCGTCGCGTACGAGTCGGACGTTCCCGCCGTTCTCGGGATCATTCGCGATCTGGTGCTGGCGAATGAACGGGTCCTCAAGGACCCCAAGCCGGTGATCCAAGTCGTCAATCTGGCGGATTCGGCGATTGTCATCGCCGTGAAACCATGGGTTGCCGTGACCGACTATGGCCCCGTCGCCGGTGAACTCAATCTTTCCCTGGTCGAAGAACTGCGCCGGCGTGAGATCAGCATTCCCTACCCTCAGCGGGAAGTCAGGATGCTCAAAGACGCGGCCTAGAACGGCTGCAGCGGCCGCTCAACCCTTCCACGTCCGGAAAGCGCCGGTATCCAAGTGGACGAAATCCGACGCGCGGTAGTACCCGACCCCGCCTCGGGTCAGATCCAGTGCGCGGCCGGCGAGGTGGGCACAATCGACACCGGCGATCCGCACGTCGATGGCACGACCCTCCAGATGCATGCTATGCCGCGCGACGCCGCTGCTGCGCTCGTGCAACAGCGCGTTGGTTTGCGGCGACCGGTATCCTGAAATCACGCTGAACACCGGGTCGACCCCGAGGTGCTGCGCGACGTCGAATAAATAGTCCATCAATTTCGGGTCGATGGCGTGCTGCTCGTCGTTGCGAAAGTCGCGCAGCAGCACTTGAATGGCCGCGAGCGAGTCCCCGACGTAATCGCCGCCGCGAAAGAACTCCGATTCCAGCTCCTCGCCCGTATGTAGATTCTTCAGGGAGATGCGCTTGACGGAGACGCCGGTCCCGGTCCGCACCCATTCGCGCGCCGCTGCCGGCCCCGCCAATCCGGAGGCGACCGTCATCCCCGCCATTGCACCGCCAAGACCGAGCAGCCGTCTTCTGGTCCAGATCATGCCGAACTCCGGCCGGTGAAGACGCGACCCTGATCGAGCGCCAACACGGTGGCGCGCGGGAAGAAATTGAAATCCGATGCGGACGCCCAGGTGTACGCCCCCATCTCTCGACCTACGATGAGATCGCCGACATCCAGCATGGGAAGGTCCACGGCCTCGGTGATGACGTCGATACTATCGCATGTGGGGCCGGCCAGTACCGAGGAATAAGTCTCACCCGGCGCGGCCAGGGCTTCGATCGGATATTTGGCGTGGTCGTACATTTGCCCGCTGTAGCTGCCGTATACGCCATCGTCGAGGTAGTACCACCAGCGTCCATCGCGCTGCGCCCGTCCCATCACCGAGGACACCGCCACCGCGGCGGGGGCCGCGATATACCGGCCCGGCTCGGCGATGACGCGCAGGCCCGGCGCGAGCTTTCCCAGGGCACTGCGAATCGGCGCGCAGTATTCCTCGATGGGCGCGGCCTTCCCGGCGTAGTCCACCGGGAAGCCCCCACCGATATCCAGGAGTCCCAAGCGATGGCCATTTTGTAATGCGCGGTCGATCAATTCCCGGCACACGTCGATGGCATGAACGTACATCCCGGGATCCAGGGCTTGGGATCCCACATGAAATGACAGTCCCTCGATCTTGACACGCAACTCGGCCGCCAACTCGAGCAGACCGGCCACGGCGTCCGGTGAGCATCCGAACTTTTTCGACAGGTCGCACACCGCATCAGGGCTGCGAAACGATACCCGGATCAGAAGGGATGCGCGGCCGCGATACTTGACGAATTTGCGCAGTTCGTCCGGGTTGTCGACCACGAAGGTATCGACCCCGTACGCCAGCGCATTGCGGATGTCGCTGTCGCGCTTGATCGGATGAGTGTGAACGCAGCGCGCGGGAGGCACCCCCGAGCGGCGCACCAAATCGATCTCACCATTGGTGGCGAGATCGAAGAACGCCCCCTCATCGAGCAGCGCCCGGATGACTGCGGCATGGGGCAACGGTTTCAGGGCGTAGTGCAAATCCACGCAAGGCAGTGCGGAGGCGAGGCGCCGGTACTGGGCCCGGATGCGCGCCGCGTCGATGACGAAAAGCGGCGAGCCGTATCTTTTCACGAGATGCTCGATCGATTCGCGGGCGAAGGGATCCTGCGATGGATCGAGTTCCTGTGCCTCGCGGTCGGGCAGCCGGCGAATTCTGGCCGTTCTGACGGAGCCCATGCCCATGCTAACCCGCGCTCAGTTCGAGCGGGTCTCCATCCTCGATCCCCGTGGCCCGTTGCAAGCGATCGAGGATCGCGGCCCAGCGCTCGTCGGCGGGCAGCTCCTGCACCAGAATCCTCGCGCAGCCCACGCTGTCGAGCGTGCGCAAATGATTGTAAAGGTTATGCGCATAGGTGTCCGGTTTCTTGCCGGCGTTGATCCAGGTCATGTATCGATGAGTGTCGAGCGGCGGGCGCATGGCCAATACGGCGACCTTTTCCTGTCGGGCGACGAATTCTCCGGCGTACCTTTCCAAATCGTCCGATGCCACGATGGCCAGGGGAGTGGATGGCGCGTAATGCAGCCGCCGGTCTCCCGATACCCTCGGTACGACTCCGCCCACCGCCAGCGTGCCGACCACTTGCTCCAGTTGCGAGCGCGTAATGAACCCCGGTCGCAGCAACCGGGCTTGGTTGTCGAGACACGAGACAATGGTCGACTCCAGTCCGATCGGCGATTCACCGCCGTCCAGGATGACCCGGACCGCCGTGCCCAGTTCGTCTCGCACATGTTCGGGCTTGGTCGGACTCAGACGGCCGAAGCGATTCGCGGACGGCGCGGCGATGCCGCCGCCGAATGCGGTCAGGAGCTGCTGTGCAATCGGATGCGAGGGTACCCGGATTCCGATGCTGTCCTGCCCACCCGTCACGATGTCGTTCACCTTCTCGGCCTTCGGCAAAATCAAGGTCAGAGGTCCCGGCCAGAACCTGGCCGCCAGCTTCTCCGCCGTCGTCGGCATGTCCGACACCCATCGATGCAGATAGCGTGGGTTGTCCAAGTGAACGATCACGGGGTGGTCCGCAGGACGCCCCTTGACCTCGAAAATCTTGCGGACCGCCGCGGGATCCGACGCATTGGCGCCCAATCCGTAAACAGTTTCCGTAGGGAATACCACTAAATCGCCGGCACGCAGCGCCTCGACGGCCTCTTCGATTTCAGTCTGAGTAGCTCTTACCACGACCGCATGATATCAAGACTGCGATGGGTACAAAGGGCGCATCGCCTGTGCGTGGGAACAACTGTGCTGCAGTGCCGATTTTTGCAGCGATATTTGTGTTTCCGGCCGCCCTTCAGAGGCTGCGCCGGTCAGAGTGCGCGCTCTAGGAACACCAAATCGAGCCAGCGCCCGAATTTGAACCCCACCTCGTGGAAGTGGCCCACCTGCCTGAAACCGAGACTCCGGTGCAACCCGATGGAAATCGCATTGTCCGCGTCGATTCCCGCGATCATCACATGCTTTTGCATTGCCTTCGCACGGGCAATCAGCTCGAGCACCAGCATGCGGCCCAAGCCCAAGCCGCGCCGATCCGCCCGGATATGGACGCTATGTTCCACGGTGTGCCGATAGCAGGGCCACGCGCGGAACTCACCGAATGTTCCGAATCCAGCGATTCCCGTGTCGGATTGCGCGACGATGAACGGGAACCCCTGTTCGGCCTTCGCGTCGAACCAACTGTCGCCCCGGGCCGGGGTGAATTCGATCTCGGAATAAACCGCCGTCGAGTTCCGGATGACCTCATTGTAGATGCTCAATATCTCGGGCAGATCCTGACGGGTTGCGTCGCGGACTGTCGGCGTTTGGCTACAGGCAGGCATCGATCCCCTGTCCTAGCGCGCCGAGGGCGTCACGGCCGCCGCCAACGGCGTGTCCGGCGGATCGAGGGCGGTGCGCGTCCAACTGCCGTCCGCCTGCCGTACGAGCTCGTAGGCAGGCCAGTAATGCTTGTCGAGCTTCAGCGTTATGACATCGGTCTGGCCATTCCAGCTCACTGTCTTGAGACGCAGCGACGCACGATCGGGCTTGCCGCGGACCACCTTGATGAACGCATCCAGATCGGCCGTGGGTTGTCCGTCCACCTCCGTGATGCGGCGCCCGGCATACAATCCGTAGTGCGTCGCCGGCGACCCGTAGAAGAAGAACGAGACGAATACTCCATACGGCGCGATGCCGCGTTGAACGGCCATGGCGCGATGCGGAGCCTGCAGCGTTGCGCCCGCCCAGATCACGACGCGGTCGATGTCGCGGCCGTCGAGCGCCCGCGTCTGCATCTGCAGAGTCTTCTCCGCACCGTCGCGCCACACCGTCACCGCCACGTTGGGGATCTGTACGGCGCGCTCCACTTCGCGAAACCGGTTTACGACCCTGCCGTCGATGGCGAGCAGCAGATCGCCGGGTTCGAGCAGCGCCGCCGCCGGCGACCCCGCCGCCAAGCGATCGATGGCCAGTACCTGCCGGCGCTGCGGATTGTGATCCTCGAAGCGCCGCACCCACTCGTCCGGCAAGCCCAGTTTGCGGGCATTCGCCAAAGATTCCAGATCGAACTCCGCTTCAAACGAATAGAGCTGCCGGCCGTCCGCCACCACCTTGATCATCTCCGCAATCAGATCGGCAGGAATACCGCGATTCACCTGCTCCAGGTCGCGCGAGGTTTCGAACGCGAAGCTCGACCAGAGAGCGACCACGTCGCCCTTGTCGTCCGCGAGAACGCCGTCGAAATCGTTGGGCGCATTGACCAGGCTCACGGCCTCCAGATTGCTGTCCCGAAACCGCAAGGTACGCGACAAGGGAAACGCGACGGCATCGACGCTGGACACCTGGGTTCGCTGCGACATAATTTTCGAATCGCTGCGCTGCCCGACGACCCACACGTCGTCGCCGGCGCCGAGGTCCTTGACGCGCAGCGCGGCCGCCCGCACCGGGGTGCTGCCGATGGACCTTGGGTCGTAGGAAACCACGGCAAGATTATGCAGAGGATGAATGAACTCGACCTTGCCGGGCACCTCCACGGTGCCGTTGAAGGTGATGCGCACGTCGCCCAAGGCGAGCGGGACCGTGTTCCGGTCCACCACCACGAAGCCGTGCTGGGCGTCGACGATGAGGCCCGTCCCGTGATAGTTCTTCTCGGTGACGCCCGACACCGAATACGGCATGTCGAATGTCACCATGACCAAAGAGGGGGCCAATTTATCGATGCGGACGTCGCCGGTCTTCGCAAACTGCGTGGCCGCGGGCGGCACGGGCGAAGGGTCCGGCCCCGCCGTCACTCCGACGCACGGCCATAGTCCCAGCGCATCGTCACGCTTGCACTTGCGCGCCGGAAACCAGCGCCGGTCCATCCTGATGACCTTCAGTTGCGTGGCGCGGGGATCCTCCAGGGTTACGTAGCGCACCGGCGCCCGCGCCCCGTCGGCAAGACCGGCCAGCGCCGATTCAAAATCGGCCAGAGTCTCGATCTTCCTGCCGTTGAAGGAACTCAACAGAGCGCCGTGCGGTATTCCCGCGCTGCCGAACACATACCCCGGATTGGCGACATACACGCCTTTGATCGGAAGATTGTAGTGCCGGGCCTGCTGGTACGACAGCGTATGCACGACTGCCTCGCCGAATTCGATGTACTCATCGGCGGTGATGGCGCCCAACGATTGCACGCCGAGAGCATGCTGCAGCGTGGAGCTGCCGCGCTGCACTTCGACGATGACTTCCCGACTCACGTGTTCGTCGAGCACTTCTTCCAGCGCGAAGAACTCAGGCACCGGCTTGCCGTCGATCGACACCAGGATATCGCCGGGCGCCAAGATGCCGTCCGCGGGGGAGCCGGGCTGCACGTCATTGACCACCAACATACCCGTCAACTTCGGATACCGGCTCCGCATCCGGGCCTCCGTGTCGGGGTTGAGCCCGAGCCGGCGTAACTCATCATAGGGTGTGTACTTGAATACGGTTTCGAGCGTCCCGCGCGGCACCGGCTTGCCTTCGTCGATGAACCGCAGTGCCCTGACGACCGCGGTCAGCGGCAGGTAGAAGCTCGAGGCCGCACCGGTCGCGCCCCCGGCATTGAGCGCCACGACCCGGCCGTCGATGTCGATCACGGGCGAACCCGATGAGCCTCCCGACGTGCCGGACGCCGCTTGATAGTAGAAAGTGTTGAAGTCGTTGTACTTGCCGTAGCCGTACTCCGGCGCTTCCCGGTCCAGGCGCGCCAGCGTGCCGGCAAGTATGGACAATTGCTCGCCGGCATCGTTTCCCACCACGCGTATTTCCCGGCCGATCTCCGCGCCGATGGGGTATAGGGGGAGTTCGGCCGGCTGTATGAACCTGAGCTTGGCCGGGTCGTAGCGATAGATGCCAAAGTCGTGCACGGGGTCGCGATATACCGGATAAAGCTGCACTTCCTCGCGGTTTTGAAAGGTCGCCTGCGCGGTCACGGGGCCGGGTGTGACCACATGCCGATTCGTGAGAATGAGGCCGCGTTTCGCGTCGATCACGAAGCCGGTGGCCTGGGCGGAGGTGTTCCATTCGGTATCGAAGGCACGCGTGCTGTCGATCTGAATCGTCACCACGCCGCTCGCAATCCGTTCCAGCGTCTGCGCCCAATTGGCCGGTGTGCTCGGCGTACGGGATAGGGCCGCACCCGGAACTTGCGCGCTATAGGCGAGAAATAGAGGTAAGAGCAGGACAATACGCGGCATGCCTTTCCTAATGTTGAAGTCTGATGTTGGAGAAATGCTAAGTTCGGTGATCCGACAAGACGAGCAGCCAGACGGTTCCTAGGAGGATGAAACTCAGCATGACCGCGGCCGATCCCATGTCCTTCGCCATGCCGGCAAGCGGGTGGCGATCGGTGCCCGACCGATCCACCACGGCCTCGACGGCGCTGTTCAGGATCTCCACCACCAGGATCAGCAGCATCGGGGACACCAGCAATGCCCGTTCAACGCCCGACCGGCCGAGGAAGACCCCGAGGGGGATCACCAGCGCCGATAGACCCACTTCCTGGCGGAACGACGCCTCTTCACGCCAGGCGTGCATGAACCCCTGAAAGGAATAGCCGAACGCGCGCAGCAAGCGCGTCATACCGATCGGTTTATCTCTCTCCATCAAAGCCAGCATTCCATGAGGACCGGCATTGTATGCGCAGGCGCGGCTAGATTCTCGACCGCATGCCGCATTTGTCGGGGGCGTGCCGCATTTGGCGGGGCGGGGAGTCTATAGGAGCCTGTCTAGCCCCCGGACCTCTTGGCCGGCCAACCGAGCTTCACCAACTCCGCGACGATCACATCGCGGTGGTCGCCTTGGATCTCGATGACGCCGTCGCGCACCGTGCCGCCCGAGCCGCAGCGCTTCTTGAGCCGGGTGGCGAGTGCATCGATGTCCGCGGGCGCCAGAGGCAGGCCTGCGACGGTCGTCACGCCCTTGCCAGCCCGCCCTTTGACCTCCCTTCCCACGCGGACGTTGCCGGGCTTGGCGGCGCCCGGGGCTCCCTTGGGGCAAACGCACTCCCTCACCGCCCTGCGGCAATTGGGGCACAAACTACCGATGCCCGTGGAATAAACGATCCTGGCCGCCATTTCCGGATTATGCCGTTGAGGTAGAATGGAAGCATGAATGCACGCAGAAAATCCTCGGCCGTAAGGGTCGGCAATGTGACCATCGGTGGGTCCGCTCCTATTATCGTTCAATCCATGACCAATACCGACACTGCCGATGTCGAAGGCACGGTGGCGCAGGTCAAGGCGCTGGCGCGTGCCGGATCGGAGCTGGTTCGGGTCACCGTCAACAACGACGAATCCGCCGCGGCGGTGGCGCACATTCGCGAGCGTCTGGATGCCCAAGGCATCAGCACGCCCCTGGTCGGCGATTTCCATTTCAACGGTCACAAGCTCCTTAAGGCGCATCCCGCCTGCGCCCAAGCGCTGGCGAAGCTCAGGATCAATCCGGGGAACGTGGGCCGGGGCAGCAAGCGCGACCCGCAGTTCGCGGAAATGATCGAGACCGCCTGCAAATTCGACAAGCCGGTGCGCATCGGAGTCAATTGGGGCAGCCTCGACCAGGATCTGCTCACGCGTATGATGGACGAGAATTCCAAACTGGCCGCACCGCTGCCGGCCCTCGAGGTCATGCGCGAGGCCATCGTGGTGTCGGCCCTCGACAGTGCCAAGCGCGCCGAGGAACTGGGCTTGGGTGCCAATCGCATCGTCATCAGCGCCAAGGTCAGCGGCGTTCAGGATCTCATCGCGGTATATCGCAATCTCGCGGCACGCTGCACGTACCCGCTGCATCTCGGCCTCACGGAGGCCGGCATGGGCAGCAAGGGCATCGTTGCGTCCACGGCGGCGATGGGGGTGTTGCTGCAGCAGGGTATCGGCGACACCATCCGCGTCTCGTTGACGCCGGAGCCCAACGGCGACCGCACCCAGGAGGTTATCGTCGCGCAGGAAATACTCCAGACCATGGGTCTGCGCGCATTCACTCCGATGGTCATCGCCTGCCCGGGCTGCGGCCGAACCACCAGCACCTATTTCCAGGAGTTGGCGCAAAAGATCCAAAGCCATATCCGCCACCGCATGCCGGAGTGGCGCAAGCAGCGAAGCGGCGTGGAAGACATGACCGTCGCGGTCATGGGATGCGTGGTCAACGGACCGGGCGAGAGCAAGCACGCGAACATCGGCATCAGCCTGCCGGGGACGGGAGAGCATCCCGTCGCCCCGGTTTACGAAGATGGCGCGAAGACCGTGACGCTCAAGGGTGACCACATCGCCGAAGAATTTCAGGACTTGGTCGAGCGCTACATCGAGCGCACGTACTCCCGGATTTCAGCGTGACTGAATTATCCGCCCGGAAATGCGTCCCTTGTGAAGGTGGGACGCCTCCACTGTCGCCTGCCGAGGCCACCTCCCTGCTCAAGCAGCTTCACGGCGATTGGCGGATCGCCGAAGACTCCAAGAGCCTGAGGCGCGCCTTCAAGTTCAGGGATTTTTACCGCACGATGAGCTTCGTCAACGCGGTCGCGCACATCGCGAACGTGGAGGACCATCATCCTGATTTGGAAGTCGGCTACAACTATTGCCGCATCGCCTACGCCACTCATGCCATCGGCGGCTTATCGCAGAACGATTTCATCTGCGCGGCCAAAATAGACCTCCTGTAGTTCATTCAGACAGGCTCTTGGCCGGGTCCGGCCCGGAGGAAGGCGGGCACATCGCCGCTCAAACCCAAAGCACGGGTCGCGAATTCGCGCTTGAGGAGGGGAGCCCGCCCTACCACTCCCAATCCCGCGCTGCGCAATCGCGCCAGTACGGCGCTGTCGTTCGAGAACAATCGGTCCAAGCCGTCAAACACCGTCGCGGCCAGGACATTTTCCGATTTTCGCCGGCGCTCATAACGGCGCAACAATTTGTGTTCGCCGAAAAGGACGGCGCCCCCCTGGTCGCGCGAGTCGCCGCCAAGGACTTCCGCGAGCACCGCGCAATCGAGCAGCCCCAGGTTGAGTCCTTGACCGGCTAAAGGGTGCACGGCGTGCGCGGCGTCGCCTACCAGCACCGCGCGCGGGCGCGCATAGTTGAGCGCATATTGCAGCTTCAGCGGAAAGCTCGCGATCGGCGTCGTCACTTCGCATGCGCCTAGAACCTCGCCGCTCGCGCGCTCAAGTTCCGCGCTGAAGGCGGCGGCGTCGAGCGAGCGCAGCCGCAGGGCCTCGCGGCGCGCCGTGCTCCACACGATCGACGAGCGGCCGTCCGGCAGCGGCAGAAACGCGAGCGGTCCAGAGGGCAGAAATCTCTGCCATGCGGTGTTTCGGTGCGGGATCGCCGTGCGCACGTGCGCTACGAGCGCATCCTGGTGGTAGGCGTGACCGGCGGTATCGATGCCAAGGAGCTTGCGGGCCGCCGAATCGCCGCCGTCGGCCGCGATCAACAACTGACCTTGCAGGACCCTGTCATCGCTCAAGCCCACGCGCACGAGAGCCTCGTCGACCCGGATATCAAGGATGCGGGCATCGATGAAGACGGCGCCGGCAGCGGTCGCTGCGCGGTGGCACGCCGTCTGCAGGGCACGGCCCTCGACGATGTACCCAAGGTTGGGCTCGCCGAGTTCCGCGCAATCGAAACTCAGCGAGCCCGCCGGTTCACCGCCCCGCGGTGTGCCGCCCCGCGGTGTGCCGCCCGGTGGTGTGTCGCCGCGTGGTGTGTCGCCCCGCGCATCCCACACGCACATTCGCTCATAGGCGTTGTATTTCTGCGTGGGCAGAAGCTGCCACGCCCCGCAGATGGTGAGCAGGCGCTGTGACGCGCGACTCAGAGCGAATACCCGCAGATCCCAATCGGAATCCGCACCCGCCGCACCCGCCGCAGGCTGTGCGCCGTCGGCCACGATGGCCACCCGGCCCGGCGCCGCCAGTTTCCGGTTTACAAGCAGGCTCGCCATTACACAGCCCGTGATGCCGCCGCCGATGATGAGGAAGTCGAAATCGCGAGCTTGCGCGCCGCTACGGATGTGCGCCGCGCCTCTGGGCGGAAGCGTCATCGCAGCGCAACTCCACGCGCCAGTTTCGGAATGCGGCCCGAAGCGCCCGTGCTCAAGCGCGACAAGGCCGACTTGGCGGGCGGCAGCACGTCAAAGGCAAGCAATCCGAAATTCCGCAGGCGCTGAACCGCACCCAGCGGATTTGAGAACACGCGGATCAATCCGTCCGTAAAGGCAATGACGCCGCGTCGGTCCGCCGCGCGCCACGCATCATAGTCGGCCTGCAAGGCTCCGTCTCCGAGGTCGGAGTGCGCCGCGCGTTGGCGATCGGCAACGAGTTCGGCGAGGCTCGCCGCATCGCGCAGCCCCAAATTGAAACCCATGCCCGCGACCGGGTGCAGTCCCTGTGCGGCATTCCCCACGATGACGCAGCGTCCGGAGCTCAAGCGGTCGGAACGGGTCAACGACAAGGGATACGCCACGCGCCGGCCCACCTTGAGGAATCTTCCCAAACGAAACCCAAAGCGGCGTTGCACTTCGGCGATGAATTCCGCGTCGGACCATGCCAGAGCCGCCGTCGCAACCTCGGGTTTGAGGGTCAGTACCAACGTGCAACGGCCGTCGGCAAGCGGCAACAGGGCGAGGGGACCGGTCGCGGTGAAACGCTCGTACGCCACGTAATCGTGGAAGATCTGCGGCAGCACCGCCGTGATCACCGCCGTCTGCTCATAGTCGCGGACTTCCGCGGCCACCCCGAAGGCGCCGCGTACCGCGGATTGCGCACCGTCTGCGGCGACGACGAGCCGTGCCTCGATCACTTCGGTTCCCGCCGGCGAATCGGTTCCCGCCGCAGACCCGTCCTTTCCTTCCCCGATGACCAGTTCCACCGAGTGTTCCGTGGAATGGACCCGCGTCACGTGGCCCGGACAGAAGACGCGCAGGCCCTCGCTCTCCTCGAGCCTCGCCCATAAGGCGCTGCCCAACGAGCGGTTCGGCACCACATAACCCATCGCAGCCAATCCCTGCTCCGCCGCATCCACGCGAGCAAAGCCGAACCGGCCCTGATCCGAGACGTGGATTTTTCGAATGGGGGTGGCTGCCCCGGACACCGCCTCCCACAACCCCAAGGTCTCCAGAATACGGCGGCTGCCATTGGACAACGCCGTCGTACGTTCATCGAAGCTGGGCTGCGAGGCGGAATCATTCGGTACCGCTTCAATCAATGCGACGCGAAGTCCCAGTCCCTGGAGCGCCACGGCAAGGCTCGCGCCGACCATTCCGCCGCCCACGATGGCAATGTCGAACTTCTCGCTCACGCGGCACACGCCAGACGCTCGATCGCCTCCGGCGTCTTCTCCAGCGCACCGCTCAGCACCTCCGGAACCCCCGTGGTCACCAGCACGTCGTCCTCGATCCGGATGCCGATGTTCCAGAATTCCTTCGGAAGGCGCGGTGACGGTCGAATGTAGATGCCGGGCTCGACGGTCAGGGCCATTCCCGGCTCGAGCACGCGCCATTCACCGCCCACTTTGTAATCGCCGACGTCGTGCACGTCGATGCCCAGCCAGTGACCGGTGCGGTGATTGAAGAATGGTTGGTAGGCTTTGTCCTTGACGAGGCGCGTCAAAGGTCCTTTGAGAAGTCCCAAATTGACGAGACCCTGCGTAATCACGCGGACCGCGGCCTCGTGCGGCTGATTCCAATGGTTTCCGGCGCGCACTTTGTCGATGGCCGCTGCCTGTGCATCGAGTACCACCTCGTACACGGCGCGCTGCGTCGGGGTAAAACGGCCGCCCACCGGAAAGGTTCTCGTGATGTCCGACGCGTAGCATTCATGCTCGCACCCTGCGTCCAACAACAGCAGATCGCCGTCCTGCAAGCGCTGATCGTTGTCGCGATAGTGCATGATGCAGGCATTGGCGCCGCCCGCAACGATGGGCGAATAGGCCAGATCGGCGTTGTGCGATCGAAACTCGTGCACCACCTCCGCCATCACCTCGTATTCCATCCGCCCCGGACGCGCGAAGCGCATGGCCCTGCGATGGGCTTGGACTCCAATTTCCGCCGCTCGCTTCAGGCTCGCACGCTCGGCGCGGCTCTTATAGAGTCGCATGTCGTCCAGCACGTGATTCAGTGCAACAAATTCCCCCGCCCCGCCCGCGCGTTCCCGCGCGTGGGTCTTGAGTCCGTTTACCCATCCCAGGATATGGGGATCGAATTCCACATGCGTGCCCATGGAGTAGAAAATCTGTGCGCGCTGCTCGATGAGACCCGGCAGGATTTCGTCGATGTCCGCGATCGGGAAGGCGTCATCCGCTCCGTAGCGCTCGACCGCCCCCTCGGTTCCGGCACGCGGACCGTCCCATGCCTCCCTGGCAGGATCGCGCTCTCTGACGAACAGCAAGTACTCGGCGTGCGGCCGCCCCGGCGCCAGCACGGCGACCGCCTCGGGCTCCGGAAATCCGGTGAGATAGTGAAAATGACTGTCCTGCCGATAGGCGTATTCGATGTCGCCGTTGCGATGGCGCACGGGAGCCGCGGGCAGAATCGCGATCGCGTCCCTGCCGATCATGCGCATGAACTGCCGCCGTCGGCGCGCAAACTCCTTGGTGTCCATTCGCTAGTGCAGCAGCCGCTGAGGAGCCGTCGGATAGACCTGCCTGCGTAAGGGGAGCAATTCTTCGAATACGACCTGAGCCGCCACCCGGATGAATTCGACGAGTTCCGCATAGGCTTGCTCGTTCGACTCGTCCGCCTCCGCATCGTCGCCGGTAGCCCGCGAGATTTCCGTGAAGTCCCTGACGATTTCGCCCACCTCGCCATTGAGGGCCTCGAGGTCGGAGATCTGGCCCGTGCCCAGGCCGTACAGAAATCCGGTGCACCACAATGCCAGCGCATTCGCGCGCCCGTTGAGCGGCTGCTCGTCGTCGGGCAGCAGCGGCTCGAACTCCATTCCCTGCTCGCCGAACGAGGTCGCGGTCGCCGTGAATACCCGCTCGATCATCGCGGACGATTCGTCGGATAGGGACGCCCCGTCCGGCAGAATCTCGTTGATCCAATCCTGCATCTTGTAAGGCGACATTGAACATAGCGCGCCGCACAGCGACCCATGAGCCTCGGCGGCGTCGGCCATGCTGCCCGCGGCGGCCAGCACGTCCTCGAAGTCCTGGAATCGAATATCCGACATCATAGGGTGGGAATAATACCGCAAGGGATTTTATCGCGTCGCCTTTGCATTGCGTTATGCCTCGCTCTATATTGGCACCCATGAACGAAAGCACCCCTAAATCCGCGGTGGAGCTCGAACTGCGGCGCTTGGAAAAGCGGCTCGAGGACCTGATTGCGACGGTCGGTCAAATCAAGGAAGAGAACCGGGCCTTGCGTCAGCGCCAGGAAACTCTGACATCCGAACGAGCCAATCTCCTGCAGAAAAATGAACAGGTGCGGGCTCGGGTGGAAGCCATGATCGGCCGGCTGAAATCGATGGAGCAGGCATGAGCGACACGCAGGCCAAGTTGAGCATCCGGATACTCGAGAAGGAGTATCACATTACTTGTCCCATTGAAGAACGGTCCGACCTGCTTGATTCGGCTGAATTCTTGAATGCGAAGATGCGCGAAATCCGGGATACCGGCAAGGTAGTCGGCCTGGATCGCATCGCGGTCATTGCGGCACTGAATATGGCGAATGAGTTGATTCGTTTCCGCAATCGTGACGGCAATCTCGAATCCGACGTCGGCGGGCGCTTGCGTATCCTACGCGAGCGCGTAGAGTCGGCTTTGGAGAAGGGTCAGCAGCTCGAGCTATAGGGCTCCGGACTTCAGACTCTTCCAAGTTTAAATTTGGCGCCGCCTGTGGTGTTCGATGCGGATCGGGTTACCTCCTGACCCTAATTTGTAAACCCCAGGGGCCATTGCTTGCTGGCAACATTGTGCAGGTCCGCCTCGAGCGGAAAGCCTTAAGTGCCGCAGTTAGCCCCACCTGTTGCTCAGGTCGGGAGCAACGGTCCAAAACGGCATATACGGGTGGCGCCATCTCCTTTCCATGAAAGCAACACTACGCAAAGAGTTGCGCGCCAGGCGGCGCTGCCTTGCAGTGGCGCAATACGCGCATCGCTCGAAACGCGCCGCGTCCGCCGTCACCCGGTTGGCGGGATTCAAGGCCGGCGCCCGGGTCGCCGCCTATCTGCCCTTCGACCGCGAAGCCGATACGGCCGCGCTGCTGCGCGCCGCGCGCCGCCGCGGGGTCCGAATCTTCGTTCCGACGGTGGTCGACCTGCGGCACCGGCGTCTGCGTTTCCTTCCCCTGTCGGGCAAGACGCGGCGCGGCGCCTTCGGCATCTCGATACCGCACGGCATCCCTTATCGGAACCTTCGATGGACGGCGCCACGGTGGTTCGATCTCATCGTCGTCCCCCTCGTGGGGGTCGACGGCCGGGGTCGTCGGTTGGGGATGGGGGGCGGATTCTACGATCGCGCACTGGCCTTCCGCCGCGTGCGCAAATCTTGGAAGGGTCCGCACCTGGTCGGACTCGCCTTCGATTGCCAGAGAGTCGACACCGTATTCGCGGACGGCTGGGACGTGCGCCTCGATTCCCTGGCGACCGAGTCGGGTCTCGCGCATTTTGGAGAGGGGTAGTTTCTTCGGGAGAGGGGAGAGCAATGAATCACTGGCTGCTTAAATCGGAACCTGCCGCGTTCAGCATCGATGATCTCGCATCGGCGCCGAAACAGACCGCCGCGTGGGACGGGGTGCGCAACTATCAGGCGCGCAACATGCTCCGGGACTCTATGAAAAAAGTCGATTTGGCGTTTTTTTATCATTCGAGCTGCGACGTGCCGGGCATCGCCGGCATCGTGAGCGTGGTGCAGGAGGGGTATCCGGATAAGACGGCGTTCGACCCCAAGCATGACCACTACGATGCCGACAGCAAGGCGAGCGACCCGCGCTGGTACGTCGTCGACGTGAAGTTGCTGCGCAAGTTCGAGCACGTCATCACGCTCGATGCCTTGAGAAAGCACGCGGGCGGTGCACTCTCGGAAATGATTTTGCTGCGTCGGGGGAGTCGTCTTTCCGTGATGCCGGTGACGAAAAAGGAATGGAAATTCATTCTCGGACTTGAGTGATGCCGTTCACATCGCTACCACATACGCGCCGTCGTTGCGACGTATTGCTTGTAAATTAATTATTCGTGTATATACTCGGTCCCCGGACTAACCCGATCTACGGAGTTTCTATCATGGCAGCAAAAGCGAAGAAGGCGAAGAAGAAGGTAGCTAAGAAAAAGGCCGCTAAGAAGAAGTAAGCCTTCGAAAGTAATCAACTGTGCCCGCGTAAGCGGGCACAGTTGTTTTAGGGGTAGGACAATTTCCTCATCGTCAGATAAAAAACGACGCGCCGCCGAAGCCGCGATCCGGTACATCGAAGCGGACATGGTGCTCGGCATCGGCACCGGCTCGACGGTGGATCAGCTCATCGAAGTGCTGAAAGACCGTAAAATCCAGGTGAAGGGCGCTGTTTCGAGTTCGCGCCAAACCTCGCAAAACTTGGCAAAGGCGCGGATCCCGGAGCTGGACCTCAATTCCGAAGGCGACCTTGCCCTGTACATCGACGGCGCCGACGAAGCGACGGCGAGCGGCATGCTCATCAAGGGAGGCGGGGCCGCCCTCACCCGCGAGAAGGTCGTCGCGGCGGCGTCCCGGAAATTCGTCTGCATCATCGACGACAGCAAGCTGGTGGACGTACTGGGCAAGTTCCCGTTGCCGGTCGAGGTCGTACCGATGGCGCGCTCCTACGTGGCCCGTCAACTCGTGAAGCTCGGGGGCCAGCCGGTCTGGCGCGAAGGCGTGGTCACCGACAACGGCAACGTGATTCTCGATGTCCATGGCTTGCGGCTGACCGAACCCGCCGCCTTCGAGACCGCCGTCAATCAGATTGCCGGAGTGGTTACCGTCGGCCTATTCGCACATCGGGGCGCCGATGTGCTCGTGGTTGCCGGGGATGACGGCGTCAGAACCCTGACTCCCGGGACCTGAAGGTCTAGCGGGGCTATATTTCCAGGCGCGTGCCGATCTCGACGACGCGGTTCGGCGGCAGGCCGTAGTAGTCCGCGATGACCTGCGCACTGCGTGCCATCTGCATGAAAGCCCTGCGCCGCAACGGAGGCAGATCGGACCGCTGACCCCGGATCAACTCCTCCCGGCTCAGGAAGAAGGTCGTTACCTCGGGTTCGTAGGGAACGCCATAGGCTTCGGCATTGCGGAGAATTTCCAGAATGTTGGGCTTCTCCATGAAGCCCACCTGAGCGACGATCCGGATGATGCCCTCGCATACGGGCGTCACCGTCAGCCGCTTCGCCTCCGCGATGCGCGGCTGCTCACGGGTCACCACCGTCAGCAGCACCACCCGCTCATGGATGACGCGGTTGAACTTGATGTTGTTGAGCAGCGCCCGCGGAATGCCGGATGCCTTGGCATCCAGGAAGATCGCGGTACCCGAGACGCGTACCGGCGGATCGCGCTTGAGTTCCTCGAGGAAATCGCGCACCGGCTTCTGATCGCGCAGCAGCCGTGCCATCATCGCCGCCCGGCCGCTCTGCCAGCTCTGCATGAGCCAGTAGATGATGAAACCCGACAGCAGCGGCAGCCAGCCTCCGTCCTCCAACTTGGTGAGGTTGGCGAACAGGAAGGCGATATCGATGATGAACAGCAGCGACAACCCGGTGCGCAGCGCGCGGCTCTTGCTCCCCGTCCGCGACTTGATGAGGCTCAACGTCAGCGGCGTCACGATGGTCATGGCCCCGGAAACCGCGAGCCCGTACGCACCGGCGAGGGCCGCAGAACTGCCGAACCCGAGCACCAATGCGATGGCGGCGCCCATGAGCAGCCAATTCATCGTGGGCACATAAATCTGACCGACGTTTTCCGCGGAGGAATGCTCGACTCTTTGGCGCGGCAGGAGCCCCAAGCTCACGGCTTGCGTGGTCACGGAAAAGACGCCGGAGATCACCGCCTGCGACGCAATCACCGTCGCCGCCGTGGCGATGATGACGAGCAGCCACCGCGACCACTCGGGCGCCATCAAATAAAAGGGATTCTCGATTGCCGCGGGATTCTCGATGAGCATTGCGCCCTGGCCGAAATAGTTGAGGACCAACGCCGGCATGACGATGAAAATCCAGGCGGCCCGTATCGGCGCCTTGCCGAAATGACCCATGTCGGCGTACAGCGCCTCGCCCCCGGTTACGGTCAAGAAAACACCGGCCAGCACCGCGAGCGCGCCCACTTTGTGCTCCATGAATAATCGCAGACCCTGCGAGGGATCCAGGGCAAGCAGAACGCGGGGCTCGCGAATGATCCACCCCACCCCCATGACGGCCAAGATGACGAACCAGCCCAGCATCACCGGGCCGAAGATTCTCGCGACCGATCCCGTTCCATTGCGCTGGATCAGAAAGAGTCCGACCAACACCATCACCGTTATCGGCAGCGCCGGAATCTGCGCGTCAGGCGCCGCCACGTGCAGCCCCTCGACCGCGGAAAGTACCGAGATGGCGGGCGTGATGGCCCCGTCGGCGAAGAACAGCGACGCACCCAATATTCCCAGCGTGCCGTAGATCTTGCGCCGCGGACTGGCGCGCTCCGTATTGACGACCAGCGCGGTCAGCGCCAGCACCCCGCCCTCACCCTTGTTATCGGCGTTCAGCACCACCCCGACGTACTTGAGGAGGATCACGAGAACGAGGGACCAGAAGATCAACGACAACAAGCCGAAGATGTGTTCCGGAGTCACGTCGATGTGCGGACCGGTGAAGCAAGCCGACACGGCATACAACGGGCTGGTACCGATGTCCCCGAACACGACCCCGAGCGCTGCAAGCGCCAACGGCGCCACACGTCCACTCGAATTGCGTTCGCCCGACATGTTTATCCGCAGTCGTAAAAAGGGCCCACCGGGGTGGGCCCAAGATTGGCTGGGGGACTAGGATTCGAACCTAGGTAAACGGTGTCAGAGACCGTTGTCCTACCACTAGACGATCCCCCAAATACATCGATCGCCGTAGGTTCCCCGAATGCGGAAGGCGGAAAGCGGAAGGCGTTCTCGCGATCAGCGCTTGGAGAACTGGGTGCCGCGGCGGGCTTTGCGGCGGCCGACCTTCTTACGCTCGACCTCACGTGCATCCCGGGTTACGAATCCCGCCTTGCGAAGCGGCGAACGCAATGTCTCGTCGTAGGCCATCAACGCGCGGGTGATCCCATGGCGAATGGCACCGGCCTGACCCGTGATTCCGCCACCCTCGACGTGTGCGTCGACGTCGAATTTACCGTCCAATTGCACCGCCCCGAAGGGCTGTTGCACGATCATGCGGCCCGTTTCCCGGCCAAAAAACTCGTCCAACGTGCGGCCATTGATGGACACTTTGCCTGTCCCCTGGCGCAGATACACCCGCGCGCTCGAGGTCTTGCGACGTCCGGTACCGTAAAAGGAATTGGCGGCTGTATTTGATGCCATTGCTTGCTTTTCCTGAGATCTCTTAGATTTCCAGCGCTTTGGGCTGCTGTGCTTGATGGGGATGCTCGCTGCCGCCGAACACGTGCAGCTTCTTATACATGCGGCGGCCCAGGGGGCCTTTGGGCAACATCCCCTTGATGGCGAACTCGATGGCGCGCTCAGGATGCTCGGCCAGCAGCTTGCCCAACGCGATACTCTTCAAGTTGCCGACATAGCCCGTGTGCTGGTGATAGAACTTGTCGGTCAGCTTCGCCCCGGTGACCCGCACGTTGCCGGCGTTGATGACCACGATATGATCGCCAAGGTCTTGATGGGGCGCATAATTCGGCTTGTGCTTACCCTTCAGGCGGTGGGCGATTTGGGACGCAAGGCGACCCAGAGTCTTGCCTGCGGCGTCGACCACGTACCAGTCGATACGAGCTTCATCAGGCTTGGTGAATGCGGTATACATGGAAATACTCAGCTGTTTCGGGACTTGGCGAAAGGCGCGAAAGTGTACAGAACCGCGCGCCGCCTTACCAGCCCCGCCGTCGCGGCAGCCGTTGTCCCCAATTATAGTGTCGATGACATAATATAGTATCGCCATGACGACGCGCAGCTACGGCATTCTGGATCAAATCATCGGCGAAATTGATAAGGCAATCAAAGTCTTAGCCTCCCCTGCCCGCACCGGCCGAGCCGCGCCGGATAGCGCCGGCGGCGAGTTCGACCTTACGGTGGAGGAGCGCCAGGAGTCGATCCGCCTGATGCGGGTCAACCATTCGGGGGAGATCGCGGCCCAGGCTCTCTACCAGGGACAGGCGCTGACGGCGCGGAATGGATCGATCGCTGCTGCCATGCGTCGAGCGGCGGCCGAAGAGATGGATCACCTCGCCTGGTGCGAGGAAAGGCTCCGCGAACTCCGCGGCCGGAGCAGTGTATTGAACCCTCTTTGGTATGCGGGCTCGTTTGCCATCGGCGCCCTCGCAGGAGCTGTCGGCGACCGCGCCAGCCTGGGGTTCGTTGCGGAGACCGAAAGGCAAGTGGAGGTTCATTTGCAGGGGTCCAAGGACCGCTTGCCGGTCGCCGATCGGCGCAGCCGTGCCATCGTCGAACAGATGACTCACGAGGAAGTTGCCCATGGAGCGCAGGCCGCATCTTTGGGTGCCGATGCGCTGCCGTTGCCGCTGCGTTCGGCCATGCGATTGACGGCACGGGTCATGACCAAGAGCTCGTATTGGCTGTAGCCCGATCCCGTTAGCGCTTGCGATTCCGGGACTTATGTAATAAAACGTGCGCAGCACACGCGTTTCGCGCGCTTTTCTAAGACCAGGGAGTAACCATGGAAGAAGGGGCAAAGGCCTTAAGCGATATCCCAGCGATCAATCGTTTCTTGAGCTACTGCCGAATTCGGACAGTCCCTTCAAAGACCGTGATCATCCACGCCGGCGATCTACCCGACATCCTGTATTACATCATCAGCGGTTCCGTCGAGGTCATGATCGAAGACGAAGACGGCAACGAGATGGTGCTTGCGTATCTCAACAAAGGCCAGTTTTTCGGCGAAATGGGCCTGTTCTACGAACAACCGACCCGCAGTGCCTGGGTCCGAACCCGCCAGCAATCGGAACTCGCCGAGATGACGTATCCGCGTTTTCGGCAGATCGCAGCCGAAAGCCCCGGATTGATCTTCGAACTGGCCACCCAGCTCGCAACGCGCCTCGACCGGACCAACCGCAAGCTCGGTGACCTCGCTTTCGTCGATGTCACGGGCCGGGTGGCGCACGCCATCATGGATTTGTGCGGTGAACCGGATGCCATGACCCACCCGGAAGGCATGCAGATCAAAGTAAGCCGGCAGGAGCTATCACGCCTGGTCGGTTGCTCCCGTGAAATGGCCGGCCGTGTGCTGAAGGTGCTCGAGGAACAGGGTCTGCTGCGCGCCACCGGCAAGACCATCGTCGTCTTCAATGCGCGGCCGAAGGTGAAAACTCGGCCGTTGATCGTTCCGGTGAAAGCCGGCGCCGGGGCATCAAACCCGGCGACCAGCAAGTCCGCGCGCACGGAGCATGTGGAAGATGACGATGAAGATGATGACGACGAGGACGACGACGAATAGCGCCGACAGGCCGCCGACGGCGGCCTCGTTTTTTACGGCGTCGGCGACCGCACGCCTGAGGATTGCCTCCCCACATCGATCTGCTCCCGCATCGACCGGATGGTTTTCGCGTAGTCGGCGCTGCCGAAGATGGCCGATCCGGCAACGAACGTATCGGCGCCGGCCTTGGCAATGGCTGCGGCATTATCGATCTTGACTCCGCCGTCGATCTCCAGCCGGATGTCGCGGCCGCTCGCGTCGATTCGGGCGCGCGCTTCGGCGAGCTTCGGCATCGCCTCGGGAATGAATTTTTGTCCGCCGAACCCCGGGTTGACCGACATCAGCAACACCATGTCGATCTTGTCGATGACGTGATCCAGCCAGTTGAGTGAAGTCGCCGGATTGAACACCAACCCGGGCTTGCAACCCGAATCCCGGATGTGCTGGATCGTCCGGTCGACATGCTGCGTCGCTTCCGGGTGAAAACTGATGTTGGTGGCACCCGCCTTCGCGAAGTCCGTCACCATCGCATCCACCGGCGACACCATGAGATGAACGTCGATGGGAGCCTTGATCCCGGCCTTGCGCAGAGCCTCGCAGACCAGCGGACCGATTGTGAGATTCGGTACGTAGTGATTGTCCATGACGTCGAAGTGGATCCAGTCCGCGCCGGCCGCGAGCACCGCCTTCACCTCCTCACCCAAACGAGCGAAATCGGCCGATAGAATCGAAGGAGAAATGATGATCGTCATGGTTACCCCGGTGTTTTCATCGGATGCCGCGAGCGGCGCGGATTGCCTCGTAGGCCTCTTGTATGCGCTGAGTCTTTTCCTTGGCTACTTGCGCCATGGACTCGGGCAATCCGTTCGCCACGAGTTTATCAGGGTGATGACGGCTCATCTGTCGCCGATACGCCTTGGTCACTTCCTGGTCGGTGGCGTTGGAGCCGACCTCGAGCTCCGCATAGCACCCGGCCAGCGGTTTCTCGGCGGGCTGCCTGCCGCCGGGTCCGCCGCTTCTTCCCTGCCGGCGCGCCCGCAACGCGGCTTCCATGTGCGCGAACTCCAATCCCGACATTCCCAGCCGCTCGGCGACTCTGGTCAAAATCGTCCTCGCCGGCAGGGACATGCCGTTGCCGGCGAGAGCGGCCCGAAGCTGCAGTTCCATGAAGGCGCGCAGCAAGTCGTGACGCATGGCGCAGGCCGCGCGCAGCTGCTCGACGCTCGAATCAGCATCGAAGCCTGAGGATTTACCGGCCCGAAAGCAGGCGATCGCCGCGTTGATTTCCGCAGGCCCCAAACGAAGCTCCGCCATGAGCCGGCGGGCCGCGCCGATTTCCGCTTCCGAAACGCGGCCGTCCGATTTTGCGACATGTCCCATGAGTTCGAACGTCGTACGGAAGAAGACTTCCGATACGGACGCGGAGGGAGCCCCGGCCGCCTCGGCCTGGGCGGCTGCGGCCGCGTAGGCGCTGTTCGCATACCCGAAACCGGCGCTTTCGTCGAACATATGCCCGATGACCGCGCCCATGACTGCGCCCCAGACGTTCCGGGTGATCAAGAAACCGATCAGTGCACCGAAAAATTTGCCCTTCCAAGCCATTCGCGTTGACCTATCCCATCCGCCCCGCCACAATCGCCGACCTTCGCACCCCTTCAATGGTAGCAGTCGGAAGCACGGGCCCACATGGAACAGTTCTCTCAAGCGGCACCCTTGTTCGAGTCGCGCATTCGCAGCCTCAGGAAGGTGCATCAAGGAAAAGTGCGGGACATCTACGACGTCGATGCGGATCATCTGCTCATCGTTACCACCGACCGTCTGTCGGCTTTCGACGTCGTATTGCCCGATCCCATCCCCTTCAAGGGCGAGGTCCTGACGCGAATCTCATTGTTCTGGTTCGCAAAGACTCGCCACATCGTGCCCAATCACTTGTCCGACATGCGATTGGAGGACGTGATCGCCGATCCGGAGGAGCGCGCGCAGCTCAAGGGCCGCGCCATGGTGGTAAGAAAACTTCACCCCTTGCCGCTGGAAGCCGTGGTGCGCGGTTACCTGATCGGGTCTGGATACAAGGACTACAAGCAACACGGCTCGGTGTGCGGCATTCCGTTGCCGGCCGGACTGCCGATGGGAGCGCGCTTGCCGGAGCCGCTGTTCACACCGGCCTCCAAGGCACCCGCCGGTCACCACGACGAAAATATCGACTTCGATACGATCGTGAAACTGGTGGGCCGCGACCAGGCAAACGGCGTTCGGCGTATTGCCGTGCAGCTCTATGCTTACGCGGCGCAGCACGCGCTGGCGCGCAACATCATCATCGCCGACACCAAGTTCGAATTCGGCATCGACAAGGCGGGCGACCTTTTCTTGATCGACGAGGCCCTGACTCCCGATTCGTCCCGCTTCTGGCCGGTGCAGTCCTACAAGCCCGGGATCAGTCCGCCGAGTTTCGACAAGCAATTCGTGCGCGACTACCTCGAATCGCTGCACTGGAACAAGAAGCCGCCCGCTCCGCATCTCCCGCCCGACGTCCTGGCGCGCACCAGCGAGAACTATCTGGCAGCGCTTGAGCTGCTCACGGCTTGATGCCATAACGGCGCTCGGCGCATGCTCAACCTGCCGGAACGTATCGAAGTCGGATTATTTCAAGAGTCCCGCAACATGGGTCCCCCCTGGGGCCCGGTGCTGCGCTTCCTGCGCTACCCCGCGGCCATCACGCGCGACTGGCTCACCGGGGAAATCAACATTTGGGCAATGAGCCTCGCGTACACCACGCTGCTCTCGCTGGTGCCGCTGCTGGTGTTCAGTTTCTCGATCCTGAAGGGACTCGGCGCCCGCGGCGATCTGCACTACATCCTGCACGAGTTCTTCCGCCCCATGGGCGGTGCGGCGACGCAGTTGACCGAAAGCGTCATGCAGTTCGTCAACAACATGCGCGGCGATGTCCTCGGCACGATCGGCCTCGCGTTTCTCGTTTACACCGTGATCACCACCATTCAGAAGGTGGAGGCCAGTTTCAATTTCGTATGGCGTGTGGAACGCCCGCGCAGCTTTGCGCGCCGCTTCACCGAATACCTCTCCGTCATGATCGTGGGGCCCATTCTGCTGGCGGTCGCCTTGGGCCTGTTGGGCTCCGCCGAGCACAGCCCGTTCGCCCAATGGCTGAACGCCGTCCCGCCGCTCGCGTGGACCATGGCGGCGCTCGGTCAGTTCGTGCCGTATGCGATCGTCACCGTCGCCTTCACGTTCATGTACGTGTTCGTTCCGAACACGCGCGTCGAATTTCGCGCGGCGCTCATCGGCGGTGTGGCCGCGGGAATCATCTGGGCCTTGGTGGGCCGGGTATTCACCGAAGTCATCGTGTATTCCTCGCATATGATGGCCGTTTACACCGGCTTCGCCATCGTGCTCACGACCTTGATCTGGGTGTACTTGAGCTGGCTCATCCTGCTCATCGGCGCCCAGCTCGCCTTTTACGTGCAGTGCCCGCAATACCTGCGTCATGGCCAGGAGACGATCGAACTCACCGGCAGCGCGCGCGAGCAGGCGGGATTATCGGTGATGTACCTGATCGGACGCGACTTCGCCGCAGGTGGAACCTTCTGGACGAGCAACGGTCTCGCCGCCCAGCTCGATATTCCGAGCAACGCGCTGGCGCCGGTGCTCGCATGCCTGGAGCGCGGCGGGCTGATCGTGGCCACCGAAAAGGAAGAATTTCTGCCCGCGCGCGATTTGGCGGGCATCCTCCTCATCGACGTCATCAACGCGGTGCGCACGCGTCATCCCGGACGGCTGATGATCGACATGGATTCCTTGGCCGTAGCGACGCAGGTGATGAACGAGGTGGAAACCGCGATCCGGAAAGAACTCGACGACAGAACACTGAAGGACTGGATCGCCGACGCCGCGGAATCACCTGGTCCCTCTCCGCCCGCCACGCGATAGCCACCCAGGATTGCGCTGACTACGCTGCAATCGTCCGGCCCCCCGAGCTTTCCGCGGGATAGACACCCTGCGCCTCGCGCGCAATAGTTTGGACCCGTCTCGCGCCGATTACTCGCCCGCGATCGTCATCTCCTTGAGCAGAACCGATCCCACGCGGATGCCGCCGCGGGTGTCGATGTCGTCGCCGACGGCACTGATCCCAGCGAACATTTCGCGCAGATTGCCCGCGATCGTGATCTCCGCCACGGGATACTGAATGGCGCCGTGCTCGACCCAGAAGCCCGCCGCTCCCCGTGAATAATCTCCGGTCACCATGTTGACGCCCTGGCCCATCAGTTCCGTGACCAAAAGACCATCTCCCATGCGCGCAAGCATGGCCGGCAAGCCGCCGCTCAAATTGGACGAGACCAGAAGATTGTGCGCGCCGCCGGCGTTACCGGTGGTCGCGAGCTTGAGCTTCCGCGCCGAGTAGCTCGACAAGATATACCCGGTGAGCACGCCGTCGGCGATGAGCTCGCGGTCTCTGGTCTCCACTCCCTCATCATCGAACGGCGCACTGCCCACGGCTTTGAGAATATGCGGACGCTCCGAAATGGAAAATCCGGACGGAAATATCTGCTGTCCAGCCGCGTTCAGCAAGAACGACGATTGCCGATACTGGCTGCTGCCGCGGATCGCAGCCGTGAAGTGGCCCACGAGTCCGCGCGCGACCTCCGGAACGAACAATACCGGCGCGCGGCGCGTGCTCAATTTGCGCGGATCGAGCCGCGCAATAGTGCGGCGCGCGCTCTCGCGCCCGATTGCCTCTGCGTCCTCCAATTCGCGCCAATCCCGGGAACTGCTGTACCAGTAGTCACGTTGCATGTCCTCGCCCGTGCCGGCCAGCACGACGCAACTCACGCTGTGCGAGGTGGTGGGATAGCCGCCAACGAAACCATGGGTATTGCCGTAGACATGCAGTCCCTGGTGCGTGCTCACCGAAGCGCCTTCCGAATTATTGATGCGGGAGTCGAACCCCAAGGCCGCCGCCTCGCATGATTTGGCGATTTCGATGGCGCGATCGGCGGTAACGCTCCAAGGATGCGCCAGATCCAAGTTGGGCGGGGATTTCGCCATCAATGCCGCGTCCGCCAGGCCCGCGCAGGCGTCCTCCGCGGTAAAGCGGGCGATGCTGCATGCTTTGGCGACGGTCGCCCGCACGGCATCCATGGAGAAGTCGGCCGTGCTCGCGGATCCCTTGCGCTGCCCGAAATACACCGTGATACCCATGCTGCGGTCGCGCTGGTGTTCCAAGGTTTCCACCTCTCCCAGTCGCACGCCGACCGAAAGACCAGTATCCTGGCTGACAGCCGCCTCTGCCTGGGAAGCGCCGCGGGCGCGCGCTTCTTCCAGGGCGCGCTCGATGATCGATTCCAAATCTTCCGGGGCAAGACGTAACGGGTTGCTGGGCGCGACGGCCATCGTCATCTCCAACTTAAAGTCTATGGTGCTCCGATCCATGATTCTACCGGCCCGAGTGAGATAGCATGCGAAATATGACGAGCGAAATCGACGAATCCGGTGAGACGGAAGAGCAGCGCCTGAGCAAGAGCGCGCGCAAGCGCGAAGCCGCGACTCTTCAGGAACTTGGCGTCCAACTGTCGGCGTTGCCCGACCAGGAAATCAAGGCATTGGGCCTGCCGGACAGCCTTTTCACGGCATTGCGCGACCTGCGCCGCCTGCCTTCTCATGGCGCGCAGGTGCGCCAGCGGCAGTATATCGGCAAGTTGATGCGCACCATCGATCCGGAACCGGTGCTTGCCAAGCTGGCCGAGCGCAAGCAGCGCCACGACTCGGAAATCCGCCATTTTCAGCAGATCGAACGCTGGCGCGACCGCCTTCTGTCGGAGCCGGCGGCCGGCGTCGACGAATTGCAGCAGGCCTACCCGAAAATCGACCGGGCCGCACTGCTCAAATTGCTGGATAAAGCCGAAAAGGAGCGGCTCGAGCAGCGATCGCCCGTCGGCGCCCGCGAGCTTTTCGCCTTCCTGCGCCAGCTACTTTCCTAGGCTTTGCTAGACTAGGGCGATGAAGGCCGTCGTAGGAATCATCATGGGCTCATCGTCCGACTGGGAGACGATGCAGGGTGCGGCCGACACGCTCACAGCCTTGGGCGTGTCGCATGAGGTCAAGATCGTCTCCGCGCATCGTACGCCGGACCTTCTATTCGAATACGCCGCATCCGCCCGGGAGCGCGGCCTCAAGGCCATCATTGCCGGTGCGGGCGGTGCAGCACACCTTCCCGGCATGACCGCCGCCAAGACCTCGGTACCAGTCCTGGGGGTGCCGGTGGCAACCAAGACGTTGAGCGGCCTGGATTCTCTGCTGTCCATCGCACAGATGCCCAGCGGGGTGCCGGTGGCCACCTTTGCCATCGGCGCCGCGGGAGCCAAGAACGCCGCCCTGTTCGCCGCCGCGATTCTCGCCAACGACCACATTGAAGTACGGATTGCACTCGACGCGTTCCGGTCGGCGCAAACCGCGGCCGTCCTTGCGAAACCGGATCCGCGTCAGCCTTGACATTCTCCAAAGTTGGCATCGTCGGCGCGGGGCAATTGGGCCGCATGCTCGCCCTTGCGGGGTATCCGCTCGGCCTGCACTGCCTCTTCCTCGACCGCAGCACCGATGCTCCCGGGGCGCAAGTGGCGCCCATCCTGGTGGGCGACCTCGAGGACCCTGGGAAGCTCATGGAACTGGCTGAGCGCAGCGATGTGGTCACATTCGACTGGGAAAACATTTCTGGTGCCGCTCTCGCACCGCTCGAAAAGGCGGCCAGCATCCGCCCGCCGCGCAAGGCGCTCGAAATCTCGCAGGATCGGCTGCTGGAAAAAGCGCTGTTTCAATCCCTCAAGATTCCCGTGGCCGCGCACGCCGCCGTCGACAGCAGGGAAGATCTCGCGCGTGCGGTCCGTCGGCTCGGAAGCGGTGTGCTCAAGACTCGGCGCATGGGCTACGACGGCAAGGGGCAGTATGTCCTTCGGCATGCGGATGACATCGATGCCGCGTGGGCGCACATCGGCGCATCCGGGCACAGCGGCGCATCCGGACTCATCTACGAACAATTCCAGAGATTTTCCCGGGAAGTTTCCGTCATTGGTGCACGCTCGGCGGCCGGTGAGATCGTGTACTACCCCTTGTCCTCGAACACCCACTCCGGCGGCATTTTGCGCTACAGCGTGGCGCCCTTCATCAATCGGACTCTGGAGCGAACGGCTCGGCGCTGCTTGAAGAAGCTCATGGAAAGCCTCGGGTACGTCGGCATTTTGACCATCGAATTCTTCGTCGTGAAGGGTCGATTGATTGCGAACGAGATGGCGCCGCGGGTCCACAATTCAGGCCACTGGACCATCGACGGGTGCATCACCAGTCAGTTCGAGAATCACCTGCGTGCGATTTGCGGTCTGCCGCTCGGCAGCACTCGCGCCTTGGGTCATACCGCAATGATCAATTTCTTGGGCAAGATGCCGCAGATGTCGCGGCTCCTGGCCATCGAAGGCCTGGGGTTTCATGATTATGGCAAAGAACCGCGCCCTGGGCGCAAACTAGGGCATTGCTCGATAATCAGAGCCCACGCAAGAGATAGAAATCAGGCGCTCGCGGATGCCTTGCAATTGGTGCAATGGTCCTAAATGTGGCCGACTTAACGCATACAGGCTAATCCAATAGACTGCGCAGGCGTATGTATTTAGAACTCTTCAAACTGGACGAATTGCCGTTCCGCCTGAGCCCGGATCCGCAGTTTCTCTACCTGAGCAAGCAGCATGCGCGCGCCAAGGCGTACATGGAATCGACGATCTGGTTCACGGACGGTTTCGTGGTCATCACCGGCGAAATCGGCGCCGGCAAAACCACGCTCATCGAGACGTTCCTGCGCGAACTTCAGACCGACGTGCTGGTCGCGCAAATCAACCAGACGCAACTCTCGCCGACCGCGTTCCTGCAAACCGTGCTGGTGCAGTTCGGCTTCACGCCCTTCAACATGAAGAAGCCGGAAGTCCTGGCGACGTTGAATCAATTCTTGATGGATCAGCACGATGCCGGCCGCAAGGTGCTGCTGATCGTCGACGAAGCCCAGAATCTGAGCTATCGCGTGCTGGAAGAAATCCGGATGCTGTCGGGAGTCGAAAGCGCCAAAGAGAAGGCGCTGCGCATCATTCTCGCCGGGCAGCCCGAGCTCAACGAAAAGCTGAATTCACCGGAACTCGTTCAACTCACTCAGCGCGTGCGTCTGCGGTTCCACCTCACCGCACTCACGAAGGCCGAGACCACGGCCTACATCGATCACAGGCTCGAAGTCGCCGGTGCAGAGGGGCGGAGGATATTCGCGGAAGAAACGTACCCGATCATCTACAAGTATACGGGGGGCGTTCCCCGGCTGATCAACACCCTGTGCGATACCTGCATGATGGCCGCCTTCGGCCGCGATCAGGACTCCGTGACCATCGCCGATCTCGAAGCGGCGATTCGGGAATTGCAGTGGGTCGAATTCGCCTCCAATACCAATCGCATGCAGCTGCCCGACGTTCAGCTCTCGCACACCGCGACCAACACGGATCTCGTGCTACCGGTGGGCCGAATCCTGTTGGCCAGCGACGGCAAGACGGTGGTCGAGCGCGAACTCAAACCGGGCCGTCTGGTCATCGGCCGAACGCCCGACAACGATTTGCAGATCGATAGCAAGTTCATCAGCCGGCACCACTGCCAGATCGTCACGCAGCCCGACGCATGTCTCATCGAGGACTTGAACAGTACCAACGGTATTTACGTGCAGTCCAAGCGCGTCAGGCGCTACAACCTCAACGACGGTGACGTCGTTCAGGTGGGCCAACACGAAATCATGTACATCGACGAGCGCGCACCGCGTCAGCGCCACCCGGTCGAAACCACGGATAACGAAACCGCCGAAAAGACCTGAGGGGCTAGCCGTTCAGCCTCGAGGGCAGATCGATGGTTTCGCCCGAGTATTCGCGGCTCAAAGCGCGGTAGTCCTGGCGCCGCAAGAACACAGTGAGTGCGGCGATTTCGGCGGCGAGGCCGATCAACATGGCTACTACCGCCCGCGGACCTTGGGGATCGAGATAGGCAAGCAGTATCGCCAATCCGCCGATAGCTGCATAAACCAGCGGCATGCTTTCGTAGACAGGGCGAGCTAGGCGCATTGACGGTACCTCCATTATTGGATGGTAGTCCCGTGGCAGTCGAATCAAATACAGTATTTTACTTATGTGGGTGTCATTTATTGCTGACACGTTTGGCTGCTGTGCGGCCAATTCGCTGCTCCGTGGCATTTCCCCGGCTTGCAGGCGATTCGCGTGGCCATTCCCCCGCTGCATGGCCAATTCGCTGGAAAATCGGTCGTTTGCCGATTCTGACCGCCAGGTGGATGGTCCTCGACCGCAACGCGACGGCGCCTGCCGGCGCCCCAAGCCCGATCGAGCCGCGGCCCCGGAGGGCCGCCAGGTACTCGCCGACTCAGTACTCGGCGCTCCTGCGCCTCGCCCTCCGGGCCGCCGCGTTCGCGGCGTTCAAGTCGGCTTCCTGCCGACTTAGTCTTTGCCGACCAAGATCTCCGAAATGCGCGACAGCCACGAGGTGCGCCACCCCTCGACTTTGAGTTGTTCCTTGCTCAGCTTGGGTTGTTGACGCTTCGCCTCGGTCAGCAAGTCCTTGGGCAGATTGAGCTGATACGCTCCGGTCATTGAATTGTCGGCCATGAAACCTCCGGTAAGAACGAGCGCCCAGGGTACCGAAGACCGATGCTTCGGCAGTGCGACGCGTAGCACGTTACGCTCTTCCGGTGCCTGAGGGAGACGCTTGAGCGTCGCCAGACCGCGACGAAAGCCGTCTTTTTTTTCCAGCATATGTCGCATCTGTTGAAGCCATTTAAATAGTCCCGTCATTGCGACCATCTCGAGGACGATTCAAATAAGTAGTCCCGTCATCGCGACCGTCTCGAGGACGATTCAAAGCATCGCGTAGGTCACGGCTCGGCGCCGACTGCCTCGCCCCAGTCCGGATAGGCGCGCAAAGCATCCACATAGTTGTGGATCACGTCCGTATGCGAATCCTCCTGCCAGCCGCCGGGCGCAGAATTCTTGCAAAGATCGCGCGGGCGGCCCTGCTCGTCGATGGCGTAAAGCGTGAAATTCAGCGCCTGCCGCGCTTCGCCGGCCAGGGCTCGCGAACCGACGGCATTCGCGAACATCGCGACGACTGCGCCGTAGGCCGCATTGATCCCGCCCCAAGCCTCCTTATCCTCGTCCTGTTCGTGACACACGGTCACGCCCAGTTCCACGTGCGTAAAGTTCTTACGGACGAATTCGATCAGCATGCCGGCATCGGCGCGCCAGTCCGGATCGAGCCAGTCCTTTTTCTCGATCAGGTAGCGCGCCAGATTCAGCGGCGACCAGGCGGTGCGATTGGTCGGCGTCTCGTGGTCCTCGAAGAACTGCGCAAAGAGCGATCCGTCGGCGGCGGCGCTCGGAATTTGACGATGCTTGATCCACTCCCAGAGCATCTGGCGCGGCCCGGAAAACTCCTGATGGCCGCGCGCAAGCAACGCATCGTACAGGCGCAGGACATACGTCATGTTTCCGGAGACCGGGCCGCGGCCCTCGCCGCTGCGATAGTCGGCCCGAAACGGCCACGGCGACCTGGCGTCGTCGCCCTCCCGCTGATTGGCGGCGAGCACGCGGCCGTTTTGCAGCGCCTGCGCCAGATACCTCTCTTCGCCGCATGCCTCGAACAGCTGCAATAGCGCATAGCCGGCGACGCCGCCCTTGTCGGGTTCGATTTCATACGGCCGGTCGCCTTGCGAGCCGCAGTCCGGCTGCAGCGGAAATTGGTCCCGTTTGCCGGTGGATCGGGTGAACGCCGGATACCTGCCCGTGCCCGGAGTGAGCGTTTCATTCACCAAGTAGTCGCCCATGAGACACGCCGATCGCAGGAATCGGCGATCCTGTCCGCCGCGCAATTCAAAGAACTTGAGATACGAGAGAATACCCATCCCGTTCTGGGTTGCCGGAATGGTGTCCGTGCGATCGGAAAGAGGCTCCCACCCGGCGTCCAAGAACGTCGTGAAGGCGAAACGCGGATACCCATGATCCAGCGGGCATTGCTGGTAGAAATTCATTTCCCGATCGAGCGCCGCGTTCCAAGTCGTCCACGGCATCAGCCGCCCCGCGGAGTCGAACACCGCCGAGTGTCCGGCCAGCATCGTCGACTGCCCGGCGGCGCCGGAAATATCATCGCGTCGATTGACCATCAATGCACCGCGTTCCCTTGCAATCGAATCGGCTCGAACTCGTCGCCGGATAACCAGTTCACCGACTGCTTCGCGTGGAGCGCCTGCCAGCCGAGCGCAAATCCGAACTTCGCGAGTGCGGCATTGCTGGCGAAATCCATGTCCGGCCTGTACTCATCACTCGGCTGATGATAGCGTTTGCTGGTGTACTCATCCCGCTGTGCCTTACCCCATTCGGGGGTATGTCCCGCAAACTTCAACGCGGTATTGACCGAAAAGCCAGGTACGCCGGCGCGCGCCAGACTGAAGTGATCCGAGCGGTAATAATGTCCGGCCCCGGGTTCCGGATCGGGTTGGATGTCGAAGCCGAAGGCCTTCGCGGTCCGCTCGACCACCGGGAAAAAAGTTGTACGCTCGGCGCCTGTCACGCTGATCGATTCTGGCGTGCCGATCGGAGGGATCGCGTCGAAATTGAGATCCAACGCGATCTGTGCGGCCGGAATCGGCAGGTGCTTGCCGAGGTAATCGGACCCGAGCAAGCCTTTTTCCTCCGCCGTCACCGACGCAAATAGCACCGGATGCAGCGGCTTCGCCGGGGCCGTGCCGAAGGCGTGCGCGAGTTCCAGGAGGATGCCGCACCCCGTACCATTGTCGACGGCGCCGTTGTAGATCTTGTCGCCGCTCAACGTCGGATCGATCCCGAGATGATCGTAATGGGCCGAGTACACCACCGCCTGGGCCTTGGGTCCCTCGGCCGATCCCGGCAGCAGCGCAAGTACGTTGTAGGACGCGAAATTGCGGACTTTGCTGACGACGTGTGCCTTGAGCCTCACCGGCAGTTCACGCGCCTTGAATTTGCGGGTACCGGCCTCCTGGATCATGTCGTCCAACTTGAGGCCGGCGGCGGCAAACAGCTGGCGCGCCACCTCCAACTGAATCCACGAGGCGGCTTGCAGCTTGGGATCGCGATCATTGCTCAAGTACACCTGTTCGTTGCTCCAGGAGCTTCGCACCACAGCCCACGGGTAGCTGGCCAAATCGGTGCGATGGATGATGAGAGCCCCCACCGCCCCCTTGCGCGCGGCTTCCTCGAACTTATAGGTCCATCGGCCGTAGTAGGTCATCGTCTCGGCCTTGAAGAACTTTGGGTCCGTGGACGGCGGCTCGTTGACGATCACCAGCACCACCTTGCCCTTGACGTCGACGCCTTTGAAATCGTTCCAGCGATATTCCGGCGCCTCGATTCCGTAACCGACGAAAACGATGGGCGCGTCGATGTCGACGCTCTCCGTTTGCGTCTGATTGTTGGTGACGTAGTCGTCCCCCAGCTTCAGGTCCAACGGCGCGCCACGCGAAGGTCGGAGCGAGAACGACGCGCCTGGCAGCGTCAGCACGCCGGTGAAATCGACCTTTTGCAGGTAGGTGCCGTCGTCGCCCGCCGGCTTCAAGCCGTACGACGCGAATTGCGAGGCGATATAGTTTGCGGCGATGTCGCCCCCACGGGTCCCCGTGCCGCGCCCCTCCAGCAGGTCATCGGCGAGGAACATCACGTGCGCCCGAATGCGCTCCGCATCGATGCTCCCCATGGCAGCTGCCGCCTCGGCAGGCAAGCCCAGTTCGATGGCCGGATCGGAGTCCGCCGCCTCGGCGCCGTTCAGACCTGTAACCGCCGCCGCTGCGACGAATGCGAGCAATTGAAAAAATTTCATTCCAGCTCCAGGTTGACGATGCGGAAGAGTACCGCAAGCCGACGCTAAACGGAGGGGCACCGACTCCGCTACGATGAGGGATAGGGCGCGCCATCCTTATGCACGAACCTCCCGTCGGCATTGGAACTCATCATGTCGATATCGCAGCAAGTAGTGAGGTCGTGCGGATTCCGAGAGCCCACCTCGAGATAGACGGCCATCGCGGAGGACTTGTTGATCAGGTGATGGCCATTGCCTGTGCCTTTCGGAAACGTGGCGCAATCGCCCGCAAGCAATGCGGTCTCACTGCCGTCTTCGACGAGCACCAATTCGCCTTCGAGCAGATAGACGAACTCGTCTTCGTGGCTGTGCCAGTGGCGCTGGCTGGACCAACCACCGGGCGGCAGCGTCATCAGATTCACGCCGAAATCGCGAAGGCCGCCCGCATCGCCCAGGCGCCGCCGCGTACGCGCGGCACAGGGTCCATCGAATGGTGCGGGATAGCCAGAACCCTTTCGTGCGGGTACGGAACCGGTGTCTATTTTGGGCATGCACTGCTCCTCATTTCGGTCCCTTGAATTTACAGTAAAATCGGTTTAGGTAAATTCAGAAGCACTTGCCGAGGAACGACGCGCGACGCTGAAGAAAAGCGGGCCTTGCCGGTGTGCAAGACGCGGGGCGTGACGCTCGTGACCTTGAGCGTCCCGCCCGCGCCGCGGCGCGCCTCCTGTCTCCTCGAAAAGCCAGGGTCTCCTCCGTGAGAGCCGCGCGATGATTGTGCCGGGAGAGCTGCTCGCGCGACATCGCGCACACCGGTGCAAACACGCAAAAACACACGCCACCGTTGCAGCTACCATGCTGCGCATGACGGACACCTCCCCCCTCCCCATGCTGGTGCTGCTGCCCGGTCTCGACGGCACCGGAAAACTATTCGCGAACTTCGTGCGGGCGTTGGGCGCCGGCGTTGAATGCCGCATCGTCGGACATTCCTCCGATGAACCCCTGGGCTACGAGGAACTCGAACAAAGGGTTCGCGCCGCAGCATCTCCCGTGAGCGCCGTCTACCCGGTACCGCCCACCGTCAGTGCATCGATGCGCAGAGTGGGCTGACCGACTCCGACCGGCACCGATTGACCTTCCTTCCCGCAGGTCCCGACTCCGGTGTCGAGTTTCATGTCGTTGCCCACCATGCTGACCCTGGTCAGCACATCCGGTCCGTTGCCGATCAACGTCGCGCCCTTGACCGGTGCGGTAATCTTGCCGTTTTCGATCAAGTACGCTTCGCTCGCCGAGAATACGAACTTGCCCGACGTGATGTCCACCTGGCCTCCGCCGAAATTCACCGCGTACAGGCCCTTCTCGACCGAGGCGATGATCTCTTCCGGCGCACGCGACCCGGACCGCATATAGGTATTGGTCATGCGGGGCAGCGTCATGTGCGCGAAGGATTCACGGCGGCCGTTGCCCGTGGCCGGCATGCCCATCAAGCGGGCATTCATCTTGTCCTGAATGTAGCCGCGCAGCACACCGTTCTCGATCAGCACCGTGCATTGCGTAGGGGTGCCTTCGTCGTCGACGTTCAAGGAGCCGCGACGGCGATTCAGCGTGCCGTCATCCACCACCGTAATCTCATCGGCGGCGACTTTGTGACCGATGCGGTTCGAGAATGCGGAAGTGCCCTTGCGATTGAAGTCGCCCTCGAGACCGTGGCCGATCGCTTCGTGCAGCAGAATGCCGGGCCAGCCCGAACCCAGAACCACGGTCATGGATCCCGCGGGCGCGGCCACCGCCTCGAGATTCACCAACGCCTGGCGAACCGCCTCACGGCCATGGGCGAACGGGTCCTCGCCGCGCAGCAACTCCTCGAGTCCGAAGCGTCCGCCGCCCCCGCTGTAGCCCTGCTCGCGGCGGCCATTGTGCTCGACGATGACCGAGACGTTCATGCGCACCAGCGGTCGTACGTCGGCCGTCAGCGTACCGTCGCTCGAAGCGATCAACACGACCTCGTGGACGGCGGCCAGCGAGGCCATGACCTGTTTGACCCGAGGATCGACGCGCCGGGTGTCGGCGTCGATCTTCATCAGCCATGCCACTTTCTCCTCATCGCGAATGGTGTCGAGAGGATCGATGGGCATGTACAGCCGGTGAATGACCGGCCGCTGCCATGCTCTTACCGCATTGCTGCCGCCGCTGCGGGCGATTGCACGAGCCGCATCCGAGGCTTCCACCAGCGCCGGCAGCAGCACCTCATCCGTGTAGGCAAAGCCGGTTTTCTCGCCGCTGATGGCGCGCACACCGACGCCTTGCTCGATGCTGTGAGAGCCCTCCTTGACGATGCCGTCCTCCAGCGACCACGACTCTTCGCGCGACAGCTGAAAATAAAGGTCCGCGTAATCGACGCCCCGGCTCATCACCGTTCCGAGCACCGCAGACAACCGGCCCTCGTCCAGACCCGACGGAGCCAGAATCATTCTCTCCGCGACGTCGAACAGCGGAGCAGCGCTCACGCGGGCACCGTGGTGGCCGCACCGAGGCCGAGTCTACGGTTGTCGAGCGCGGGAAAGCGTGCACGCGTTTCCGCCTGTTTCGCAAGATCGATGTCGGCCGTGATCACTCCACTCCCCTTCGCCAAGCGCGACAGCACCTGGCCCCAATAATCGGCAATCAACGTGTCGCCGTAGGTCTCGCGGCCGCTGGTGTGCGTGCCGCTCTGAGCCGGTGCGACCACATAGCATAGGTTCTCGATGGCGCGTGCGCGCAGCAGCGTCTCCCAGTGTGCGCGGCCCGTCGGCACGGTAAATGCCGCCGGCATGGCCAGCCATTCGGCCCCCCGAGCAACCAGATCCCGATAAAGCTCGGGAAAACGCATGTCGTAGCACACCGAAAGGCCCAATTTGCCCACCGGCGTGTCGGCGATGACCGCCTCGCGGCCGGGCATGACATGCGTCGATTCGAGGTACTTTTCTTCGCGGCCCGGAATCGCGACATCGAACAAATGAATTTTGTCGTAGCGCGCAACGCGCTTGCCGTCCGCATCGATGAGCAGGGACGCATTGGCGACTCGAGCCGCGGAGTCCCCCTTGATGACCGTGGTGCCCCCCAGAATCCACAGGCCCAACCGACGCGCCGTGTCGCGCAGGAAGTCCTGGATCGGCCCCTGCCCATCGGCTTCCGCGACCTTCAGCTTGTCCGCATCTTTCAATCCGATGAAGGAGAAATTCTCGGGCAGACACGCGATATCGGCGCCGAGATCCTTGGCCTCGCGCAGCAATGCCGCGGCGGCGGCGAGGTTGTCCTCGACGACATGCCCCGAGGTCATTTGTATGGCAGCTACTTTACCCATGTTACTTCGGTGCCTCTGCAGTCGCCGCGGCGGCGTCTGCGCTCTTGATACGCTCGACCGTTGGATTGTCCCAATTCCCGGTAATCCGATAATACCCCCGCGCCAGCCCCTTCAGCGGCTGCTTGAACACTTGCGTGAAAAGCAAAACCGCCCCGCCGATCACCGGCCCGGCCACAAACGCCGCCAGTGGCAGCGAGCTGCTCACGTTGCCGGTAACCACTGCAGTTTGGTCATAATCCTTGTTTTTCAAGCCCACGCGGCCGATCAGGCCGATCTCAGCCGCCGGCCCCTTGACCAGCACGTTGTCCGTGAAAGCACTGCCCTCCCGCAGATCGAAGTCGCCGCGCACGCTGTCGAACGCGAACCCCTTGTCGGTCAGGTCGCTGAAATCCAGGGCCAGGCGCCTCGGTAGGGCAGCCACGCTGGCCAGGCCGACCACCCGCCCGGCGCCCGGCTTGAGTCCGGTGATTTGCCCCTTGTCGAACGCCACCTGGATATGGCCCGTGGCGTCCTTGAGCGCATCCGCCGTCGGCGCCCCCACCCAGCTCATGTCGAAATCCACCTTTCCCGTCTTGGCTTCGATGACGGCGGCGTAGCCCAGCTCCTTCAAGGTGCTGCCCACGTCGGTACTGGTCAGCGCCCCTTCGAGTCGGCCCTGTCCGGCGTCCTTGCCGCGCCATTCGCCGGCGGCGCTCACCGTGTAGCTGGCGCCGGCCGCCGTCAATTGTTTGAGGCCAATCCCGTCTTCCAGCTTTTCGAGCCTCGCTTGTACGTCGCCCAATTGCCGTTCGTCCCAAATCGTCTCGGCCGAGTGAAAATTGATCGCGGGAATTCGGCGTGGGTTCGCGGTGCCCAGGCTTGCGGAATTCCGGCTCGTGGCGCCGCGATTCGGACCGCCCGGATTACCGGACAGCAGCCCGGCAGCGCTCTCGCCCGAAGGCGAATCGTCCGTCGATGTGAGGAATTTCAGACGCTTGAATTCCATTTTCCACGGCTCCGCCGAGTCGGCTGCGCTCGGCAATGAAATGGTGCCGGTCACATTGGGTCCGCCGACACCGATCCGCCACCCCGCGTCGCCCGCCGCCAAGTCCACCGCCACGTCGAGAAACGACAATCCCAGATAGTCGATCCGGGCCACCTCGAACTTGGCCGAGCGCAGGAAATTCGCAAGCGGTTTGGTGTTCTTGTCCGGCGAATAGAGCTTCAACCAGCCCGCCAGATCCAAGCGCTCGATCTTGCCGCCGGTATTGAGGATCTGCGTGTCGCTCAGAGCGGGCTCCGACGGACCGCCGCCAAAAGTAACGGCGGCGCGGCCCAGTGTCGGTCCATTGGCGCCGGCATCGAGGCTTACCTGGCCACGCAGCACCGACCCCATAGCCACCCGCAATTGAGGGCCGCCGCCGGCAGGCCATTGAATCTCGACCGAGGATGGCAGCGGCTGTCCGGCAGGTTTGGCGAGCGGCTCCGGCAAATTCAGTTCGAGTCCGGCAAGACTGCCATTGATGCGCAACGAGCGCTCCCGAACCGGCTCCGATGCCACTCGGAGGACCCCGTGCCAATCGGTCGTACCGCCGATCGGGATGCTGGTTGGCAGGCCCAGCGCCGCGTGAAGCGCCTCTCCGCCCAGCACACCGTTGAACACCAGGACCGTCCGCGTGAGCGGCCGGTTGCGCGGCGCTCGCGCCTGCATTTGAAAGGGCCCGCCCAACAGCTTCCCGTGCACGTCGGCGCGCGCCACATGGGGCCCGTCGACATCGGCATCGCCGTACAGATCGGTGGCGGCTACGGCGGCGCCGCGACGATTGAGGGAAACCCCCTGCAGGTGCGTATGCACGAGCACGCGGCGTTGGTCGAATGCCTTGAACGGCAGAAACAGATCGACTTCCGCCTGCACCGGTCCATTGGCTTCGACGGCTGAAAAAATGTGCTCGGCGGCGGCGTCCAGCGGCGTGGCACGCAGGTAGCCGAGCGCATCGGCAGCATCGCCGCTTCCGGCGGCGTGCAGTTGCATCTCAGCCGTCTTGAAATCGACGAAGCGCAAGTCGCCCTTATGGACGGCGATGTTGCCGATATTCCCACTCAGCAGCCGCGCAGTCAGACCTTCGTTGCGAAATTCGGCGAAGACCGCAAGGTTTTCGGCACGGGGCCAACCCTCCCGATAATCGAGCGTCATGCCGTCGATGCGCATGCGCGCCAGAAAAAGACCCGTGCCGTCGCGAAACGGAAAATGCCGTACCGGACCCTGGATGACGACGTCGGCATGCGGCAGATGTCCGGCAACGAACGCACGGTCCAACCAAGCGAGTACATGGGGGTGCAGCTGCGCGCGCGGAAAATATGAATGCGCTTGCGCTGCGTTGCCGTTGTCCACCGAGACGGCCAGGGTCAGCACCGGAGATCCGCCGTCCGTGGGCCGGCGCCACGCGACCGGGCCGTGCAATGCGGCATCGCGGGTTCTCAGCTCGATCCCGGGCGTCGCAACCAGCAGCTCCTCGGCGGTGCGCTTCCAGTACAGCGTCGTCTTGAAGTTCGTAAGATCGATGGCCTGTTCGAACTGCATCGGCCACGTCAATACGCCCGTGCGGGTGTCGATGGTCACGCGGCCTCCGGTCTCCGTACCGCTGACCGTGCCGCTCAAGCCGCGCAGGCCCGGTGCACGGCCGGCGGGTGCGAAACCGACGCCGCGGAAATGTGCCCCGACCGCCAGCCGCCAGGGATCGGTGACCGCGCTGCGCGCCAGTTCGACGTGCGTGTTGATCCATTCGCCGGTGGGTGCAACCTCTTGCAACCGCTCGCGAAGATCCCGCTGCGGCAAGAGACCGGCGAGCGGCAGCAACGTGTCGGCGCGCAGATAGCTCGCCCGCGCGCGCAGCTCGAGCAATCCGCCGTCACCCTCACGCCAGTCCGCCTCGAACTCCGAATCCGGGCCCCGGTGTCCGTCGCGCAGCGCCCGTACGCGCCTTCCCAAGAGCGTCCAGCGATCGCCGGAATGGGTGACGGTGAACGCGCCGGACACTTGATCGAACTTGACGGCCGGTTCCAGCCCAAGTTGCGTCGTCACTCCCGACGCCAGGCAATCGAGATCCGCGCGCGCCAGATCCGCGCCGCGGCCGCGCGCCGCGACTTCGAATCCGCCCGTGCCGCCTTCCAGCCTCGTCAGGTATTGCGGCAGGAGCAGCTGCCACCCGGACAGCGACAAGTTGCGGGTATGCCACCGCAGCGTCCAATTCAAGGTATTCAGTACGCCGAAACCGCGCGCAGTGCCGTTTACGCTGACGTCGCCGCCCAGCACGGGCGGCAATCTCGCGGCCACGGCCAGAGTCGCGACTCCGTTGCCGCGGCGCAAATCCAAATTGACCTCCTGCAATTCCAGCCGCGGCAGCGCGGTATTCCAGTCCAAGACGGCTACGCGGCCGCGGCGGATGGCGAGGGTTCCCGCCGGGAAGTCATCGAGAGTGAGCGTCTGATAGGAGGAATCTCCACCCCCCAAACCGATCTCGGCAGCCAGCGAGAATGTGCCGGGTCCCAGGCGCGTGATCGAGATGTCCGGGGAATCGAGCTCGATGCGTCCCGCAAAGAGCTTGCCGCTTTGAACGAGTTGCCACAGGTCCGCGCCGATGCGACCGCCCGCCGCGCGCGCGAGAACCTTCTGACCGTCCCTCGAGCGCAGCTCCAGATGGTCGAAATACAGCTCGGGACCGTACCAGCGGAACGCGGGCGACACATGCGCAAACGCGATTGTGTAGCCGATTCGCTCGTGAACCCATTGCTTGATCTCGGCTTGATATTGCGGCGCGCGGTCGAGCGCGAGCTTGACGGCCAGCATCAGCAATAGAAATACTCCGAGAATTCCTGCGCAGCTGTAGAGCAGGATTTTGCCGAGCTTGCGCAGCGCCATCTACATCAAGACGACATCGTATTGGTCGACGCTGTAAAGAGCTTCGGTTTGCAGGCGTATCGGCTTGCCGGTCACCAACTCCAATTCGCCGAGGGCCGACGACTCCTCGTCGAGCAAGCGCTCGATCACGTCCTGATGGGCGAGGACCATCAACTGCTGACACTCGAATTGGCTCGATTGACGCACAATTTCACGAAATACCTCATAGCAGACCGTTTCGGCCGTCTTCACGAAACCCCGTCCTTCACAGGTGGGACAAGGCTGGCACAGCAGATGTTCCAAACTTTCGCGCGTTCGCTTGCGCGTCATTTCGACGAGCCCCAAGGGCGAAACCGACGATATGTTCGTCTTCACGTGATCGTCGCCCAACGCCTTCTCCAAGGCCTGAATGACTTGCCGGCGATGCTCCGGTTCCTCCATGTCGATGAAGTCGATGATGATGATGCCGCCGAGATTGCGCAGGCGCAGCTGCCGCGCAATCGTCACGGCGGCCTCCAGATTGGTGCGGAAGATGGTCTCCTCGAGGTTTCGGTGGCCGACGAACGCGCCCGTGTTGACGTCGATGGTGGTCATCGACTCCGTCTGGTCGATGATGAGATACCCGCCTGATTTGAGCGACACCTTGCGGTCCAGGGCCTTTTGAATCTCTTCCTCGACATGGTGCAATTCGAACAGCGGGCGGGCGCCGCCGTACAATTCAAGGCGCGGCAGCGCGTCCGGCATGAAGCTCGCGGCGAACTCCTGCATCTCCCGATGTGCGCTCGCTTGATCGATGAGCACCCGATCGACGGCCGGGCGCATCAGGTCTCGCAAGACCCGCAGATGCAGGGGCAGGTCGGCATGTACCAGATTGCCCGGCTCGGTCCGCAGGCCCTTGTGCCGGACGAATTGCCACAACTTGCGCAGATACAGCATGTCCGCGAGCAGCGCTTCGGGGGCCGCGTCCTCCGCGGCCGTGCGCACGATGTACCCGGCATTTTCCTGGGATTCGATGCCGGTCAGGACGGCGGCTCGCAGCCGCTCGCGCTCGGCCTCGGCTTCGATGCGCGCCGATACGCCGACTCCGCGGCTCTGGGGCATGTACACGAGATAGCGCGACGGCAGGGTGATGTAGGTCGTGAGGCGCGCGCCCTTGGTCCCCAATGGATCCTTGACGACTTGCACGAGTATCTCGTTGCCCTCGGACACGAGGGCGCGGATATTCTCGCTGCGCGGCGGTTCAATGCCGGTCTCGATGTGGCGCGAATCGAGAATGTCGGAGGCATGCAGGAAAGCCGTGCGTTCCAGGCCGATTTCGATGAACGCGGCCTGCATGCCCGGAAGTACGCGCGAAACCCGGCCCTTGTAAATATTGCTGATGAGTCCGCGGCGGCTGACGCGCTCGAGAAACACTTCCTGGAGCACGCCGTTTTCGACGACTGCGGCACGCGCCTCGTGGGTGCTCGCGTTGATGAGGATTTCAGTGCTCATCGCGGGCCCACGACCAGTGCGGCACGCCGGCCTCCTCCAGAAGTTCCGCCGTTTCGAACAGCGGCAGACCCATCACGCCCGAATAGCTGCCCCGTAAATCGGCGACAAATACGGCCGCACCGCCCTGAATGGCATAACCGCCGGCTTTGTCGTGCGGCTCTCCGGTGTCCCAATAGTCGTGAGCCTCGGCGGCACTGATCGCTCGGAACGTGACTTCACTGCGGCTCGTCCGCGAGATCAGACCCTGGGCAGTGGCCACGGCAACCGTGGTCAGCACGTCATGAGTGCGCCCGCCCAATTCACGCAACATCCGTTCTCCGTCGCTGCGATCGCCAGGCTTGACCAGGATTCTTCCATCGAGAACCACGGTGGTGTCCGCGGCCAGCACAGGCGAAGCGCTGCCCAGGGGCCGAGCCCGCCAACCGGCGTCGGCCTTCTGCCGCGCAAGCCGCAACACGTAGGCGTCCGGCGCCTCCCCCGGCAGGCGGCCCTCGTCCACCGTCACGCCAAGCACCTGGAAGGGAACGCCAATTTGGGCGAGGAGTGCACGCCGGCGCGGCGAACCCGAGGCTAGATAGACGAAGACTGCGGACATGCCGCCAGGATACCGTGTTGCGTTTACGCGCGGTGATAGGGGTGACCGGCGAGCATGCTCATGGCCCGGTAGATTTGTTCCGCCAAGATCACCCGCGCCAGGCCGTGCGGGAATGTGAGCGGCGAGAGCGACCAACTCTGATCGGCGCGGACTCGACAGGCATCCGACAAGCCGTCGGGGCCCCCGATGAGCAAAGCCAACGGCCGAGCCTCGCGCAACCGCTCGGAGAGCCAAACACTCAGTTGCTCGGTGGTCATCGATTTGGCATTGACTTCGAGCGCCACGACATAATCCTCCTTTCCGAGCGCGGCGAGCATGTGCTCCCCTTCACGTGCAATCGAGCGCTGCGGATTTTCACCGGCACGGCGGGTAGCGATTGGAATCTCGACGAGTTCGAGCACCAGCGGCGTGCGGAGGCGTTTTTGGTATTCGCGAAAACCCTGATCGACCCACTCGGGCAACCTCGTACCGGCAGCAATTACGCGGCATCTCACGGCTTGAATTTCCCCCAGCTACGCAGCTGGCAAAAACGACGCTTTTTGCCAGCGGAAACGAAGCTGATGTCCGACAAACGCGCCGGAGCGCGTTTGGTCGACCGCAGGTCGACCCGCAGGGTGCCATCCAGGGATGGAATGGCACAAAAAGCGCCGCAGGCGACTTTTTCTAATGAACTACGCGCGCGCAGCCCGCTTCGTTGTCGTCATGTCCCAGAGTTTTTCGAGGCCGTAGAATTCGCGCACGCGCGGCAGCATGACGTGGACGATCATCTCGTTCAGATCGATGAGCACCCAGTCGCTATCTTGCTGTCCTTCGACGCCGTGCGGACGAAAACCCGCCGCTTTGGTTTTTTCGACCAATTTTTGCGCCACCGACCGCACGTGCCGATCGGAGGTGCCGCTTGCGATGACCATGGTGTCCGCAACATCGGTAAGCCCGCGCACATCCAACACCTTGATCTCCAAGGCTTTCATGTCATCCAACGCGTTGATGACCACCGCTTTGAGCGAGGCCGCCCGCGCTGCCGCATCCCGATTGGCGGCGGCCTTCGACTTATCCGGGCCGGCGCCGCTGCCCTCTTCCTTGGAACCGGCTGCAATCTTGGGCTTCACCCTGCGCTTGCGCCCTGCGGCGCTCAAGTTGCCGCTCCCCACTTTCGTCGTCTTCGTTCTTTTCTTGACTGGCACTAAGTTGTCCGTGTTTTGGAGTAACAGTTCGTCTCGAGGATCAGTTTACGCACAGCGTCGGGCATGAGGAAGCGTGGATCCCGGCCCATGGCGATGAGTTGCCGAACTTCTGTGGAGGAGATCTCCAACTGCGTCACCGCATGGATGTAAATGCACCCCGCGCGCTGCTCGTGAAGATCGCCGATGCGGCCGGTGCCGTGGTCGACCAGCAGTTCGCCCAACGGCCCCATGCCGGGAGCGCGCCAGCCAGGCCGATGCGCAACCACCAGATGGGCCAGTTGCAGCAATTCCTGCCACTGATGCCACTTCGGGAGGCTCAAAAACGCATCCATTCCGACGATGAGACATATGCTGCGATCCGGGTACTCATGGCGGAGCTCGCCCAAAGTTTCGACGGAGTACGACGGGCCCTCCTTGCGCACCTCACGGTCGTCGACCACGAATCCGGGTTGACCGGCGGTTGCGAGTTCCACCATTTGCAAGCGCAGCTGCGCGCTGGCCAACGGCTGATCCCGGTGCGGTGGATTGCCGGCCGGCAGGAAGCGGATTTCCTTCAGACGCAACGCCTGCTGCAACTCGAACGCCGTACGCAAATGTGCGTAATGAATGGGATCGAAGGTTCCGCCGAAAATGCCCATGGGGTTCATTGCAGTACCCTGCCTGAATCTTCAGTCCCTTGCAAAGCGCCCGCCATTCCCGCGGCGAGGCCGGTGAGCGCGGTCCAAGCGTCGCCGCCCGCCAGACCCTTGATGACACGGTCGGTGTGATGCGCCTGACGCAGCAGCCGGGCAAGCGGTATCTTGCCGATCCGCGCCAGCGCGGCTGACGACGGCGTCGCCGCCAGATTCCAACCGGAGCCGCGCCCGTTGGAGCGCAAACGGCTGCGTTCCCGCGCCTGCCACAGCCCTCGAAGCTCGCGAATCAGTGCCCATAGGATGAGGGTCGGCTCAACGCCTTCGCTCTTGAGGCCCAGCAGGATTCGCAGCGCACGTTGCGCATCCCCGGCCGTCGCCGCGGCCCCAAGCTGAAAAACATCGTAGCGCGCACTGTCGCCCACCGACCGCAGCACCAGTTCCGCAGTGATCCGTTTGCCGTTGGCAAGCAACACCAGCTTGTCGAGTTCCTGCTTGGCGGCGAGAAGATTCCCCTCGACGCGCTCGACGATGAGTTGCGCCGCTTCGGGCTCCATGTCGAGCTGGAGCGTGTTGGCTCGGGCCCGCAGCCATCCGGGCAGCGCAGCGGTTTCGACCGGACGTATCGGCACCCAAATGCCGTGTTGCTCCACCGCGCGAACCCACGGAGTCTCGCCGGCCTTTCGATCGAGATTGTCCGTGATCACCAGGCACACCAGGTCGGCGGGCGGGCGCACCGCAATGTCGATGAGCACAGGCGCACCCTTGTCGGGCTTGCCGTTCGGCATGCGCAGTTCGAAGAGACGGCGTTCGGCAAACAGCGAAAGCGACTGCGTGGCCTGCCTGACGGCATCCCAATCGAACGAGCGGTCGATGAAGAACACGGTGCGGTCGGCATAGCCCGCCGCGCGCGCCGCAGCCCTGATCGCGTCGGCAGCCTCACCCACCAGCAATGGCTCGTCGCCGGACACGAGATACATGCCGGCGAGGCCCCGTCCGAGAGTCTGCTGGAGCTGGTCGGGTATCAGCCGCAACGGATACGCGCTCGCGCCGCCTGGTATTCGGCCGCCATCCGGTCGATCAGAACGCCGACCGGGTCGATCCCATGGATGCCGCTCACGCTTTGGCCCGCACTCCAGATGTCCCTCCAAGCCTTGAGCGCAGTGTTCCCCCCGCTGCCGAAATTCATCTTGGTCTTATCGGCGGTCGGGAGATTGTCGGGATCCAAACCCGCACGGACCACGCTGCCCCGCAGGTAATTGCCCGAGATGCCGCTGAACAACGACGTGTATACGATGTCCTCGGCTTGGGACTCGAGCAGCATCTGCTTGTGGTCGGCCCCGGCGTTCGCCTCGGAGGTCGCGATGAAGCGCGTCCCGAGGTAGGCAAGGTCGGCACCCATGGCCTCCGCCGCCAGCACGTCGGCGCCGGTGCTCATGGCGCCAGACAGAATGATCGTGCCGGCGAACACCTCCCGTATCTGTTTCACCAACGCGAAAGGACTGAGCACGCCGGCATGACCCCCAGCCCCTGCGCAGACGGCGATGATCCCGTCGACCCCCTGCGCGGCGGCCTTTTCGGCGTGGCGTAGATTGATGACATCGTGGAACACGACGCCGCCGTAGCTGTGCACGGCGCTCACGACCTCCGCCGGAGGCCGCAGACTCGTGATGACGATCGGAACGCGGTGTTTGACGCACAATCGCATGTCGTGCTCGAGGCGATCGTTGCTGGTATGGACGATCTGATTCACGGCAAAAGGCGCGACCTTGAGCTGCGGATTCCTGACGGCGTAAGCACCCAGCTCTTCGGTGATTTGCGCCAGCCATTCGTCGAGCTGCGAGGCCGGCCGCGCATTCAGAGCGGGGAACGAACCGACGATTCCCGCCTTGCACTGCGCCATCACCAAGGCCGGGGTCGACACGATGAACATCGGCGCACCAATCACGGGAAGCCGCAGGCGGTCTTGCAGGATCGACGGTAGGGGCATGAGATTGAACCTGTATGATCGGGAGAAAGTGGCCGTAATGCTTCGGCATTATACTGAAAGCCGGCAACGGCATATGCTGGGGCATATGCTGGAGGTTCGGCAGGCTTTCGGTTCGCCGCAACGCCCGGAGGATTTAATGGAATTCGAAACCATACTGTTCGAGCGGCACGATCAAGTCGCCCACGTGACCCTCAACCGCGCCGACAAGCTCAACGCCATGAATTTGCAGATGATCGAGGAGCTACGCACGGCCGCGGCGTCCGTCGATGGCGATCCCTCGATTCGCGCCGTACTCTTGACGGGCGCCGGCCGCGGCTTCTGTTCGGGCGCGGACATCATGGGCGACGATCTGGTCCAGGATCCGAAACAAAGTGCCGGCGAGAACATCGGGCGTCGCCTGCGCGACCATTTCAACCCGATGGTGACCGCTTGGCATGACCTCAAGGTCCCCTTGGTAGTCGCCGTCAACGGTGTGGCCGCGGGCGCCGGGATGAGCCTTGCGCTGATCGGCGACATCGTGATGGCCGCTCACTCCGCAACCTTTCTGCAGCTGTTTGCACCCAAACTCGGTTTGATGCCTGATCTGGGCAGCACGTTTTTCCTGCCGAGATTGGTGGGCACGGCGCGCGCGAAGGGCATGACCATGTTGGGCGATGCTCTGTCGGCGGCGGATGCGGAGCGCTGGGGACTCATCTGGGCGAGCGTCGAAGACCAGGCGCTGTCGCAGCAGGCGGCAGCCGTCGCACGCCGGCTGGCGGCCGGACCGACTCAATCCTTTCGACGCATCAAGGCGATTTTCAATCATCAGCCCGCTCGCACACTGCCGGAGCAGCTGGCGATCGAAGCCGTACTGCAAGCGGAGCTCGGGGACACCCAGGACTTCGTCGAGGGCGTGCTCGCGTTCCGCAGCAAGCGCGCGCCGAAGTTCACCGGGACCTGACCGGCCTCAACCGCAATTACCGCTTGCCGATCGTCGACACGGGGATCCTGACTTCCGGTTCCGGTGATCCGGTCGACTTGGTCGCCGGCGCCGACGACCTGCAATCGTCGCAGCCACCGCACGCGCCCGAAGGCTTGATTGCGGCCGCGGTCTCCAGACGTCGCGAGAGCGAGCGAACACCCGGCACCTTCGGGACGGATCGAACGAGGGCCGCCGCCCGGGCAGCCAAGCCGCGCTTCAAGGTCCGTGGTCCGAGCGCCAAAACCGCGTAGACGATGCTCGCGAGCAGCGCACCGCCGACCAGAATTTTGTCGAGCATGTGCATGACCGCGCCTTTACGAGCCGGTCAAGGCCGACGCAACGCGGTAAGTGATCCAAGAGCCCGCGTATGCAAGACCGAAAAGATAGGCCGCCATGATGAGGGGATAGCGCCAGGAATTGGTCTCGCGCTTCACCGTCGCCAATGTCGACAGGCATTGGGGTGCGAATACGTACCATGCAAGCAGGGACAGCGCAGTCGGCAAACTCCACGAGCGCGCAATCAACGGCGTCAGTGCGCCGCTCACGTCTCCGCCGCTGGCGGACAGCGCATACACGGTTCCCAAGGCGCCGACCGCGACTTCGCGTGCCGCGAGCCCCGGCACCAGTGCTATCGAAATCTGCCAGTTGAATCCGAGCGGAGCGAAGATCACGGCGAGCCAGGCGCCGATGTGCCCCGCGATGCTGTACTGAATGGCGGGACCGGCGGCCTCGGGCGGAGGTGCCGGAAACGAACTCAAGGCCCAAAGAATGACCATCAACGACAGGATGATCGTCCCGACGCGGCTCAAGAATATTTCGACCCGTTGCCACAGACCAATGCCGAGATTTCGGAGATTCGGCCAGTGATAGGCCGGCAACTCCAGCATCAGCGAATGCAACCCTGCCCCTCGGCGGCGCCCCAGCACATACGCGACGGCCATGGCGCTTGCGATGCCCGCGACGTACAGCGCGAACAGCACCAAGCCCTGCAATTGCAGACCGCCCCACACCAGGCGCTGCGGAATGAACGCGCCGATGACCAGCGCGTACACGGGCAGGCGCGCCGAGCAGGTCATCAACGGTGCGATCATGATGGTGCGGAGACGGTCGCGCGGATTTTGAATGGTGCGCGTGGCCATGATGCCGGGAATGGCGCATGCGAAGCTGGACAACAGGGGGATAAACGCCCGGCCGGACAGCCCGACGCTGCCCATCGAGCGATCCAGCAGAAAGGCGGCGCGCGGCAAGTAGCCCGACTCCTCGAGCGACAGAATGAAGAAGAACAAAATGAGGATTTGCGGGAGGAACACCAATACGCTGCCAACGCCCGCGAGCACGCCGTTGACCAGCAAATCCTTGAACAAACCCGCCGGCAGCGCATGGTTCACCCCCTCGCCGATGAATCCCACGCCGGCCTTGATCGCATCCATCGGCGCCTGCGCCCAGGCGAACACGGCCTGGAATACCAGGAACAAAATCACGCCGAGAATCAACGGTCCAGCCACCGGGTGCAGCACCACGGCATCGATCCGGTCGCTTGCCGTGATCCCATCCAACCGGTCGCCGCCCACCGCGCCGAGAATGCGCCGCACCTCGTTCTGATCTTCGGCAATGTCCGCCGCCGTCGGCGTTCGCCACACCGCGGCCTGACGTGGGTGCGCCGGCGCAGTCAGCCTGCCGAGCACATCGATGAGCGCGACGGCGCCGGATGCCTTGACCCCGACCGTTTCGACCACCGGCACGCGAAGTTCCGCCGCCAGCTGAGTTGCGTCGATGACGATGCCCTTGCGTCGCGCGATGTCCGTCATGTTGAGCGCAATCACCATGGGCAGACCCAACCGCTTCAAACTCAACACCAGCCGCAGGTTCTGACGCAGGTTGGTCGCGTCGGTGACGCAGACCACGAAGTCCGGTGAGGTGGTTTCGCCGGTGCGGCGCCCGAGCAGAACGTCGGCGGTCACCTGTTCATCGGGGGTCAAAGGATCGAGGCTGTATGCCCCAGGCAAATCGAGGATCCGGATCTTGAGACCCGACGGCGTGAACAACGAGCCTTCCTTGCGTTCCACCGTGACGCCGGCGTAATTGGCAACCTTTTGGCGGCTGCCCGTCAGGACATTGAATAGCGCGGTCTTGCCGCAGTTGGGGTTGCCCACCAATGCGACCAGTGGGCTCGGGGCACTGGGGGCGGCCTCCATGAGCTTTAGCGGAGCAGCGGCCGCTCCGGGCAGACTCGGATGCAAGCGGCCTCGAACAGCCGCAGCGCAAAAGTGCCGGTTCCGATACGTACGGCGATCGGCTCGCGTCCCATGATGCCGCGAGCCACGATTCGGAGTCTTTCGCCCGGCAGGAAACCGAGCTCCGCCAACCGGCGGCTCAACCCGGCGGATGCCCCCGAATCGGCGGAGGCCGCGTCCGCCGCGGATACCGAAACCACCCGCGCCGACGCACCCGTCGCCAGGTCGGCAAGCCGCAGTGCTGCACCGGCACCGGCCTCGCCCGCCATGGTGGCCGATCGCAGGACAGCCGCGTTTTGTACCAATTCCATCGTCCAATTGTATATGAGAATCGTTCCCATTACTATTTGCGTCCGCCCGCGCGGACCCCGGGGAGGGACGGAAGTCGGGCTGCCGGCGCCGATCCTGCTAATCTTGGAGCTCCTAATTCACCGGAGGCGTATGAAATGCCTACGCTTTTCGAAAAGATCATTGCCGGCGAGCTGCCGGCCACGATTGTCTACCGGGACTCTCGCGTAATCGCCTTTCTGGACATTCGACCCGCCGCGCCGGTACATATATTGATCGTTCCGAACAAGGTCATCCCCACGACGGACGACATTGAAGACGGAGACGAAGCGCTGCTCGGACATATGGTGATCGTCGCGCGCGACCTCGCGCGCGAGCATGGCGTCGCCAAGAGCGGCTACCGATTGATCATCAACTGCAATCCCGACAGCGGGCAGGAAGTCTACCACCTGCACTTGCATCTGATAGGAGGGCGGCCATTGGGACCCTTGGTGCAGCGGGCGTAGTTTGCAGCGGACCTACGTTGCAGCGAACGTAGGTCGCAAAGGAGAGCGGGCGTGGATTTCATGAAACCAGAGGACAGGCGATGAAGAAACGAAAAGGCGCACGGACCGAGACGACGAGCACGGTGGCGCGGCGCTTAGGCGCGGTCAAGGTCAAACGTTCGGCCCCCAAGAGGAAGCCCAGAGCACGGGTCGCGGCACGCTCCGTGACTTTGCCCAAGGCGACATCCCGTTCATCGGTCTCCGTGCGCTCGGCACCCGCCATGTTGAATCGCGAACTGTACCCGGCGATTGAACCCTACCGTCACGGATACCTCCGGGTGTCCGAGTTGCATGAGATCTACTACGAAGAGAGCGGCAACCCTGCGGGCAAACCTGCGATTTTTCTGCACGGCGGACCAGGAGCCGGCTCCGACAAGCGCGCCCGGCAGTTCTTCGATCCCCAGCACTACCGCATCGTGGTATTCGATCAGCGCGGCTGCGGCCGCAGCCGTCCAAGCGCCAGCTTGGTCGAGAACACGACCTGGCACCTGGTGGCGGATATCGAACGGCTGCGCAAGCATCTCGGCATCGAACGTTGGTTGGTCTTTGGCGGGTCCTGGGGCAGCACGCTTGGCCTTGCCTACTCCGAGGCGTACCCCGAGCGGGTCAGCGAGATCGTATTGCGCGGCATTTTCCTGCTCAGGTACGCCGAGATCCGCTGGTTCTACCAGCACGGCGCCTCGGAACTGTTCCCGGACTACTGGGAGGCCTACCGTGATGCCATTCCGGTCGATGAGCGCGACGATTACCTGAATGCCTACTATCAACGGCTCACCGGCACCGATCAACGGGCGGCGTTGGCTGCAGCACGCGCGTGGTCGGTCTGGGAGGCGTCGACCAGCTTTCTGCGCAGCAATCCGGACAACATCAGAAAATGGGGTGAGGACCAGTTCGCTCTCGCAGTGGCTCGCATCGAATGCCACTACTTCGTGAACCGCGGTTTCCTGCGCAGCGAGACTCAATTGCTGGACGACGTGGAGCGTATACGGCATATACCGACGACGATCGTGCAAGGACGCTACGACGTGGTATGCCCCGCCACCACGGCGTGGGATTTGCATCGGGTATGGCCCGAGGCTGATTTCCGCCTGGTTCCGGATGCGGGACATTCCGCCTTCGAAGCCGGCAACATTCACGAACTCGTCTCCGCAACGGACCGTTATCGCAGCCGCTGACCGCATGCGCCCCCGCCGCCCCGCAGTGCGTGCCGCGGCCGCTCTCTTGTGGCTGTCGGCGGCCTGCCTGTCGGCGGCCCAGGCCGCCGGCACGAAGCTGCTGCGGTTCCCGGATGTGTGGCGCGATCGCGTTGTGTTCAGCTATGCGGGAGATCTGTGGACGGTCGGGACCCAAGGGGGAACGGCGGTAAGGCTCACCGCACATCCCGGCCTGGAACTGTTCGGCAAGTTCTCGCCCGATGGACGCCACATTGCATTCACCGGTCAATACGGCGGCGATGAGCAGGTGTATGTGATGCCTTCCGGCGGCGGAGCGCCGCAGCAGCTCACGTTCTATCCCTCGCAGGGCCCGTTGGCCGATCGTTGGGGCTTCGACAACCAGGTCTATGGTTGGACGCCAGACGGCGCTGCCGTTCTGTTCCGCTCGTCGCGCGATGCCCACATTCTCGCGGACTCGAAACTGTACACGGTACCGCTCGGCGGCGGTGCGGCGACCGCGCTGCCGATGCCGGTGTCCGGGGCGGGACATTTCTCTCCGGACGGCCGGCAAATCGTTTACTCGCCGTTGTGGCGGGATTTTCGCAGCGAGAAGCGGTACCAAGGCGGCTGGGCGAACGATCTGTTCATCTTCGACCTCGAACACCCTTCGCTGATCCAGGTCACCAAGGATCCGCGCACCGACCGCGATCCCATGTGGATAGGCGGCGCCATTTACTTCAATTCGGATCGTACCGGCGTATTCAATCTATACCGCTACGACGTCGAGTCGCAGCAAACCCGCCAGGTCACTCATTATCGTGACTGGGACGTGCGCTGGCCGAGCGCCGACTCCGACGGCCAGATCGTCTACGAATTGAACGGTGAAATGCATATCTACGACACGCGCAACGAGCAGGATCGCGCGCTGACGGTCGCGGTGCCCGCCGATGCGGTCGTCGCCGGCGCCCAGGCGGTGAACGCGGCCGACAACATCGAAAACCTCGCCATCAGTCCCGCGGGAGAGCGTGTCGCCATCGTCGCGCGCGGCGACGTGTTCTCGATTCCGGTGGAACACGGAATCGCACGCAATCTCACGCAATCCTCCACGGCGCACGATCGCGAGGCGGCATGGTCGAGCGACGGCAAGCGCCTGGCGTATGTCTCGGACCGCAGCGGCGAGGAAGAACTGTATGTACAGGCCCAGGACGGCGCCATGCCCGCGCAAGCCGTGACGTCCGGATCCACGGGGCGATACATGGCGCCCCAGTGGTCGGCCGACGACAAGCGCATCGCGTTGGCCGACCAGACCGGGCAACTCTACGTGATCGAGCTGGCGAGCAAGCGCCGCGTCGCCGTGGCCAAGGATCCCGCCGAGCTGTCACTCGACTATCGGTGGTCCCCGGACGGTCAATACTTGAGCTACTCGCTGAACGACCGCAATCATCTTTCAGGCGTCTACATCTGGTCGGTGGCCGATGGCAAGTCGCGGCGGGTGACCCCCGAGTATTTCGATGCGCAATCGCCCGCATGGGCTCCCAATGGCGAGCTGTTGTATTTCTTGAGCGCCCGCGAATACCAACCCCTGATCAGCACGGTCGAATTCAACTTCGCGACCGACCGGCAAATCGGTATTTTCGCCGTGGCGCTGCGCAGAGGCGTCGCGAATCCCTATGGCGTTCGCGACGATGAACCGGGCGACGAGAAAAAGGAGGCCGACAAGGAGAAGGACAAAGAAAAGGACGGCGAAAAGTCCAAGGTCACGGTCAAGATCGATTTCGACGGCATCATCGGACGCGCCATCCGCGTACCCTTGGAAGCTGACAACTTGAGCGAACTGCACGCCGCCGACGAGAACCTGATCTATCAGCAGAATGGGCCGTTCTATTACGGACGGGAAGGACTCGTGAAGTCCAAGGTCATGGCCTATTCCATCAAGGATCGCGAAGCCAAGACCCTGATCGAGGATGTCTCCGAGTGGTCGCTGACCGCCGACGGCAAGCATGTGCTGGCGCAGAACTCTAGCAAGGAAATCAAGTATTACGAGGTCGGCAAGGGCGATGGCGGGAAGGGTGATGGCGGCAAGGGCGACGATGGCAAAACCGTCTCATTGACCGGCCTGCTGACCACGCGGGTCCCGACTGAGGAGTGGCACGAGATCTTTCGCGAAGTTTGGCGGCGCTATCGGGACTATTTCTACGTCTCGAATATGCACGGCTATGACTGGGAACAATTGCGCCGCAAATACGAACCGCTGGTCGATCATGTCGGGCACCGCGCCGATCTCAATTATGTGATTGCCGAGATGATCTCCGAACTGGTCGTTCAGCACGCCTACATCGAGGGGGGAGATCTCGGCCTGCCGAAACGGCCGTTCGTCGCGTTGCCCGGCGCGCGCTTCACCCTCGACCCCGCGTCGGGCAGATATCGGATCGCCGCCATCCTCGCCGGGCAAAACGAGGAGGACCGCTATCGCTCGCCGCTCACCGAGGTCGGTGTGGACGCGCACGTGGGCGATTATGTCATGGCGATCAACGGACACGAACTCAACGCTGGAACCGACCCCTATGAATTGCTGCAGGCGCCGGCCAATCAGGCCGTGGAATGGCGCGTATCCGCCACCGCGGACGGCAAATCGCCGCGAACGATCCGCTACCAGCCGCTGGCCAGCGAAACGGCTCTCTTGTATCTTCGGTGGACTGCGGCCAATCGCGAGCGCGTGAATTCCCTGAGCCACGGACGCCTGGGGTACATCCACCTGCCTGACATGGGCGACGCCGGCATTCGCGAATTCATCAAATGGTGGTATCCACAGGTGCGCAAGGAAGGACTGCTCGTCGACTTGCGGGACAACGGCGGCGGCAATATTTCGGAGATGCTCCTCGAGCGGCTGGCGAGAACGCTGCACGGAACCGCGTTCGCGCGCAACCGCGACGCGCCGGACACCTACCCCCACGTCGTGCAGGAGGGGCCCAAGGCGGCTCTCATCAATGAGGACACGGCCTCCGACGGCGATATATTCGCCAACGCCTTCAGGCAGTGGAAGATCGGTTTGCTCGTGGGCAAGCGTACATGGGGCGGCGTGGTCGGCGTTACGGACCGCGGACCGCTTCTCGATGGAGGCACGGTGTTCGTGCCGGAGTTCGGGGCAGCCGATGCGGACGGTCACTGGATCATCGAAGGTCACGGCGTCGATCCGGACATCGTGGTCGATCAGGATCCTGTCGCCGTGCTGAAAGGTCACGACCCGCAATTGGAACGCGCCGTGGAGGAGTTGATGAAAAGCCTGCCGGCGGTACCGGCCGGGCTGCCTGGCCGGCCGGCACCGCCGGTCAAGACGCAGGCGCCGCCCTGACATGTCGCAACTCTCGACACTGGCTCTGGCCCGCGCATCGGATGCTCGCGAGATCGCCGAAATGTCGCGCGATCTGATCGAGGAGGGTCTGACCTGGTCATGGACTCCCGCCCGTGTGCAGCATTTTATTTCGGGCGCGGAATCCTCCGTGGTGGTTGCCCGGCGGACGCAGCGTGGCGACGGCCGGTGTATCGCAGCGTTCGCCATCATGCACTTCGGCGACGAAGTCGCGCATCTTAACCTTCTGGCAGTCGCGCCGGACTGTCGGCGCCAGGGCCTCGGGCGCCAGCTCATGGACTGGCTGACCGCAACCGCGGTTGAAGCGGGGGTGTTCCGCATCAATCTTGAGCTCCGCACCCAGAATGCACCGGCTCGCGCCTTCTACGAGAGTCTGGGTTTCAACCAGCTCGGCGTCGTCCAGGGCTATTACCAGGGCCGCGAGGCGGCGCTGCGCATGTCGCGGCACCTCGCAGTCGGGGCGACCTGAATCCGCAGTGAATGAATCGGAACGCAACGAGTCCAAGCGGCATGGTTCGAGAAGTGTCACGGCGTGATTTCGGCTCAACGGGCCGCCGGGTTGCAGCCGTGGGCCAAGGATCGTGGCGTGCGGAAGAAACCGGCGCCGCGGCGGTAATCGCGTCCCTGCGGCGCGGCATCGACCTTGGCATGACCCACATCGACACGGCGGAAATGTATGGCAACGGCGCAGCGGAATCGCTCATCGGCGAGGCCATCGCAGGCCGGCGAGACGAGGTGTTTCTGGTCTCGAAGGTGCTGCCCGGCAATGCCTCCAGGCGCGGTACCGTCGCCGCCTGTGAACGGACGCTCGCGCGTTTGAACACGGATCGGCTGGATTGCTATCTATTGCATTGGAGGGGCAGCTACCCGCTGGAGGAGACCATTGCCGCGTTCGATTCTCTGGTCGCCGGCGGCAAGATTCTTTCCTGGGGCGTCAGCAACTTCGACGTGGGCGACCTCGAAGAAGTGACATCGATCGCCGGGGCGGCGCATCCTGCCTGCAATCAGGTCTTGTACCACCTGAAGGAGCGCGCGATCGAGCACGCCGTGCTGCCGTGGTGCGAGAAGCATGGCACTGCGGTCGTCGCGTACACTCCGTTCGGCGAGACCCCGGGCATATTCACGGGCCGTGGGCCCCAAGCCGAAGCGCTGCGCGCCGTCGCGGCCGCACGTGGCGCGACGCCGCGTCAAGTGGCGCTGGCGTTTCTGCTTCGCCATCGGCACACATTCGTCATTCCGAAGGCGGCCGGACTCGGCCATGTGGAGGGGAATGCCGGGGCGGCGTCGCTGACCTTGAGCGAAGCGGATCTCGAGCGCATCGATGCCGCGTTTCCGCGCGGCAAGCCGCGCCGCGGGCTGCCGATGATCTAACGCGGGTAGCAATTTCCTGCAGCGGACAGGCCTGCCAGTACAGGATTTGATCGGGCCGCAACCACGAACGCAGTACGCGAAGCGCTGACGCGCCTGGCGGCGAACGTGGGACCTGACGATGTGGTCGTTTTCTATGTCACCGGCCACGGCATGGAGACGAACTTCGGCAAAACCGGCGTCACCATGCCGATTTTCTTCGACACAAATCTCGATGCGCCGCCCGAGAATGTCCTGAATTTCGCCGAACTCGTCCGGCTGTTCTCGCGCGTTCCGGCAAAACAGCTCGTCATGTTGATCGACACGTGCCATTCGGGCGGTGCCGTCGCCCAGATGACCACCGTAGCGGTGTCCTCGCGTGCCGTCGTCGTCACGCACTCCGGTGGATCGCCGGACGTCGCGCGGGTGCTGAGGTCGGCGAAAGATGCGCGCAGCGACATCGCCGTCATGTCGGCCGCACGCACCGACGAGACCGCAGTGGACTTGGGGGCCGGGCTCGGCGGCCTTTTCACCAGCAATCTGGTGAAAGCACTGAACCAGACTCAGGGCCTCACGCCGCTCGAAGATGTCTACAAAAATTACGTCTGGACCGCCGTCAGGAACTTTTGCCAGGGGACGGGCCCGGCCTCGTGTCAACAGTCACCGGTGCTGGGCTATGGTGGCGCCGGAAACACGATTCGCCTGGCCCCGCGCGCGCCGTGAGCCTCGGCGCCGCGAAATCCCAATCTCCAAACGCTGTCTCGCGGGAAAACCCCTCGCGCCGTTGACACGAGGGGGCCATATCAGAACTTCTGCCCGAACTTGATGCCGTAGTTCGCCGGCCTCACCATGTAGCTGCGGTAGTTCGCATCGCAAAGGTCTGTCCCGCATTCGGATACGCGGCCGAGTTCCCCGTGGGAATCGAAGGCATTTTCGATGTAGGCCTCGAGATGCCAGTTGCCCATCCCGGTCCCCACCGAGAAATCCGCGGACGTGTATCCCGGAATGGTGCCGATCGTGACATTTTTGGTTCCCTCGATCGTCGGCACGTTCGAACTTTGGTGGACCACCGCGGCTTGCGCGAAGCTTTGGAAATCTCCCACGTTGAACTTGTAACGCGCGGTGGCGTTGAATTTCAGCTGTGGCGTGACCGGCAATTGGCTGCCCTTCGCCGTGTCGGGAACGTCGCACGCTGATACCGGCGCTCCGGTGGCTCGGTCGGGCGTACAAAAATCGGTCGTGGTGCGCGCATGCACATAGGTCCCCGAAATGCCGACGAGCAAGTGCTCGGCGGCCGCCCACTCAAGCTCGGACTCGATGCCCTTGATATCGGCCTTGCCGAGGTTTTGGATGGAGGTGATGCCGTACTGGCCTTGCGTCGCCACCTGCACGTCCTTCCAATGCTCCAAAAACACCGCGCCATTGAACCGCAGATGATGCTCGAACCAGGCGGTCTTCCACCCCACCTCGATATTGGTGAGCGTATCCGCCCGGTAGGGAGCTGCGGTGGTGATTCTGTTGACACCGCCCGGGCGATAACCCGTCGAGTAAGTCGTGTAAACCATCAGGTCGGGATCGAATTGGTACTGCAGATTGAGTCGATGCGTTTCGCCATTGGCAACGACCTTGGTGTTGGTATCGACGCAGGGACGATTTCCCGTGACGGGATACACGATGGGCACCCCTTTTGGATTGTCGCAACCGCGTAACGCATTGGTTTCGTAATACTGATAGCCGAAAAAGCCGTACAGGCCATTATTGACCCAGAATCTGCGAATGCCGCCGCTGACTTTCAGCTTATCCGTGATATCGAAGGTGACGTCGCCGAACACCGCATAATCGCGGTCTGTTCGATCCATTTGCGATATGTATATGGCGTTGGGCTGACCCGTGACGGATTGTATGAACGGCGCGGCGGGCGGCGGCCCATTGGAGACGAACAAGCCGTCCATGTCGAAGGCCGCGCGAATGTCGTCGGTTTGCCGCTGGTAGAACAATCCCGCCGTGCCGCGCAGACGGTTCTCCGCGGGAGAATTGATCCTGAATTCATGATTCATCTTGGTGTATCGATCGCGATTCAGCGTGTACTGGCTGGGATCGATCAGCTGGCCTGCATTGTTGTACACGCGCGTGTAGTTGGCGGAGCCCAGGTAGTTCGCGTCGTACGACACGGAGTACTCTGTGTAGTCGACCAGGTTGTCGACTTTGCGCTCGAACCAGCCGCCGGTGTACAAGAGGTCCCAATTGCTGATCTTGCCCTGCACCGTGAGGGCGCTTTGCACCCACTGATCGTTGTTGAACGGCGTGTGGAAATCGTTGATGCTGTAATTCCCGCCAAGGTGCTTGTTGACCAGGAAGTCGCCGTTCGCCTTCTGTGTCTGCGCGATGATGGTCGGGGTAATGGTCCAGTTGTCGTTCAAATCGATTTTCAACGCCGCGCGGCCGCCGCCGCTGCCGACATCGTTGGAGCGCTTGCGGGCGATCGCGTAGTTGGTGGCGAGATACGGACATACCGTGCCGGGGTTGGTGCCGCTGTCGTACCGCTGACAATTGGTGCCGGGCGGAACCGGCGACGGATCGGTGTCGGGCGCAAAGCGCTGAAACAAGTTCGACGACGGCACGTTGCTGATATATCCACCCTGGTAGTCGTAATAGCCGACCAGGCGAATGGCCATGCGGTCGGTCAGCGGGATGTTGATGAATCCTTCGACGGTACCGCCGCCGTTGCCGTGGGCGAATTTGTCGGCCTTGATGTCGTAGCCGGCCGCAAAGGCGGTTGGATCCGGCTTGTTGGTGATGATGCGCAGCGTTCCGGACAGTGAACTGGCGCCGTACAGGGTGCCTTGGGGGCCGGCCAGCGCCTCGACGCGCGCGATATCATAGACATGCACGTCGAGATTGTTGGCGATGGTGGTGACCGGTATTTCGTCCAGGTAGACACCGGTCGATGGTGCGGCACCGGCGTGCAGACCGTCGGATCCCGTTCCCACACCGCGAAAATACAAGCTCGACTGGCTTGGGCCGAGAGATACATAGCTGACGCTCGGTAGGAACTTGACGTAGTCGTCGAAGTTGGTGACCTGCAGCTGGCCGAGCTTCTCGCCGTTCAATACGGTGAGGCTGATCGGCACTCTCTGCATGTCTTCCGACCGCTTCTGCGCAGTGACGGTGATTTCCTCCAGCGCACCTGAGCTCTCTTCCGTCGCTGATTCGGCTGCCTGGGCGCCGCCGGCGATCAGAGCGGTGGCGAAGGGCATCCCCACCCGACGCGCGAGCTTTCTCTTTCGGCTACGAGTCATTTTCATCCCCTGTCTTTATTCAAAGCCAACTCCCCACATCTACTATATGCCACAGCAGGCGCCGATTTAATACTCCGGCGTGTCGGGGTAGCGGTTCAGCACCTCGCCGAGCGATTGCTGCAACGGGCCGAGCCACGGTTCGAAGTGCCGCCACTGGTCCATACCCTCGCGAAAAATGGGCCTGCGAACCTGCTGGGCGCTGGCGGTGCGTACGGCACGCGAGTTTTCATGGAATCGAAGGCACGACTCCTCGAACGGCAGGCCGCAGTAAAGCAACAGCCGCCTCACCTCGGATTCGGTGTCCTCGACCATGCGCTCATAGATGACGCGATGGATGGCGCCCGGCGCGACCCTGTCGAAGTGAGCCATGACCTCGACATAGTCGCGATAGTAGCGCGCGATGTGCTCGAGGCTGTAGGTAAACCTTTGACCCATCGCAAAATTTTGCTTGTAGCCCGAAAAGCAGCAGGCCATGGGATGTCTGCGCGCGTCGATGATCTTGGCATTCGGCAGGATCAGCTGGATCAGTCCGACATGCAAGAAGTTGTTCGGCATCTTGTCGATGAAATACGGCTTATCGGCGTGGCGCTGGATCCGCGTTTCCTCGAGATACTGCTCGCCTAGTGCACGGCAATCGGCCGCGCTTAGATCATTGAGCACTTCAGGGTAGGCCGAGTCCTGGGCACGGGCCTTCCTGCCCCCAAGTTGCAGGGCCATGGCAGTGATGTTGGGCAATTCCATGGTCCCTTCGACCTGAGAGTGGCTGGCCAAAATCTGCTCGATCAGCGTTGACCCTGCGCGCGGCAACCCGACGATGAAGATCGGGTCGGGCGCCGCGCTGCCATAGCCGCGCCGCGCTGCGATGAATTCCTGCGTGAACAGTGCCTTGGAGCGCTTGACGAGGATTGACGCGTTGTCGGGGTCGTAGCCTACTTTGGTAAGCCTCAGCGCATTGGCCAGCGAATAGTGCAGAAAGGAATCGGCATATAGGCCGGTGTCTTCCAACGCCTTGCCGATCGCGAAGTGCAGATACGCTCGATCATCTTCGGTGGTCTTGGAGGCCGCGAGCAGCGCACGCATGTCGGCGATTTCCGCCTCGGTGAAGCGAAACGTCTTAAGGTTCGCGAGACTCCAATAGGCCTCTCCGTTATGAGGTTGGAGCGCCAAGCAGCGGCGGTAGGCGGCGATACTGTCCTGCGTCCGTCCAGCGCTCGACAAGGCATGGGCAAAGCTCATCCAGATCATGGCCTGCGCCGGATGCTTTGACAGAATATCGGCATAGATGTCGAGTGCCTGCGGATAGTCGCCGATCCTAGCCAAGACCACCGCCTTGAGATTGCGATGTCCGGAATCGCGTGGCTCAGCGGCCGTGAGCAATTCGATTTGCGCCAGGGATTCGGCGTACTTGTTCTGCTTGTTCAGAATCAGCGCCAGATTGTGCCGGGCGGCGTGAAAACTCGGCGCGAGCTCGAGCGCACGGGTCAACAGCTTCTCGGCATCGCCATAGCGGCCGAGCCGCCCGGCCACTTCAGCCAGCATGCGAATCGCCGCGACATCCGTCGGAAATAGCTTCAGGTGTTCACGGAGGCGATATTCGGCCTCCGGGATCCGGCTCTCGCACAGCGCAGACGCGGCGGCCATCAAGCGAGGATCGCTGGTCGACGCCCGAAGGTGCTGTGCATAGGCAGCGTCCGCGCCTGCCGTATCGCGTTGCGCCGACAGTTGATCGCCGATCACGCGCCAGGCGTCCGGTAGATTCGCGTCCAGGTAAACAGCGCGGCGCAGCGCCTTCAGGGCGGGTTCGGCTCTCTCTTGCTCCAAATAGGTCAGGCCCAATTCGTAAAAGGCGGGCGCCCAACGAGGGTGTGCGCCGGTCAACGGCTCGAGCGACTTGAGCGCAGCCTCGGTATCGCCAACGGTCCGATGGGCGATGCCGAGAAGCAATGTCGCCAACGGATGATGCGGCACCGTTTTGAGAATCTCGCCGGCTTGCTCGATGGCAAGCGCCGGATTAGAGGCGAGCAGCCGCGCAGTATGTTGCAGAGCGACCTGAAGCGGCCCCGTCGGTTCTTGGGCCGCAGTGTTCTGAGTCATGCCGCATATTTTATCCAATCGTGCGGAATGTCAAAATCATCGGGGTACCAAAGCCGCGAGCGAGCTGCCAAAGAGCGCTGCACCAAGCGGCAAATGCGGAAGGTCAGCCTTCCTCGCCCGTCACCGGCGCAAAATGCTCGACCACCGGTGCGGAAGCGAAGAACGGTCCCACCTGGGCCCGCCACTGCGTGAAAGCCGGTGAGCCGCGAAATCCCACCGTATGGTCCTCGAGGGTCGCCCATTCGATCCGCAGCATGTAGCGGCTGGGCGACTCGATCGACCGGCGCAATTCGTGCGCGAGATACCCATGGCTTCCCGCCGGCGCCGAAATCGCGGTCCGGAAGGCCGCTTCGAATTCGGCTTCCCGGCCGGCAACGATGGTCAACTGCGCCAGTTCCACGATCATGGCGCCGCCCCTTGCCCGGGAATCCACGAGGTTCCGGCAAGCGGCACCCCCGCCATGGCGGCCGACTCGACCGTCAGCGCCACCAAGTCCTCTTTCTCCAGGTGGTGAACATCCTGCTTGCCGCAGGCGCGCGCGATGGTGGTCAGTTCCATGTTCAGAGTCTTCAAGTAATTCCTGAGCCGTTTGGCGCCCACGGCCGGATCGAGCCGCAATTCGAGCTCTGCATCCTGTGTCGTGACCCCGACCGGGCATCTGCCCGTATGGCAATGATGACAGAAGCCGGGCGCCGTGCCGAGCGCGGCATAGTCCTCGCGTGCGGACACGTGCTTGCCGTCCGTGATGTAGGTGTCGCTGTTGCAGCCGAGCGCCACCAATACCCCCTGTCCGATCGCCACCGCATCGGCGCCCATGGCCAGCGCTTTCGCGACATCGGCGCCGCTGCGAATTCCCCCGGAAATCACCAACTGCACCGTGCCGCGCATGTTGAGGTCATCCAGCGCATCGACGGCCTGACGCAACGCCGCGAGCGTCGGAATTCCGACGTTCTCGATGAACACGGTCTGAGTGGCGGCGGTTCCGCCCTGCATTCCGTCAACCACCACGACGTCGGCACCGGCATGTATCGCCAGCTTCACGTCGTTGAACACGCGGGTGGCACCGACCTTCACGTAAATTGGCTTTTCCCAATCGGTGATTTCACGCAATTCCTTGATCTTGATGACCAGATCATCGGGGCCGGTCCAGTCGGGGTGGCGCGAGGCGGATCTCTGATCCACCCCCTCCGGCAGGGTTCGCATGCGAGCGACTCGCGGATTGACCTTCTGTCCGAGCAGCATACCGCCGCCGCCCGGCTTCGCTCCCTGGCCGATGACGATTTCGATGGCGTCGGCGCGCCGCACGTCGTCCGGATTGAAGCCGTAGCGCGAGGGCAGGCACTGATACACCAGCATCTTCGACGACGCGCGCTCCTCCGTGGTCATGCCGCCATCGCCGGTCGTGGTCGAGGTCCCGACTTCCGTGGCAGCGCGGCCGAGCGCGTCTTTGACCCGTGCGGATAGTGCGCCGAAGCTCATGCCGGCAACCGTGATCGGTATGGCGAGCTCGATGGGCTTGGAGGCGAAGCGGGTTCCGAGCACGGTCTTGGTGGCGCAACGTTCGCGATAGCCTTCGAGGGGATAGCGCGACAGCGATGCCGCCAGGAACAGCAGATCGTCGAAGTTCGGCACTCGGCGCTTCGCGCCCAGTCCGCGAATCTCATACAGACCGCTCGCGGCCGCGCGCTGAATGTAGTCTATGGTGTGGCGGTCGAACCCCGCCGATTCCTCGAGCTGCAGGCCACTCATGGGTCAATACTCCTGATTGGCATCGGCATGCCAGTGATACAGACTCTTGGCGGACGCGACGCGCTTGAACGTGCCCGGATCCTCGGATCGGCCGGCGAGGTTGAGCAGGCCCTTGACCGCCGCACGATCCGTGTCCGTCATCGGCTCGAAGCGCGCGTCGGCGCCGAGTGAACGGACCTGGCCTCGAACGTAGATCACGGCTTCGTACAGCGAATCGCCCAGCGCATCCTCGGCATCGCCGCAGATGACCAAGCGCCCCGCCTGCGCCATGAACGCCGAAAAGCTGCCGACGCTGCCGCCAACCACGATGTCCGCGCCCTTCAGTGAGATCCCGCAACGCAATGAAGCATCGCCATCGATGATCAGCAGGCCGGCGTGCGCCGAAGCGCCCGCAGAGGTCGATGCGAATCCTTTGACGTGCACGCGCCCGGACATCATGTTCTCAGCGGCGCCCGGCCCGGCGTTTCCGTGGACCGTGACCGAAGCAAGCTGGTTCATTCCCGCCACGTAGTAGCCCACGTGCCCGTGGATCTGGACGTCCAGTTCGGCGTCGAGGCCGCAGGCGATCGAATGCGCCCCGTCGGGGTTCTGCACCCGGATCTGTGAAATGCCCTCATCCACCGCGTGCTTGTGCAGGTACAGATTGAGCTGGCGCAGCGAATCCCGCGACAGATCGAACTCCCGCGCCGTCGGAAGGGGCTTCAAATTCGCCATGAATAGATCTCCTCCGGCTTTGGTTCGAACAACGAAGCGTGACCGATGTCCGGCAAATGTGCGAGCGAACGGAATTCCGATGCAATGGCGACATAGTCGTCCGTCTCCGCGACCACCGCCGGTTTGCACGCGAACGCGTCGCGCACGATGAGCAATTCCTGGTCGGTTCCCATGAGGAAGGTGAAGAACCCGTCCAGCTGGCTGAATCCGCGCTCCACAGCCTGCTCCAGATCATCGCCTTCGCGCAGCCGCCACTCGAAGAAGCGGCAGGCCGCCTCGGTGTCGTTGTCCGTTTCAAATTCGATCCCGAGCGGTTCCAAGTGCTTGCGCACCAGGTGAGGATTCGACAACGAACCATTGTGCACCAGACAGAAATCTCGTCCCGCGGTGAAGGGATGCGCGTGCGCCGGAGTCACGGCCGACTCGGTTGCCATGCGGGTATGACCGACCAGGTGAGTGCCTTGGAGTTCGCCGAAGCGGTAGCGCCGTGCGATGTCGGCCGGCGCTCCCACGTCCTTGTAGAGGTCGATGGACTGACCCACCGAGAGCACCGCCACTTCGGGCGCATGGCGCTTCAACCAGGCGACGACCTGATCGGCATCGGCCGCGGTGGTCAACACCGCCTGATTGCCGTGCGCTTCGATCTCATGCATCTCCGCGATCGCGTGACGGACCGCCCCGAGAAGCTCGGACCAATCCACCGCGTGCTCGCCGCTGTAGAGGCTGAGTTTGCGCCGGCCCTCGGACACCGGCGTGGTGTAGACCGCCAGCCCCGCCGAATCGGGACCGCGCTCCGTCATGCCGGTGAGCATGGGCACCATGAGCGCCCCCAATCGATGGCGCAGCGAAGGCTTCTTCACCAACAGACCGACAATTCCACACATGCGGCGGCTCCTGAGAAAAATCGCCTTGAAAAACTCGCCTGAAAACTCGCCTAAAAAAATTCAAGATAGCGCTTGGATTCCCAATCGGACACGTGACGCGAGTACTCGGTCCATTCCATGCGCTTCAAGCGGATGAATTCGCCCGCCAGGTCGGCGCCCAGGCCGTTGCGAATGACCGGGTCCTTTTCCAGCGCGTCGATGGCTTCGTTCAACGACTGCGGCAGCACCTTGATGCCCTTGGCCGTGATCTCCTCCGGAGACAGCTGGTACAGATCGATGTTCTGCGCGGGACCGGGATCGAGCTTGCGGTCGATCCCGTCGAGGCCGGCCGCGATCAGGGCCGCGGAAACAAGATACGGATTGCATCCGGAATCCGGCAGCCGCACCTCGAGGCGTCCGTGCGGAATCCGCACACACGCGGTTCGATTGTTGTCGCCGTACGCAATATAGGCGGGCGCCCACGTGGACCCCGACAGCGATCGCCCGACCACCAGCCGTTTGTACGAATTCACCGTCGGCGCCGCAACCGCGCAGAAAGCGCGTGCATGCTCGAGCACGCCCGCCAGAAACTGGTACGCCATGGTGGAGAGGCCCATGCCGGATTTGTCGTTGGGATCGTGGAACGCATTTTTCTGCGCCGCCGAACCCACCGACACGTGGAAATGTGCCCCGCTGCCGGTGCGGTTGGAAAACGGCTTCGGCATGAACGTGGCGATCATGCCGTGCTTGTGCGCAATCTCGCTCGCCGCCATCTTCACGAAGGTGAAATTGTCCGCGGATTTGAGCGCGTCCGCATACGTGAAATTGATCTCGAACTGGCCGTTGCCGTCTTCGTGATCGATTTGATATACGTCGATCCCGACGGCGCGCAACCCGCTCACCATCTCGTCGAGCGCTTCGCGCGTGCGATACAGCCCCTTGTAGTCGTAGCAAGGCTTGTCGAGATCGTCGGTGCGATCGGCCGGCCCCAAAGTGCCGTCCTCGCGGCGCGCCAGCAACATGAATTCCGGCTCGATGCCGGTGAACATCGTGAGCCCGCGCTCGGCAAGCCGCGCGATCTGCGTCTGCAGCGCCACCCGCGAACAGTACGGATAGGGTTTCTTGTTCACGACGCCGTTGCAGATGAGGCGGGCGTAGCCGGGCATCCACGGGATGCTCTGCAGCGTCGCAAGATCGCCGACCGCCATGTAATCCGGACCTTCGGGCCCCATCCCGAAACCCCACAGCGCAAAGCCCGCGAATCCCGCGCCATCGGTCAGCACCATGTCCAGGTGCTCAACCGGCACGGCCTTCGCCTTGGCGGAGCCGTGAATGTCGACGAACTGCGCCAAAACATAACGGATGTTGTTCTTTTCGAAGAACGCTTTCGCCTGTTCCCGATTCATTCACACTCTCCCTTCAAGTTGACCGTCTAAAGTTGCCGCCGCTCTCGGTGACGACCGTCCCCAGAGATTCTTCCAGGTACGGCCCAAAAGTCGGATCGCACCAGATCAGAAATCGAGGCCACACACCCACCATCTGCGGCACGACGAGAACCGCGACACCTATCATCAGCGTCATGATGACAGGGCGCGAGGCCAATTCGAGATCCGCAAAGTTCACATTGCATACCTGCGCGAGCACGTCGTACGAGCCCGTGCCTGCCAGGGAAAATGCCGCGTCCTCGCGCAGCACGGGATACACGCCGACCTGCGGCGGGTCCAGTGCGGACTCGAGGCCGCGCAACCTGCCTTCCGCGGCGACATCCTCGAGAAAAAATTCGGCGGTCCCGAGCCGCGCCACCAGCAACTCATCGCCCGCGGAGGCGGGCGCGGCGGCGGTCCACTGATTGGGCGCCGCCGGGAGGGCGATGCCGCGCGCCCCCAGCCATTCTGCCGCCCGCGGCCCCTTGAGTCCAAAGCGCTCGCAGCGCGTCCTTTTTTCGAACCCGAGCGCAATCATGCCGCGGCTACCGGCCGCTGTCGGGCATTCTTCGGATCGTAAAACGGCGTCGGTGTCACCCGCGCCTTCAGCATTTCGCCCCGTTCGCCCCGAATCTCGATCTCGCTGCCCGGTCGCGCCAATGCCGGCGACAGCATCGCGAGCCCGATCGCCTTATCCAAGGTGCGCGAGTGCGCCACGCTCGTGATGCGTCCGGCGATGGCACCCCGTTCGATCACCAGGTGGCATTCCTTCGGCATCCGGGCCGGATCCAGCAATTCGATGCCCACCAATGTCTGGCGGGGACCGCGCGTCCGCAGGATCTTCAGGCTGCGCTGCCCGACGAAATAGGGCTTCTGCATGTTGACCGCCCACGAGGCATTCGCCTCGAAGGGATCGGTCAGGCCGTCCGTATCCTGGCCCACGATGAAATGGGCTTTCTCGAGGCGCAGCACACGCTGCGCCTCGACTCCGAAAGGACGCGCGCCCCGCGGCAACCCGGCGGCGTGCAGCGCTCGCCATACGTGCGCGGCGTCGCCCGCCGAAACATGAATTTCGTAGCCAAGTTCGCCGACGAACCCGACGCGCAGCAACCGCGCCGGGACGCCGGCCACCCTTCCTGAGCGCACGCCGAGGTAGGGAAAGCCGGCTTCACCCAAGTCCACTTGGGTCATGGGCTGCAGCAGTTCGCGGCTCGAGGGGCCGGCGAAGTTGAACGCCGCGCGATGGCCCGTCACATTGACGAGCGCGCAATCCAAACCCCACAGCGCGTTCCACCGTTGCAGCTCGCGGAATACCGTGGCCGACCCGCCCGTGGTGGTCGTGAAATAGAACATGTCGGCCGAGAGGCGGGCGATCACGCCATCGTCGATGATGACGCCCGATTCATCCAGCATCAGTCCGTAACGGGTCATGCCCACTTTGAGATCCGAAAACCTGCCCGTATAAACCCGATCCAGGAACAGGCCGGCCTGCGGCCCGTAGATCTCGATCTTTCCCAGAGTCCCTACGTCGATGAGCCCGGCGCTGCCGCGTACCGCCGCGACTTCCGCTTCGATGCTTTGGATGCGGGTCTCGCCGGAGACCGCATAGTACTCGGGACGGCGCCAGTTCCCGGCCGGCATCCATACCGCACCCAAGCGCTCGTGCTCCGCATCCACCGGCGTGCGTCGTTCCGCGTTGAAACTTCGGCCGGCCAGCAGTTTCAGCGGCACCGGGTGGTACATGGGGCGGGACGTGGTCAGTCCCAGCCGCTCGACTCCGACCCCGCGGTAACGCGCCAGCACGCGCAACGCATTCATGTTCGAGTGCTTGCCCTGCGACGGTCCCATGCCCACGGTGCTGTAGCGCTTCAGAAGCTCGCTCGAATCGAACCCCTCCTGAGCGGCATTCTCCAAGTCTTTGACCTGCAGATCCTCGTCGAAGTCGACAAAATTCTTGGCCATTGGATGATCGATGATGGGAAAGGCATGCGACGGACAACGACCCGAACGGAGGATGTCTGCGTCGCTTGCCGCACCAAATCCCGCATGTGCCGCGGCGGCCGATCCGGCGCGCTCACCGTCGGCGACCCGCGCTTCGAAGTCGTACACGCCGTTCAAACGGCCCGAGGCAAAAATGCCCGGGGGCAGCGAACCGGGGATGAATTGCTGCAAGGCGCCGGAAAAACGCGTAGCCCCGCCCGCCTGCAACAGCAGATTCGCGGCCGCTGCCCATCCCACGCTCATGAGTATGCTGTCGCATTCGATGCGCCGCAGTCTGCCCGTGTCGATTTGGAGCGGCGATTCAGCCCGTTCTGCGCCGCCGGGCCGCGCGGCAGCGGACCGTGCGCCGTTGGGCGGTGCGGCGATGAGCGGCGCGACGTCGAGCGCTGCGACCACGCCATCCGCGCCTGCGATCGCCGCGTAAGGCGCATGCGATCGAAGCACCGTCATACCGGCCGCCGCGCATTGCACCGCGGCCGCGGCCTCTTGGGCGGTAAGCTCGGCGCGCAATTCGACGATGGCGGCGATTCGCACACCAAGCGCATGCAGGCCGAGGGCGGTGCGGTATCCCTCGAGGTTCCCGGCAACCACCACCACCCGCCTGCCCGGCGCGACCCGGTAGCGCAGCAGCAGATTGGAGGCCGCGGATGCCAGCATGACGCCGGGCAGATCATTGTTCCGGAATACCGCCGGCTGTTCGATCACCCCGGTGGCAAATACCACGGCTTTCGCCCGCATTTTGGTCAGGCGCACCGCATCCGCGAGCGCAACCCAATGATCGGCGTAATAGGCCGATGCGACGGTGGCGGAACTTACGGTGATGCCGGCCGAGCGATTGACGGCCTCGATGAGCGCACGAGTAGCGCGCCGTTCGCCGTCGTCGAGACCGATGCCGCTCGCACCCAAGCGAAACGATTCGTCGATCAGGGCAACGCGCGCGCCCGCTGCCGCAGCTGCGAGCGCTGCCGACAGGCCGCTCGGACCGCCGCCGATCACGAGAACGTCGCAGAACCCATAGCGTTTGGGTGTGGTGCGGCGCGCGGCATCGAGCGGCACGGCACCGAGTCCCGTCAGGGTTCGGAACATGCGTTCCCAACGCGGAAACAGGCGCTTGCTATGGAACGCCTTGTAATAGAAGCCCACCGGCAGGAAGCGGGCCAGACGGTCCAGCAGCCGCGCCTTATCCCGGCTAAGTCCGCCGAAGGTATTGACCGCGGACGCGCGCATGCCATCGGTGAGGAGCGTGACATCGCCGCGCACATTCGGCACCCCGTCCACCTGGAACAGCGTATTGCAGTCATGATTGGCGAACGACAAGATGTGGCGCCGCCGGTGGTATTTGAAGCTGCGGGCCAAATAGGGGACGCCTGACGCCGCCAGCGCGGATGAGATCGTGTCGCCGCGGTAGCCCCGGTATTGCTTCCCCTCGAACACGAAGGTGAGCGGGACCGATCGATCGATCCATTCGTCCGAATTCGCCTCGAGCCGATACATCACGGTGCGCGCTCCGGCAACCCGCGCCGCACTGCCTCCGCGGGAAGGGTCTCGACCACGATGTCGCGCGCGGTGTCGCGAAGGGCAATGAACCAGAAGCCCGACGCGATGTGGCACCACCATTCGTACTTGACGCCGGGAGATCCGGAACGATTGAACACGTACCGGCTCCACTCGGCGTCGGTGCAGGTATCCGGGTCGGGGCTCGAGCGGACTTCGCCGCCGTACGCGAATTCCGACACCGGACGCGGCCCGTTCAGGGGACACAGCATGATTTTCATTGTCGGCCCGCCAACTTCAGTGCCCCACCGACGCCGCGCCCTTTTCGCCGGTGAGTTGATAGCGCGCGAACCGATCCATGGTAAAACCTTCGATCAACGGATGATTTTGTCCGGTCGCGACGGTGTGGCTCATGGTCTTTCCGCATACCGGCGTCGCCTTGAAGCCCCAGGTTCCCCACCCCGCGTCGAGGAAGAATCCTTCCACGGGCGTTACGCCCATGATGGGTGCGAAATCGGGCGTCATGTCGGACAGGCCGGCCCACTGGCGATTGACCTTCACGTCGCTCAGGAACGGGAACATGTCGAGCATGTGCGAGCTCAAGGATTCGACGAAATCGAGTGTGGACCGGGTCTGATGCAATTCGTACGGATCGAGCGAGGCGCCCATGACCAGTTCACCGCGCGCGGACTGCGACACATAGACATGCAGCGATCCGGACACGATGATGGGGTCGAGCCAGGGTTTCACCGGCTCGGACACCATCGCTTGCAGCGGGTGCACGTAGATCGGCGTCTTCAGATTCACCATGTCGAGGATTCGCGGCGTAAATCCGGCCACCGCGCACAGAACCTTCGGGGTGCTAATGAACCCGCGCGAGGACTCGACGCCCACGACCCGGCCGCCCTGCACCCGGATGCCGGTGACCTCGGTCTGCTGATGTATTTCCACGCCCCGCCGGTCGGCTCCGCGGCCGTATCCCCAGGCCACGGCATCGTGCCGGGCGATGGCGCCCGGCGCATGGAACAAGGCTCCCAGAATGGGCGCATGTCCGCCGCAACTCATGTCGATGCCCGGAATGCCGCGTTTCACGAAGGCGGCATCCACGGCCTCCGAATCCACGCCGAAATGCTTGTTCACCTCGGCGCGCCAACGCATGGTGCGCATGGCCGAATCGGTGTGCGCCAGCGTGTAATGGCCGCGTGTGGAATAGAAGAGGTTCAAATCGAAATCTTCGCCCAGATCCTGCCACAGCCGGACGCTTTCATCGTAGAACTTGACGCCTTCGGGCGTCAGATAGTTGGAGCGGATGATGGTAGTGTTGCGGCCGGTATTTCCGCCGCCGATGTAGCCCTTCTCGAGGACCGCGACGTTGCGGATGCCGTGGTCGCGGGCAAGGTAATAGGCCGACGCCAGCCCGTGGCCGCCGGCGCCGATGATCACGACGTCGTAGGCGGGTTTCAACGACTCATGGTGCGTGAACATCCGAGGTTCCGGGTGCTTGCGCGACCAGCCGAAACGCAGTAATCGATGGGGCATGCGGATTTTCGTTTAACGGGACAGTTGGCTTCATGCGAATATAAGCACGATTTTTAACTGTGGAGCAAATTAATTTGCGTATTGTGCAATGACCAAGTCGACGTCCAAGGCCGACCCCAAGGCACCGCGTCGTCCGTCGCACGCCCCACCGCCCCAGGGCATGTCCGCGGCCGCCGTGAGAGCGGCCGGTCGCTCCGAAAGTCCCGCCATCGATTTGGGACGCACTGCGCGCCGGCTGCGCGAGAGTCAGAATCTTACACTGGCGGATGTCGCCGGGCGGGCCAACATCAGCAGCGCCATGCTGAGCAGGCTCGAGACGGGCCGCGTATCCCCGAGCCTGGAAACGATCGTTGCACTATCCCAGGCCCTCGGCGTCACGGCGTCGGTGCTGATGCAACGGGTTGGAGCCGACGACGGCGGCGCCCAGCTGATCCGCGCCGGCGAAGGTCTCGAGACCGTGCGCAGCGGCACGCGGCGCGGCCATACGTATCACTTATTGGCGGCGCAACGCGGTCCCCGCAAGGTGTTCGAGCCCTTCCTGGTGACCCTGAACGATCGCAGCGAAGTGTTCCCGGGGTTCCAACATCCCGGCGTAGAGTTCATCCACCTGCTGTCGGGCGTCCTCCACTACCGCCATGGGCGGCACACCTACGTTCTCAGGCCGGGAGACACCCTCACCTTCAGGGGCGATGTGGCGCACGGTCCGGAACGTCTGGAAAAGGTTCCCATCCGCATGTTGTCGATCATCATCTACGCGAACGACGAAGACCTCGGCTCCTGACCGGCATGATAACTTTGGCGCCGGAAGTGGCCCCAAGCTTTCGACCCCTTCAGGAGAACCGGTCTTGTCACGAACCCCATTGCCTTGCTTTTCGCACGCCGTAAGCCGCCTCGTTTGCACCCTGGTTCTCTTGCTGCCGCTCGACGCGGCACCCGGCGCGGCGGCGACGGCGCCCGCCGCTCCAACCGCGGCGAACCGGATACCCGGCAGTGTCGACGCGTCGCGATTGGCGGCCGCCGACACTGAACCGCAGAATTGGTACACGGGCGGACGCGACCAGGACGGTTCCTATTACTCGCCGTTGACCGCCATCAATGCGTCGAACGTCAAGACCTTGGGTTTTGCCTGGCAGTACGACTTGGGGCTCCCGTTGCGCGGGCAGGAGGCCACGCCCGTGATCGTCGACGGCATCATGTACACCTCCGGTACCTGGGGCTACGTCTATGCGGTCGATGCGGCAACGGGCCGCGAGGTCTGGCGGTATGACCCGAAGAGCGACTATTTCGCGGGACGAAATCCCTGTTGCGACCTCGTCAACCGAGGCGTCGCCGTCTGGAAGGGAAAGGTCTACGTCGCCTCGGGAGACGGACGGCTGCACGCGATCAATGCGGCCTCCGGCAAGAAGGTCTGGGTAGCCGACACCATCACCGATCACAAGCTGCCTTACGCCAGCACCGGCGCACCGCAGATCGCCGGCGATGAGGTCGTCATCGGCAACGCGGGCTCCGACATGGGACACGGCGGAGTACGCGGGTACGTGGCGGCATACGACCTGGAAACCGGCGCATTCAAATGGCGCTTCTACACCGTGCCACCAGCCGTGGGGCAGCCACCCGAGAATCCGGAGCTGGCCGCGGCCGCCAAGACGTGGGATACCACGCGCGACCCGGCGTTCAAGCTGGGCGGCACCGCCTGGGACGGTTTCGCCTACGATCCTGAATTGAAATTGGTGTATTTCGGCACCGCAAACGCGGCGCCCTACGATCTTCGCCAGCTGGGGCCGGCCAGGCTCGACAGCCTCTACACCGCATCGATCATCGCCTTGCACGCGGACACCGGCCGGCTCGCCTGGTACTACCAGACCACCCCGCGCGACAGCTGGGATTTCGACGCCACGCAAAAGATGATCCTCACCAGCCTCGACATTGGCGGCGCCGCGCACCGGGTCCTCATTCAGGCGAACAAGAACGGATTTTTCTACGTTCTCGATCGCGAGACCGGCAAGCTGCTGTCGGCCAAGAATTTCACGTACGTCAACTGGGCCACCCACGTCGACATGAAGACCGGCCGGCCGGTGACCACCCCGGCCTCCGATTGGTACTCCTCGCCCAAGAACGTGTATCCGTCCTGGGCGGGAGCCCATACCTGGAATCCCATGTCGTTGAGCGCGCAGACGCATCTCGTTTACATACCGGTGCTCGATGTTCCCGCCGTCTGGGTGGACATGGCCCACAACGGCGGCGAGGTGAAATTTCTCGACGGATTCTTCACCGCGAACGGCATCTTCCCCGACGACACGTACGATGCCGGCGACTTGAAGCACCTCTACGGTCCTTTGCCGGACCTCAAGGACCTCAACGCCACAAGAAAACCGAAGCTGGTGCGCGAACTTCTCCGCGCCTGGGACCCGGTGACCCAGAAAATCGTCTGGGAGTACGAAACTTCGTCGGGCATTCGCGGCTACGACGGCGGGGTCACGTCCACGGCCGGCAATCTGGTATTCCAAGGCCGCGGCAGCGGCGGTCTCTGGGTGTACGCCGCAGACACCGGCAAGGTGCTCAAAGTGGTCCATACCGGCAGCCACATCATGGCGGCGCCGGCGACGTATGCGGTGAACGGCGTGCAGTATGTCGCCGTTCAAGTGGGCTACGGCGGCACCGGGATCGCGGAAGGTCCGATGCCGCCGAGCAGCGCGGCCGTGAAATTTGAAAACACCAATCGGATCATCGCCTTCAAATTGGGCGGCGGCCCCGTTCCGCCGCCGGCGGAACGCGTGCTCCCGCCGTTTGCCAAGCCACCCGCGCAAACCGCCTCCAAGGAGTCCATCCGCGCGGGCGAGGTCAAATTCATCGAAGAATGTTCGCGCTGCCACGCGCTGGGCATCAGTTCCACTCCGGATCTGCGCCGGCTCGATGCCGGCCTGCACGCCCAATTCAAGGACATCGTTCTGCACGGCTTGCTCGCTCCGGCGGGGATGGAACGCTTCGACGACATCCTGAGCGAAAAAGACGTCGAGAACCTTCAAGCCTATCTGATCGATCAAAGTTGGGTGGCGTACCGTGCGCAGGAGGCCGCCTCACATCCGTGAGCCGTCCGCATGGCGGTTGAATACACCCTCAATGCCGACGACATCACCTCCGCTCGCTTGCTAGCCATCGGCATTCGGCCGAGACTGGAGTTCGGATTGTTCGCGGCTTCGGTCGCCGCACTGCTGGCGTGGTCCGTGTCTCCGTGGAGAATAACTATATTGCCCCTGCTCATCGGACTAACCGCAAGTCTCGGCGCCTTTCGCCTGATGCAGATGGGCAAGATCAAGGAAGGCGCGATGGCCGCGTTCCGCCGGAATCCGACGCTGCGGGTGCCTACCACGGCCGAGTGGGACGAGCGCGGCGTCACGATTCAGCCCGCCGACTCCTTGACCGAACGCATCCTGTGGACGGAACTGCACCGGCTTCGGGAAAACGAGCGCGTGATCTTGTTGTTGCAAGGCGCTGGATTCAGTCACGCCATCCCGAAGCGCGCCTTCCCCAACAAGGCGGTGCTGGACGCATTTCGCGCGGCGGCGCGCGGCCGCCGCTAGGCCGTAGGCGGTAGCCGGATGTCTCTGATGCGACCGAGCCTCAAGATCCGCCCAACCCTCCATTGCGCAATCGTCTGCTTCGAACTGCTTCTCGCCGCTGGGTGCGCGACCGTGCAGCCGGGCACCGGGCAGCCCAAATCCCCATCGAGCGCGTTGGAACCTTCGGTTGAGAACGCCTTGGGAAAGGCCTTCGTGCCTCTCGCCAAATCGCACGGCAGCGACTCTGGCTTTCGTATGTTGTCGGCCGGTATCGATGGCTTGACTGCCCGGATCGAGATGATCGATACCGCGCAACGTTCGCTCGACCTTCAATCGTACATATTTCGCTCCGACAGGTCCGGCAATCTCGTTGCTCAGGCATTGCTGCGCGCGGCTGATCGGGGGGTCCGCGTCCGAGTCTTGACGGACGACGGCGAGTCCGTCCCAGGCGACGAAAGAATACTCAGTCTGGCGGCGAAACCCGGCATCGAAATCCGTCTCTTCAATCCGCTGCGGTACCGCGGACACCTCAAGCTTTTGCGCGGCGCCGAATGGTTATTTGATGAAGGGCGGTTGGACTACCGGATGCACAACAAGCTCATGGTTGCCGACAATGCGGTCGCGATCATCGGGGGACGCAATATCGGCGATCAATATTTTCAGATCGATCCCGAGACCCAGTTCGGCGACGACGACCTGGTGGTGGCCGGGCCCATCGTGCCGCGCCTGTCGGCCGTGTTCGACCAATTTTGGAACAGCGACTTCGCGATTCCGGCGCCGGCAGTCGACAAGCGGCACACGTCAGACAAGGCGCTGTCGACCTTTCTAGCCATACTGGCAAAGGGCGACGAACCGGCCGGCGTCAAGCACGCCGCAACCACGTCTGGCGGTGCGATCACACCGGTCGCCGCCAGCACGCCTGTCGCCGCCAGCACGCCGAGCGCCGAAAGCACGCCGGGTGCGGACCGGCAGCCCTTCTTGGATATCGTTTCGGGACGCAGTCCGCTCATCTGGTCGTCGATGAAACTCGCATACGACAGCCCGGACAAAAAGAACGTCGACGAGGGCAACTCCCCGGGGCGCTTGATCTACAAGGCGTTGGACGAACGGGCGAGCGAAGTCATGACCGAACTGTTGGTGGTCACACCCTACTTCATCCCATCGCCCGAGGAATTGAAACTGCTCAAGGCGGAGCGCGACCGGAACGCCCGGGTGCGTGTTTTGACCAACTCGCTGGCCGCCGCCCCCAGTGTCGAGGCACACTCCGGCTACACGCATTACCGGGTTGAATTGCTGCAAGAGGGTGTCGAACTGTACGAAGTTCGCGCACTGTTGGGAAGCGGACGGGGCAGCGGGCAAGGCAAAAGGATATCGCGGCACGGAAACTACGGCTTGCACGCCAAACTGTTCGTTTTCGATCGTAGAGTCGCATTCGTGGGCTCGACGAACTTCGACCAACGCTCCAAGCACCTCAACACCGAGATCGGCTTGTTGATCTCGAGCCCGGAGCTGTCCCGTGAAATTGCCGCCCGGTTCGAGGCGCTCACTCAACTCGACAACGCGTATACGGTCACCTTGGAGGAAGGGACTGCGGGCAAACCGCGATTGGTGTGGAAGACGCAGGAAAATGGCAAGGTGATCGAATACCGCAAAGAACCCGCACGCAATGAGTGGCAACGGCTCAAGGTCAAATTCCTCTCCGCCTTGCCGCTCGATAAGGAGCTTTGAGTTGTCGACAAGTCCCAACGTGTTGATTTTGATGGCCGACCAGCTGACCGCGCGGGCGCTTCCGGCGTACGGCAACGCGATCGCCAAGACGCCTCACATCGATGCTCTGGCGGAGCATGGCGTGGTGTTCGAATCGTTCTACTGCAATAGCCCGCTGTGCGCCCCCTCGCGGTTCTCGTTTCTCGCGGGCAGGCAGGTTTCGGCGATAGGAGCCTACGACAACGCGGCGGAACTCCCCGCGCAGGTACCGACATTCGCTCACTATCTGCGGCGCAGCGGCTATCAAACCGTGCTCAGCGGCAAAATGCATTTTTGCGGGGCGGATCAACTGCATGGCTTCGAGGAGCGGTTGACGACGGATATTTATCCGGCGGATTTCGGCTGGACTCCGGACTGGACTCGCTTCGAACACCGGCCGAGCTGGTACCACACCATGGACTCGGTCACCCAGGCGGGACCGTGCACACGCACCAATCAGATCGACTTTGACGATGAAGTGATATTCAACGCCCGCCAGAAGCTGTTCGACATGGCGCGCGCGAAAGACAAACGCCCGTTCTGCATGGTCGCGTCCATGACCCATCCGCATGACCCGTATGTGATTCCGCAGCGCTACTGGGATCGCTATGCCGATGTTGAGATCGACATGCCGCGCGTCACGATGGACGTTGAAAACCTCGATCCGCATGCACGGCGGCTGCGCCACGTGTGTGGACTGGATTTGCAGCCCGTGACCGTGAGCCAAACCCGCGCCGCGCGCCGCGCCTATTACGGCGCCGTCTCCTATGTGGACGACCAGATCGGTTCCATGCTGGCGGCGCTGGCCGAGGCCGGTTTTGCCGACGATACCATCGTGCTGTTGTTGGCGGATCACGGCGACATGCTGGGCGAACGCGGCCTCTGGTACAAAATGAATTTCTTCGAGCCGGCCTGCCGGATTCCGCTCATCGTGCATGCGCCGCGAATGTTTGCCGCGCGTCGCGTGGCGGGTTCGGCCTCGTTGGTCGATATTCTGCCGACCTTGTGCGAGCTGACCGGCGGAAGTCCCTCGGGCTTCGCGACTCCGCTGGACGGCGTCAGTCTTGTTCCGCAACTGAAAGGGGCGGACGGCGCGGCCGGCGGCCGAGATGAAGTCATCGGCGAGTACCTCGCGGAGGGCGCGACTGCGCCGCTGGTGATGATCAAGCGCGGACGCTATAAATTCGTGCATTCACCGGTCGATCCGGACCAACTCTACGATCTGGCCGAGGACCCCGACGAATTGCGCAATCTGGCCGCCATTTCGGCGCACACGGCGCGCGTGCGGGAGTTTCTCGCGGACGTGCATCGGCGCTGGGACCTGCCCGCCCTCGCGGCGGAGGTCATTGCGAGCCAGCAGAGCCGTCACCTCGTCAATGAGGCGCTGCGCACCGGACGCTACACGCCGTGGGATTTCCAACCTATGCGCGATGCCAGCCGGCTATACGTCCGCAACGATCAAGAGCTTGGCGATTTCGAGGCCATGGCGCGATTCCCGCCGTTTGCGTGATGTCGATGCGGTCGCGGTGAGGCAAAGACGATGTGCCCGTCGGGCTATGCGTCTTCGCCCCTGCGTTGTGCGCCGCGAGCTACGATTCGTCGTCGTAAATGATGATGGACAGCATTCGGATAGGTACCTTGCCCAAGGTCTCGGGCCCATGCGGCACCTCGCCCCGGAAACTCAAGGAGTCTCCGGGCGCCAACGGATAGCTGTGACTGCCGTGGCGATAGGTGAGCGACCCGCTCAGGAGATAAATGAACTCGGTTCCGGGGTGCTGGAACCCCGGAAACACCTCGCTTGCGTCGGTCAAGGTCACCAAGAACGGCTCGAATGCCTTACGGGGGCCGCGCTGCGCCGCAAGCAGGTGATAGGTATGCCCGCGGCGCGTGCCGCGCCGCACGACTTGCAGACCTTGCCCGGCGGGGACCTTCTGCGCCCCTTCCTCGTCGCCGCCGACATCCTGCAGGAGCAGCGCCGGCCGCACCCCGAGAGCGGCCGACAACGCAACCAGAGTTTCCAGACTCGGAGTCACATGTCCGGTTTCGAGCCTGCTCAGCATCCCGGCGCTGATGCCGGCGGTCGTCGCGACGTCGGTCAACGTCAATCCCTGGCTCTCTCGCACGCGCCGTGCGACCACGCCGAGCTGCCTGCCGACATTGGGCGCCGCGCCGGCGATGCCGCGGGCCGCGACGGCTCCTGTATCGGGTTTCTTGGGTCGCGCCACGTGGCCTCTTGTATGCTTTATCGTCGCTCGAGTCAGGGTTCCCTCGAGTTTCGCTAGCCCCTCGAGTTAGGCGTCGCTCGGACTCGGAAGCCTCGCTTGGCTGGAGGCCAATTTACACTGCATGCAATTAATTTGCACTACAGTAACTACCGTGATATTTATTCGCTGAAGGCGCCGCGGCCTTTATGGCGCTCTGCCCGCGCGATAAAACTAGCAGACAACGAACACCGCAACAGAGGATCTAAGAGTATGGCGCGCGATCCAAAACACGACATATTGTTTCAGCCGATCCAGATCGGACCCAAGACATTGCGCAACCGGTTCTATCAGGTGCCGCATTGCATCGGCGCGGGATCGGACAAGCCCGGATTTCAGGCGGCGCACCGCTCCTTGAAGGCCGAGGGGGGCTGGGCGGGGATCAATACCGAGTACTGCTCCATCCACCCGGAGTCCGACGACACGCATCGTCTGTCGGCAAGAATCTGGGACGCGGGCGACGTGCGCAATCTACGCGCCATGACCGATCATATCCACAAGTTCGGCGCCCTGGCCGGCGTCGAATTGTGGTACGGCGCCTCTCATGCGCCCTGCATGGAATCGCGCGCAACGCCGCGCGGCCCCAGCCAGTACGCATCCGAATTCGAGACGCTCACCTACTGCAAGGAAATGGACTTCGACGACATCGCCATGGTCCAGCAGTACTACGTCGATGCGGCACTGCGCTCGCGCGAGGCCGGCTTCGACATCATTTACGTGTACGGCGCGCATTCCTATCTGCCGCTGCAGTTCCTCTCCCCGTACTACAACAAACGCAAGGACAAGTACGGCGGATCGCTGGAGAACCGCGCGCGCTTCTGGCTCGAGACGTTGGAAAAAGTGCGGCGCGCCGTGGGCCATGACTGCGCCATCGCCACCCGTTTCGCCGTGGACACCCTGTACGGCGACACCGGCGTCGAGGTCGAACAGGACGGGATGAAGTTCATCGGCATGGCGGATCCGTTGGTCGACCTGTGGGACGTCGATGTGGGCGACATCGCCGAATGGGGCGAGGATGCCGGTCCGTCGCGCTTTTACGTCCAGGGCCACCAGGTGCCATGGACTCGTTTCGTGAAGCAGGTGGCGAAGAAGCCGGTGCTCGGAGTCGGGCGATTCACCGATCCGGAAAAGATGACGGAGATCGTCACCAAGGGAATCGCCGACATCATCGGCGCGGCGCGGCCCTCCATTTCCGATCCTTGGCTGCCGAAAAAGATCGAGGAAGGCCGGTACGACGACATCCGTGTCTGCATCGGCTGCAATGTCTGCATCTCACGCTGGGAAATCGGCGGCCCGCCGATGATCTGCACGCAGAACGCCACGGCCGGCGAAGAATATCGCCGCGGTTGGCATCCGGAGAAATTTCCGAAGCGCGGCTCCGATGATTCGGTGCTGGTGATCGGTGCGGGACCCTCGGGCTCCGAATGCGCGCGCGTGCTGCTCGAGCGCGGCTACACCGTGCATCTGTACGACACGGCCGCCAAGATCGGCGGCCACCTGAATTCGGTGGTCACTCTGCCCGGCCTCGGCGAGTGGGGTTATCACCGCGATTACCGCGAGCTGCAGATCAACAAGCTGGTCAAGAAGAACAAGCAGAGCCAGGTCGCCCTCGCCCAAAAGCCGATGACCGCAGAAACGGCGGTCACGTACGGCGCCGAGAAAATCGTCATCGCCACCGGTTCTTCGTGGAATACCGACGGCACGAATTGCCTGACTCATGATCCCATTCCCGGCGCCGATGCGGCGCAACCCGATCAGTTGACGCCGGAACAAGTGCTCGAGGGCAGGAAGCCCATCGGCAAGCGCGTCGTGATCCTGAATGCCGACACCTACTTCATGGCGCCGAGTCTCGCTGAAAAACTGGCGGTCGCCGGCCACGACGTGACCGTGGTCACCGGCGTGCATCTCGCGAACTACATGCACTTCACGCTCGAATATCCGAACATGATGCGCCGCATGCACGAATTGCACATCAAGGAAATTCACAACGCCTTCAGCAACAAGATCGAAAAGGGCCGGCTCGAGGTGTACGACATCTGGGGCGACGGTTCGAAGCGTACCTACCGCGGTGCAGGCCATCTGCCGCGGGAATCCAACAAGAGCCACCGATGGGTTGAATTCGACTCACTGGTGCTGGTGACGGGACGCCATTCGAACGACGCCCTATACCGCGGCATCAAAGAGCGGCAGGGCGATTGGGACAAGAACGGCGTCAAGAGCGTCTATCTCATCGGCGATGCCGAAGCGCCGCGCCTGATTGCCGACGCGACTTTCTCCGGACACCGGTTGGCGCGCGAGATCGAAGAGACCAACGCGCAGTTTCCGCTGCCGTACAAGCGCGAGACCGCCGTGTGGGGCGCCTCGCACCTGCCGGGCGGCAACTTCGAGATCGCGTACAAGACCTGATCGTGGGCCGCATCGACGCTGTCACGCGGATTCTGTTCGAGTCGTTTTCAGCAGCCGAAGTGCGGCTTTTCTATGCGTTCGGGTACGCAGCCATCGCCGCGTTCGCCTACGGCGTTTACGTGCAGATACGCAAGTACCGCCGCGGCGCGCCGCTCAAGCTCGACGGAAGCTTGTGGAAACGGCTGGGCGACATGATCACGGCGGTGCTGAGCCACCGCACCGTCGACCGCCGCGATCCGGCCGCCGGCGGCGCCCACCGGCTGATCTTCTATGGCTTCATGTTGCTATTTTTCGGCACATCGACCATCACCTTGGAATACGACATTCTCGAGCCCCTGTTCGGGGTCCGCTTCTGGCACGGCGAGTTCTATCTCATTTTCTCGCTGGTGCTCGATGTGGCCGGCGTCGCTCTGATCGGCGGGCTCATTTACATGATGGTTCGGCGCGGCTGGATGAGACTGCCAAAGCTCGACTACGCGCGGCCCGACCGTGTACCGGGCGATCCCGACTTCGACCGGCCGCAGTATCGGCGGGAGGATTGGGCATTTCTGTGGGTCCTGATTGCGATCGGCGCAACGGGATATGTTCTCGAAGCCGCGCGCCTGGTGTGGCTACAGGGACGCCCGGAGATCTGGGATGTGCGTTGGTGGTCGCCCGCGGGTGCGATTCTGGCGGAGGCCTTTCGAGCCCTTGGGCTGACGGAACACGGCGCGGCCTTGTTCCGTCATGGCCTGTGGTGGTTTCACGGCCTGCTTGCACTGGTATTCATCGCCCTCATTCCCTTCACCAAGGTGAAGCACATCTTCACGGCGGCAGGCTCCCTCATGGTTCGCGATCCGCTGGCCGCCCAGCGGTTGCCGCGGATACCGGAATCGCAGGAGCAGCCGGGCGCCGCAAAGATCACCGACTTCAACTGGAAGCAGCTGCTCAATCTGGACGCCTGCACCAAGTGCGGGCGCTGTCACGAAGCCTGTCCGGCGCGCGCCGTCGGCGCGCCCTTGTCGCCCCGCGACGTGATCTTGAGCCTGCGCGAATTTGCACAAGCCACATTGGAATCCGGCACCGTACCGGGCGCTGCCGAACTCGACATACACGGCAAGTCGCCGGGTCAAGTGGCGCAGGAAACGCTGTGGTCATGCCGCACCTGCATGGCCTGCGTCGAGATCTGCCCGGTCGCGGTCGAACACGTGCCCATCATCGTGCAAATGCGCCGCAAGCTGGTCGAGGACGGCGCGATGGATCCGCTGCTCACGAAGACGCTGCAGACCATCCACAAGACCGGCAATTCGTTCGGCGAATCCAAGCGCAAGCGCGCCGCCTGGACCAAGGCATTGTCCTTTCCCGTCAAGGACGCGCGCAAGGAACCGGTGGATGTTCTGTGGTTCGTCGGGGATTACGCATCCTTCGATCCGCGCAATCAAAAGGTGACGCAGACCTTTGCGACCCTGCTTCACGAGGCCGGGGTCGATTTCGGCATTCTGTACGAGGCCGAATCGAATGCCGGCAACGACGTGCGGAGGGTGGGCGAGGAGGGTCTCTACGAATTGCTCGCCGGCGCCAACGTGGCGGCCATGGCGGGTGCCTCGTTCAAGACCATCGTCACGACCGACCCGCACTCGTACAATACGATCCGCAACGAATACCCGGATTTCGGCGGCAAGTACCAAATTCAGCACTACACGAGTTTCGTGAAGCACCTGTTTGACGACGGCAAGCTGCGCGTCGCGAAGCGGCTGGCCTACCGCACGACCTTTCACGACCCGTGCCATCTCGGCCGGTTCAACAAGGGTTACGAAGCGCCGCGCGACGTGCTCAAATTGCTGGGCTGCGAACTCGTGGAAATGGGCCGAAGCCGTGCGAATTCATTTTGCTGCGGCGCCGGCGGCGGCCGGATCTGGATCCCCGATCCGGTGGGTTCCGAGAAGCCGGCGCAAAATCGCATCAAGGAGGCGGCCGCGATTCCCGATCTTGAGGTCTATGTCGTGAGTTGTCCCAAGGATCTGACCATGTTCGAAGATGCGCTGAAGACCACCGGCAACGAGGGTAAATTCGTGGTGAAGGAATTGATCGAACTCATTCGCGAAGCCGTCCCGGTGCGTCTCCCCGAGGGTACCGCCGTATGAAAATTCTGGTTGCCGTGAAACAAGTAGCCGCCCTCGACGAAGATTTCGAGTTCCGCGACGACGGCCGCGACGTCGATCCGGATTTTCTCATCCGCGATCTCAACGAATGGGACGACTTTTCGCTGGAGGAAGCCGTCAAGATCAAAGAGGCGTCGGCCCAGCCGACGACCGTCGTGGCCGTCTCGGTGGGACCCGAGGAGGTGGATGAGGCCCTGAGAAAGTGCTTGGCGAAGGGCGCGGACCGTGCGGTTCGCATCTGGGACGATGCCATCGAGGGCTCGGATCCCATCGCAGTCGCGCGCGTGCTCGCCGCCGCGGCGAAGCGCGAGGCTCCCGACCTACTGTTCGCGGGCGTTCAATCCTCGGATCAATCGTTCGCATCCACCGGCATCGCCACCGCGGCATTCCTCGATTGGCCGCACGCGGCCGTGGTGACCCAACTGGCCTTTACCCCCGGCGCTGCAACCGCAGTGTTTCGCCGCGAACTCGAGGGCGGCCTTCTGCAAGAGGTCGAAATTCAGTGCCCCGCGGTGCTCACCATCCAACTGGGAATCAACACGCCTCGGTATGCCTCGTTGCGCAGCATCAAGCAGGCGGCGGCAAAGCCCATCGAAGTCGTCTCGCTGGCAGACCTCGGCCTCGGCGCGGCGGATGTTGGGGAAGGAGGATCCGCTTCCCGGGTACGGCGCATGTTCGTCCCCGACAAGGGACATGCGGAGCTCATCGAAGGCGGTGCGGCGGCCCAGGCCGCGCGTCTGGCGGCCATTATCCGCGAATTCAAGGGAGTCTCCTCATGAGCGGCATCATGGTCATTGCGGAACAGCGGCGCGGCGAACTCAAGGCCCCCTCGCTCGAACTCATATCGGCAGCGCAGCCCTTGCGGCGCCCCGGGGACGAAGTGAGCGTCGCCGCCCTCGGACCGGCTCCGGAGCGGCATGTATCCGCCTTGAGCCTCGCGGGAGTCGATGAAGTCATCACCGTCAAGACCGCAGCCGCCGAATTCGAACCGGATACCTTCGAGGCCACGTTGAGCGCGTTGATCGCACAGCGCCGGCCCGACGTGGTGCTGGTTCCACACAGCATCGACTCGTTCGGGTATGCGGCTGCCCTGGCCGCGAAGCATGGATTTGGTTTCGCCACGGACGTGTTCGACATCCGGCGCATCGACGGCGAGCTGGTGGCGACACGCGGCGGCTACGGTCAAAAAGTGAGCGTCGAAGTCGACTTTCCCGGGCGCAACACGGTGCTGCTGGCACTGCGCGGCAATTCCTTCAAGGCCCCGGAGCAAATCGGCACCCCGCGCGTCACCGTGTTCGAGGCGCCGCCGGTGGCCGGGCGCTCTCGCTCGATCGATTTCATCGAATTACCGGCGAGCGACGATGTCGACATGACCGGAGCGGAATTCATTCTGACCATCGGCCGGGGAATCGGCGAAGAGGCCAACGTGGCGCAGTTCCGCGAGTTGGCAGACGCCATCGGCGCTACTTTGGGTTGCTCGCGTCCCATCGCCGATGCAGGGTGGCTGCCGAAGAGCCGGCAGGTCGGGCAGTCCGGGAAAACCGCGAGCGCCTGTAAACTCTATATCGCCATGGGCGTCTCCGGGGCAATCCAGCATCTCGCCGGCATGAAGCACGTGAGCACGATCGTCGCCGTGAATTCCGATGCGGGGGCATCGATTTTCGGAGTTGCGAAGTACGGCATCGTCGGCGACATCTTCGAAGTGGCCGCGGAGCTCCGCCGTCAATTCGAAGGAGACGCAGCGTGAGCACGGCAGAGGCAGCGGTCGGCGAGGCGTCGTCCAAGAGCGGCGGCTTGGAGCGCGGCATCGACTGGACCGGCGCGTTCTGGGTGGCGAGCGGCGTCCCGCCCCTCGTGCTGTTTTCCATTGGCGCGGTCGCCGCGACCGTGGGCAAGCTTTCGTGGGTCATTTGGACGCTGTCCATCGCCATGGGCTTCATTCAATCTTTCACCTATGCAGAAATCGCCGGGCTGTTTCCCAACAAGGCCGGCGGAACCTCGATCTACGGCGCCATCGGTTGGGTGCGGTATGGGAAGCTCATTGCGCCCATTTCGGTGTGGTGCAACTGGTTTGCCTGGTCGCCTGTACAGGCCACCGGCTCGGCGCTCGCGGCCGGATATATCCTGAATGGCCTCTTCGCTCCCGATTCGATGGTGAATACCTGGCAACTGACGTTGCTGGATCTCGGGGCGCTCAAAACCGGCTTGAGTCTGCGCATCAATTCGACGTTCGTGCTGGGGGCCGTGATTCTCCTCGCGGTCAAGGTCATCCAGGATGGCGGCATCCTGCGCTCCGCCAATACCACCAAAATCATCGGCATCTCCGCGATGATCCCCCTCATCCTCATCGGCGTCGTGCCGCTGCTCACGGGCGACATCGTCAAGGCGAACTTTTTTCCGCTGGCACCGCTCGCCCATGACGCCCTGGGCCGCGTGGCCGACGGCACCTGGAACATGGCGGGCGTCACGGTGTTCGCCGCGGGAATGTTTCTGGCCGCCTGGTCGACCTATGGATTCGAGACCGCGGTTTGCTACACCGGTGAATTCAAGAATCCGAAGACCGATACCTTCAAGGCGATCTTTTATTCCGGCTTGCTGTGCGTGGTCGTGTACACCCTCGTTCCGTTTGCGTTTCAGGGTTACTTGGGATTGGGGGCTCTGGTCCAACCCGCCGTCGTGGATGCCACGGGCGCGGTGACCACGCCTGCGGTCTATGGCGGGATGCTTGCGCCTGAGATCTACAGCGGCATGGGGGTTGCGGCTGTGATGGCCAAGATGGTGCATGCCGGCCAAGTGGCAGGCGTGGTCGTGGTGGTCATGTTGATACTTGCCCTGGTGCTCTCGCTCATGACGTCCATGGCCGGCTCCTCCCGCACCCTCTATCAAGCGTCGGTGGATGGCTGGCTGCCGAGATACCTCGCAAAGGTCAACGCCCATGGTGCGCCGACCAACGCCATGCTCACCAATCTGGTCTTCAATTTGATGCTGCTCCTCCTGTCCGACTCGGTGTTCATCATCGGCGCCGCCAACATCGGTTATCTCATCTTCAATTTCCTGAACCTGAACGCCGGTTGGATTCATCGCTGCGACCGTCCCCGGCAGGAGCGGCCTTGGCGGGCACCTACGTGGATACTGGCCGCCGGAGCGGTGCTTTCGTTCGTCAATCTCGCGTTCATGGGATTCGGCGCGGATGTCTACGGATCGGGCACCCTGACCACCGGGCTCGCATTCGCCGCTCTGATCGTCCCGGTCTTCCTTTACCGGCACTACATTCAGGACAAAGGATCCTTCCCGCGCGAGATGGCCGAGGATCTCGACATGGTGGACGGCGAGAAGATCGTCAAACGTGCGGGGTACTGGCCCTACCTGGTGCTGGCGCTTGGCGTTGTCGTCGTGGCGCTCACTCACAAGCTCGCGGTGTACTGATGCTGGTCACCGGAATCAAGAGCAAGCCGGTCTACGCACCACTCAGCGCCGACTTGGGCGGCCGCTACCATTTGATGCTGGGGATGGGTCCGGGCGCGGACGCCTTGCTGCGCGTGCTGGGCGAAATTCAAGGCTCGGCACTGCCCGCGCTCGGGAATACCCGGGTGCTGCTGGTCCCGGATGCCGGGGGATCGCTGACGACCGTGCCTTTTGACCATCTTGGCTTGAGTCTCGTGAGCCTGTTTCCCGACACGGCGTCGCTGCTGGACGCGTTTCGGCTGGTGCTGGGCGAGTCGCTGATGGGCACGCGGCTGTATGTCGCGGGACCCGAAAGCTTCATCGGTCTCGCCATGAAAATCGCCTTGGAGTTCGACCTCAACAAGGACGAGATCCGTGCCGAGGAAGTGGGCACGTTGGCGCGGCGCGTGTACTGCATACATTGCCGCGCGACTACCGAGAACGTCCGCACCAACATCGTCGGTTGCACCGGATGCGCACGCCGGCTGCTGGTCCGGGATCATTACTCGCGCCGATTGGCGGCCTACATGGGCGTGATGGTCGATGCCGAAGCGCCCGGTGAGCTGCCGCCCGTCAAAGAGGTCTACTTGTGAACGACGCGCAAACGCTCGCCGTCGAGGTCGCGGCCATCGAGCAGGTCACCCCCCTCATCAAGCATTTCAAATTGGCGTCTGCCGACGGCGGCCCAATGCCCGCGTTCTCGGGCGGCTCGCACATCATCGTGGTGATGCGGGGCGCCGCGCGCGTGCACCGCAACCCTTATTCGCTCTTGAGTTCGCCGCGCGAACTCGACCACTATGAAATCGGCGTGCGCCGGATGGAAGAGTCGCGGGGCGGATCGCACTTCATGCACGATCAGGTGCGGGTGGGCAGCCGTTTGGAAATCGCCCACCCCGTGAACCTCTTCGCCCTCGACAAAATCGCGCGCAAACACGTGTTGATCGCCGGCGGGGTCGGCATCACGCCGATTCTGGCGCAGCTGGAGGATTTGCACGACGGCGCCGTTCCGTATGAACTGCACTATTCCGTGCGCTCTCCCGAGCATGCTGCATTCTTGAGCCGCCTACGCGGGCGCGAAGGCGACAAAGTGCGCATGTACTACGACAGCGAGAACCAGACGGTCGATTTCGAGGGGCTCCTGTCGAATCAACCGCTGGGTACTCATGTATACGTGTGCGGCCCGGCCGGACTCATCAACAAGGTGATCGCCACCGCAAAGGCGTGCGGCTGGCCCGACAGCCACGTTCATTGGGAACAGTTCAGTGCGCCTCCCGTGGGCGACGCCTTCGACGTGTTCCTGTCCCGCAGCCGCTTGACCGTCCACGTTCCGCACGATCAGAGCCTCATGGAGAGCATCGAGGCCGCGGGGGTCGAGGTGCCCTATCTGTGCCGCGGCGGCGTCTGCGGCTACTGTCAGACCCGCGTCCTCGAATTGGACGGTGAGCTGTTGCACAACGATCATTTCTTGTCGGATGCGGAGAAGGCAAAGGGCAACAGCATCATGCCCTGCGTGTCGCGGGCGCGCTGCAAGAACCTCGTGCTCGACCTGTAGCATCATGAGAGTCGCAAGCAAGCTCTTAATCGGCGCGCTTCGCGCCGCTACATTTTCGGGGTCGCATCGACCCCGTAGACAGTCCGCCCGGAGGGCGTAACGTGAGTACCGTATTCAAGCCCGACGAAACATTCAGAAACGATTTCACCTTCCGCAACAGCCCGGGGGCGATCCGCCGCTTCCCGCTGCCGTTTCACGAAGACGAATACATGTATTCGGTGAACATCGAGCCGCACCTGCCCGGACCCAAGGGCGCGGTCACGGAGTTCGCCTTCGACGTCGACGAGCACTATGTGGCGGAGTGCCGCGAGCGCGCTATCGTGCTGGCCGCGGAGCCGCTGCGTTTTCAGGCGCTGCCCCATATGATGAGCGCGCAGTGGGACTCCCTCGAGCTTCTCATGGATTCGCTGGCACGGGATTATCCGGCGCACTTCTCGCTCGCCAAGCAGGGCAATCGGTGGCATTGGATCAATCGGCCGCTCGGGCTCGACCAATCGTTCATCTTCGGCGACGTGGATACCCTGCCGCACCAACCGCTCGACTACATCGCGCGACAGGCGCAAGGCGACTTCGTCGTGATGGACCAGCGCGAGGGCGACCTGTGGACCGAGGCCGGCGTGGTGACCACCCAAGCCGACTGGTCGCTGGACTTCGATGTCGGCATGACGTTCAAGGAATGGCATGGCCCCGTTCCCCTGGCGCATGAATTGGGAGTATTCGATCGGGCGTTGAAATTTCTGTTGAATCTGCGGCTGGGCCAGCCGGTGCGGCGGCTCAACTGGACCATGACCGTTCATCCGCGCCTGGACACATCACCCGAGAATTACCCCTTTTGGGGTCCGGATCGCGCGACGGTGACCGCGCGGAATGCCGGCGAACTGGTGCACCTGCGGGTCGAACTTCAGGGGCTGTGGCGTCTGCCGCGCAGCAACGCGATCATCTTCGGCATCCGCTGCTACCTCATCAGCGTGCAGGAACTCGCCACCATCCCAAAATGGGCGCGGCGCGTGCACCGCGTGCTCAAGAACCTGCATCCCGCACTGGTCGACTACAAGGGCCTGACCCGTTACCGGGACGCCGTCGTCGAATGGCTGGCGCCCTTCGACGACGGCGCACCCACCACGCCCGGCAACGCACCGGAATGATACTTTCAGGATTAAACACTTTGCCGGTTTGACCGGCACACGGAGACATCCATGGCACTCAGTTGGCGCTACTCGGTATTGGCGGATCGGCATCGGGCACTCGGGTCCAAACTCGAGGATTGGAACGGCATGGGCACCGCCTGGACCTATTCGAAGGACGTGGCGCAGGATCATGTTGCGATCCGCACGAAAGCCGGTTTGATGGACGTTTCCGGACTCAAGAAGTTGTACCTCGTCGGTCCGCACTCGAACGCCATTCTCAACTATGCCACGACGCGCGACGTCACCAAGATCTATCCCGGCAAGTCCGCCTACGCTTGCATGCTGAACGAGGCCGGACACTTCATCGAGGACTGCATTCTGTACCGCACCGGACCCAATGCCTGGATGGTGGTGCACGGCAGCGGTGCCGGGCATGAAACCTTGACGAGTTATGTGGTGGGCCGCAATGCGGCGCTCGTCGTCGATGACGACCTGCACGATCTGTCGCTGCAGGGACCCGTTGCGGTGGATTTCCTGGCAAAGCACGTGCCCGGGATTCGCGACCTCAAATACTTTCATCACCAGCCTGCCACCCTGTTCGGCCGGCCGGTATTGATTTCGCGCACCGGTTACACGGGTGAGCGCGGCTACGAGATTTTTTGCAAGGCCGAAGATGCGCCGCTCATCTGGGACACCATTTTGAGCGAGGGGAAGGCGATGGGGATCATTCCCGCCTGCTTCACCACGCTGGATTATCTGCGGGTCGAAAGCTCATTGCTGTTTTATCCCTACGACATGTCCCAGATGTATCCGTTCGAGAGCGACCCGCCGGGCGACAGCCTGTGGGAACTGGGGCTCGACTTCACCGTGAGCCCCGGCAAGAACGATTTCCGCGGTGCCGATGCGCACGTGCGCCTCAAGGGCAAGGAACGATTCAAGATCTTCGGGCTGCTGGTCGACGGCAAGACGCCGGCCGACATGGGCGACGCCGTCTACTCCGGCGACAAGAAGGTGGGCATCATCACCTGCGCCATGGTCTCGACGCTCACCGGCAAGTCCATGGCCATCGCGCGTCTCGATGTCCCGGTCGCCGTACACGGGACACGGCTGGAAATACGTGGCAAGAACGTCAAGGGTTCCGCGACCGCTCACACCCTGCCGTTCGATGACGTGGAGAAGAAAAAGCGCACCGCGGTGGGGTGAGTTTTGTTCCGCCAGCCGCCTGGAATCTTCCGGCCTCTCAGTGTCCGCGCCGCGGCAGGCTGAAGCCGCCTGAGCCATTAGGGCATCAAGGCGATCCCATCCCCCCCAGCTTCGCCTCGATCTCCGCGCCGAAATACGCCTGCGGATTCGAAGGTGTCTCGTGTTCGCGAATCTCACGCTCGGCAATGGCCTTCTTCGCCGCTTCGAACGCGTCGCGCAGCGACTTGGCTCCGGGCAGCGCATCTCGATAGAAGGCCTCACCGAAATAGGTGAGGTCGCTGTCGTTGGAGCAGCCGAAGGACGTTCGGTCCTTGGCCGCAGCGGCGATCACGATGGTCTTCGGATCGCGCAAGGCGTCGATGAAGCCGCCGGCATAACATGCGGAAATCAAGATGACGCGCCATTGGATTCCCGACTGGCGCAGCGCCTCCTCCAGATCCTCGGCCGTGAGGCTGGTGAGCGGAAACCCTGAATTGGACACCGCTATGCTGGGTTCTTGCGAACCATGGGAGGAGATGGAGAGAAACAGCACATCATTGCCGGGATCCATGCGCTCGGCCATGCCCTGCAGCGCGTAGTTCAGTGCCGTCACGCTCGCCAACGGCGCGCGGCCGAGGTTGCGCTGGTCGTTGACCAGCGCAACATGCCTGTCCCCGATGCTGAACCGCTCACCCAACACGCGGGACGCCAGGCCGATTTCCTGCGCAAACACTCTCTGGTCGCCAACGCCGGCAAAGCCCAAGAAAAACGCCTGCGGGGCTGCCGTACCGTCACGGTGCACGAGTTCGAGCGACTCATCGATCCGATCCGCTTGCTCGAACAGCGCCGCTTCCCGTTCGGCCAGTACCTCCTCCGGCGCCGAACCCGCGACGGTCCCGTCGTGCGGGTTCCACACGTCGGGAATGGCGTCGGCCGCATCGCTCGCCCATATGAAGGCTGCGACGAACAGGGCGGCGACGAGAGCTGCGGATCGTTGCGTCCGGCCGGTAACCGCGCGCAATCCGCGCATGAAGAAGGCGCACAGGTACAGTGCGGCGATGCCCGCCCACCAAACCCAGGGCTGTTCCAAGTAGAAAGCGACCACACCGACCAAGAGCAGAGGCACCGGAACGGCTCCGAGCGCCACGGCCAGCATGTCGCAGAAGGCAGATCGGGGCACGACCCTCCACCGCAACAGGCCGGCGAGGGCCAATACCGCCAGTACGTACCACGCGAGCAGCGGAATCCCGTCGACGGAGAATTCGGGTTCCGGTTGGCGTTGCCACCAGTCGATCGCCACCCATGCGCTCAAGCAAGCGACGCTCAATACGATGACGGCAGCCATGGGATTGCCGCGCAGTTCCGCATCGGCAGATTTCAAACACCACAACCGCAACAGCACGCGGAACCAGGAACCCTGGGATGTATTGCCGGCCGCCGGCGATCCGGCGGGTGGCGCTTCGCCGGCCGGTGCCCCGGGCGTTCCGCCCTCGATCATCGGTCACGCGCCCGGAGGATCGGCCTCCGGGCACGACTCTGACGGTTACTTGGCTTCAACGATCTTCTTGAGATTGTCCAAGCCCGCTTTATATACGCCTTCGATCGTATCGGTAGCGGTCTTGTCGTTCTCGTTGTCCGGCGGAGTATCGCTCAAGTTCTTGCGCTTGAACTTGCCGGACCAGGTGACCAACGTCTTGTCGGGTCCCAGAGAGGTCACCACGAAATTGGAAGAGTAGTGACTGACGGGAAGCACGCTTTCCATGATGGCATAGCGATATCGATGGCCTTGTTCGTCGAACTGGAGCAGCTTTTCCTTGATCGTTCCGCCGCCTTTGAGCGTCAGCAGACGCACCGCGCCCACGGTATTGTTCGTGCCGCTCTGCAACTCGTCGCTTGCCAGCGCCGGGTGCCACGTGTTCAACCCATTGAAATTCTTGGAAGCGTCCCAGACTTTCTCTGCCGGCGCCGCAATGGTTATGGATTTCTTGACATGCAGCTCCGGAACCGCAGCCAGACTGAAGCCGGATGCCAGCAGCGCCATCGCAAACGCCGTCGTAGTCATCATTTTCATCTTGCCGATCCTCATATGTCTCCCCCGGGTAATCTTTGAGCCATTCGAGGCGCGATTGTAAGCTGTTGCGCGCCCTTATCAATCCGCTGCCGGAAGCGCGGCTCGCCGCCGCCGGGATCCCCAAGCCAATCCGCCCAGCAAGACGAGCGCCGCACCGCTGAGCAAGGATTGCATACCATGATCCGGCCACAGATCCATGGCGAGGCCGCCGACGCTCGGCCCGATGACTCCGCCCAGACAGTAAACCATGACGAACACGGTGTTCGCCGTGGGAAGTTCCGCCGCCGCGTACTCCTGCCCCAGGATCGCCACGCCCTGGCTGTAGAAGGCATACAGAGTGCCGCCCCAGATGAAGATCAGCGGCCACAGAAGCGCAGGCGTTGCCAGCCATGGCAGCAGCAGCAGCGGGCCGATACAACTGAGCAGCGCGCAAACTCCCAGCATCAAGCGCCTTCCCAAGCGGTCGGCGAGCACGCCTATCGGTACCTGTAGGACGACGTTCCCGGCCATGAATACGGTCACGAGGAGCAACGCAGTGCGCTCCGGAAAACCCGCATGCAAACCGAACAACGGAAGCAGCGTCAATTCCGCGGACTCGATCAGACCCGCGACCAACGCGGCCAGCATGACGACCGGCGCCCCGCGTACCATCCCAAGAAGATTGCGCATCGGGGTGAACGTCTGCGCCAGGCCTCGGACCCGGCGCATCACCGCGAGGGGAAGCAGGGTCAGGAGCAAGCAGAACGAGCCGACCACGAACGGTGCCCAGCCACGCGTACCGGTCCATTCCAGGAGAGCAGGGCCCATCATGACGCCCGCTGAAAACACCGTTCCGTAGATTCCCATGACGGTGCCGCGGGA
>Ga0307516_10000079_pt1 | contig 105982 bp, 134 predicted proteins | sample 19_EM_MG_FD_203310 | JGI IMG/M metagenome (GOLD analysis project Ga0307516, IMG submission 203310) | Populus trichocarpa ectomycorrhiza microbial communities from riparian zone in the Pacific Northwest, United States - 19_EM | ecosystem: Host-associated > Plants > Roots > Unclassified... | reverse complement strand
AATTTTACCCCCCCTACCTACCCCCCCCCCCCCCCCCCCCCCCCCCCAGCCAGCCCCCTTTCATATACGGAATACAGACCTAACTTACTCGCTCTCGTCTCCCCGCCCCCCCAAAAAAGGAAAAAAAAAACTCTCCAATCTTAGATGCATCGCGAGTCCAGAGCACTCTCGCTTTTTGTCCCTCCGAGTTTCAGTCTTCGGTCCGTTCCGTTGAGTCTTGAACACGTTCAGGAAGACGTGTCGTCCCCAAAAACTTAAACCAGTCTCCAAGCCAACCAGCCAGTAAGCCAAAACAAAGTCGACCAGCCAGCAAGCCACGCACTTACTCTCCCTTCCCGTCAGCCCCACCTCACACGCACACGTAGACTACCCGTAACGTCTCGCGCGGACCGATGGACGGCGGAGGCGGATCGTCTTTGTCTCGCGGGGCGTCGGCTACCGACGTGTATCCGGGCCGCCACCATCGCCGTCAAGCGTCCGGCTTATCGCAGAAGAGCTACCGGAGCCAGAGCAGCCAGCAGGACCCGGACGAGAATACCGGCTTGCTGAGTGCCAGCGATGTTATCAACCGCCGAAGTTACTCGTCCGTGCCGGGCACTCCGCGTCCACGGTTGTCACGTCACCAGTCGTCCACCCTGGGTTCTCTGGCTGCGCGAACGAGTAGAGCGCCGTCGTTCACGCAGCGCCTCACCAAAGCCCTCTCCTCGTACGACCTCAAAAACAAGCGCGACGAGCCCTGCTTGGAAGACCGTGTGTGGTACGATCAGTTTACTTCGACCGGTGGGTTGGCGTCCAGGCGGTGTATCACTATTTCTCTCGGACAGAGTTGCTCACGTCCCCCTTTCCCCCCTCCCCACAGACTGGATCAACGATGCGATCAAGGATGCCTATCGCGTCAAGGCGCTGCGAGCGCGCAAGGACATCCGGGGAAAGCTCTGGGCTTGGTTTGATGGCGCCCAAGGCTGGATTCTGGTCGCGATCATTGGCTTCTTGACGGCCTGCGTGGCGTTCTTCGTGGATGTCACGGAGAACGTGCTTTTCGACTACAAAGATGGATATTGCACGAGTACGCGCGGAGATGTACTGCTCCCTGTCTTCGCGGTGCCGCTGACAGTTGCACCACAGATGCGTGGTATTATAGCAAGAAGAAGTGCTGCCTGAGCGAGGACTGTTCGTGGCCTGTACCCTCGTGCGTGGTGGACCTGCTAACGTGGATGCAGCAAACGAATTCTGTCCCATGTGGAACCATTGGTCCAAACTCATCGCCGGTTCCGAAACACCGGTGGAATGGATAGACTTTAGCGTATATGTTTTTCTTACTGTTCTGTTGGCGACCCTGGCATCACTTCTCACGATGACCACCCGGACGGTGCTTCCAGGTGCGCTTCGGATCCACACGGTGGACGAGGACCTGTCGCAGATCAACACTGCTCTGGACGGCTCGGATTCGGCGACTGCTCGCGAGCCGGCCATGTCAGAGCCCATCAGCTATTACTCGGCCGCTGGCAGTGGGGTTGCGGAAGTCAAAGTCATTCTGTCTGGATTCGTTCTTCACGGATATCTTGGCCTAAAGACTCTAGTAATTAAGACCTTCGCCCTAATCCTTAGTATTTCCTCCGGCATGAGCTTGGGTAAAGAAGGGTGAGTGTCGCTGCGTTTCATGTCGGAGGCTGTTTCTGACGTATGTAGACCGTATGTGCATATCGCTACCTGTGTTGGTAACATTGCCTGCCGATTGTTCTCCAAATACAATCGCAATGACGGTATCTAAACCCTTCTAACTGGTACATGGCACGGACGCTCATGCACTGCATAGCAAAACGGCGAGAGATCCTCAGTGCGAGTGCTGCGGGCGGAGTGGCTGTCGCTTTCGGTGCGCCCATCGGAGGCGTCCTGTTCAGTTTGGAGGAAGTAAGGTGGGTGGTATGCTTCGCTTGCTCGTTGTGTTTCGTGCTAAAACCGTTATAGCTATTACTTCCCAGCGAAGACGCTTTTCCGAACATTCTTTTGCTGTATCGTGGCTGCACTGTCTCTGAAGTTCCTGAATCCCTACGGAACGTCAAAGATTGTACTATTCCAAGTCCGCTATGTCACCGACTGGCATTTCTTCGAGCTGTTCGTCTTCGTCTTCCTCGGCGTTTGTGGTGGGGTTTACGGTGCCATGTTTATCAAGGCTAGCAAGTACTGGGCAACAACCTTCAGGAAGCACAAGCTCGTGAAGTCTCACCCAGTCTGGGAACTGGCGTTCGTGGCTTTGATCACCGGACTCGTTTCGTACTGGAACAGATATGTGAGATTGGCAGTCAGCGAGCTGCTGTTTGAGCTTGCTAGTCCCTGCTCTGCAAATCCCTCGGAGAACTCGGGACTCTGTCCAAAACCCGATGAGATACCCGACACCATCATATATCTATTGATTGCCCTTGGTCTGAAGAGTTTCTTGACGTATGTGGCTCTTCGTCCCTTCCGGTGTTCTGTTTCTAATGCCAAACAGTGTCATCACATTTGGAACGAAAGTCCCGGCTGGTGTTTACGTCCCCACCATGGTGATAGGTGGTATCATGGGGCACACCGTGGGACTGGCAGTCGAGTACGCCTACTACCAGTTCCCCAACTCGGCCATCTTCGCTTCCTGCGGAGTCGATACGCCTAGCAAATGCGTCGTTCCGGGGGTCTACGCGATGGTGTGTGCTGGAGCAGTGATGTGTGGAGTTACCAGACTCTCTGTCACTCTGGCGGTAATCTTGTTCGAGCTGACGGGGAGTTTGGACCACGTCCTACCATTTTCACTGGCTGTTCTTGTGTCCAAGTGGACTGCTGATGCGATCGAGCCGCTGAGTATCTATGTTAGTCTTGCTGCGAGATATTCCGAAAACCGTCTTGTGCTGACGTCTGAGTGTTTCGATAGGACCTTCTTACCGATCTGAACTCGTATCCCTACCTGGATACCAAGTCCAAACCGGTATTCTCGTCGCACCTGGCGGACATCTGTCCGCGTCTAAGAACGGGGCGGGTGATCGACATCTCCGAGTCCTCCCTAATTGCCGCCAGCGATCTCCGCGCAAAGCTGAAGTTTCTCCAATCAGCCGGCCAACTCGACGGCGGCCTCCCAATCCTTCGCAACGGAATCTTGGTCGGCTTGATCCCCGCTCCGGACTTGGAGTACGCCCTCGACAGACTGAGTGAGGAGGAAGATGAGTTTTGCTTGATGGCGCCCAGAGACGATTATCTCTCCTCCTCCTCCGATGGCTCCATCAAGGACCCGACCGACTTTACCCCGTACATTGATCCTGCACCCATGGCGCTCGAGAGAAATTCTCCCATGGATCTGGTCTATGAGTGCTTCGCCAAGCTGGGACTCAGGTATCTGTGTGTCTTGCGAGATGGAAAGTTTGCTGGCGTGGTATGTTGTCGCGATCCATCCATATTCCCGGAGAAAACCCCCATTGCTGATACAGTTCTTGCTCGCAGGTTCACAAGAAGACGTTTGTAAAGTATCTCAAAGAAGTCCATGATGGTCGAGCGGCATGACAGCGTGCTTTTTCTCGGGTTGTGGTGTTGATGCGTTTGGGCATGGCATTGGCGCCTTCGTTGTTCCGTTGCTACTGGCGGATCTCATTACTGGTTCCTGTACCTACCTTCGTTTATCCGTTTGATACCCATTCAAGGGCGGCAGCGGCGGGCCAGCCTTGGATTGCAATAGAGATGGATGGGATCGCGACGTTCTGGCAATTGCGGACTTGTAATGTGTGATCTCACTCGCTCGATGGCCAATTACGGTGATCTACCGTTCATTTTCGGCCGTACTCTCCAAGAGGTTATCCCTCCTGGTCCTCTCATCCTGATCCTCCTTGAGCCTTTCTGCAATGAACGCCGTAATCTCCTCGACCTTGACCAGCGCCTTCCGCATGCAACTATGCAGAGCCACGGCCTCAATGGGCAATCCACCAGCCTTCGCAACCTGACAGACCTCACCAAACTTGTTCAACGTAACCGTCATATCCCCGTCCCGCAGCTGTTCCTCCTGCAGCATGGCATCAACCAAGAACACGGGCTTGTCTTCCTCCCCTTCCTCGAGCTTCTCACACTCGAAGAACGAAAACGTGACGCAGATGGGCACGTGCAGGATCGAGAGCGGCACGGGCACGCGCTCGGTGAGGGTGTGTATGGTGACGCGTTCGCCGTCGACGCTGACGTCGGGTCTGCGGAAGTGCTGCAGCGCGGCGACGACAGCGATGCACGACGCGTCCACCAGGCCGCCGTCATGGTTCAGGAAGTGGACGTCGGCACGGACGTGCCAGCACCGCTGGCCGGCGACTATGCACAGCGACTCGGTGTCGATCGCGTTGGAGCGCCGGATCGATTTCTCGATCAGCCGCGCCAGCAACACTTCCTGCTCCGTGGACCGCCCGGTCTCGAACGCCGGAGACGCCATCGGTCCCAGCTCGGTCGTTATCGTGAAGATCCCCTCGAACGGCCGGTCCTCGAATGGCTGGACGACGTCGGCGGAAACGCGGGCTAGGACTCTAAAGTGCCCAGGTTTTTGTATGTCAGACAAATGGACATGGCCCCCCCCCCCCCAATCCCTGGATGGTGTCGGGGGGAGGGAGGGGGAGGAGGTTCTGGTCTGGAGGGTAGCACTACCGTGTCTTCCCAAGTCGCACGTCCGCGAGACCGTATTCACGACCGAATGCCAGTTCTAGTGGCCGGAAGGAGTCGAAGTCTCGGCCGTCGAGACGGAGACCCTGCTTCAGCGCATCGAGGATGAAGAGCTTTTCGTTCGAGGAGGGGTCAAGCTCTTTCGGCATCGTAAATTGCTGGCGGTTTGATGGTTGGTGAACCGAGGTGTCCCACTATTTCGTTTTGACTCCCACTAAGGAAACTAGTTAGAGTAGCGATCATGGCTAGTCTACTCTCGTGGGTGTTACATAAGCCAGCTGCATGCTGCACGCGAAAAGCCGTGGGAAGAGGAAGAGGACCTTTCCTTTTCGCAGCAGGCAGAAAGACAGACGCCATACATAGCTACGCAACGACAAACACCAAATCACATAAGACAGCCCACCGCAACCATTCCCACCAGTACCTGTCGCAACAATGACTACGGCGCACAGGTAAGAAAATCCATTTGTTCTTTTTTCGTATAAAAGAGAAAAACCAAAAGCTAACACCCCATCTCTCTCCCCGCTAAAGACCTACCTTCGATCCAGCGCGCGGCAAAGAGCTCCCCAAAGGCCCTGCCTACCACCAACGCCTTCTGCCCGCGCACACGAAGCTAAAGACGCGCCAGCCGGGACAGGGCGGTGATGCAGATCGCCAAGTCCGCGACCTACGCGCCGAGCTACTGGCCGCCGAAGCTGCCGCGATCGCGAAGAAGGGTGGGAAGGGGAAGAGCGTGGACGAGAACGAGGGCGGCGTTGCCTCGCCGTCTAATAAGCGCGCGCTCGAGGATTCGAGGATTGACGGCGACGACGGCGATGGCGAAGCCGAGGCAGATATGGAGGCCAAACGACGGAAGATCCTGGAGGAGACCAGAGATATCGATGCCGACTCCGATGGCGATGGGGGAGGCGGCGACAGCAATAGTGATAGTAGTGAGGAGGAGGACAGTGGCGACGAGGAGGACGAGACCGCTGAGCTGCTCAGGGAGTTGGAGAAGATCAAGAGAGAGCGTGCGGAGCAGAGGGAGAAGGAGGTTTGTTCTTTTTTTCTTTCCCTCCTGGGATATGCATGGGATGGTGGTAGTGGTAGTGGTTGCTGATGCGGCGGTTCGTGCGTGCTAGGAACGGGAGAAACGAGAGGCCGAGCAGGCACAGAAGGAGTTCGATATCGCGAGAGGAAACCCACTGCTAAACCCGAAATCCGCGGCGGAATTCAACATCAAGCGGAGGTGGGATGACGACGTCATCTTCAAGAACCAGGCGCGCGGCGCGGATGAGAGGGGCAAGAAGAAGGAGTTTGTCAACGATCTCTTGAGATCCGACTTTCACAAGAAGTTCATGGTGAGTTCCGATCTTGGATTTTTGGCCTAGTTACCGCTGACCGACCGACTCGTACAGAACAAGTATGTGCGTTGACGCAGAGAGAGAGACAGATCGGGGAAGTGTGGACAATGTGTATAGCCATAGCGAGCGTTCATATCATTTCCACATTCATTTCTGGGGTGGGGTGGGGATTAGTTGTTTCACGGACCAGACCGCCTTAATCTGCATTGATTCATTATTGTGGAAGCCATCGCCGCTCTACTCATCCGTCTTCTGCTTCTGCCACAGCTCATACTCAAACTCCACCCCTTCCTCCTTCTGCACACCCTTCGGTACCTCCTCACCCACGAATCTACACAGCGTCTCCCAGCCCGTCTTGGTCCACCCGCTCCCCTCAACGGCCAACTGCACGGGAAAGATGGTATCGACCTCGAACTCGGTATCGATCCTGGTGAGCAGCACGTTCTGCGCCAGCGGGTGGAGCAGCGCCGCCTTGTAGACCTCGGCACCGCCGATGACGAACACGCTGCCGACGGCATCCCCGCGCTCCGCCAACTTTCCCAACGCATCGTCCACCGACGTGGCCGTGGTGGCGGCGGCGTCAGCCACGCCCAGATCCAGCGCCGGATCGCGTGAGAGAACGACGTTTATCCTGCCCGGCAGCGGCCGGAACCGCGTTGGGATCGAGAGCCACGTCTTGCGGCCCATTATCACCGCGTTCTGCGCCGTGGAGGAGGTGCTGGCGGTGGTGCTGCTGGAGGGAAGACGCTTCGTCACCCGCGCGAAGTACGCTAGTTCCGATTTCAGACGCCATGGCAGTGCTCCGTTGCGGCCGATGCCGAGCGTGGGCGCGCCCGTGGCGGCGACGATGAGTGTCAGTGGTTTGGGGGCGGCCATTGTCGTTGTTCGTGGTGGGTAGCTGTGAGGAGGGATGATGGGGTTTCACAGGTGGCGGGGATTTTGGGCGTTTGGGGAGTGGGGCGTGGGGCTCTGCTGGACAATCGGTGGTCGACGATGTCGGTTTTCATCACGTCAGTCTTTTTTTTTTCTCTCTCTCGCACTCTGATACTTTTTTTTAACGGGACAAATCGTTCACGCTCCGCCCTCCGGAGTCGGTTGTTCGCTACTGATCTTCTTTGTGCCTCTCGTCCTGAGCAACTCGCCGACGACGACGGCGTCCTGATCGGCTTCGGTGGTTCCGCCCCCGAAGCCGCCGCCGGGTTGTCCGAACAGCCACGCCTCCTTCAGCTGTCGTGTCAGCGCCACGAGGTCCTCCGCCGCCCGGATCATCGACGACGCGTGCGTTTCGATCTGGTACGCTTCCGCCGCCGCGATGGTTCGGTCCTTGTTTTCGACCTTTGGTCGGGGGTGCGCGTCAGTCAATGCGCGGAGGAGGGGGGGAAGGGGGGGGAGAGGGGGGACGGACAGGCGCGAGCATCGCGATGTTTTCGAATCGCTTGAGGAGCGTCTCCGTGTTGGCGTTTACGCGGCCTGCGAGGCGCGGGGTTAGCACCAGGACAGGTACGTGGGTGTAAGAACTGCGGAGACAGTACCTTGCAGCGCGCGGTAACCGGCGTTGGGGTCGTAGCTCATCTTTGCGGCGTATGTTTGTGAGTTGATCGAGGAAGCGTGTGTGCGCAGTGGTCGAGACGAGTGAGACTGGGAGTAATCGAGGTGTAGGCACGCAATCACGTGCCACACGGCCTGAGATATCTATCTATCGAATGACTCTTGTCATTAAGGCATCCCGCCATGCGGCAGCCGGGGGCGGACCATCTATCCGCCTATGGAACCGCGCACTATATAATTACATCCATCCACACAGCAATGCATCCACAGTTACATCCCACGGCACGCACCCCATGGCGACACCACCACCGGTCGAACCCACCCCGCAACGGCCTCAAATAGGCTTCATATCAGGGCCGATATATCCACCGGAGGGCTACTTCGCGACGCACTACGTCCTGCCGATCGAGCGGGCGATCGCGCAGTCGCACAGCTTCGTGCTCGGCCCGGCGCGTGGCGTCGATACGGTGGCGCTGGAGTACCTGCTCTCGCGCGGCGTGTCCGCGACGCGCATCAGCGTGTACTTGGCGGACTTCGAGGACGTCGCGCTGCGGCACGAGTACGCCGCCTTCGAGCGCGCGGGCGGACACGTCGTCGTCGTCGACGGAGCCATCACCACCGCCGACAGGGACGCCGCTATGACGACGAACTCGGACTACGATATCCTCCGCTACATGCCCCCGGCCGAGGCGAGGACGTTCTACGGCGCCGCCTACGTGCCCCGCATCACGAATACCGAGAAGAACGAGCGTAGGAGGAGCGGTCTGCCGTTGCACTACAATCCTGCGTATGAGCGGGCGAACGAGGGGAGGAGGACGACGGAAGCGGCTGGGGAGTGGAAGCGGCTGAGACGATGATGGCTTTAGTTGTGCTTGTTTCCTGTATGGAGAGCAGTAGGGTGGGTATGATATATGGGCGATATGGTCATGATCAGGATTAAGATGATGACCGGTCCCCTGATCCAGAAGTCTTGAAATCAAATTAGATTAGAATCGATAGGTTACTCGTACCCCCACCCAGAGCAAAAAGCAAACTCCGCATTACCTAGTCAACAGTCAGTCAGTACATAAGTCGAGGACGACGATGACTGCGCCTTCATAGATACACACGGATAAAACGAGAGCCCAATCTCAACCCCCGCCCACACACCCCAGGGTCCAAGCGTGGATAGCCCAGCAAAAACGAAAAAAAAGCAAGGTACCCCCACCCAAAAAAAATAATTTTGTTTTTACATGCACAACCCCCCCCCCCCCCCCCCCCCATCACAGCTCCTGTGACCCCTCCGCCTTTGCCAGGGTAGGACTTCCGTCGTCGAGCAAAAACTGGGAAAAGTACTTGAGCATGCTAAACATCTCTTCGCCGGTGGGGACGATGTTCTCCTTTGGCAGGAGGAAACCGTGCGAGCCGGTATCGCGCAGCTTGATCTGGTACGTGAAGGGGACACGAATCTTCCCGTAGAAGTAATCCAGCATACTGCCACTTCCCGTTGTTCCGGGAATCAAACCCGCGAAGCCGGTACCCGAGCAGGCCGACGTCACATCGTAGTGCTCGCCGGATCGGAGTCGGATCGCTTTGGCCAGGCCGATTCCCAGCTCCTCGAGGTTCTCGAGGTCGGGCGGTGGCACTGAACATGAGTACGAGTAAGGGTAGAGGACTGCGATCGAGCAGAGGTCGGTCGGTCAGTTCGAATCCGTACAACAGGGCCGGTTGGGGTGGTTACTTTGCTGCGAGTACGAGTGCATATCGAGCAACCCGACGATCTTGGTGCCGTTCTTGATCAGTTTCTTGGCCCAGTGGGCGAACTCCTTCGCCTCTTGTGCCTGGAACGGGAAGCCACCAGGGAACACTGAGACGGGTCAGTATCGCGTGACATGGGAAAGTGTGCAACGGTGGAGGAGCGTACTTTCGCTACACGGATTCGACGACGATTGCGGTGAGTCGTCGAAATGGAAATTGTACGCCCTAGTAACCTAGTAAGCCTTCCGGAACGGATGGAAACAACACTGTCGGGATTTACCTGTCGAGGTCGATTCCCTTGCAGAACGAGAGCGACGTCGGCTGTCTGTTTTTCCTCCACAGCCGATCCTGCTCCCAGGTGTACGCATATCTAACAAGACTCCATCAACCGTTGGTTCTTTTTTCGAAAGGAAGGGCTTCAGAAGCAACCAACCCGTCCACGTTCAGAGTTGGAAGGAAGATCCAATCGAACTGGTTCACCATGTTGTCGATCCCCTTGTCGCCACGGCTAAAACCCGTAATCATAGAGTAGGCCAGGTACGACACCGTCGACACGGTGATCCACTCCCTCGCGTGGGCCGCACCAGTGATGATGACGGCTTTCTTCTGCTTCCCCTCCGGATGAGCGGCTCCGACCTTCAGGGCGTGGATATTCCTCCCCTCGAAGCTCTTCCCGATCGTGACCAGGCGGACATGCGCGGAGAACAACGACTCCAGCAGTTTCATCCACGCGACGACGACATTGAGCGGACGGTAGTCCTGGAAGAACAGAGCCTCATACTTCGCCTTTCCGATAGGCTCGAGTAGTTGCCCGACGGGAGGATGCGGCACCGGCGACTCCATCCCGCCCGGATACGTCTCGAGCGCCTCCTGGGCAACGTTGTGCATCAGCGCCGAGTGCGAATGGTGCATACTTTCGGGCAGCAGGTCCAGCAGTAGCGGCACGGTGCCGTGTTGCATCCGGATATCGACGTGATCCTTGGTGGCGGACCACACGTCGAGGTAGAGCATGTTGACGGCCTCGGCCATAGCCTTCGCCTCGTCGTGGCCGGTGATGTTGAACCTCAGCACGACGTCATTGACGTATCGCGAGAGGTTGTGCGAGAATGGCTGCGCCGCCGCCGTCGCCGTCGCCGGTTGTACGTACTGCGCCGCCGCATCGGGCCGCCAGAAGATCTGTCGCAGCCTTTCCCTCCAGGTCCGACACTTCACCTCCTCCGCCGCGCCGTCGAACGTGGGCGACAGTACGGTTCCCCGCTTCTGGATCGTCGCCGCGTCGACACACTCGAGGACCAGCAGGACCACCGTGAATAGGATGCGCTGTCGGAGCTGCATTTTTGTTTTTGAGAGGGTTTTTTTCTTCTTAATCTTTGCGTGCGCGTGTATGTGTGTGCGGTAGTTATTGTAGGCTCAAAACGTGACACGGAAGCTTTTTTTTCGGGCGGAGCTTCTGCGCCTGCTGTCGTGATTGTCGCTTCGGTGGTCACCGACCAGGTTGACGTTGTTCTGCTTGGGAACAACTGGGGGGATGTCCCTCGACTTTTCCTGGCCCATCCATGCACAGCCGCAATCCCGCTGACTGGTACGACAGCTAGAGCAGCTAGTGAGGCGACAACGAATTACCGCTTCCGCTCGAAGGTGGATTCGCCTCTTGCGCGGCGAAGCTGACATTATTATTGACTTTTTGCATGTCTCGTCGCATCCCACCACCGCTATGACGGAGCCCCCCCCCCACTGTTCGTCTCCTCTTCGCCGTTCAGCCTTTCTTTTTACGCGGGGAAGTTGGCGCCTAGACAGGCCCACGTATGCACCTGTGGCCTTATGGGCGATGCAAGATAACGCAAGGAAGTAGAGAGTCCACAGAACCTGGAGGCGGCAACGATATTCATGTGTCGAAGACTATGGCCATGCATTCATTAGATTCATCTAACGGTATGCGCCCCAAGGCGTGGAGTGGAAGCAGAGGTGGTGTGTACTGGTGGGATTGGGAAACTCGTAAGGGAAGCCGCTCCGTTGCCGTTGCCGTTGCCGTTGCCGTTGCCGTTGCCGTTGCCGTTGCATTTGCATTTGCATTTGCATATCTATTTGACAGGCTCCATTGTTTATACAGTGGAGATTCCGACGAAGCTCAAGGCCAAGTCCACCCGCACACCCGCATGCTTGGCGGTGCCCCACGTAGCGACGCCGACATGTTGGGATGTTGCAGTTCTCCGTTCACTCCCTTCCCCTCCATCGCAAAAGGCGGGCAATTGCTTGTCGGACGCAATGGCGGTGTGCGGTGTGTGCAACCCTCCATCTGTGCCTCTCCACCCCTCGTCGCCGCGTTGTCGAATGGTGAGACTCCATCCCTCTTTTCAACTCCACGGGCGAAGCGAGCTGAAGTTGTGGAGGTTTCGGATATAACCAGATATACAACCTTGGTTACCAGGTTGGCTGCAGATATGTGTGTGTACGTATGACAGTTAGTTTGCATATCTACCAGTTATTTAGTCCGCCGCGTGTCTTAAGCTTGAATTGAAAAAAAAAAGAGCAGACTGTCCCTCTGTCTGCCCGCGTTTGCTTCGTCGGTCTCGGGCATGCGGGATCACTCCGAGATCGCCGCAGCAGAAACGGCGGATACGCAGATACGGTATCCGCGGATTCTCGCATGGTAATCCGAAGCTCTGGTGTTTGCATGCCGTCAGATATGGGTACCTGCGAACAACCGCAAAAACGGAAGTGCTGCGTGTACCTAGTCCCGACGACAGCCAACAAGTCGGGCAGGTACCTTTATCCAGCCGTAATCCAGCCGTAAGATTTCAGAGGTATCCGGAGAAAGATTCTGCTTGCTTGCTCGCGATGGCTTGGGGGCTGTCTGCCGTTAGTGAGCTGGCCATTTACTGTGGAGGAAAGGGCGAGGAATGGTATCGGAACAGGAACAACAAACAAGGTGCAGATTTTCCGGCCGAAAGCTCCGAGCGAAGAGCAAGTACCATATGTAGGTGCAGAGTAGAGCAGACGCAAGCGAGTATTAGCAGGCAGCCTCGACGAGACGGTGAAGAGAGAATTCTTCAATCTGGCAAACATATGGCCGCAAACATGGGGCCGGGCTGTCTCCAGTGCATGCAAGCGTGCGGTACTTGTGTAGAGTGGTGGGAGATGAGATTAAGCAGTAGCTAGTTGGAGTGGGGGAGGTGCAGAGTTGTATGAGTCCCTGGCAAGGTGGTAAACGAGCTGTCCGAGAGCGTTGGGGTTGGCTCGTTGGCTCAAAGGTTGGAGTGTGCTGCGCGTTGGGGCGCATGTATGTATGTGCTAGTACATAGGTAGACTATGTAGGTATGTATTACATACATGGTGCTGCTCCTGTTTTGATGGAGAGTGCGGACTATTCCGCGAAACTCAAGCCTCACACACTCTCACTCATTTTCTGCACCCCTCTCCCCCGTCTCCCCCGTCTCCCCCATCCCTCGACAGGATACGAAAAAGTGTACATCGCCATGATCGAGATAGCTTGCATGCGATAGTTATACGAATAAACAAAAGAAAAAAGTCTCCCCCATCCCCGTCACCACCGCCACTCCCTCCACCCACGCCCACGCCTACGGGCTGACCACCCTACAAACCCCATATCACCTTACATACACCCTCCCCTTCTCCCCCGCCCTCCCGCCCTCGTATATGGTTGGGGCATATTCCTTCAACTCTCGAGCACGTATCTCGATGATACTTCCTCGGTGTCCGTTCTTTGCCTCGTCTCCTCCACCACCGGCCTCTCCTTCGCCGCCCATCTAGTATGCCAAGTACGCCGCACTTGCGTTCCCAATCGTGAAATTTCCCCCGAACCCCGACCGGAAAGGGAAAAGAAAAGAAAAAGAAAATAAGAAAATAAGAGGACGAAGCAGAAGCGGAGGAGAGTAGGAGGAGGAAAGAGAATGTCCTAAAGATACATCCCAACTTCCAAGACCAATTCACCTACCCCCAAAGCTTCATCCTGTTCGTGTGCTCCCAGACGCTACTCCTACCTCTACGACGATATATATACTCTAACTCCCCACTGCGAAATATTTCCTCCAAAGGTCTCGCGACTATCCCAACCACTGCTAGCTGCTGTTCCCTGTGGTGCCGATATCATCGCTCGCCGTGTATCACTTCCAGCAACATCTGAACCCTCCCTTCCTTGCAGCTGCAGTGTACGACCCCCTCTACACAGGGTTCCTGGAACTCCGGGAGCTCTGTCGAACCCGATAGATATTTCTCCTCCTCCCCACAACATAATCAATCGATCGACCAAATCACCCCTCAAAAATACCCGTCGAGAAGAATGTTCAAGCGAAATCAGCGCAAAAGCGATACCGACCTTCGAGCGCGTCGCAGTCTTGATGCCATCAGAGCCCTAGCGCAGGCTCGTTCCAGCGAACATATCCCGCGCCATCCTCCTCTTCCTCAGCCTGCTGCACCAGCCACCGCCGCCTCCTCCACACTCATTGATGCTACCATTGCCGATCGCAGGCCGCAGTCCGCAGCTACAGTGGGGCCCCAATCCTCCCCCGCCATCAGGATCTTCGGATCCCCCCAGTCTGCAAAAACTGCTGTGCGGTTCAGTCTCTCCCGATTCAGAAATGCTTCCGACTCCGCGCTCGGTCTTAGAGCCCGCGACATGAACCATCCGCCCATCCCTAACCCACCCGCGATCATCACCACGGCTCCTACGAACGACGTGACGTCCAGCAGCAACGAGTTTGTGTCTCCTTCGTCGGTTTCGTCGTCGTCGACTGTGATGCCTAAATGCTCGGGTACCATGCGCTTGTGGCGCAAGAAAGAGGAGCGGCCGATATCGGCGATGCACAACAACTCCGAACCTCTCTTTCGTAGCTCCTTGTCTAAGCAGCACGCCCAAAGCTCGAGTAGGAACAATTCGAGCATGCGACTCAGCAGGGTCACCTTTGATGAGCCCGAACGTCCCGGCGGCAGCAGCGGTGCTCAGTCCGCTCAGTCGTTGACCACGGAACCACCGCCTTACGACGATCAGAGCTCGTCGCTACCTTTACCGCCTCTCAGGCTCTCGGAATCATCGCGTTCGACCGCCAGCTCAGGGGACCAGACCATCGCGTTCCACACGACGACGACCACGCACACGACGACCACTACCACCTTTTTCCGGCTGCCGCGACGCAAAAAGAAGGATGCGCCTCTCTTTCCACTCCCACTACCGAGTCGATCCACAGATATCCGCGCGGGTTCTTCCCACGACGATACCGTTCATACTCCCCAGTCGCTGTCATCCGGGCGCCGGCATTCCACGGTGTCGATGTCTCGGCCCGGAAGCCCGAACAAATCCGGGCCGGTCGATAACACGGCGTCGAATCCTACCATGCTGACGGCGAACGGGGCGCCTGTCTTGCGGTCTAACTCAATCGCCTCGGCGAATTCTGGCCGTTCCAGCCCGGGTTCTCCGGTGCTCAGGACAGGTAGCTTTCAACGACGAGGCCGGAGTTCGACCATGTCCTCGTTGGAACAGCACGGCGAAGGCAGAGGGAGGAATAGTTTTGGTGGGATGTTGCTCGAGCGAATACGGCGGGATAGTGAACCGCCGTTTTCCGGCTCTACATCGCGGACGTCTTCCCCACAGCCACAACTTGCCCTCTCAGGACCTCCCTCCGGGAAAGCGTCGCACGAGATATCCATCCCGGAGAGAAACGACGAAGACACGCCGCCTGTATATCTGTCGAAATTGTTCGAGGCGATGAGCAAGAGCGTTGTGGCGTCGCTATTGGCGCGGAACGGTGATCAGTTCCACCTGGCTGTCCTTAAGGCATACATGGAAACATTTGACTTTGAGAACGATCCCATGGACATTGCTTTACGGTGAGTTCACTTCCCCGTCTTCGTGTTGTGCTCGGTTCACTGATTGGCGCTTTCAGAAAGCTTCTCATGGAAGTCGAATTACCTTCGGAAACACAACAGATAGACCGGGTTCTACAGGCATTTGCGGATCGCTATCACGAATGCAATCCTTTCGTGTACAAGGATGGAGGTAACTTAATTTCTCGTGGCCCATCCCTGGAGATTAGTTGGCTGAATAGCTCGTCCCGCAGACCAAGCATACTACATTGCGTTTTCGTTGATTATGCTTCACACCGATTTCTTCAACAAGAATAACAAGCATAAAATGCAAAAGGCGGATTATGTCAAGAACACCTCGAGGGCTCTCGACAAGGAGGGAATTTCGAAGGACATCCTGGAGGTAGCGCTATCACCCTGGATCACTCGATAGGCACCGCTGACATATATTCACAAGTGCTTCTACGCCAACATTATTTACACGCCATTCATCCGTCTAGAGGATGAGTTTGATATTAATGGCCAAAAGATCGTACCCCATCGCCCGAAGAAGAGCATTTTTCACCGTGCCGTCAACTCCTACGATGGGAAACGGGTCAAAGAGCCGGTGGACCCATACCTGCTGATCATCGAGAACCGACTGGATCTTTTGCGCGCCAGCCTGAAGGACGTTGTGCAGTTTGATGATCCATACTCTTACACGGGAACCGCCTCTCGATTGGATATGTCATCTTTGCATAATGCCTTCTTCAAATCGGCAATATTGCAGATAGTCTCGGCACGTTCGCGACCCGATGCCTTTATGACGCAACAGTCAACGGAAAATCCCGACCAAGCAGACCCCGGGGTTGTCGAAATGAAGGTGACGAAGGTCGGACTACTCTGGCGGAAGGAGCTCAAGAAGAAGAAGACTAGGAGTCCATGGCACGAATGGGGTGCCATTCTCACAGGATCTCAACTGTACTTCTTCCGCAACATTGCCTGGATCAAGAGCTTGATGAACCAGTACGAGCAACACCACAAGCATGGGCCCGGTACGCCGGTCATCTTTAAGCCGCCGCTCGAGGATTTCAAGGCTGATGCGCAAATATCGACCGACGATGCCGTCGCGCTCCTGGACAAGAACTACAAGAAGCATAAGAATGCCTTTGCGTTCATCAGGCACGGCGGCATCCAGGAGTACTTCATTGCAGATTCCGAGCCGGAAATGAACGACTGGCTGGCAAAACTTAATTATGCGGCTACTTTCCGGACAGCTGGGGTGCGCATGCGTGGTGTTGTGGGTGGGAACTACGATGGACAGCGGCTGAGGGGAATCCGGCGAATGGAGACTGTTCAGGGACCGCCAAACGCCCATTCGGTGATAACCCCTACTGGCGAAGTATCGATAATCAGAGGAGGAATCGATCACAAGCTAGCTGCCGAGATAATCGCGAGAAGGAGGGAGGTCGTCCAGAAAAGGATCTTTGATTCGGAGGAGCGACTAGCCACTGCAAACCGGGAACTGCAAACTCACCTCAGAAACGGCAGACACCTAACTATACTCACGCCGATTCAGCCTAGGACGAGAGAACAAGTGGTCTTGGCGGCGGCCACGCTCGCTGCCAAGTTGCGGTGGGTGCGGATGGAGATGTGGAAACTGCGGTGCCATCGCGATATTCTTGCCCTCGACTTAGACGAAGAACGTAGGACAATGCAGGAACAAGTCAAAAGGGACCTCATCATCAGCACACCCATCCCATCGTCTCGCATATCTCCGATTCCGTCCGCGAATGGTTCTCCTACTCTCGACACCAGTTCCGGAACACAGACTCCAACGCAGTCCTACTTCTCTCCGCAGCCCACCGAACAATTGTCCCACGTCTCGTCGCACTCTTCGCACGTCACGAGCACTCACAAGAGCATTCGCCCTACCGACCGCGATCTAACCAGCTCGTCCCACGAACGTACCGGGAGAGAATCGACGCTGTCCACAATATCCAGGCCTCGTTCACCGTCGGGTTCGTCAGCTAGGATGCCTGGCCGGTCTTCTCGGCGGAACAGTATGGATACAACCGACAGTCATCGCTCGACCAGCCCAGCGAGATCTCACCACTCGAGCCTGGGAGTTGACCGGGACGATGACGACAGGGAGGGCGGAAAGGACAAAGGCAAAGGCAAGGGCAAAGAGAGCCGACCCAGTGTACGGAGAAGCCTTCAGCGCACTCTACGCGAGAGCCAGGCAATCGGCCATCGCAGGGGCAAGTCCAACGGCGAGGAGAATTCGGCCACGTCAGAGAAGAGGGTGAACACCGATGAAGGGCTCTCGCGCGTCGCCGGTAGTTTCACGGTCCACGGCAAGAAGGCGAGCGTCATCACGTTCGGCTCGGAGTGGCAGACCATATCCCCCGAGGACCGTCTCAAGCGTCACAAATCCACTCAAGCCGATTCCGACGCAGGCAATCCGCAAGGCGGCGGCGAAACCGAGAGCGTGCACAGCGCCATTAGCTTCAGCAGACATGGCAGCCAGGCAGCGGTTTCGAAGAGGGATGACGTGGAACTGGGAACAATGTCGTCGACATCGACACTACAGTTGGTCCAGGTGCCGTCTGTCAGTCGCCGCGGAAGTCACACCAAAGAGGAGCAGTTAGCCGAGGTGCCCGAAGTTAGCATGATTGAGGAGATGGTGTTGATCGAGAAGTTGAATGGGGTCAAGAACGAGGTGGTCGCTCAGAAGGAGATTGAGGTTGTTGCTCCTCCCACTCCCACTCCTGCTCAATAGTCATGTTTTTTTCTTCCTTCTAACAAAAATACCATCCCCCTGTACTCTACACTGTGATTTAGATTGGAACATCCAACACTTGATTTATGTCCATGGCGTTTTTTTTTCTTTTACTTATTGTGCTGTTATATTTTCCGTTCTAGCCTACGTATGCTACCAATAGTCCTTTTGTTTTTTCCTTCCGTTGTCATTTACGGGTTAAAGTTCGTATACCAAGCGCTGGAGCACCTTTTTATTTTTTCTTTTGTCGGGAGCGAGGTGGGGTTTTTTCTGTTTTCCGGGCCTGAGGTAGCAATTGTTCTCCCTTCCTTCCGTCATTCCTTTTACCTTTTGCGTTTCTTTTTGTTGTAATATAAACCTTTCTTCTCTCTCTCTTTAGGTCCGGTGATGAGCGATGGGGATTGGGGGCATGGGAATGGCTGTTTTGTTTTGTTTTTTTCCGTCTCTGTTTCGTGTTTGTACGAATCATGATCAGCTCTCCTACTTGTACTCGACTTGCATCTATCATAGAGGGAAAAAAATATGGGTTTGATCTGTCAAGAGTGTGTGATGCTGCATGACGCTTGACTCGCTTGAAAGCCATACAACACATTGCAATGAGCGCAGCAGTCATAGAGGTACAGTAGTGTAAAATAAACGCCAACCCAAACTGCAGGTGCATAGTATAGGTAGTAGCAGAAAAACGAAACGAAAACTTGAGACTGCGCTTATTGTACAGAACACATGTAGGGGAGGTAAAGGACGGACGCAAGCGGGCAGGTTGTCGTCGGCGGTAGGAGGAGGAGGAGGAGGAGGAGGAGGAGGAGGTCGTGCGCCGTCGCATCAATGATTCCGAAAGTTTTTTTTTTGATCTGGCAACCGTATTAGCCCTTCCGTCGCTCGCGCCTCGTCCAGTCCCTCCGGCACTCAACAGGGCGCACCCACAGAAGAGATCGGTCCTGGAGCTGCCGAGGTTGATGATCTTGGGGCAGCCGTCGCGGTCCTTCTCGAGGCGCGTGCACTCGAAGCAGTAGAAGGCGTCGCTGATCCCCTCGCCGCCACAGACGACGCACTTGTTCTGGTAGTTGCCGAATGAGCACTCGTCGCAGATGCGCACCAGCGTCGTCGGCCGCACGTAGCTGTCGCACACCGGACACTTGCCATCGCACTTGTCGCACAGCCGTCCGATCGCGATCCCCGACTGCTTGCGGCACATCACTAGGTCCGGGTGGTGGCGGGACATGGTGTTTTTTTTTAGCTGCTGGGGGCTAGGGGCCGAAGGTAGGGACGGAGGGTGGAGGTGGTTGTGGTGGTGACGGCGGTGGTGACGGCGGTGGTGACGGCGGTGGCGGTTGGTTGTTGGTAGTGGTTGTGGTAACTAAGTAAGTAAGTAGCGTGAAGCTAAAGTGGGCTTGTGTGAAGTTTGGTTGAGCATGCACACGTGATCAAGTCAGGGAAGCGAGTGAATGAACATGACCAGATACTCAAAAGGAAAGGAAGGATACACCAGATCTGGACGGAATATCAACAGAGAAAAAAAAAAGATCTTGCAGAGGAAAGCCAGTGGGTGGCCACTGTGAAACAAGTATAACTGCTTAGCCACCACGAGGGAGATTCGTAGTAAATCTTCGCTAACTACATGATTGCGCACACATCTCCATCACCCCGCCCCGTTCTGCCTTCCGCTTCCCGCTGCTCCTGTGCACGCTCTACCACCCCCCTGAAATCCCTCTCAGCCCTTGCTATCCCCCCCTCTAGAGTGTGCTGGAGGTCGAATATCTGTTCCCTCCTGGCCCGAGCTCTCTCTTCCTCCATAACATCACGCTGGCCTTGGCGGGTGCGGCACTCGTTGGTCTCGAGATGATTGTAGATTTCCTGTCCACCGTCCGGAAAGGTCTGCAAACACAACCAGCAGAAGTGCTGGCCGCACTTGCACGTCATGTGGTGGCAGCCGGTGTCCTTCTCGACATTACTCTTGCACGTCGGACAGTTCTTGACTTCGTTCTCGTTGCACCACCGATGGAATAGCTTCTCGTGGAGCTCGGTCGTAATCGTGCGCTGGAACTCGTCGCACGACTGGCTGTCGTGGGATTCGGTGCAGCATGTGGTGCAGATCCCTATAAGACATTGCGGACAGGTGAAGATTTTACTGGTCGTGGTCACCCCGTAGACGGTTTCGCAGTCGGGCGTAGGGCAGAAGCGGTATTCTTTCGGGTGGGTCTGGATGTAGGATGAGAAGCTCTGGGTGAAGTGGCGATCCATATCTGCGTCCGAGAGGAAGCTGCGAATAAAGGCGAGAGGAAATGGCGTGTTACAATTTCCACCGTTGCCGAAGCACACAATAGGGTAGTTGGATGTGTTGACCGTCGAGCCGACGTACTCACTCACACAGAGCTCGCAATAAATGTGGCCACAGGGCGCTATGGTAGGTTGCTCGGCGGGGGAGAGACATACTGTACAGGTGTCTTCTCCGGCGGTAGTTTCTTCCTCGAGATGGTTTGTTCCGGCCCGGTGCAGAAGGAGTTTGACCGTCTCTACCTCTGCAGAGCTACACCTGACGGTGAGACGTCTGTTCGGGATATCGGGGATAACTTTGTCAACTCCCAGGTGTTTCTGAACCGCGGCAAGACCTCCTCGATGCAAGCGCCGCAGCATCTGCCCTACCAACAGGATTTCATGTTGCTGATCCAACAAGAGCCGATACTGCTCCACCAAAATCGTCCTTGCAGCCTGGCGTCTCTCCTGCGTGCCGTAAATCGTCACACTCCTGCTCCTCGCGTCGCAACGGATATGAACGCCCGTACGGTGCTTGACTTCATCTATGACCTTCCGACCATTGACCTCCTTGAGCGCGGGGTCCCATAGGGCCCGTTTGTCCTCGCCATAGATCGTCTCGCCGCGGAGCAGCTTTTGCATGACTGTCTTGATACGGACTACAGCGGCACGTCCTCGGCCAAGGATCCGCACCCTTATCGGAGAGTAACGATCACAAACTTGGATTCGGGCCGGTGAATTATCGCCTTTCATTTTATCTGCGCTGTCTAGCTCCAGCTCCCTCTTCCGCTCCGCGAGTTCCAGGGTTGCTACCTCTTCTTTAATCGCCCCGAAGATGTCGATAGAAGTGCGGAAGGTAACACTGTACGAGAGATCGATCCCCAGCGCCATGTTACCTAAGAAGCCGTGCTTCTTGCCATCGTTCTCACGGAAGAATTTCCTAGCACTGTCGGCGCTCTCAACGTCGAATTGGACCTTTTGGTTGACGTCCTCTGGGCGGGATATGACCTTCCAGCCCGTAATCTTTGTTCCGTCAAATAGGCTGCGAACGTATTCTATGACGTCGTCGCTGGAGACATTGTACTTAGGTTCCTTCATCTTGAGCGCATCGCAAGTGAAGATGCCGCGCAGATCATCTTCGGTCGTCTCAACCTTTAATCCGACCAGCAGGACCGAGTAGGGCAGGACCTGTCTGAGATTCGGAGCCTGCGGCAGACATTTATACCGCTGTCCGCGTATTTCCGTGGTCCCCTCCGCCGCGGCGATCGCAGCATATAGCGCATCCCTCTGCGTGAAACGCAGATACGCAGCCTTGGAAGGTTGGAACCAGGAGAACTCGATCTTCGTCACGTCGTTGCTGGTGCTTGTGGGTTTCAACCCCCCAGCCGCCAGCCTCACATTCTTCCACACCCTGCCGTCCACCGCCTTGATCGCCGCATCCGCCACAAGGACATCGTCGTAGTACACCACCAACTTCAGCCTATCCCCACGGACGACGGACCTCACCGCCTGCAGCGGTAGGTCCGGTTTGAACTCGCGCGCGATAGCTAAGGCTTCCTGCTTCGACGTGTCCTTGGGCAGCCCACCGATCACGACCGTAGGCGTAGTCACGTCCGCGGAACGGAACGTTAGGACTTCCAAACCGGGCCCGAACCGGACGAATATGTACCCGCCCATGATTTTGTCCTTGTATGAGGGCTCCTCTGGGTCCTTCATTTGGGGCCACATCTGAGTCCACATCAGCCGCCATAAACACAGGGGGGGGGAGAACAAACCACCACCTCCTTCTCCTTCTTCATCTCGACCAGAAGGTTGGTGACCGCCGTTTGTAAATGTCCGATAACGCTGGCAGTACTGCCGTCCGTCGGACTGTGATTTTCCGCCTGTGCCGGTCTGTCACCCGACGGTGGACCCCTTCTACGACATCCACCAAGGCCACGACCTCGACCTCGACCTCTGGTCGGCATCGACTGTTGCCTGTCCGCCAGCGCCATAGCTATGTCGTGCGAGAACCTGCAATCCTCGCCGTACTTGCAGCAGTTCTCGAGGAGGAACCTACACGGAACTGCGGACCGCCATGGGGGAGCGCTCGACATCTTTTGATCGTGTGTGTGCTGACGGCGACTATGGATAGTTGCTGGTACGGATGGGGGATAGAATCACAGTAGAAGAAGCTTAAGCTCTGGGAGTTAGCTAAGCAAACAAGGGAGTCCTGGAAGCAGAGTATATACCAAGAAATTGTAGATAAGTCTCAAACGACTGATGCCTAGATGCTCGATGTTTACTTATCCCACGAAGTACTTCGATGTAGACGAGTGAGTAGCTATCAAACACGGATGGGGACCGTGTGGCCGTTTCTCTCCGCGCGTTGCGTGTTTGTGCGACATGAGTGTTTGACTGGCGAGGGCGCCCAGATACCCTATCCAACACGCCCAGGTTCACCGATGTTGTATCTATTGTTTTAAGCTATGCAGGTAAGTGCAGTGACTCAATTGCTTATTTACTGCGACGAAAGACATTGTAAAATTGACACCATGTTAGTCTGGCAGACCTGTACATGTAAAAACTGCATCGCGAATGTTGGCCGGGTATTAAACTAGGTTCGTTCGGTTCAGGAGGTTGCTACGATATCAATTTTACCGTTTTTTGCTACCGTACGGATCCCCCCAGTTCTAAGCTGCCTGGGGCAAGCAGAGCTACAACAAAGGTTGCATGCTTGCTGGTACCCAAGATAATGTATGTACGAGTTCAACGATGTTATATTTACTGTTCACCCCTCCATTGTAAACCATTACATACTATGTCTGTCATGCCCGAAGAGAAATAAGAAAAACAATCCCGTCCCGCTCCGGTATTATAGGCTCTAAAATCATAAAGTGGGAAGAGAAAAAAACTACAAAAAAAACTACAAAATCGTTATAAAACGGTTGGCAAACAAATAGCAGAAGAAGCAAATCGTCATGCAATCGGGCGGCATTAGCATAATCCATAAAACAGAAACAATGAGTATGTAGAACACCATTCGCCCATCCATCCATCAAATCATCGCCATCAAAACTCCTTCGGGGCGCTGGTAACGTCCGGTCTTCCAAATGCGCCACGAGAAGCACTCCGTTTCCCCTTGCTGTCTTTCAACTTATCAAGGAGATTGTCCAACAGAAAGGCACCCCCACTGCTCCCACCGCCACTAGCGTAACCAATCTCGGGACTGTTCCTCCCTCTCGGCGACGGCGACGTCGTCGTCCGCAGGTCACCGGGCAAGCTCTCGGTATCGGACGCTTCGGCCGCCGCATGAAAACTAGTACCTAGTTTCTGTTTAACCACTGACCTCTGGTTCTGGCCAAAATAGTTGAAACTGCTGCTGCTTTGGTATGACAGAGAAGATGACGGTGAAGAGTGATTGGATGAGGATGAGGGAATAACAGCAGTATTATTAGATGGTCTGAAAGGTGCATACCCTCTGTGAGCCGAGCTATTTCCCCCGCCACTACCTATCGGAGGCGGTGCAGGCGCCGTAAACGCCGTTGGCGTCATGATCCCGGGGCGGTTATCGTCACCAAGGAGTGTACGTTCGCGCAGTACGGGCGTAGTAGTGGAAGAGGAGGGGGAGGGCGCAGGTTCGCCGAAACTCGCCTGGAAGATGGTGACGCTTGGGGTGCGTGCCAGGGAGGCAGTATTGAGAATAGCAAACACCCTAGTATCGTAGAGCTGCGGGACCGTTTCGCCGTCCACGTCCGCCGTAGTGGTGGTGTCGTGGCCACCAAAAAACTCATCCAAATCTCCAAGTCGGAGCACCGTATCGCTGAATCCTCCTTCGCCGCGACCATCCTCCGATAACATAGTCGCCGTGCGATCTGGAATTGATGTGTAGGGATATTCTTCTATGTGGAACTGGATATCGGGAGTTTGGGGTGTATCCACGCCGGATTCTTCCGCCGAGATGGCATCCTGGCAAGTATAGAAGACGGCGTGTACATTGTCTCTGGTCATCCCAGCATGGATCGCAGGCATAGGAATGGCCCAGCCACTTTCATCTGGAACCCCGAAAAGCGTCTGTGTCTTTTCGTATTCCTTGCGGATGTTGCGGCCGCCCATACTCATGCGCATTACGTGACGATCCATCGGCCCACCGGAGATGGTAAGCATCTTGTCTAGGACCTCGAGGGCTTGCTCGACATAATCCGTTTGTAGAAGCCGCAAGAGTGGGGAAATGAGGTCTGCACCGACACCGGCAAAAGCGGGCTTACGCATGTCGATGTAAGGGACGACGACGGTCAGAACTTCCATCGTCTTCAGCTTCATCCATCTGAGCTTGTTCGACAACAAGCCAACAAGAAAGATGAGGGCCTGGGCTTCGTATTCTGGGAAGAATGTCTCTCTCAAGGCGTTGACGGTCTGCTGGATAAAGTCCTTCCGTGACCTGAGCTTCTGCGCAGCAAAGAGTCTCATCACCCTCGCCAAAGATTTCGACTCCTGTACCTCCGCAAGTAATTGGAGCCGTTCGGCGCAGCGTACAACAGCTTCCCCAGGTGTTCCCTCCTCCATCTCCTGCGAGAACCGGGGAAGGTTCGCCAGGGTCGCATATAGCAATCGAGTCTCGGTCCCGACGAGTTCATTCATAGGAATTCCATTAAGTTTGTCGAATACTCTCATGGTCCGTGTCAAGCACACAGAGCTACGCAAGCCTTTATCGATCAGTGACTGCAAGCCCTCGAACGTTCCTACCCACTTGGGCGGAAATGCCGCCATGATGAATTCGACTTTCTCGGGATCGCATAGGTCGACTTTATCGAGCAGCATCTCCAAGATGCTCAGAGCCTCCATGAACTCAGCCTCGTGAATGGTGTCCAAGCAAGCCACTGTCGCCCAGAATAACTGAGGATACTGCAGCAAGTACTCTCCGTCCATTTCGGAGACGATGGCGTTGAGAGTAATCAGAATCTCCATAGCGAACATCCGGATATCCGTCACATCATCTGCGATGGTGTTAGACAATCGCGCCAGCATGTCCGCTAGAGTTACGTGGTCAATCGAGGTAAGAAGGCATCTGAAAACCTGGAATGACCGACAAGCAAGATGACGGACAGGACAGGTGGTAGCCCAGCTGAGTGCGATCTTGCCCCATTGGCCCTTGAGTTCTGGAAAGATCGAAAACATCTCCAGAACCGAGGAAATCATATGTTCCATAGATTCCGGCACACGAAGACCGCGTTCTTCTATCGAGGAGATATCGTCATAGCTCCAGTGAGTCTTGGAATCTCTTTGCCGGACCGTCTCGATGAACTCAAGGGTCGCGTGGCGTTGTTTGTGGTGTTCTTCGTCGTGAAGTGCCGGAATGACCAACTCGTGGATGAGGTGAATCAGCATCTCCTTCGCCTGCTCTTGGACCAGTGGTACATAGTGATCCCACAGCACAAAGATGACTTGCAAAAGAAGCGTGAGTTTGTCTGCCATCTGCGGCACGGGCCCAACCAGCAAGTCGACCATCAAGATCATAGCAAGATGCCCGTAAGAAAAGCCAGTTGGTTTCCCACCTTCCGGCACACAGTCCTTCAAGTTGGCGACATGTGGGAACATTGATCCATCTGGGATGAGTGAGGGCTCACGTATGGCGATGGTCATGAGCTTAGGCTGCAAGTAGATCGCGAGAGCCTCCACCAACTTCGCCCCGGCCAGAGTTTCCGACAGAAATACGATGACTTGTTTGCCATACTCTACAAAGCTTTGTTCGCGGCGCTCTAAACTCTGGTTGATGATGAAGTCAAGAATAACCTGAACGTTGCCCATGTATGGAGCGGTTGCAAGTGATTGCCAGACTGCCTGGATCTCGCTGTGGATCTTGCTGCTGAATTTCACAGTGATCTCAAAGAGGTTGGCAAGAACCATATATGATGATGGCGAAAGTTCGCCGCTTGGCTCCAGGGTAAGATCGATCTGCTGAATCCAGGGCAAAAGCGCATGAAGGATATCACGTTGTGCTTTGCCTTCTGTAAGATTGAAGAACATTGTAAGTTCCGAGAAGACAAACACCGCCAGGTTGCAGTAATACAACGAAAGCGTCTTTGATAGCTGAAACTGCGCTCGTTTGTATACTGCCACCGTTTTGTCCGATATCGAAACCTCGAAATCCTGAACACGCGATATTCCGAATTCTCCCTCCTCGGTAACTCTGAGCAGTTTCGCAGCCTGTAATCGAATGTCCGCGTTCTCATCTCCGAGTTTGAAGAGACACAGAGTCATGATCTTCCATATGCCATTCAAGTAGTTCGGAACCTCTTTGAGAACTTCGCAAATGACCGAGAAATAGCTCTGCGTTGCTTTGGACGACGACTCGTAGACGTAGCACAAGCGGATGGCATCGTTGAGAAGGGTGGTCTTCTGGTTGTGTAAAAGTATATTCTTCAGTGCCCTCCGTCCGATCCGATGTGTCCGGTCACTTGGGGTTGCGAATATTGACTCAATCCACCGGAAAAGCTCGTCGAAGTTGAACGACAGCATCGCATTGCTGCCGGCGCCGACTTCTTCCATAACCGGGCCAGCCTTCGTCACATCAGTCAAGTGCCCCCTGATGCGCACATACGAAAGGAGTCCACTTACACATAGAGAGGCCATGGCACTCAAGGCGGCGATCTTCAAATTCCTCTTTTCTATCTCCATCGCCGCCGAAAGGGTCCCCGGATCCGAAAAGTCTTGCTGCAGTGTCATAAGTGACCTACGCATCAGATCCTCCCTTTCCTTGACCACCTGGTAATTGGGTCCATGGCCACACCAGTCTTGCATCAGGATGAAGATAGAATACCTCCCCTCGAAGGGTAGCCAAACCTCCGGCTTGTCGGTCCTTTTAATGCCCTCGTACAACTCCTCGGTGAGCCCGCAGAAATACCGACGAAGCTTCTGATGCTCCCAATCATTTTGAACCCCAGGATCGTTGAGGAAAGTTTTCATATCCTTGATGAAGGCAACCATGTGTCTCAAAATCCAGATATCTTTGTACACTTCCTCCTTTTGCAAAAAGTGCGAGGTTAGTTGAAAAACGTGTGTGACTTCAGCACGAAGCCGGTCCTGCCTACGGTTCCTTCTTGGTGAATGGATTCCACGCCCTCTCTTATCATCCGATCCCCATTTCAGCACCGTAGGTTGTAGGCTTTCGATTAGTGTTTTGTACAGGTTGATGTTTATGTTTCCCAGGCCCGAAACAACCGACTCCCGGATCATCTGATTGTCGACGGCCAACAATGGAATCACCATTTGGAAGACAGCCCTAGCAGACGTGATACGGTCCAGATGGACTGGGGCCAGTGGCGTCTGATTCTTCGAGGGTATTCGGTTGTGCTGCGGGGTGTGAGGTCGAGGTGTCGCCCTTTCCCCATCCGTCGAAGTCAGGGTCGCGCATGCTACAATGAGGTATAGCTTCCATTGTTCGATCATCAATTCCGGACTGGTTGGGGGCAATGTCCGCAGTACCGGCCGGGCGATTTCCAAAGGGCCCACTGCGGGAGCTGTATGCGACTGAGCCGCGGCACATATGGATTGGTGCATTTGAAGCAACCTGCCGCACACCAGGTCCCGACAGAGCACAACTGTAGTGAGGCAACGTTCGACACAGACTCGAATCAAGCTGGGAAAAATGCGGAACCACAAGCTCGAGTCATAGTGGTTATCACTAACCGCCATGTGTACTAAGGCATCCTTCATCTTCGACCCTTTCAGCTCGCGCTGCAGCCTACTTCGTTCGGCAATCGGCAGGTTCTCGTCGTTCAAATTCATGACATTGAGTGAGTCTCCTTCCAGAATGTGAATCACTCTTGGACACATCCCAAAGGCTGTAGACCTGCTCGACTGTCGAGAGTGGCCCGATTTGGATTGGTTCGGATCCACGTCCGATAGAACCGCATCGAACTCAGTGATGAGCCGGAGAACCATGATCGCAAACCTCCTGACCACTCGTGACTGAGAGCACAAGAAGAAAAGCCCGTTAGACTCGATCTCTTCAACATATGCCTGAACGCTGGAATATTCGAGTTCCTCGCTACGGTTCCCGAGTCCCCTATCGTCCAATGATGCATCCAATTCATTCATTGCTGCCGCTGCCGCATCTTGTGACCGTTTGACTTTCTGCTTGATCGTCTCCAACCAAATGGTCAACAGCTCGATATAGAGCTTCAAGGTATTTTCGATATGGGTATTCCCAAGCATGCCTCCATCGGAAATTGTCGAATACCGCTCGTCAAAGGCAAAAATGAACCGGGCAAAGCCAATGATGACTTGCTGGGAGTTGTACTGCCTGGCAATGCTCTTCAGGGCATTTGCCGATGCTATCGCAACGCTGTGGTCGATATGCGCCGTTCCTTTGCACAAAAGACTGACTACCTTATGAAACGGTATATTCGGAGGCAGACAGCGCGGAAGTGCCTCGATGGCAACACACAGCAAGTCGTAAAACCCTTTGCTCTGTTCGGCGGAAGTGATAGAATCGTCCCTGCCGCCAAATAGAAATTTGGATTCCTGTGGAGTCTTCTGGCCAGCTAAACGTTCGTCCAAAACAACCTGGCCCCCAAAGTTGCTATCGCATAGCACGATGATCTTGCCCAGAACTTCGCAGAAGCGATCGTAATATTCCTTGGCCGTTTCGCCAAGTCTGTCGATAGCTACTGCCTGTGATCGACGGTCAACCTTCACTTTGAGACCATCCTTCTTGTCCGCCTCAATTTTCGCTAGCCATGTGGATGTTGGGGGTATCTTCTCAGAGTGACTCGACGCGAAAGTAACTGGAAATGGTGGTTGGCCGGCATCCCCCTTTTCCAGGTCCGACATGATGGCCAAAAATGCTCGGATTCCCACCATCATGCCTTCCGGTGATAAATCCTGCAGCTTCAACGAGTGATTCCCGGAAAGGAGGTCTACGTTCAACAACGGAAAGATGGTCGTTCTAAAGCAGAGGTCCTGGTGCTTGAACCCAATGAACCGGATGAGCTGGATGCAAGGCTCAACCACCTGCATCTCCGCCGTAACCAAAGGCTTCTCCTTCTTCTCCTTTTTCAGGAGAATATTTATGACATCTTCCAGCTTCTTGGTCATGGTGTTGAGATTTTCGGGGCATCTAAACAGATACGTCCATACCAAGCGCGCCAATGTTTGCACAATCGGAACTCTCATTGACCTGTCCTTATCCCGTAGTTTCGGGAGGTTGTTTTCAACGAGAGGCATCCAACACTGCGTGAAGATTTCGTACGGACTAACACAGAGCAAAGTCCCCATCACCGGAAATGCAGTGTGCCATAGCCGTGGCTTGGACATCATTTCGTTCAGCCTGGGATGCAAGAGGTTCACAAACTCCATCCAGGTCGGATGATTGAGTTCTGTTGTAGCCGAAGCCGCGACCGGCAAAAGGAGCTTAGTGAAGATCTCGCAGTATGCCGTCCTTACAGTCGGGCCCGGTGCCTTGGAAAAGAATTTGGCCAGTGAGACCATGAAGTCCGCAGACTCTTCAAGCACGTTTTCCGGATAGAACTTCAAACATATAAAGTTCAGCAACTACAATGGAAAGTTCGGAACAGGGCACAGACCTTCAACTTTATGTAGCTCATTCCCTTCACGACCAATGCTATCTTAGCTTCGCTGGTTGCCGCTCCTGCATTATCACACTCCTCGAGATCGACGAAGAAGCGATCTGTCACTCGTTCAAAATCTATGCTGCTCATCACACCCAGGAGTTGACCGAACAACGTCCAGTTGGCCAATCTTAGTGGAGAGCTCGCCAGGACATCTGGATCGGCGGACTTCAGTTGGTTGAAGATGATGTGCTCCAGCTTCGCCATGTCTTCTGTAACCCGATCCAAGGTCGTTTGCCCAATTACTTCGATTAATACCCGACAAAGTATGTATATCGCAACTGTCGTCCGTCTGTCCGCGACCAATGAGCCTTCCCGCGCCGCCGAATCCCCACCCATCGGCCCGTTCGGTTCTGTATTCCTCCTCGGCAAAGCATATCGAGCTTGCGCCGCCGACTCTTGCCGCTGATGTGCTGCTGCGTCGCTTTTGCTCTTCCGCCATATCATGAGACTGTCGATGACTGGCTTCGGCTTGTGTCGAGCAATATACCCCAAAGATCCTATAAGCTTGTCAAATGCCGGATCCACACCGGGTCCGCATATGCTCTCGACATCGGGCTCCTTCTCAAGAGGATGGTTCGGCGGAAGACAGCTGTTGACTTTGCGCTCTGCCAGCCGCACAAAATTGGTGAACAGTATGTGCAGCGCGTACTCGGCGGGGGTTTTGGATTCTTCCTCCCGGCTCCTGGAATGATGATGCGAGTGTGAGTGGTGATGCCGTCGTGGAGGTTGCTGTATCTGCATTACCAATGGAGTAGTATGCTGCGGGAACAACCCAGGTCGATCCGTTGACTGTGCGCCCATATTATTTCCGACCCCCGCTCCTGCTCCTGCCCGTGCGCTGGCAACTGAAGGTGTCGCGGGTGCGGTAACTGGCGACGAGGGTATTTGTGGAAGGTGTATCTGAGCCCTGCTGTCGCCGTTGCTGACGCTGGCGATATTCATCATTGTGATTGGTGTTGAGGGAGCCTGCGACATGTGTACCGAATCTTGGGTGGCGGGGGATAGCGGCGATGTCGTGGGAGAGTTGACGAACGAGCCGGAGCGAGAATGGACACCAGCGGATCTGTGCTGCACACCGTTCACAATCGATGTCTGCCTGTGGTGCGCATGAGGTGAGGAGCCGTAGGCCGAGTTTGAAGGGCGTCGTTCTAACCGCCCGTTTTCTGGACGCGGTGATTGGCTTCGTGGCTGGTGAACACCGGCCATTTCTGGCGATAGAGATCGATAGGGGTGTGTTTCAGAACACTTGACGTCTCGTGGTAAATGGTTAAGATTCCAAGCGACAAGACGCGACGAAAGGGTGGGAGCTTGAAGGCTGATATTCGGGGCCACAACAAGAAGCTTCTGGCAATTTGGGCGACTAGAGTAAGTACCTGGCGATACTTCCAACTCCAGTGTTGGCAGAAGGAGGGGGATGTTCCGAGAAGTATGTTGTGATATCACGTGGATGGTGCGCAATCCAAACTGGGCTTTGACAAGGGTGTGCTCAGGGTTAACTACAGCCAATTGTGATCATGCACTACTCTTCCTAACAGTGGCAGACTAACGGACCCTTGATTACCAGTAAAGTGCCACTCGATAAACTGGGTGTTTTGGATGCGGTACATAAAGCGTTCGGATAGGTAACTACCTAGGTAGGTAAGTACAGCTTCTTTGGCATGAAAAGATGTGAGGGGTGTTTTGAGAAGCCGAAAGCTACTTACACATAACAAACGTGCGATTCGGGATGAACTACACGGTGCCTATCTAGCTATACATAGAGAGCCACATCCTCCGAGGCGTGATGCCAGGCGTCTTCAGAACCTGGAGACTGTGGGGCAAGGTGCAATATGCACCGTTAACGCCCACCACGAAACATTCCAGCTTGCATCGCACCAAAGCTGCACGGAAAGCTTAAACTGTTGCCGATTCATCTAGTCTTCGCCGCATATACTCTACCTTGTTCCCCTGTTCAGTGCAGGACGAGGTTCGGGTTATTCTTGCGCACGGATCAGACATCTCCTATCATATACAAGTCATCAACGATGACTCGATCACGGGTGCTGACTCGTACCTTGTGATGGTCAAAGGGAAACTTGCAACGAGCCGCGAGGATAGTGGATACGATCCGGAAAAAGCGGGTATATTGTCATGGCCTAAACTGCAATTAATGATTAAGGAAAAAAGTGGTTACTGAATCATAGCCCAGACGCTATATGCGAATAAATCGAATAAATCGATGCTCTCTCTCTGTGGTTACTGAATTTACTGCTTTGCAAAACTTGGGTTTAAAATTCTCAGGAATTGAAGTACTCAATCCACCGACAAGGTCGCTCAGAGAAATGGATAGGTGTTACAGGACCAACTAGCATTGGTATCCGTATGGATTTGGGTTCAAGCCAGTGCATTGCCAGTCGGATTGGGTGAATGTGGAAACACAGAAACACCCTTCAACGGAATTTCTTTCCTGTACATTCCAAGTGGGTGATGGTACAACACTAGCTTTTAGAATAGAGAACTATCGGGTTGAACATTCTAACGGCTAATTGAGGGGGGGTCGCTCTTGATCCTGACGATGTAGGCCGAGCTGACGACGTTCCACGCGTTCATGTACTTCTGCATGCAGTTGGTCAAGCAAGTCTACCGCCATCGGCACTATGTCAGAGGGGACGTCTTCGGCGTGTAGAATGACGGACGTACAGTCTCTCCGCTAGACAAACTGCTTCCGGGCTTTGGGATACACTTCTCAAAGCAGTTGGAGTTGATTTTCTGTTTTGTGGAATCTCAGCCGTCGAGGAGAGGCAGCATGGTAGCGGGGGAATGGAGACCGACTTCAATGAGAACACGGGCGTTTTCAATGTTCTGCTGTTGCTGCACTGTTTGCATCAACATCTGTGTAGCGATTGTGGTTAGCAAATACATAATTTCACACTCCCGACCGATGAAAGGTCCCTGAAGTACCTGCTTCTTATCTTCCTTAGAATCCTTTCCGCCGAGGCCAAACATTCCAGGCACGTTGTCCATAGCTTCGGTGGTGTTAAATTTGGAGTGGGAGAGTGGTTCGGGAAGACTAGTGAGGGTTGAATGATTGATAGCGATGAGAAAGAAGAATAATCCGAACTAAGTACATATATTGGGAGGCTTGGCCACAGGGTTAGGGTCCACATATGTGGGTGGTTATGATATCTAGTTAGTTAGTTAGATACTTACTTAATTGCGGAAAGAAGGTTTATTCCGGTGTGTGGCTGTCTGTCTTTCCGTTTCGTCATAATCGCTTCCATCACCGACATGAAAGAAAAACCATTATCAGAGGCCTCAACCCTATGAGACATAGTGTATCGGATGTTGCCAATCGATAGGACGCAATGGAGCGGGAAAACTGCAGCTTCTGTGGAAAACAGTCCACATCTTTCGTACGGCGGATTCATGCGATACGTTCCATACGGTGTCCCCTATCTGTCTCCGGAGTTGGGGCAGGAGACTTGGTCGGGTGGTGGGGGGTGTACGATGCTGTGAATCCGGCGACACGACGACCTGGAACTTGTAACGAACAAACTTCCCGGGAGAAATGGGCATGGGCGGACACAACGAGGATAATTCTTGTCCATTGCGGGGCTCCAACTTGCGGTTTCCTCCATCATCCGAGAGAATTCCTCGCTGCAATGACCGGCCGGCAAGTTGCGAGATGGTCTTCTGCCTTCAGGTATTCTCCGTAGGAGGCAGAAACAAAAGACAAATGCTTGTGTAAAGTTAGATTCATAGTACTTGCAGGCAGTCTGTTGATCCTCGGGGCATGAGCTGTTGAGACAACCGTGCAGATCCTGCCGGGGATTCAGAAATCGGAGTAGGAGAACACCGGCCGACTTCCCTGACTAGAGTACACTCCCCACAACCCTCTTTCACATCTTTACCACCACCACCACGGAGTCTCAAACGTCCAGTACTAAACTACGGCAACAACAATCAATTCCAAGGCAACAATACCGACGCTGATACCCACCCATTCATACTCTGGATAGCCTCCGCCAAAGAGAGAAAGAAAGAATTCCATCGTGTCTCTCGCGCCGAGCTTTAATAACTGCGCTTCGGGCATCGGGCGTCTTCTTTCGCGGCTTCGTTTGCCCCCGGAAGCGACTTGTTTGTCTTGCCCTGTCCATTCAACGAAGCGTCTTGCCGTCGATACCGCTGCCGCTGCTTTCTTCTCGCGGATACAGTGACCACCCCTCGCTTGCCTACCTAGTCCATTGCTCTTCAGTGCAGAGAGAGGTTGTTCGTTCGCCATTAGCTATCGCTCTGCCTTCGGACCAACTATCGCCGCCGCTACCGCCCGATTAAAGGCCCATCTGTCTCTCCGAACGATTCTGCAATCCACCAACTCCGCCAATCGTCCTGCCGCTCTCACCTGTGCGGTCTGTCATTCAGCAGCATACAACAGGGCTAGGGCGCCCCTCAACGCGGAGTGAGGGGGGGGGGGCGGAATTATATGGTCCGGCGGCGGCGTTGGGGATGGAGCCTCCGCACTTAACTGGAGTATACGACCTCTGGGGGATACAGGAAGAGATCCAATTATTGAAGGGAGCGCAGTTCGAGCACGCAGAGCGTCTCCTACAACATTCTGAACGATTGAGCAAACTGGAGAAACGACATGATGATTCGCGGATAAGGTCGCTTTGGAGCTCGGCGTCTCCATTTCCGGCTCCGCTTTCGACATTTTCTCAACGTATGTGCTGTATATCAACTCAGGAGTGAGTGAGTGGATTGACCGGTGGACTAACATGGACGGATAGAACCTCCCAACGCCGAACCGGGAAACTTCAACGTGTATGAACAGCAGCATAATATCGCCTTGTCTGGGCTACAGCTCGACGAGGCTGATGTTCCTCGGCGGGGTGCCTCTCGAGCAAACAGTGTACGGTTTGACGATAGCGCTACCACAAACCACTGGATACATGATTCCCCTGGCAACAGCGACTATTTCCAGCGGCCGGTGGGTGGGATCGGTGGATACGCCATGACGGAGAGGTCATCCTCGCACAAGTCGGACAACCGGTCTGACGGTAGACAGAGCTTACGGTCCTTCGGAGAAGGAGCCAGCTCGTTGTACGAAGGGGACCAGGGCGCGGGATTTCGACCTCCCACGAGAGGCTCCGATATTCTGGATTCGTGCTTGCACCGCGCATCTGCCCCACGGGCAGGCCCTGCCCCCGCGGTTATACGTTGCTGGCTAGATGCTCCATCCACCTACGAGCCGCTCCTATACGCCGTGGTTTGCACGGGCTCAGCCAGATCATCCGTAGAAATGTCACTCATCGCCCACCTCGGCCTGCATGACCGCATATCCCTCACATCCTCTGGCGATACCACAATCGAACTCGCCGTCGTTCTCCCGGACGCAATAGTTCAGCAACACTCACGGATCACTGGTCCTTCCGAACTCCCGCGTCTGACGGTGGAGTTTGCGATTCTCCCTGTGCGTGCGCCGAAATCGAAGGAGGGCGAGAAGATCCGCATATTCATCGGCAGCGATGTCATCGCGTCGCATATGGGAGATGTACTCTTCTCGCAGAGCAAGATTTTCCTGTACGTCGACGATGGAAGAAAGGTTTTTGTTCCTTTCATTAGGCCGGAGGCCGAAGAGACTTTTGGGGATATCTTCACCGCCCATTCGAGACATTATGAGCCGAAGCCAGACGACGCGAATAACATTTCTCTAGCTATTAGTGGTGAGGGCGAAACCGCGGCGGGCTTCGATGCTACGGGTGGGGACAGGTCACATATTTCCGTCTCCTCGCCCAGACCAGTAATTGGTAGCCAGGCTCCCGCACTGCGCGGCGTAGCGGCTATGGAACCACCGGATTTTACCCAAAAGGAATCACTACCGGCGCCTCCACCGCAACAGGAAAAACAATTCCTGTCCGTACTCACAGCCACAGACGCGGACTCCGCCTATCATCACCAGCATCAGGATTCCTGGAACGGCACCTCGCGCAAAGAAGCCGCCAGCACAAGAGACCTTTCCTCCAGCCCCGCCGCAGACAATGAAGAGTCCACTTCTCCGCTTTCCGGCGGTGGGGGCGGCGGAAAAGGCATAACTCGAGGACGAAGCCTAACCAACCCATACGAAGATACACCCTCCGGCCCCGCCGTTCCTAAGCCTCCACCCGGTGGAGGGAAGGTCTGGAAACCTACCAACACAGGGATGACCTACTCCGCACCCCTTAAAGACCCCCTCACACCCACCAGCAGCGGTGCCAGCCGCGGTTCTTCCCGCGGGATGAAGGTCTTGCGCACATCAAAATCATTCTCCGCCACCGGGACCTCCGCTTCCGCAACGGAAAAATCACAGACCGCCACGAAATATTCTACGTTCAAACCCCAGTGTAACCACAGAGGACATAATAGGACTATGTCCGGTGGGGATGCGATAGTAGGCGGCGGTGGTATGGGTGGCGGAGGTGGGAAGGGCACCCTGGTGAGGACTAAGAGCTCTAATGTTGTAGGAGGCGCTACGGCGTTTCATTGGATGGCGCCCAAGGCCGCGGCGGCGGAGTGAGGGCTTTATTATGGCCGAATGGGAAGGAAGGGGGATGTCTGTTGCTCGAATAGCTTTAACATGCGAAAAATAGGAAGGAATGGGCTACGAAGGATGGGCTTTTGTTCTGCGTTGGCTGGTTGGTTGGCTCGTCAAGGAGTATGGAGTGTCAAAGGAAGTAGATAAGTACTCATACGGGGGAACGGGTGCTTTGCTCCACAATTGGGCGGTGTGTTTTTCCTTTCTTTGTTCTACGACGGCTGGTCGCCGACATTTCTACTGAGCGCCCGCGATTGACAAAGCATTGTTACTAGAAATGAGGGATGGGAAGAACAAACCATAGAAGTGATTCATGTCCGCGCATTGTGATTGTCCATAGCGGCACGCTACGTACAGTCCAAGGTTGGAACGTATATACTTATGTAAGTACCAACGACTCCACTTCGAGCAAGCACTAATGATGTGCTCTTTTTTTTTTGAGGATTTCCAGTACGTGATACTCCTCTTCCAGTTCTATCGACAACTTCTGCATAACGGCGCATACTGGTACCTACTTCCCCATCTAATTTTGTCACATTCTCCTGCTATCGTCGTTGGGATGGAAGACCTGAACGCACCCTTGTATATGGATGTACTTTAGTAAGTACACAATCAAATGATCCTGATCCAAGAAAAAAACGCCAATCCATAGTAAGAGCGAGAAAAAAAAAGTAAGAAAGAAAGAAGCTAAAGTACACGCAAACATACCACAGAACTTCCAATAATATAATAATAAAAAGGACCAAACCCAGAAATACATACTACTGCGGTAAAACGTAGTGAATTACCAACAAGACGTTACCAATTTATTTTCCCCCAGCGTAACACTACAACGTGAAACACACCAACCACACCATCCATCCGTCATCCCGTCAGTCATCAGGTTTGTTCTGGTTGTGGCAAGTAATTAGGCCGGGTTCCTTCTTTTCCAAGCATCGCGAATTTCCCCCCAGCACCGTATGAGCTCATCCTCTCCAACGGCATCCTTTATGCTCTCAATGACACTGAGAACGGTAGAGATATGATTCGCATCCTTCTTATCCCTGCGGAACCGCATAAATCTCCACCTCTTCTCCTCATCCATGCAGCACTCGACGATCTCTTCATCGAGGGGCTGGCCCAGATTCTTAAGGTTCTCCCACTCCTCATCGGTTACGTACATCTCTCCAAAGTTCTCGTATTTCGAGTCGCCATGGTAGACGGAGAGGAGGAAGGTCGGCTTGGACTCATAGTCGATCACTTCTTCGTCCGGTTCTTCTTCGTCGTCGTTTGCGTCCGAGTCGGGATCGCTTAACTCGGCACGTGATATCGTGGGGAACGCGAGCTTGAGACGGAAGTCGACGCTGTTTTCTTCCGCCGCCTTCCATTTCAAGATTTTGGGGTCCGTGCCGAACGTGTATGGCGATGTGCGGCAGGTGAAGATTAAACCGTCATTGCCGTGCAGCAGTCGAGGAAGCACGTCGCGGATCACCATTTCAATGGCGTAGGAGAACTCCATCCTCTTGAACTCAAGTCTACGGTTGCTGGTTAGCAATAGTGGGACGTGATCTACCGATACATCAGGGGTGCATACTGGAACGGGAAGTACTCGACTTCATTTGGGAAGACTTTGCAGAGGGCTCGGTAAGGGGAGTAGACGTATTCTTTGAAGTACTATCCGGATTAGCTCACCCCAATCACCGCCGCCGCCGCGAGTACCACCGCTCTCTGCGCAGATGACAGGACGTACAGCAAGCCGCTTATCCAATGTACGCTCCATGACCGACTTCTTATCGATCACCAAACAATCGAACACCAGGTACTTCAGCACACGCTTTCCCGATGCCACAGTATCCAGTACCAGTTCCCCGTCGATGATGGTCTCCGTATGGAAGGCATGGAACGTCGAATCATTGGCCATGGGGAAATGCAAGTGTGGCACGTAATAATACTCGTTCTTGCGGTCGATCAGGTAATGGATCTCCCTGTCGCCGTCGCGGGTGAAATACAAAAGGCATCGGATACCGTCGCTCTTCTCGCAGAGGTAGTAGCTATCCGCCCATATCCACCCAGTGTTAGCTTCCCACCGGGCTCGGACGGAGACGGGAAAGGAACGCGCACTCGGCCCGCTTGAGCTCTTCTATATGACGGCGGCAGAATGAGACCGGTTGGGCACCTGTTTCGGTCATTTCAGCAATGTTACTTTCCAGATAGCACGGGCCAGACAAGTGCGCCTCGACCCGCCTCCCACAAGCGCGAGGGTTGAGTTCCGACTCACCGGGAAAGCTCACTCCCGGCCTCCCTAGCAGGTCCGCGACCTCTCTACGCAGTATCCGTGCTAGATCGCCGCCAGCCTTATGGCCCGGTATGTCGGGAACGGACGAGGCGTGCCGATTCCGTTGGGGACGCGTTGGCTGAGGCATTACCGATTCCGAGTGACGTCTGGGTGGTCGTAGTAGTAGCGGGGCACGTGAACGTCGCGCTAGGTTCTCGAGATGCGCGGGTTGTCGAGCTTGAGGTGAGTGCGGCTGTTGTGGTGCGGTTTTGGTATTAATAATTGCAGTGGTTGTGTTGTTTTGGAGTGGAGAAGGACAGGCCTTCCTGCGGGTTGTGGTGTGGGTGTGGGTGTGGCTGTGGCTGTGGTTGGTGACGGCTGGCGGTGGTCGGCGATCAGGCAGCGGGAGGATCGACTTTGAAGAGGTGGAGGCGGTAAGAGGAGGAGCGAGCGAGTTGCCTTTGCTTTAATCGGAGGCTTAGCGATACCAAGACGGATCCGGGCTCTAGGGGTGGGATCCCTGTATCTACGCTGACTCGTCTTTTTTTTCCCACGATGAGACATCAAGAGCACCTCGCCGCGTCAATAACTCAAGACGCCCATCATCTCCGCAAAGGGCTCCGACGCCTGATCACCATCACCTTACTAGTGGATTGATCCAGACGGATGGAAGACATCGAGATGCCACCAGAGTTCCCGACTTCCCCAGATGCCGCGCACTTCCCAGGCTTCGTGGCTTCGGCTTGTCGCGCTCATCGTTCATGAGTCAATGCAGCTTTGCGGGGCATGACTGGACAACACATACATATCTACCTCCTACTTACCCATCTATTACTGTCACGGGGGTCGCTAGTGCAGATTGAAGTGTGGTCCACGCCACTGAGCCGCAGTTAGGGAACTGGGTATAACTAATAGGTTCTCTGGATAGCTCCGCTATTGACCATTCACATGCGAGCATTTCCAGAGCAAGCCGCCGAACTGTCCCGTGCCAACGTAACTCCGAGCATGACAGGTCCGCTGCTGCGTCGCCGATCAGCCGCGGCTATGCTGGCAGGAGAGCGTCTTATCTATTACGCTGTCGTCAGTTGACTGCGACACTTGTGATGCTAATTTGCTAATTGGGTGGTTGCGTAAAAGCGTGGTTACTGTCGCGGGGACGCACCAAGCAACAGTGCGTTTTTCGCCGCGGAGTGTGTCATGGTGGAGGAGCTGATGTGACACCAACCACCTGTATGTTCTACATACCGCATCTACATCAAACTCTTCCACGCCTCTTTCGTACCCTCCTTCGTGTCCTTGATGAGCTTACTGACCGACTTGAACTCCGCACACTTTGCATCACCCATGACTTCAAAAATCCAGCTCTCACTGCTGGTTACAACCGCGCCCGCGTGCCTCAATCTCTCCAGCGCTACCCCAACTTCATGAGGATTAACGCTGCCCACTCCATCAGCAATGATATACACTCCATGCCCCGCCTGCAGCAGATCCAGCGCTGTCTGCGTAACACAGATATGACTCTCGACTCCAACGATGGCGACGTTCCGTGACTCCCCAGCGAAGGCGGCGGCGATCTCGGGGATGTACATGGAGAAGAGGGTTTTGTCGTAGACACCGGCCGCAGTGGAAATGTCGAGGGAGGGATGGGGCGACCCAAGGCGGGAGGCGTTTTGTGTGGTCACGTAGATGGGGACCGAGAGGAGCTTGGCAGCACCGAGGAGCTTGTTGGCGGTGGTCAGAAGCGCAGGAAAGGTGGAGATGGCGTTTTGGAAACCAGTCTGGAGGTCACAGATGAATAGGACAGGGTTTTCTGAGACGTTGATTAGCTAGGTGTATACTGCGAGGAAAGGCGGGCCAGTTACTGATGCGCCTTGCGACGGCGACGGCAGTGGGAGCGGCCATCGTGGTGTTGTCTGTGGCAGTGACGAGGTGTCGTAGTAGTAGATGGTGGAGGTGAGATGAGGTCTATTTGGCTACATAAGTATGCACGCTTAAACTCGGGCGGAGGTCTACATATCTAGGATTCCCCTAAATGCGGGGTGGCGCCCGCAACCAGCCATGTGGGTCCTGTTCCAGACTCTCACTTCGGGTGATCGGATGCTGATAAAGATGAATGCAGATCCAAATCTCAGCAGCCACCACTATGTATACGGCCAACAAATATTAAGGAAATATGGGGAAGGGAGAAGATATCAATAGAGTTAAAGAATACAAGAGGATAAGAGGATAAGAGGAACAGGTACAATGTGCTGTATGAGAGTTACAGTCCACCCTGGAGAGAGAACGACGATAACACTAACACCAGCACGTTGACCATGCTCCATACTAATGGTATCCAGGTACTCATTCTCAAGCCGCCTGCATTCAACATCAGTATCCTTGAAGGACAGGCTATTCACGCAGCGTACCAGCTTTATAGACCTCTCCGGTTCTGCCATTGTCAGTACACGGGGCTGGATCTCGATCGCGACGTACTTACATCAAACCAACGATACTCCCCGCCATTGTCGCCTCGATTCCTCCAACGATCGCGAACACCAGAGGAATGCCCAATGACATCTTACTGGGCATCATGAAGAAAGCGTACATGCCCGACGCGAGGTGGAATCCCGCGTATAGCACCAGCGTCCAGAACAGCGTGAAGCGCCATATGTCGTCGCTGTAGTACAGAAACTTGTGCTCGCTAGGCAAGGGCTTGACCGGCCAGTATAAGGACGGGAAGGGAGGCGTGGTGTAGTCGGGGGGTATCGGCGCACCCAGCGAGGAACTGGTGAGGTTAGGAGAGTATATGGGGATGAAAGGGTGGGTTACGAACTAATAGGATCCCATCTCACGCGCGTATGTATTGAGGATTTAGAATCGTGTCATCTCGTCGTGTTGTGGTTCAATGCTGGCAGTACTACCTAAGATGTGTGTACCTATGATGAGAGGGCAGATGCCATTGCTCTTTCAGAAGCTTGAGCTCTTTCTGTCGTCACCTTGGCATGTTTGCACTCCTTGGCAGGGACCTGCCCCAACCGACAACAAGCAAGCTCTCGAGGTACACGCCCTTCGAGCTCAATAATAGTCCACAACCACGATAGCCCTCCCCAAGCTGCGAAAACTCCCTCGAACACTCAATTATGGTAGTCGACCGGCGCCTCGACAACATCCTCCGGATACTCCTACAGCCTGGACAAGCCGATCCCAACCGCCCCGAGGGCTCCCGCGTGTACGCCTCGGCGGCAAACATTCTTGCGACGTTGACGAACCCTCTTAACGTCTCGTTACTCTCCACGCAGATCTTGGTGTCGCCGGCGATATGGCAAAGTTCTGATGGATTGCGCGCCGCATTGCGTACGTTTGGAGTATTCCAGAGCGCTGTGCTCGGGAAGATTGAAACCCCGGGGGTTGTTCTGGGGGTGGAAGATTGGTTGAATGCGCTCGTCAGAGGCGCAAATCAAAATGGTGGGTTGGAGGCGGCTTTCGTGAAATGAGTCTGAGTGGTGATTGATATCGTGATGTGATTGCAGTGCCTAGGTGGAAACATCTACTATTGCTCGGCGCAGTGCTTTCGGCGGATCAAGAGCGATCGACATTACCGAGACTCACGAGGAAAAGCGTCGAGGAGGCATTCGTTCGTGCGGTAAACTTGTCGCTCGTCCAGGGCAGCGGTGACGGCCACGAAGGTTGGTTGACTACAGCCACCACCACAATCGCATGCTGACGGTGGCTTAGATCTCGAGGCTGATGTTCTGAGCTTGGTACTATCCCACGCGGTTGTGAGCATCTCATACAAGGCGAAATCACATCTAAGCTATGACGCACTGCTACCTGCAGTTATAAAGTCGATCTACTTCTCGCGGGAGGGCTTCCAGTCCGGTTATTTCTTGCCGACAATCGACCATGACATCGTAACGATGGATGGCAAGCTTGCATGGCCGAGCAAATCAAATTCCTTCCTTGAGTTGCAGGAACGATCCGCGCGGCCACTATTCGTGTCCATGAGTGGCCTGGCGAAGCTCGCGGGTATCGCGGTCAAGGAGGCGCACGATGTGCGTGCGGTTCATGCGCTGTTGGATAGTATCCAACGATTTTCGCACACTATGGCTTCGCAATGGAGAACGAATAGGCTGGCAGAGATCCCGATGCTGCAGGAGGCGGAGCTTATCGATGATGACTCGTTGAAGGCTACTGTGCCCGTGGTCTGGCAAATACTGAAGACGGTGTTATTCACAACTACACTTATCCTTCAGGATCTGACCGTTCGTGTTATTCAGAACCCCGTGTTCTCTGGCCGAGAGAGTAGGCATCCCCATTCTTCCTCGCCGCCACCGCTGGTGTTGACGGTTACAGATGGACCCGTGATTGCTTCCAGGATACTACACACTCTCCACGGCTTCTATTTCATTACCTCCCGCATGGGGCCTAGTGGCTTTTCCTCCTACAATTTCGTGTACTACGCCGCCATCGACATCCTCACCACTTACCCCAAGCATGCGGAGACATTCATCCGTGAGATTGCGCCCAAGGAAGTGGGGCGGGTTCCTCCACTCCTCGCCGACCGCCTCCGCGACCTCTACTTCCTCAACATCTGCGAACAGATAGTTCCGGTGCTCTCACCCAAAATCAACGAAGAAGTGGTGATCCCAGCGCTGTCCGCGTATCTCGTTCCGGGACTGGAGGAAACTCTCCACCCTCACTTCGAAGCCGCGCATTCAGTAATGCTTGCGCTTCTCGCCACGCCGTCGTCCGCCGAGATCGGCGCAACCATAATGCCGTTCTATGTCGATGCTGTCTTCAAAGCTTTTCCCACCTCCCTCTCCGCACGGCAGTTCCGCCTCGCCTTCGGAACGCTGGTGGGAGAGGCAAGTCCCCCGCAACCGATCTCGGGCGTACACCCGCACATGGTTGACGTCCTGCTCGAAATATTATCTGAGAAAGTCTCGGTTGCGGGGACGACGCCCCTCCCTGCTGGCGTCGACGAAGGAGCTGTTGGCCTTAGTGAGAAGGACGTGTGTATCCTCGCTCTGATTGATTCACTGCCATTGATGGAAATCAAGGTCATGCACCGGTGGCTCGATCCCGCGGCAGAGCTATTGAACAGCGTGCAGGACGAGGGGAGTAAGCAGAGGATCCGGGAGAGGTTCTGGGGTGTTCTTAGTGGCGAGCTGGATGTTTCTCGGGCGGAGGTGGCGGTGAGATGGTGGGGCGATGGGGGGAGGGAGAGAGTTGTCCTCGGGAAGGAGCAGGGTGTCGAGGGGATTAGGCCGAGGCTGTGAGTGTACGTTTGTTTACTGTGTAGGCTTTTTGGCGTTTCTTTTTGTGTGCGAATTTCATGTATGAATACGTACTCGAAGTCGGGCTCAATGTTTGAGTGCTTATTGCAGATAAGATCCTGTACGTTGTCGAGCCCTCTAAATAGACGGCCTGGTAGTGACGATGATTCTCGAGTTGCGTGTAACGCATGGCAAAGAGCCTACACATGTGAGCACTTATTGACACTTCTTGATCCCTGGTGATCTCTCACCTTTCAAGGCTTGCCGCCAAGCTGCCACTATCAATAGATAGCATACTAGCCGACGCGCATATGTAGCTTGACCGGCATCCGCGATCTCTCAGAAGACTTCGCACATCCGCCCCACGAGCTCCCGCATAGGAAAACGAGAAATCGATGCCGCCACCCTCCGGAATTTCCATTGGCCTCGGCCTCTCCAAACCCAAGAAGCCGCTCAGACCCCCGAAGGCGAAGAAACCAGTACTCTCCGCGTTTATGGCAGACGACGACGACGGTGACGGCGACGATGCTCACTCCGGGGGAGAAGACTCCGGCGGCGTTTTCGGCGCGAAGGGGAATGGGAAGGGTTTACAGAAGAAACCCCTCAGATCGAAAGACAAGGGGAAAGACGTCTCCGTCGTCAACGCGCAGCTCGCAACCTTCAACGAGCTATCGAAAAACGCTGAAAAGGCCACGGCAGAAGTGGACTCGTCGATCTACGACTACGACGGAGTGTGGGAGGACATGAAGGCTGTCGACCGTCGGAAGAAGAAGGTTGAGGAGCTGGATGCAATCGAGAGGAAGCCGAAGTATATGGAGAGCCTCCTCGCTTCGGCCGAGGTGAGGAAGAGAGATCAGCTCCGCGCAAAGGAGAAGATGCTACAGAAGGAACGAGAGGAAGAGGGAGAGGAGTTTAAGGACAAGGAGATGTTTGTAACCGAGGCATATAAGAAGCAGCAGGAGGAGCTGAAGAAACTGGAGGAAGAGGAGAGAATTAGAGAAGGTATGTGCTTGGTGACGAGGTGCGAATGGATGCACCAAGGTGCTGACGGGAATATCAGAAAATTTGAAGAAGAAGTCACAGGGCATGTCGAGCTTCCACCGGAATATGCTCGACAAGATGGAGAGCAAACATGATCTCCTCGTCGCTGCTGCGGAATCTAAAGGAGCCGTTCGGGAAGCCCTGGATGCAGATGAAGTCGGTGGGACAACTGACGCGGAGAATGCGGCAGCCGAGAAAGCGCGGAAATTGAGAGAAAAGGGTGCGGCAATCGAAATAAACGAGGAAGGGCAGGTGGTCGATAAGACCCAACTACTTTCGGGCGGCCTCAATGTTATAGCAAGCAAGAAACGGGCGTCGGCGGACCACCCCATTGCCGATGCCCGGAGACCACAGCAGCAGTATCAAGGCCGGGGCAAGGATCAGGATATGAGGGCTCGCCAGACGAGGATGTTGGAGGAACAGCTAGCGCAGGCTACGAAGAGAGCTCTCGAGGAGGAGGAGAAATCAAAAGCGGAGCTCGAGCGACAGTCTAAATCACGGAAAACAGACTTGGATGTCATGTCAGCCAAGGAGAGATATCTTGCCCGGAAGGCGGCGGCTGCTGGGAAGAAAGTGTAGATATATTTTTCCAATTGCAATGGCTTTTTTTTTTGTGTACAATAGCTCACCCTGTGGGATTGGCGTTTTGTCATGGTTCTTTAATACTTTTAGAGTATCCAAGTTGCCAAGGCGAATCATGGGCGGGCGTTCAGCCTAGCTGCCCCTTGCTTGCCATGCCTAAAGCCTTGATATTGTTCTGGTCATGTCTCTATCTTCATACATACAGTCCACTCACTTACTTACTTTCTCACAGCTGCACGCCGCGGCACCTCTATCCGCTCTCTCTTCCATCCCAACCTCTTGAAGACCCTCCATCATGTCCGAATTCTCCACCTCCGACGACGAAGCGGGCCCCAACAATGAAAACGCCCAACGCACCTTCGCCCGTGGCCAGAATCCAACGGCATTCCCGGCGTACCTCTATCCGGGGGGAGCCTTCGCACTCGACGGCATCGCGCTGCGTGCCGGCTGCCTCGGCTTCGTGTGTGCACTCTCTCTGAACGTCGCCTACACGTTCCGCAATGACTACCCGCAGCTCCCGCTCTACATCAGCATCCTTAGCTTCTTCCACTTTATGGAGTTCTGGATCACGGCCCGGTATAATTCTCGCCGCGCAAAAGTGGAAGCGTACATCCTGACGTCCAACGGTGCGGCCTACAACGTCGCGCACATGGCAAGCCTGGTCGAAGCCGTGGCCGAGTTCTATTTCTTCCCGATGCTGAAATCCTTCTCCGCAGCTACGTACCTCGGTCTCTTCCTCATCACTATGGGGCAGATCGCTAGGACGCTGGCGATGAAACATGCCGGAAGTAATTTCAGCCACTACGTGGCAACCCGCTATGAGTCCGGCCACAGGCTCGTCGACACGGGGATCTATGCCTGGTTGAGACATCCATCGTATTTTGGATACTATTGGTGGGCGGTCGGGACCCAGCTCTTGCTGGGCAATCCGATTTGTGCGGCGGGTTTTGCGTCGTTTTTGTGGTTGTTTTTTCACAATCGAATTAGGCGTATGTTTTCCTACCCTACCAAGAATGATGAGTGAGGGCTGATGGTGCAGTACAGATGAGGAGGCCCACCTCATGGCGTTCTTCGAGGAGTACAAACGATACCGCACAAAGTCATGGGTGGGGATTCCGTTCATTCGGTAGCAAAGAGATGTATAGGGACATGTTTCGATTTCGTTTTGTCTTGCCATATCACACTCGCGTTGCCTAGATGATAAACATGCTGGGAACGGAACTTTTCTGTATCATATCTATCTTAGATCTACTAGATATATCCATAATCTGGCTGCTGCTGCCGATCCAAAAAAATATTCCTTAATTACTCTATGGCAACTCGTTTACACGAGTATCAACCACAGACAAGAAATCTCAAACTTCCACAAATTCGACGTAAATCAGACCTTAACCCCCGCCGCGCCACCAAACTTGACCTGCCAGCTGAAATAATACAGCAGCACCGCCGCAGGCTGCCCTACGAGGCAGAACGAGACCCAGAAAATGGCATTGCCAATCACACTCGCCTGCCCGCGCATTTTTTCGAGCGGCACGGTCATAGCCACCAATGGGATCTGGAACATCATACCGGCGAAGGCAACGCCGATGATGTTATGTGTAGGAACGCCTACCAGTATCTCATGCATTATCGCGGAGAATGTAAAGACTACTGTCGATGCGTGGGAAGGTTTCCAGCCGCGCGCGAGAAGGGGGGCGTAAATGTGTCGTCGCATGAAGGAGTTTACAGGCTTGTTCCAAGTGCGCCAGTATGTGCCTACGGAGGAGGAGTTCCACCAGCTGGAGGGGGTCAGTCTGGCACTAGATATGGAAGGAGGAGGAAGGGTACATACTCGAGATAGAACTCCCTATCACCAAATTCCAGCAGTTCCGCAAGGGCATTGAGGAAGCTTTGAAAGAGCGCGAAGAACCCGGCGAGCCATATGACCAGGCTCACAGTGCTCAGCTTCATCAAGCGCTCCAAGATGATGGGAATATTCAGACTCCCCAGAGCGGCTAGACTGTTTCGGAGGACAGGCGTAGCGTATTGTACAGTGAGGAACCAGATTGCAATTGATAGCGCAATGGTCTCGCCACAACGCTTGAGGAAAAAGTCCCATCTGAACTTGGCTGACCGCGGGTACACAGGCTGGTATACAAGCGTGGGGGCCCACCAAAAGTAGCATATGTTCTGTAGCGATATATTCTTGGGGTACGGGCAAGACTTGTACAATTCCGGAGTCGGGAATCCCTCGAGGAAGGCATCGCGAAGGTCACGGTTAGTAAAGGCATATGACACCTGTTTGAGCCAAACAATCACTGCGCATCTCCGTCAGCTATATGCGACGGCCATTACCACCTGGATATCCCTCGTACCTGCGTGGAATTGGCACAGTGACCCAATGAGCGGATGATGAATCCTGTAGTAAACGATACCCGTGGTAATACCCAGGCTCAACGTTGCATTGATAGTATGTGCGAACGCAATGAGCGCCCATGCGGCACGTAGCTTCGGGTCCTTATTGTCGTACTTCTTATTATGGGCTTGGGCGCTGCGTGCATGCACAGATGCGACGAGCTCGATGAGAAATCCAACGAAGAGATGGGTAGGGACCAGAAAGTACAGTAGCAATCCTATCCGCACATCGTCCTTCCTAAACTCCGACCCAGACAGCTGGATTAGGACTCCGTATTTCATAAAGTTCTCGATTACGAGGCGTAGGTTCCCGACGACTGTGTTCGCGGCTGTTAGCTTTCCTCAAGGTATGGGTGCACAATGGGGGGAAGCGCACTCAGAACCAGCACCATCAAATTCCTAAATCCGATGAACGAAGGCGTAGATATCGCATCGTGTGACAGCGTAGACGGCCGCGCGGTGGCATGTGTGGCGTAGATATGTTTGTATTTTCCGGCGCCGCGAGGATCCAAGCTCGGCGTCTCGCCATTGACCGCGCTTGCTGACTCCGCAAGTGTAATGGTTGTAGTGGAAGCTATGGGAGTAGCGCCATCGGCAGTTTGCTCCACTCCCGTGGAAATCGCAGCGATAGAAATTGATGCCATCGCCATTATTGTTTTTCGAGTTTGTGGTGATGAGGGCAGCTACTGGCGTGTGAATTGAAGAGAACGGATGCTCTGCACTGGGGGTCACCGGCCGGGAGTGTCAGACACTTTGTGCAGGCGTTCCAGTCCGATCGGTAATCGCAGGGGTGGTGTTATTCGGGAGACCCGAGATATTGGGAACGTCCACGAGGCGCGAGGTGTGAGACGGGCGAAATTGAACGGATATTAGACAAAGCGGAAGGTGTATTGACGAAGAGAGACTCTGTAGGATGGGTAGTAACGCGTTGTCGGAGGTGGTGGTGATTGCGGTCGCAATGATGACGATACGTATAGCTAATGTTCGGAGGGAGGAAGCTGGAAGGGAGATGCACGTAAAAATCAAGACAAGGATAGACGGACGGATTGGATGGCAAACCACACCATGTGAAAGCCGTTGTGCTGGATCCGTTGTGCTGCAAGCAGCGTGATTCGGTAAAGCACTCTGCCGTAGTCGTGTTCCCTATAGCCTCAAAGTTCCACGGTTCCGAATTATACCGCCGCCGGCAGCTAAATCGTACAAATTAAGAACCCCTTGGAGTAGACTGGAGTGGAGAGAAGGGGAAAATGGAAACAAAAACCCAATATGGGCCGTCGGAGTCTGATATACGAGCAGGTGGAGGACAATGGATTTAAATACCGCGGCTAATTGGTGGAACGGGAGACACTTCTGTTTTCGGGCTTGACGAATGGGCGGTGATTCTTAAACGTCACGATCTAATCATTCCAATTTCATCACCATCCACATCTTCAAGAGAAAAACAAAGCGACAATCCACTGGAACCCTGGAAAATCCACCAGGGCCGTGTTCTAAAAGAACTGGACCGACAAATACTTTATACATCTAATACACCCAAGATCTAGAGGTACATCATTATCGTCGCCCTTACTATTGCCGGCCGAATCCACTCCTCTGTGCCTCTCGAAGACTATCCTTTTGACTGGGTAGTGGTCCGCGCCGCCTAACGCCTCCTCCCCCACCATCGTCCGCGCTACCTCCCCCGCTACCTCCGCCACCGCCGCCACCACTGAGAGCCATACCCACTCCGGGAATCACAGGTCCACCGATACCAGGGATACCCGCGGGTGGCCCAGGCATTCCCGGCAATGCAAATCCAGGGAGGGGCGGGGGAGGGACAAATCCGGGAGGAAGCTGTCCGGGCGGAGGCGGGAGTACACCTCCGGGCAGCGGCAGCGGCGGAGGAGGCAAGCTCCCGGGAGGCGGTAAAGCACCACCGGCAAACAACCCAGCAAGGCTCGAGAAATCGGCAGTAGAGAGCCCTGGAAGACCAGGCAACATGCCGGGGCCCGATAATGGCAGTGGCGGAACAACTCCTCCCGGTGGGATTGGTGGTGGCGGTGGTGGTAGGAATCCGGGTATGGCCCCCATTCCTGGCAGTTGTAGTGGTTGTTGCTTGCCGGGCTGAGCAGCAGTTTTATCAATCAGTGCGTCAGCTTCATCTTGGTCCTCCTGCTCTTCCTCCTCTTGCCGGTACCTCCGGCGGCGGTCGTGGGTACCCATCGCCGCCGCTGCCTCCTCGCCGATGTGATACCGGTCGCGGAAACTATCTGATTCGCCGGGGCGCGGGCGAGTCCAGAAACGGGTGATCCGGTCGTTGGAACCTGAGCAGAGGATGTGACCGAGCGGGTGATATTCCATGCTCCAGATGGCATACTCGTGAGCGAAAGGAACCGATGCTGCCGGATGAATGATTGTAGACGAAGTATTACTAACGCCTCCCTGTGGTAATTCATCGATCAGATAATGGTTGATCGCTCCGTCGGATCCTCCAGTGGAGATCAGTGCCGGATGGGATGGATGCCACGCCAACGACGAGATGTCCTTTTGATGGCCACGCAAGACGCAGAAGTCTTTCATAGCGCGTAGATCGAAGATTCTGCACGTCTGGTCCCTAGCACAGGTGGCCAACAGGTCACCCCGACTAGGCTGGAAGAGAGATTTGGAAATGGTACTCTTATGGCCGTGGAGCGTTGTCAGGCACCGGGCAGTTCGTGGATCCCACAACTTCACTAAATGATCCTTCGATCCGGAGACAACTAAGCCTTTGGTTGGATGCCAGTCTACCGATTTAACATCCCAGCCATGGCCCGTCAATGTCCGCTCTTCTACTCCTTCGTTGAAGTTCCAGATCTTTAGCGTGCCATCATCGGAAGCAGTGACAAACTTGGTGTCAGTAGGTGAGAACCTAGTGGCCGTGATCCTGTCAGGGCAAAGAACAAGACCCGATGAAACATAGTAGCGAGTGTGACTTACGACAGGTCGCGGACAGGTTCATTATGCGCGTGTAGGATTTTGACGTTATTGAAATTGGGCTGCCAGTACTTTACAATTCCTTCTTGATCACCAGATAATAGCCAGTCTCCTCCATGCGAATATTGGCAGACTCGGATGGCGCAGTCATGAGCCTTTTGTATGACCGCCGTTAGCATATCACTCACACGAAGATCCCCTGATTTCGGCTCTCACCTGCATGATCGTCTCGAAATTGAATCCCATGCCGTTCCATAATGTAAACTCCCCACTGCTCGATCCGGTCAGTAGTCGTCGCCCTTCCGGAGTCCACTGCAATGTCCATCAGTCTCACGATCACCCCCCGTTTACCAGCACGACAACATGTAACCCACTTTGACGACATTGATCGGATGCTTGATCTTGTTTAGAGAGGCATGAATATGTTTCGTTGGCATCGACATGGCCGGATTCCCCGGATATGCCGCCGGCGGTAGAAGCTAGGCACCCTATCGTATTAGTATCTGCTCGGTCCCCATGTCCTGGCCCAGAGCGCTCACATCGATAATCCAAGGCGCCGTCGGCCTCAACAGATTGCGCGCAATCCCCCGCCATTCCATAACGCGGTTCGACGTCCACTTCGCAACAGGAGTACCGTAGTCCGTTACCGGTCCTGTAGGGATCAAGCGCGTCAGCGATCCATTCTGCGACATCGGACGGGAGGGGAAATACTTCGGTGCAACGGTCGGCCCCGATTATATGGCCCATCCCGATCACCTCCAGGTCCTCCTCCACCGCCGCGGTCAGGACCAACCCCACTGTGTTGGTAACCTCCGCCACCCCCGCCGCCGCCGTCTCTATCTCGATCTTCAGAGCGTGCCATTGTTGTATGTGTTGGGACTTCTTATTGCGACCGGTAGTGCATTTACCTATTCACCTCCGAAGCGGTGAAGGAATCATGCAGGATGTTCGCATATAGCGCTTGGAAGGTCGTTAGTTTCCCGAGTTTGAAGAGTGGTGGGAGTTTATGAGGTGGTGACGGTGTTGGTGCGTTCGTGTTTTAAGTTGCAACGTCGTTGGTTCACCGACCCTACTTAGTCACGCGTATTCCATCACAATTCCTCACTCGCATCCCGCTCAGACTGCGAGCTACATTTTCAAACCCTAGGTTTCCGACGAGTTCACGGTTACCAAAGCTATGTGTCAACTCTCAGGTCTCCTGGCGACCCGTTCGGCAACCCGGATATCCAACAGCTTAAGCCTTGACGCCACACTTTTGTATCACCAGGGTTAGCTAGGTATCATAATATCAGAGATACTTCCGGTTTTACGCTGGTAATTATGTACGTATCAAATCATTCCAACTTACCAGTCACAGCCCTCTCCCAAAAGTGTGGCAAGCTTCTCCAAACACTCTCTATCCACCTCTCCGAATGTATTTTCCACCGCCGAGTCCACATCAATAACGGCCACCAACCTCATCCCACTCAAAACCGGCACAACAATCTCGCTCCTCGTATCGCTATCGCACGTGATATGGTCAGGATGAGCATGCACATCACCCACAACCTGGGTTTGCACGGTGCATGCTGCGGCGCCGCATACGCCGCGATTGAAGGATATCGTTTGGCATGCGACTTTGCCCTGGAAGGGCCCTAGGATAAGCTGGTCTGATGTGGTGGGGTCGAGGACATAGAAGCCTTTTGGCGGTCAGCGGTGGAATGGGGTGATGAGAGGGTCGAGCTGTCAGTACCAGTCCAGTTTACGTTGGGCGACGGGGTGGGCATTGACTTGTAGGCATGCCAGAGGAGTGAAGCGACGTTGGCGGTATTGCTGTGGACGTTAGACCCTTCGATTCACTCAGTACTTCATACTTCCCATGGTTGGAAGGGCATACCAAACCTGGGTTGTGTTAGAACAAAGTAACGAAACGTGATTGTGGTGCTCGTACCCAGTTTCTTTGCTCGGCAATCAAAGCCTCGGCTTGCTCCAACACTTGGGCATAGGCTTCTTCTTTGGAAACTCCCGAGGAGAAATTGGAGGCGTCTGCGTGAACCTATGACTTTCGTCAAGTTTTAAATACTCCGGGGTGGTTAGATCTAATATCTACCATGACTACAAATAGGTGGATGTGGGGCAAATGGTGGTGATCTGCAGAGGCTGGAGTTTGGAAGTTGTGATGGAGGAAGCAAGCACGCAATTAATTAGGGCCCGCTAATCATGCCGGAGAGCTCCGACTGCAATTGCTATGGCCCACGGATCACATACCCAGAGGTCTACTGCACCTCCCGCAGATGATTACAAAGATCGCACAGCTCGGCTACCAAACATCAGTTCTAGCCATACGATTGGTATACACAAACGCCACCGGGGTATCAAGCGGCATCCGCATTCTAGACGGCGAATGTGATACCATTACTGACATTGAGAATTACTATGAATCCAGTCTTCAAGCACACGTATCGCCCTTTTCCTCGTCGTCTCCGGCCTTTGGGCATTCTTCCCAGCACGGGAAAATGAATTTCAGGTGCTGCGGGTCGAGTTCGGGGTAACTAGTACAGATGGTCCTCAGGACTTCGTTGTACATAAGTTTGTACCTATTTTTGAGATGATATGTAAGTCACGGTAAAATCGGAATATGTAGCTTCTGTGGGGAGGCTTTGCACGCACCCAATGGGACTAAAGTGGAGCCCATCCCGGAACAGTCCCTCAAGCTTCTCATTCCTGCCGTTCGGTTTCGAGCCCGGAATCGGCTCCCCTTCCTTCCATCCTCCAGCGTAATCAATACACGCCTTCCACAGATTGACCGTAGGCACACCGAGTTCTTTCCCGACCTCGACCGCCGCATCCGCGTACATTTTCGTCCTTGCGGCAAGCCGCTGTACGAAGTTCTTTCCCTTTTCCGCGTCCGCTGCTTGAGTCGCGTATTCACAAATCGGCGGAGGTGTTATCAGTATGAATTTGGGATTGTGTGGTTTCAGAACATCGTGCTTGATGATTTCCTTGAGGTGCGATCGGTACTGGGCGAGTGGGATGTGCTGTGGGAGTTCCGAAAGTACAGCGTCGTTGGCGCCGAAGAAGACGGTCTGCGGTGTCCGATTCGACAGTCAGTAGGGTGGTTATGGGGGCGCGAGGGTTGCCACAGACCATCAGTTCGATGCGGGAAGCTTCGGATGGTTCTGGGATGATCTGGGGTAGGATCCAGAGTGCATGGCCGGTATTGTATCCACTGGGATGTCCGTCACACCAATGGGACATTGAATGATAGAATTGCTGAAGCCGCTAACCTGAATCCCTTCTGGACAACCTCCAGCTTCCGACGGTAGACTAGACACCCACCAGTCAACAACATAATCCATCAGATGTAGCTCGAGTTTGTGCACTCACCATCCGATAAAGCGGCACCGAACCCGAATCCACTGCAATAGCATTGTTTAGTCGGGATAGGTAGGTCGTTGTAAAAAGACTGAAGGCACCGCACCGTGTTTGCTCGTAGGATTGCTCGGTAATAGAGTCTCCGAAGAGGACAATCTTATCGTAATCGCAGAAGGCCATTGGATGGGATGTGGATATGCGGATGTTGGATGAGGTGGAATTTAGTCTACATATGGTGGGCGTGAGGGGTAACTAGTCGGTGCTCTAGTGTGGTTCAGTTAGTTACAGCTCAACTATGATGTACTAGTACACATACAGGAAGCGGAGCTGGTTCCCTTCCTCACACTACAACCATGTGGACACCCTAACCCACGAAGGGAATTACGACAGCTGATCAAGTTAACATAGTGGGATTACTGAAGCCGCTTCTTGACATACTCCGCACACTCGTCCACTGTGTTATTATTCCTCAGTCTGACTGGCACTCTGGGGTAGCACTAACTCCGTAATGCCTCCGCGGTGGCCGGCTATCGCGGGCTTAGTCGCATCCCCGCCCGCAACTGTGGGCAGCACCTTGAGACCCTGATGTGGGATATCCAACGACCAACAAACGACCGGTTGTATACATAAGGCCAATTTCTCTCTCCGCTCCCTCCTTCTTACAACTTCAGTCGCATCGATCCCAGAGCACACGACACGACACGCACGCAATGGCATCCTCAACCAACAACCTCCACGGCCTCACCGCAGACGAACTGAAGGAGCTCTCCACGCGCACCATCGCAGCGAAGGGAGTTGCATACTGTCCGCACCCCATCCGATCCATCCATAGGCCGGCCCACACTGACAGACGCAGGCCCTTACTCCAACTTCCGCGTCGGCTGCGCAATCCTGTGTACCGACGGCAGCTGGGTGACTGGTGGCAATGTCGAGAACGCTTCGTACCCTGTCACGATCTGCGCCGAACGTACAGCCGTCGCCAAGGCCGTCGTATGCCTCCTCCTACCTTTCGCCAACCCCCATCACTATAGCTAACCCATTGCATCTAGACTGAGGGGAAACGGCATTTCCGAGCGCTTGGAGTGGCTACAGATATGAAGGCGCCACCATCGTCGCCGTGTGGAATGTGTCGGCAGTTTATTCGCGAGTTTTCGGATCTCAGTCTGCCGATCTTTATGTTTGACGTCGATGGTGGACACGAGGTTTTGACGTTGGGACAAGTGAGCCCTCCCTTCCCCCTAAGTGGGAGCGAAGATCAGACGAGACGAAAGCTTACGGTACGAAATAGCTGCTGCCAATGTCGTTTGGTCCTGACTCGCTGCCGCCGGCTTCGGAGATGGAGAAGTTCAGCAGATGAGACTCATGGGATGACTACCGCGAGGGGCGCGGAGCGCTGGCCGTCAATAAAAAATTGTGGCCAACCTTCAGACTACTGTTTCACTCTTTTGTATGCCTGCTTCACAACGTAGCCCTTGCACAACAAAGTCCCAATCTATATGTACCGTCAGATTGTAGGCTATAACTGAACGATTGCGAAAAGTGACATGCAATGACCATATATCACAACAGAACCAAAGGGAATAGGAACAAATAGACATCGCGAGAACGAACCACCGCAAATACCCCAGAGAGAACTAAAAATGATACCGCACTCCACTCCTTGGCCTTCCAGACGATGTAGTCATAGATGAGACAACGGTGTGTCCCACAACCGGCTGTCCATGCTGGACGGGAATACCCAGCTCCATGGCCCTTTCCTCGGCCCTCTTGTTCCTATCTAGCAGAGCGGTTCCAGCCACCTTCTTTGCGGCACCTGCGATACCATTAACCACCGACCGTAGTGAAAAAACAATCGCAGTCACTCACCATGAAACCGATCCCCAGTAGTAGGGACATGCTGCGTTCTATGGATCACAGGCTGCGGCGGCGGCGCGGCAAACCCCCTCTGCGAAGGGGGTACATGTGAGGTAGGCCCTTCGCATGTTGCGGCAGTTGTATCGGCGCCAAACGACTGTTGATGCTGCGGGGCCGGTCTGGTCGCTGGGCCGTGCGCCAGACGGTCCATGAGGTTTGGCTTCGCCTGCATGTGCGAGGGCGAGGTGCCGTAGACCGGCGATCCGGAATGGCTGTGCGTGTGGTGCGTGTGGGAATGAGGATACTCGCCGGTGGTGAAGAAACTGCCACCGCTGGTGCGCCCGTGACCGTTGACTAGGCTGTCGCCACTGGTACGTCCATACCTGTCGCTGTGGCGGTGAGGGCTTCGTCGGGTGCTGCTGCTGGATATGATGGAGGGAGTGGCTCGGTCGTGGCGGAGAGGCATGCTGATTACGGAGTAGTCGAGTGATTGTTTGTGTGTGTTTTCTTCCGGTAGTTGCTGTTTTGTTTTGTTTTGTTTTTCAATGCAGATGCCCTTTGACCGCTTGCGCCAGTTTATATAGAAGCAGAGACTTGCCACTCTCCGCTCCACGCATAGATAGCCGTTTTGTGTTGGAGCCCTAGGTGTGGGACGTCACAGTGCGATCGACATGGCCAGTCTGCCTGTTCGAAATCAAGCAATCTAGCGTGCTGACGGAAGGAATGCGAACGTTTGGGTGTGTCTTAGTAGTGCTGATATATGACGTTGGGGGGAGGGGGCGAAACTGGCTTTCTTATGGACAATCGTTTCTAGACCGGGGGCTAGGTGAAAAACCTACAGACCGGATGAATGGGCAGGAGTGGGGGAGTGATGTACTGTGATTGGTAAATCGTGACGCATAATCACGAAATGACACCCACCGACTGCAGTCACTGCTCACTGCGAACAAAATGGCCACCTGATGATCTATCCTGAGGAATGGAGGCATAACTTGGATAGTACGCACATATTCCAGCCCTACATGGAGGCTATTCGTGGATTCCTTCGTGTGAACGGAGCTTGAGGTATGTAACTTCCTTTCGTCTTGTCCTAGGGGGAAAAAAAATTGGCCAGACCAGCTCTCCGATTGCTCTGGTCATTTCCATTGTCGGTTAATAAAATAAAAAATAAAACCTGGATTATAGGTCGGAAATGCGGAATATCAACATTGCTTTTGTGATATCCCGGTAACGGATTTAGGCACTTAACTACATACGTACTGGAAGCCTGGCTCCCTAGTCCAAGGAGTGGCTGTGAAGGGACATGAACCTGGACGCCTGCCGTCACGACGAAGTTACGTCATACCAAATGTGGGAACCTCCACCACAAATAATACTCAACCAGCAACCATCATCCACCTCAGCAACATCTCCACAATAATGAGTGGCCTCGATACACTCGACATGCAAACCCGTCAGCTTCTCAGTGAGGTCAAAAAAATTATTCCCCCACTCCTCGGGCGTTTCCACAAGGGTTTGCTTCACGCATACACCCCAACTGAAGGTGAACAATTAACATAGGTCCACAGGTCAGCAAGGTCGGGTCGCAGTAATAGGCGGATGCGAGGATTACACCGGCGCACCCTTCTTCTCCGCGAATGCCAGTGCGCTCCTCGGCGCTGACCTCTCCCATGTCATCTGCGAACCGAAGGCGGCACAAGTAATTAAGACCTACTCGCCGAACCTGATGGTGCACCCGTATATGCGACAGTCCAGCCACCGGGACTCGGCGATCTCGACGGCGGAACAGGTGATGTTTCGGATCACGCCGATGTTGGACCGCTTGCATGCGCTCGTCATTGGTCCCGGCTTGGGAAGGGACACGATGATGCAGGAAACTGCCGGGAAGATTATTGTTGAGGCGAAGAAACGCGGCATGCCGATTGTTGTTGATGCCGTATGTTGCACTAGTTTCGCCACCTTTCAGTCCATTGATCAATGTAGTTGATGATGGATAGGACGGGTTGTTCCTGGTTGCAAATCATCCGGACATCGTCCATGGATATACGCGGGCGGTTCTCACCCCGAATGTGGTGGAATTCGCAAGACTATGCACGGCGAAGGGTATTGATCCCCTGGCAGGGGATCCTACACTTGTTTGCCAGAAGCTGGCGGGGTCGTTCGGTGGAGTTACCATCCTACAGAAAGGTCCCAAGGACTACATCTCGAACGGGAAGCAGACAGTCGTCTGCGACCTGACTGGAGGCTTGAAGAGGAGCGGTGGTCAGGGAGATACGTTGACGGGGGCGCTGGTGACTATGCTGGCGTGGAAGGTCGCATACGAAGAGAAGCTGTGGGAGTAAGTCTTTTGATGAATATTCTAATGGGGAGAGAGAAACATGTGACTGACGGGTTGGGAAAGTCACGACAACTCGCTATCGGAAACCGAGCTGATCACACTGGCTGCATATGGAGCCGCCTCCATCACCAGAACTTGCTCACGGCTGGCGTACCAGAAGAAGGGGAGGGCCCTCCAGGCGAGTGATCTTTCTTCAGAGGTCCCGACAGCTTTCAATATTCTATTCGGTGGTGACAATGAAAGGGAACCAGAAATCTAGATGATATCATGTCCATAGAGAATTGAATCAGTTACATAGTCCTTCACTTTAATCCAAGAAACCTGAACGCAGCTAGACCTCGGGAAGCAAGTGCTTGTATGTAAATAAACCTCTGCAAATCAACGGTCTGTTCTGGAACCTCGCTCAACACTCATTGCACGTCGACATAGCCTTTGCCACTCGCTATTGTGGTCCTTCAAAAAAATCAGATCTTGAATTCGCTTCCTTCCGTCTCTACATCCGTTTAATCCTCCACTTCCTCCACCTCCTTTCCTTCGCCCCTTTCAACCCCTTCACATCCACCACCTTATCCCCCAAATATCCCCCTTCCTCCATTCTCACATGTGTATCTGGAAGAACGACTACTACAACGGCTGCGGCCACCAGCCTTTCTACCTGCAAGACATCTGCCCACGACGCACGGTGATAATTGACGGCCACACCAAGAAGCGTATCATCCGTGCGTGTGAGCGCCTGGACATTTCCGCAGTTCTCACCATCGAGGATATCTGTCCGGAATGCCACCTTTCGCACGAAGTCTCTCGGACAGCACTGTACTCTTCCCCTCCCCCTCTCCAAATACAGCACACACATACAGAGCTAACAGTTCCTCCAGACAGCAGCTTCCGCAGCAGCAACAGATACCTGTACCCATCCCGCTGCCGGCCCGCTACCCCAGCCTCCGGCCATCCCTCTACGAACTCCAAGAGCGTCCCACCATGGGTCCGACGCAGGTGGCGAGCAACACATCCGTTGGAAACTACGTAAGCAACGGCCCCCTTGCGTATGGACAATGGCCGGTGATGAGCAGCAGCACCTATCGCCCAAGCTCGTACGGCGATTCGCACCAGTTGCCTGTTCCCGCTTCTACGAGCCCTCCGCATTCGCACTATATCGAAACACCTCCTCCCCCCTACCAAAGCCACGGCGGTTCCCAGAGCCAGTCCTTCGACAATGGGTACTTCTTGCATCTCCCGCCCCCTAGTAACGTGGTTGCGCCGAGCAATATGTACGTCCGTCGCCCTACCGGTGCTCGTCGACCGGAACACTCTCATCAGTCATCGTCGCCCTCACTCCGCTCGAGCGAAGGCTATGACATTTTGAGGCGTGGGAATGAAACGATTAGGATGCAGCGTAGGAATGCTATTGAAGGGATACGGTTGGATACGGAGAGGAGGGGTAGTACGAGGATTGACGAGAGGCGCGCTATGGCTGCGGCTATTGAGGGCGCTAGTCCAAGGAGGAAGGTTAAATTGTCGAGTGTTGGACGAAGGGAGACCATGGATGGTGGTAGCAGGGAGACTGATTATCAGTAGGCTTAGTTACTGTTGTAGTCTGCAGCTTGGGAATTAAGAATCGATTGGCAATGCACTATTTCTCACCCGTTGTTGTAAAACCATCATCTGATGTCCGAATCCGGCGATGGAGCCGTACAGTGAGCCGGCATGCAAGCACAGGCCGGGGTCCCTCAGAGAGCGATAGATCACGGGAGTCCCTCCCTTCACGATGTCCTTCCCACTTCAAGAATAACTCTCCCTACGCCCACATCCAGCAGGTCCCTTGCTGTTTTCACCTCCCACCCGCCATTCCTCCGATTGATGCCGGCCACGAAGTCTTCCACGCTCCCTCCGACGCCAAAATAGATCCTCTTCGCCGCGACCAGTCCCCGCCCACCGCCCTCAAGGCAGCCCAGCAGCACATCCGTAAACTCCCCCATCGTAGCCGGCGAATATATCGTCTCACTTCCCATCACCAAATCCCACTTCTCACCGTTCAGTATATCCAGCATCTCCGCCCCCCAAGCACCACTGACAAAGCCCACATCTATCCCGCGCGCGGTGATATCCGCTAGGAACTCCTCCCTTAGCTCCTCGCACGCATCCAGATCTCCCTTGCCGGCCTCATCCATGGGTAGTCCCTTGACGACCTCGACCCAGGCGAGGAAGAGATTCGGCAGTGTGACGAGACGAAGCACATCGAAGTTGTAATCCGCGAGGACCAGCCGTCCGGGCCTACGGGCTTTGAGCAACTCCTGCAGCACGATGAGCGACGGCAGCCCAGTACCGCATCCGAGCTCTAGCGACTGTTCCGCGATCACGCCCGAGCCGGAGAGGTGCTCAACGAGATCCAGCGAGCACTCCCACGACTTCAGGCCACCCTCGTACACGCGCGTGCGGATGTCCTCGCTGCCGATAAGCACCGATTGAGTCGGCGTCGCGGAGAGGTCGTCCTCCGCCATCAGTTGCATGCGCACGTCGTAAAGCTCGCGCCGCGGGAGCGCCGGCGTCGTAGGAATGAAGGAGTAGGATATGTTCCGCGGCAGCAGCGGCAGGAGCGAGGCTAGTGTGTGTTGTGCTGGCGGTATCAGTGTTGAGTCCGGAGTGACGCCATTTCGGGTGGTGGTGGTGTGAGGACCGGCGTCGGTATCGGAGTCGGAGTCTTCCGCGGCGCCAGAGCTGAAGTTGAATTTGAAGGACATTTGTTTGGGGTGTTGATTGTGGTGGGGTGGTGTAACCGTTAGTGGGGTTTTTTTTTCTCCTGGGAGCCACACCTTTAATTTGCATATAAGATTATGATGAAAGTTTGATGAAAGTTTGATGAAACGATGAAGTCTCTTGTGTGTATTGTATTGTCGAAGAGAGAAAGGCTGAAAAAGTGAAAGGTCTGAATTATGTACATGTATATGACGTGATTCTACACATGACAAAGCAGAACGAGTGAGATATTGCAACATGTAGGTAACAAAGTACATACCTTGGAAGAGTGAGCGTTTATGATTTCATGGGAGACTGGGATACTCAAAATGAATTCCTTGCATGACATCATAGTCCATTAGGCATATGCAATGACTATCATACTAGTAAGACACTCGATCGAAGTATGTACGAGTATTTGCAGGACAGGTAAATAAAGAATTCCCCTTTCTATAGAACAAGAAAAAAGGTAAATGCGAAAAGAAGGCGTAGGGACCCAAATTAACGATGGCTGAAAGGAAAGCACGGCAGAGTACACAAGAGAAAACGACAGATGTCGAGATCTAGTCCTTTACTTGGAACCCATTGTTAGTACGTCCTCCATCTCAACCTCATCGTCATCGTCGTCGTCAATCTCGATGGTTTCTCCAGTATTCACACCGCCATCGGTCCCAGCGGAGGCGATATTAGAAACACCGGTAGTGGAACGTTGTTTGAACTCGGGTCGAAGGGACCATTTGCCAGAGTAGGGTCCTGACTTGTTCATGATCGCAATCTCCTCTAATACTTCCTTGAGATATGCTTCTGGCTGGTTGGTGACCTCGCGGAAACCCTTCATCGACCAATATTCGTGCTCCTCAAAGTGCTTGAACAGATGGGAAGCAAGGTCCTCCTTGCCGATGCGGAAAGACTTGTTGTCGTTCGCCTTGCGCGCAGCTTGCACGGGTTTCTGTGAGAGTTAGTAAAGTAAATATGGTCGGATGAGGCGCTCGGGGGACGCTTACAATGAAGTTGGTGAACGACACTCCACTACCGGTCGTTCCAGGGGTAAGAAGATTTCCAGGAATCTTGGACTCGTCCAAGAACTTGGTGGTGTACTGCGGCGCATCCTCCTTGATTGTGCGGTTCATCTGGAAGCGGCGATACTCGTCATTAAAAACTGGCAGGACTGCGCACTCATGCTTGGCCGTACCGACCAGAGCGGTCCGTTTCGGTATGGCCTTGCGCACGTACGGTGTGTATCGACCGCCGTTCTTCCAGTTCTTTCCGCCATTCCCCCCACCCGCAGCGCCGGGATCGTTCTTTCCTCGATCCTTTTGTCGGCTCTGGTAGAGGAACCGTGCTGGCATGGCTGGATCACCCTCCTTCACCCCCGTTTCCATCTTGCTCTCATATCCTGGCATGTCTTTCTCGGTGAAGACGTAAGTGTTCGTAACTTCGAGGTTTGTGATGTTCAGATCGTACTCGGTGGGTATATCCTCGCCATTGATCGCGTTCTTCTCCAGAAACAACTTGAGCTACCTTGCGTCAGCAATTCCGTATCCCCTTCCCTCCCTTCCTCCCGATAGTGTCGGAAGGGGTCTACATGCATTCTTCTGGTCGGTCGCATTTCGATCGAGCTTAACCACACCTAGTGTGATCTCCTCGTCCTCGTCGATATCCTTCCATCGCTCTCCAAGGAACTGCGGCAGCTTCACCAACCACACCGCTCGATCGCCCATCGACATATCCAGGTCTCCCGTATCCTCGTACACGTCGTCCTCATAGGCGTCGACGTCCCCCATCTCGTGCTTGATTTCTGAGGGCGACAAGCCTTCTGGCTTGACGGCGGGCTCGAGCTTTACGGTCGCGTTCGGCGCCGACATTGTAGACGCGCAGAGTTTTGCTGTAGTGCAGTGTTTTCGGCAAGGGATCGGACGTGGTGTCGGTCGGCCAAGCTGTCGGTAGTGTCGTCGATCGTTTGATTGTGGACCGTGAACCGTGAGTTGGTGGTCTGCTTGTATGGAGCTGGCGTTGTCGAAGCGCATGTGCCGCCGACACTAAGGTGTCACTGTTGGGCCCTCATTCAAAGTGTAAGCAGTCTTGGCAACCGGCTCACACAACCAAAGAGAAAAGGTACACAACAATACCCACCAAAGAACAGTGTGCCCACATCACAATTGAATGAAATTAAAAAGAGGTTGCCAAGAGAGAAAGAGAGAAAGAGAGAAGGGTTGCTGCAGCGCCTGTAGGATTTCAAGCGGGGTAAGGTGGCGGATCGAAAATCTTCATCGATCGATTTCTATCACCATGTCTCGTTCCCCATCACCGCCACCCGTTCCGGTCATCAAAGTCATACACATGTTGGGATGACTTCAAGTCATTTAAGACTGCAATGCAGGACTGGACGCCGTCGCCCCTCGCAAATCCACCTTCCGATTCAAAAAATCGGACAGAACACGCAGCACTGTTGTCTGTGTACACATACTGGATGCCCTTTTAAGGTCAGTGCAACATATTATGTGGTGAAAGAGTGTTACGACGGTGGTGGCTGAGGAAGAACGCATGGGCAGAGGGCCAGTGTAGGAGTTCAAGTTCTCGGCACGATGGTTACAAAGTGCTCCTCCAACCATCACCATCTGGTAGATAACTAACTGCACACATACATACTTTTAACCATCTAAAGTAAATACCGCAGCTTATGTATCCGTCTCCCAACAGAGGCTGGTCTTTTATGTAGTTGTAGAGAAGCCGCACTCCTTCTGGATATCTACATACCTGCATAGGTGGTTGGTGTGTAGGAACTCATGTACTCTAATCTGACTCTGCTCCAGGGTCCGTCGCCGTAGGCCTACGTATCTATATATGATCTTCTGTTCGACCGCGTCGGCAGTTGCCGTAGGCCGGGGTAGATATGTAGCGTAGTACTTGCTAAGGGACACACTATCTACTTGGGTGCACACACGCATGCGGCCAGCCAACAGCAAGACTGACTACAGGATTTCCCCGCCAAAATCTGCCCGTGGGCCCTCCACCCCAATTCCCCCGGCTGCAAGATGCTTATCGATATCTACATAGCCCGCCTGCACGGACAGCTGTCTACATACATACTCGAATCACTCTTTGCTGCGCCCAGCCTTCGTCTAACCGCTGTCCCCAATCCACTCCTCACTCCTGTACATAATTAATTGGCAGGAATAACTAATGTCCGGGTACTTAAACAGCTGACCCGTCCGCTCCCGCTCATCTCGATCCACAATCCGAGTAACTTACGCCTCTCCTCCTCCTCTATCGCCCCGTCTTATCGATCATCGCATAGCCCTTGGCATAGCAGCATTCTCTTGCAAAGTAATAATGTCAACTCCCACTCCCGCCGCCGCCGTCCCCGAATCCCCCGCCGCCCCCATCGGGCCTAACTACAAGAACGAAAAGCCACAAGCAACGCAAGTCTCCTCCTGTCCCCCCGTCCCTTCCAATACACAGCACGCGTAGAGACGCAGCGAAGCAGCGAGATTCGCACACACCCCCATCCTCCTCCTCACGCTCTTCACTTCACTTCACCTCCCTTCAGCCGACTACATTGCAGCCCAATTGACTTCGCCTCACCTTACCGTCAATTAACATCATGGGCGACACCTACAGCGTCTCGACTCCGATCGACCACAAGAATGTCCACATCCTACCACAGACACCTCAGCTGATTGCACTGTTAACGTGGGTCCCCCTCACACACACACAGCTTCGTTCATTCCCGGCGCAGCTCTCTGACAAACCCTCGCAGCATGATTCGTGACAAGAACACCGCCCGTGGCGACTTCATCTTCTACTCGAACCGAATAATCCGGCTCCTCGTCGAGGAAGGCCTCAACCATCTCCCCGTAATTCCGCACCCTGTCACCACCCCAACCGGAAGGATCTACAGCGGAGTCCAGTTTGAAGGGAAGATCTGCGGTGTTTCCATCATGCGTGCCGGCGAAGCCATGGAGCAGGGTCTCCGTGACTGCTGCCGTTCCGTCCGAATCGGCAAGATCTTGATTCAGCGGGACGAGGAGACGTGTAAGCCCCGGCTGTTCTACGACAAACTGCCGGAGGACATTGCCGAGAGGTACTGCTTACTGTTGGATCCGATGTTTGCGACGGGTGGTAGTGCTACCATGGCTGTCGAGGTGCTCATCTCGAGGGGTGTGCCCGAAGAGAGGATCTTGTTCTTGAACTTGATTGCAAGCCCCGAGGGGATTAGAGGCTTTGCGGAAAAGTTCCCGAAGCTTAGGATCGTCACCGCGTTCGTGGATCAGGGTTTGGATGAGAAGAGGTAGGTCCCACCCTTCTCAGACCCCCCCCCTCGGGTCACAGAGAAACTGACCACCTGGGTGATAGCTACATCGTTCCTGGCCTGGGTGACTTTGGTGACAGATATTACTGTATCTGAGTGGTGGAGCATCAAATGCGAGTAGTGGCTCCAAGAGAGTTTGCGTTCCGTAATCTGCACTTCCACTTCAGGTATATCGGCTTTTTGATGCAATTCGGTAGCTCATGTCTCGATGAGACGGTCGTACCGAATGGAAGAACTATATCTGAGCCCCATGCTTCGGCTTGTTACTGTCTGGTGTAGCTTTCCGTGTTAACTGCCGAGCCTGTGTCGTCCGTGCTTTCTCCTTCTGCGTACTATATGCAAAAGCATATTCCGCAAACTCGATACCTCCTTTATCAGGCCAACGTCATTAACCTGTAGGTCTTCTCCTACTGTACTCATGTTTACGAGCTCATACTGATAAACATTACTGCAGTGCTAAGTGAATCATGATGTTATACAAGGGGGCTAGTGATTTTGGTAACAGTAATCTCATTTCAAGCGATTTAATCGAGAGCTCAAACCCCTTACAGCCCCCTCACCTCGGGAATCTGCCACTCCGAAACTTCACGCACCTCGCTCATCGGATTGGCGAAAACCCTCAGGACCAACCTGAACCTCCTATCCTTCTTCCAGTGTCCCATCAGCTCCTCGGCCCTGACGAGCTTCTCGTCCTGGGTAGTCTCGCCGTGGGCGATCATACTTAGACGCAGCGTCGGTTGCCTCGCGAACGGTCCACCATTCGCTTCCGCTGCAAATGAGCGCACCTTTTCGGAGGTGAATGTTTCGAGGAGGACTGTGTGATGCTTAACACCGTGAAGGGCCACAACCCAGAGCTCCACGATCGGGACTGACTGGGAAGCCATGGAAATCATGTCGTAGAGCGGACGGTAGAGAAGGGATAGGTTCGGCAGAAGCTCCGAAGGAGGTGGGTGGGCGGGACGCGAAGGCGGTCCGTCTCCGCCCGACAGATCCTCCGTGTCATCGGTCGATAGGTCGGTTTGCTGCTCGAGAAGCGGAGCGACGGGGCCCCAAGACTGCAAAGAGACAAATACCAGAAGACGTAATTCGAAAAAGACCTCCGGCAGTTCGAGCGAGGCGATCACGGAATGGTCGATTCGGTTTCCATTGTGGAACGCGAAAATCCTGCTTCGCTGCACAGGCGGTGTGCACGCGAAAGCAGCCCAGCGCCACTTTCCGGTTGGAGGAGTACCGAAGGATGCCCACTGCGTTGTGAGAGTGCCCAGAGGAGCATCTGCGCTAGGGGCGGGATTGACGATGTGACGGAGAGCACAGTAGCCGATGGTTGCGAGCACGAACGCCTGCAGTGTGTCCGGAGCCCTCCAGGGCTTGTGGGATCTCGGGATGCCGAAAGTTCCAAGCGGGTCCGTGGGTGAATTAAACGGAATTCCCGGAAAGATTCCCGGAATATCGGTGGGCGGGGACCCATCCGAGCCGAGGATATCAGCGCGCTGGATCCAGGAGCGCTGGAGCTGCTGGTTGCGTATCGCAGTAAACAGCAGCATCCTAAGGTCGGCCCCTCTCTCCCAGGAACCGAAAACCAGCTGCGTGTGGTGGTCCCCGGCGGCCTCGATCATCGCCACGACGGCCGTCTCGGTATTGGCGGGGACGTAGCCTAAGAATTGAGCTCCCGGTTGGCAGTAGTAGTCGTGGTGTTTCCACACCCCGGGATCCAGCACACCACTACTTAGGTCACCAAGATGTTTGAGGGATCCGGCCACCGTTCTGCTACATGGTCAGTTCCCCCATCATCGACCACGAACAGCGAGAGGGAGCTCACGCGTGGATGACCCCTTCACCCTCGGAAAAGCCGATTTTCATGAGGTCGGGGTCTCTCTCGCCAGGGACATCGGATGTCTGGATGTGCAGGGCCACCATCTTGGTCGGTTGGTTGGCTGGATTAGTTTGTCCATTCTCAAATGGGTTCGACTGGAGCGATGGACAACTTACCCACTGTAGGAGATCCTCCAAGAACGGCAGCCCGCTCGCCTGCTGCTGAGAATTTGTCTCGACCTTCCGGAGCGGGTTCGAGTTACTGTCGTCAACAGTAACAGCGACTCCATTGGCAACGGTGGCGACACCGTCGATACTCGGGCCGTCATTCATATCAGTATTCTCGTCTGTCTTCATATCGTCGTTATCTTCGTCGATGAGTGCGCAAGGCGATTCAGCTATGGAAATGATGCCGGCCTTTCTGATCGCTGTGGCTGAGTAAAAGAAATAGGTAGTTTCTTCTGTACTACCCACGCACGGCCGGGTTCGAGGGAAAATGATGTTGTTTGGAGATCACTGCGGTACTGTATCAGAATCGCTGACTGTGATACGGTGGCCGAGTGAGCAAGAATGATGGTGTGTGGAGTTGGGTGCGATGCAATGAACGCAGTAAACACGGGCCCAACATTTTTTGTTATACCTTGGGTATAAACAAAGTCCGCAAGCTCAAGCTATATAGCTCTCACGACTGCTCTTCTTGAAGTCCATTCTAGGTAAGGGTTCATCGTAGGTCACGTGCGGGGTGCATGTCCGCCATGCAAGCCATCAGGTGCCTTCACGGAAAGGAGCGGCGTCTCGCTTATCTCTCTGGACCCTGGCGGTACATAGATGGTGTCGCCGGTCGTCTGTAAGTATGTATCTATGTAGTCATCGAATTTCGAACACTCTGGAGTTGATTTTCTAATGTCAGATTGTATCGAGATCGAACGCTGGTCAGTGCACCAGAGGAACATGCCGTACAAATACCGTAAAACCACAGTTAAGACGCGGTTTCCCAAAAGGGCAAATACAGATCCCTTGTGGTATTAACTGGCTTCTACTATCTCTTGTTTGGGAGATCAACGCATGTCAAAGCAGGGAAAGGGTAGATATCTATTTCTTCTGGAGTACCTACCCATGCATGTAGATAGTCATGGTGGCAGTAGCTATGTACGGCGAGAGCGGGCGCTAGTTTGGAGCGTTCGACCACACAGCCTTAGATCTAGGCGTTCGAAATTCGACAGTCACTTTTTTTTCCACAGTCTCACAAGACCGGCCTGCACCCAGAATCTTTCCCTGCATCTGATAAGATGTTCTCAACAGCGGGGCCAGCACCATGACCTCATGCATAATCCCTGATCCTCGCATGCTTGAGTTTCTTCTTCCTCTCGCTTTCTGTGGCGGGCAGCGGATGCCCATCCAAGCATCCACGCATCGATCCATCGATCGCTCTTGCGCACGCACACAACAAACAGCGAACACAAACCGACAGCGCGACCAACGCGACTCCATCATCACGTCTCACTCGCCGTGGGGGGAATAAGTCGCTGAGCTGTCCTTTCCTTACATACATCCCAGCGAAGGTAACACGTAAGAAGACTGGGGAATCCGCTCTTCTCCGCCTTTTCCTTCGAGAGAGATACACGCACACGCACACACCTACAAACACACATACGGACGCCTATACATACACCAAACGATGGCCCGCAACCCGACGCGCCGCCGAAAAGGCTCCACCGTCTCCTCGACGCAGACACCCCCGCAGATGGCCGAATCCACGTCCGAGGCCGCGGCGGCGGCACCAACGGCGCTGACGATGATAAGCCACAGCCAGATCGATGCGCGCCCGCACCTGGAGGGCACCGCCGCTGGATCCGGAGGCTTCGGCAGGACCGTGTTCTCGGCCCTCGCACAGAGTACTGTCCCCGTGTGGGCACAGACGGTGGTCATGATTTCGCTCATCTTCGGAGGCTGTTGTTCCAATGTATGTGGAGGTGGAGAGTGCAGGGGAGAAGGAGTGCGAGGGAAAAACATACGCCCGGATGAAGAAGAAATGGTTGGCTAACGTTTTTGGCGGCGCCGGAACTATGCGTAGGTGTTCGCCCTTGAAGTCATCGTCAAGTACGCCCATCACCCTCCCCTTCCCTCCTGTCCCATCATCGCTCCTCCGAATACAAGCATCTAATTCCCGCCAGAGCAGAGCCCCACAGCGGGCACCTAATAACCTTCGCTCAATTCCTCCTGGTGGCATTTGAAGGATTCATATACCATTTTGACCGGAAATCTCCGACGTTCCTCAAGCCCAACCAGATCCCAATCTACCGGTGGCTCGTCCAGATCTTGCTGTTCTTCAGTGTGTCGGTGCTGAACAACTATGCGTTTGGATACAACATTTCAGTGCCCGTGCATATCATCCTCAGAAGCGGCGGGAGTATGACTACGCTCGTGATCGGATATATTTGGGGGAAGAGATATTCGCGGACCCAGGTTTTCTCGGTACTCATCCTGACGGTTGGCTGTGTGCTCGCAGCACTAGGAGATGCAAAGGGGATGGTATTGCTTGCTTGCTCTCTCTGCCCTGGACGGCACTGACTGTGATTATCAGGGAGAAACGGAGAAATCCATGACCCGTTTCCTGACCGGCCTCGCGATTCTCTTTGTCGCACAGGTGCTCTCGGCATTCATGGGTCTCTACATCGAAAACACGTACGCCACCTTTGGGAATAACTACCGAGAAGGTCTCTTTTACACCGTTTGTCCACCCCATCCACCCCCACTTACTATTCCCTCTACTTACACACGTCCACAGCATGCGCTCTCGCTCCCGCTCTTCCTCATTTTCTCCTCCTCGATAAAAACGCAATTCAGCCGTCTCCTCGCATCGCCGCCTCTGCCGGCGCACCCTCTCCTAGCATCTAGCATCAACAACCTGCTACCTTTGATTCCGCGCCAGCTCCTCTTCCTGATCCTCAACTCCCTAACCCAGTGTGTGTGTATCCGCGGCGTCAACATCCTTAGCAGTATCTCCTCGGCACTAACGGTCACCATCGTCCTGAACATCCGCAAGCTCGTCAGCCTGCTACTGAGCATATGGCTGTTCACAAACAAACTCTCCCCCGGCGTCATGGTCGGCGCCGCTGTGGTCTTCGCGGGAGGGTTCCTGTACGGATTCGAGAGCCAACAGTTGGGCGCCAAGAGGCGACGGCTGGCGGCCGCGGCGAGGGAGAAGAGCCAGTAGACGGAAGGAGTAGGTGTTAGAGACAGGAAGCTTAATTTATATAGAGTACCTATCTAGAAGTAGTTTCATTCTTGATATATGATATGATATAGATTTTACACCGAAGCGCATGCATACCTGTTGTGAAGAAGTTTACTTTGCAGGGGGTTTCGAACTTACAACAACGGAGGAATGGAACGAAAAAAAAAACAAGCTTTTACTTGGCGACGGTAAGCTCCGGCTTGCGTAGTACAGTCTCGTACGACAGAAACAACCAAACCTCCCCGAAGACTCATGTCCTGTTCCAGCAGAACAATCCAGGATAACCAGATAGGAGTGCCCCATCATCAGAAATCATCACAGCACTGCTTCAAGCCCTTTAGGAAAAAAAAAACGGTTACATCCCAAAGGGAAGTGTATAAAACTAAGAGGCTTTCTACAGCACATGACCTCATAAAACGGAAAAAAACAGGACCTACACAACGAAGTGAGTAAGAATAGGGAGGCAGGACAAGGCAGAAAGAGAACGTTAATTCGCAAAACCACAAAAACACCCAAGTGACAAATGACGGTACGCCGACAAGCCGAAGATTACAAGCGCTGGCCCAAAAAGAAAACCGCAAAACGGAAGACAAAAAAACTGACCAAACCGGACCGGACCCCGCCACTAAAACCAAATGAACCCCCTAAAATACAGACAGCAGACAGACATTATCTTTCCTAACCCGGATATATTTTTGGTTGCTCATATGAATAAATGGACATCAAAAAAAAAACTCCCATCGTATGGCACATGGTTATGAGTAGCCCAAGCCTCCACCCGGTCGAAAGAATGGGCCGCGCATCCGTTCGGTGGTCTGACCGAGCTCTTCCTTCATTCTGTGCATTCTTTCTCCAGGATTCGGACTGTGTCTGCCCTCGAGTCGGTGGGGTATGTGTTGTTGATGTTCATTACTGTTGGGCCGCCCGAAAGAGTGCTGGATGTGGCCCATCGGGTAAGGCGATGGACGCTGCTGTTGCTGAGGTGGATGTGAGGGAAAGTTCGAAAAAGCATCAGTACTCTTGAACGGGGGTAGTGAAGTTTGGGATTGCTGAGCCTCCATCTTTACGCTACCTTCGGGCGGCGGTGGGTGGAGAAGCGACGACAAAGGAGCCGATGACGACGGCGGTGGTGGTCCGAGGTTGCTGCTGCTAGATGGAGCACGTCGTAGTGGTGGCGGCGGTGCAGTATAGCTCGACTGCTGCTGCTCCTGTTGGTGTTGTTGCTGGGGTCTCTGGGGTCCTGGCTGGGCCGAATGGCGATGCCGGTGATGGTGATGGTGGTGGATGTGGGTAGCAGCAGTAACAAAGTGCGCTTGTTGCTGCGCCTGCTGGGAAGCTGCAGAATGGATCACAGGGGATGGCGGAGAATGAGCATGCGCCCAATTATGCGGGGCGATGTCATCCATCCGCATTACACTGGGAGGCGCAACTGAGCGGCCTGCAACCGCGCGTGGATTTATCTGCGACACAAATTGGGTTAATCTACCGTCACACAAACATCTCGGGTTCCAGAGAGCCGAGAAAAAGAAAACAACAGTACGTGAAACGGGTGATGACATACTCCCAGAGCCTCCAAGTCTTCAGCCTTCTCATCTTCTGTGGCACCATCGACATCCGGCGCAGCAGGAAATCCGATGTGCTGCTGGATCCCTTGGAGTATTTTCACTTCCCAATTGTACTGCATCCGCTGTTTGACCCTGATGCTCGGTTTTTCGGGTATCCTGAAGGTGTACTCTGTAAACGCAACTATGTAAGTCACGCCGTACTAAGCTGTAGTCGCGCGGAGCGAAGCAGATTGAAGGGAAATGCTCACCTGGAACTAACGTCTCACTTGCACGACGTTCACGTTGAATTGCATACCACAATTCACTGCAGCCGTACAAAGCATCCTCCCGGAGTTGCCGGGTTTGTTGGAAATACTGAGAGTGTACCTGTGCCCTGTTGACCTTTGTCGAGATACGCAGCGCCTCCATTGAGTATCGGTATTGGGCATCGGCTAATCGAACTTTCGCTTCTAGTCGCTCGTCGATGCATTTCTTCTGTGCCAAGAACTCAGGGTGAGTGCCTTCTCCTAACATCTTCATCTCGATCTCGACCCGATTCAGCTTGTCATGGTATATGCTATGCGGCAGCCATCAGAAACGCGTCCAGTACGGGCATGCATGGTAAGGCAGACGAGAAACTCACCTGTCCTTGAGCTTTGCAAAAATCCTCTCAATCTCCGCCAGTTCTTCTATGGCTTTCTGTTTCCTAGCCTCTTCCTCGGCACCTGGATAACTTTCAGCTGCTAGCCATAAAGCGCCTCGAGAGGCAATCACACACCTTCATCGTCATCCGGAGCAACGCCTACGGAATCGCTTGGCTCTTCCTCCGCTGTAGCGGGAGGCGGTCTATCCGTGTCTTCGTCTTCAGCGTCGTCATCCGGCTGTTGGTCGATATCCATAGGAGTTCCGTCTCTGTCAGTGGACTCGTTCGGTGGGTGATCGGTGGCGCCGTTGGTCACCGCCACGTCCCTGGGAGAACATGGACCACCATTTGCAGTCGTAGGTTGGTCTTTTTCCTCCAGTGGGGTAGACTTTGTCGTCCCCAGAGCCTCTTGGGGTATGTCCGATACGAAGGTTTTCTTTTTCGGGGGAGCGTGAGGCTGTACCGTCTTGGTAGTTTCGACGCCATCAGAAGGCAACAGTTGTGGGGCCGGCGAAATTTCTTCCCGCTTTCTTTTCTTGCTCGCACTGCGCGTGGGCGTTCCTGGGGCCGAGTGCGCAGCATAATCGTCGGCCGTGTCTGTTGTAGCGGGTCGCAAAATAGGCTCCTTTGCAATCGGTATGTCAAACACCATTGTCTCTGTCGTGACCACGGAGCTGCCCGTGTGTTGCACCATCTGGCCTGGTCGTTGCTTGTGGGGCGAGATGTGTAGGCGTTCGGTTTCTGCGTCGGAGTCGGCACCTTCAAAATCGCTCAGGCTGGAATCAGAGTCTCGGTCGGGTTGGAAATCGTTCCGTCGTTTCGTAGGTGTAGTCCGAGTCTGTGCAGCTGCCGAGAGAACCGCGTTCGCAGCGACTTTGTTGGACAGGGGACTACCCGTCCTTTGGTAGGAGCTCTCTAATCGTCCGGCAGCGATAGTTGCGGATTTCACAGAAGACCCTCCTGCGTCTGGTGCCATCCGATAACGTTCCTGATACTGGTTGGCTTCGATTTTTTCGCGTTCTGTGGGCCGCGCAGGGGGGGTTGAATGCCTTCGAGCAGGAAAGGTGGATACGCGAGAAGGTGGATTGTAGGAAATGCAAGGAAGATTGTGCCAGAACCGGCGAGGGAGTAACGAACGAGGTCTACGACTAGGAGGAGGGTGTGGGGGTGGCAGTGGCGTTGGAGATGCTATGTAAGTCAAGTGAGCCCTAGAGAGGTCAGCAGGGGAAAGGACGATGCGTGCGGGACAGAGCTGGTGGTGTTTGTGTCGTGAGGGAGGACCGAACCAGACGGGAGAGGAGAGGGGAAACGGATGGGATCAAAGTGGGACTGCCAGGTGGATTTTGGGGGGGAATGGGAAGGAAAGAAAGGGTGCCTACGAGGTCTGAATGTGCGGATGGGGTCGGAGACCGCTGTCATATCCTAGAGGGGGGCGATGGAGGAGAGGCAAGGCGATCAACGGAATGGGAGACGTAGGTGGAGTTGGAGAGGAAAAGGTAAGGATGGAAGGGAAAGGTATCAGCAGTGACGTTCCCCGCTACTGGGTAAGGACGAGGCGCGGAGGGTGCGCAGTAGAGTGATCCGGGAAGATGTGGTGAGTGGAAGGGTGGATTTGGGTGTGGTGAAAGAGGTCGGCAAGCCCGCCTCTCAGGAAGTCTCGGGGAGGATGATGCGTGCGTTGGATGCGTGAGTGGTGGGTGCGCTGCTTTTGTGGGCTGCTTGCTGTAGCAAAGCGACCGGCGTATGGCTGCGGCGACGGAAAGGTTTAAGAAGAAGCGTGCGTGGGAGTCGTATCGTAAAGGGTTTTGGAGCAGCGAGTTGGTGGGAGGAGGAGGAGGTGGAGGAGGAGGTGGAAGAGGAGTGTGGCAGTGGCAGTGGCAGTGGCAGTGGCAGTGGCAGCGGCAGCGGCAGTGGGAGGGAGCGCCGAGCAGGCAGGCGGGCAGACGATGATGCGGGAAAAGAGACGTGGGGCGTAATTGCGAACGAACCAGGGAGCGTGATGGATTCTCCACACACGCCCGCCTGAACATTGTGCCGAAACCTACCAGAGTAGAGTATCGACGTAGGTAAAGTAAGTACTGTAATATATAAGGACATAGGTACATATGGGCACAGTACCCGATCCCCCAGCTAAAAACTCCAACGCTGTCGTTCCCACGAAGATATTTTGTCTGTCGGAGAATAGTATCGTAACGTAGAACAGCCCGTGGATTCAGCGTCGGCCCATAACTATGCCGCAGGTGGGAAGACTTACCGAAGTGGGAGATAGCAAGAGTTGAATAACAAAGTAAGGTGGAAAGCAGTGCAGAAGCATAACACTTTATTATTTTACCCCGTTTCTGATAAAGCAACAAAATAACCGCTTTGGGAGAAAATCTACCCCATCACCCACAGCCGCATGTCTATTTGGCATCTTCGGATTCTGCCGCTTTCCTCGGCTAGGCGCATCTCTCGCTCTCTGCATCGTGGTTCCTGGTAGCAACCGTCGTAGATAGGCGTCGTGAGCTCTGATCTACTTATGTACTTACTTATGCAACAGCGAGAGGCCAACGGCCGCGGCTTTAGCCCGTCCTGGTTTCTTGCCCGGAAGTTCTCGGATTCCTCCAGTCCCCCATCTTCGGCCCGCTTCTCGGCCTCTTCTGGCCAACCCGAGTCTGCACAACTGTATCTACTATGCTTCACAGTTGGTACCTAGTTGGAACCTGGCTACGATACCGAATGACCTCCGACCTCCGGTTCTTGAATCTAAAGATGCGAAGATGGCAACCATCTACATAGGGAAAAAGAAAAGAAAAGAAAACCGTCTGCTTGCAGCGCTGACAGTTCTAGATATCCGACTTATGATTCACTACCCTCCACCAGACAGCGGCGCACCGCGCTGATCCCGCTTTCGTTCGGTGTGTGCGGGGGTTTCCTGTAGTTATATTGAAATCCAATTCACCCCACTGCCAAGTCCCAAAAATCCACCCCGCATAAAAAAATAAAAATAGGCTGTTGCCGTCGCGCTCTCACACGCGGTCAGGTCGTACACCACTACCACCACTCCCCAATTAATTTTCGCTTTGTCTTTTGTCGCCCTCACAGAAAAAAAGTTTGGGTTGCCAGAATAAATCAGCCATGGGAAAATCGACAACGAAGTCAGCGGCAAAGATCGATCCGACCATTGCGTCGCTGTTCGAGACGAGTGTAAGTCACTGCTGTTTGTTTGAACTGGATATTTGTGAAGGTGCTGAATTTATGGGGCGCAGTTGGGAATCGTCAAAGCTCCCGAGCCGAAGCCGCAGGCGAGAGTTCAAAGAAAGGGGGATGAGGAGGAGTCTGGCTGCGATGACGACAAGGAGGGCGACGATGAAGAATTGAGTGAGATCGGCGAAGAGCTGGAGTCTGACGACGATGACCGCGGCGATGCGGGCTCGGAGGATAGAGAGGAAGAGCCAAAGGAAACGACAGCCGAGAAGCCCGACACCACCGACAGGAACCGGAAGCGAAAGCGCAAGGCTGCTGAGGAAGAGATCGAGGACTCTTACGTGCGGAAGCTGCAGGATGACGAACCTACACCCAAACCCAAGAAGGCGAAAGGCGAAAAAATTGAGGGTGACAAAGATGGCGAAGACTCGGCTCTCGACGACGAGGAGGAGCCGGCGTCAAAGCCAGACGGATTCGAGATCAAGCACGAATCCCTCATCAATCCCGCCGACGTCGAACTCGACAAATCCAACCGCACAGTGTTCCTCGGCAACGTGCCGTCGAACGCAATCTCCTCGAAAACGGATTACAAAACGCTCAAGGCGTTCTTCTCCGCTGCTGGCAAGATCTCGTCGGTGCGTTTCCGCTCTGTCGCTTTCAGCGAACAGATCCCCCGCAAGGCTGCGTTCGTGAACCACAAGCTCCACGAGAAACAGAAGACCGTCAATGCGTACATCGTTTACAAGGATTCTGTTGGTGCCCGCGAGGCACTGAAACTCAACGGCTCGGTCGTTCTCGACCGCCATATCCGTGTCGATTCCGTGGCGCACCCCGTAAAACAGGATCATAAGCGTTGCGTGTTTGTTGGGAATCTTGACTTCGAGGCGCAGGAAGAGAACCTGTGGAGACATTTCGGCCCCTGCGGGAAGGTGGAGTATGCTAGAGTTGTCCGAGATTCGAAGACGAACGTTGGAAAGGGTTTTGCATACGTCCAGTTTGAGGTCGGAAATTTCCTGCAAATCCAAGATTTTGAAAGAAGCTGTCCTGACGCTCAAAATCACAGGACCCAATGTCGGTCGACCAGGCACTGCTGCTGGATGGGAAGAAGATGGAAGGAGATCGCAAGCTGCGAGTAACGCGAGCTAAGCCCCAGAAGCGCAACGTGAAAGAGAAACACAACGACCGGGACCGTCAGCGTCGACCTCCCCCCAAGACGAACAACAAGGGCTACGTCCCTCGTGCGGACCCAAAGCAACAAGCCACCATAGGCCGGGCGACGAGGTTGCTTGGAAAGGCGGGTGCGGTGCAGCTAAAGAGGCAAGTGGAGGTCTTCGAAGGAATGCGGGCAGCTGCTACGTCGAACCCTGGCATCAAGAAGGGTGGCACGGGTAAGAAGAAGGGTGGAAAGGCAAGGGCCAGGACCACCGCCAGATCGACGGCGTGGAAGAAGAAGAAGACCGGATAGATCGTTGATTGTATGATATAATTCATGATGTAAATAGGGCAAATGCATCGATATTCGATATTAAGGTATCAAGAATTGCATTCGACTGTGGGCGGTCAAAATAGCATTATCCTTCAATTTCTACCTCAAGTTCAGAAGGCAATGCTTCTCCATTGTCACCTATGTCCTCGATTTCCTCGTCTTCCACATCATCCACGCCCTCAGTTAGTGGTTCTTCGGCTGCCGCTGCCATAGTCTCCTCATCATTCTTCCCATCCCTATCCCCACCGCCATCCTGTTGTATGGCGCCAATCTCGACCATATATTTGATAACTTCTAGTAGAAGCTCATTCTCGCAGTCCATTTCCTTCTCCACAAGCTATCACTCATTATTAGCCTTCTTCCCACCCTTGGGTGGAAAAATTGTAAACATACCCGCTGATACAAGCTTGGCCGGGACAGCTCCGCCTTCTGCCGTCTCTCTCCCTTCATTTTCTTTTTTTCCTGTTCGTGTTTTTCGGGGTGTCGGAATCTGCACTCCTCACCGCGTGGACACGATCCCCGCTTCCGCCAAGTTTTGCAGACCGGGACATGTTTGGCGGGAGTTGGTCCCTTCTTCCGGTCGTCACGGAAAACAGTGCCGCTAAGCGCCGATATTTCTTCCGGTGGGCCGTCGTCGGCATCACCGTCAGAATCATCACCCACATCTTCCCCGCCGACGTCTTCCCGTTTCCGTTTCTCCTCTGCAACCTTCTCTCTCCTTTCTTCTCTGTCCAGCTTGCGCCTCTCCTCTTCACCTTGTATCCTCTTCTTCCGTTCCTCCTGCTCCTTTGCCATTTCCTCCCTTCTCTTCGCGCTCGGAAAGCGCGCCTTCCGCTCTGCGGTCCACGCTGCAATCTCTTCATCCGTTTCGGGAGGTTTAATATTCGTACCCAGTAGCTTTCCGCCGTTGAGGGCAACCCACTCTTCATACGACATATCGGGCTTCCCTGACTGGGGTTTGTGCGGCGGAAGCGCTGGGGCCGCGGAGAATTGTGCATACGGCGAGGGTGCATTGGGAGTGGTGATGTTGCCGTAGGGTGTGAAGCCAAGAGAAGGCTGGTAATGTGACGGCGCTGGGGCAGCGGGCGTCCATTGTGGGAAGAACGGATTTAAAGGTGCGGCCTGAAGCGGTGCTGGAGGGAGCGGGTGAAGGGGTCGCGGCGGGAGGTGGGCGGGTCGCTGTTGCACGAGCTGCGGAAAGAAGGCGGGATTGATGTGTGGCGCTGGCGATGGAGCGGGTGGTGGGTACTGTGGAAAGCTTTGCTGCTGCTGTTGCTGTACATTTTGTGCGCGGTCTTGTTGCGGATGTGGACGTGGGAAATGATCCTGATTCTGATATCCTCGTCGCCCACCCCGACCTCCACGATACGGTTGATTATAGCCTCCGCGGTTTTGTTGGCCGCCGCGGCCACCGCGTCCACCTCTTCCGCGTCCACCTCCTCCATGCGGGGAGTTATTCCATTGGTTTCCGGTTTGCGGCGGCAGAGGCGCGGTAGCTTTCGGCGGCGGCGGTGGGGGCGGGTTGAAGATATAATTTGACATACCTGTCCCTAGTATGTATTCGCACGCGAGATGTTGGTAGTCAAGTCGCAAAACAAGATGGGAACTCTGGCGGAGAGAGCTATCTAACATAGGCTGGCTCGGTGTAACGTGGGAACTTTTGTGGCTCGCTTTAGTCTAGAAGAAGCTGCATATTATTGGCTGGCGTGCTGCTGAGTACATACCATACGCATCGGCTCGGACATCGGTTTGGCGAAAGTCATGGCACGTCATACAATCCAGTAGATCGCCTCCACTTTCGATTCCCCCCACCACCACCGCTGTAACATCACGACTGCTTACCACCGCGCCGCTTACCATCGCCGCTGCGATGTTCTCCACCGCCGCACTTCTTTCGTGAGTATCCCCCCTCTCTTCCAACCCCGTAGCTTCTCGCCCGGTCACTAACGATTGCAATTCGAAATCAAGTGGACAGCCACGGGAGTCTCAGCGCTCATACTACAAGCCCGATTCCCGACAAGGCCAGTCGATGATTCGCGCCCGTCGTCCGTTCGTCGTCAAGAATGCCCTAACCGGATTGGCCATCGCCGGGTTCACTGCCGCCGTGTGTATGTGTCCACCTTTCTTTCTCTTCCACATCGGTGTCGGGCGAGAAATCCCGACTGGCCGGTAACTGGGAAGTGTGGTATGAGTTAATCGAAGTCCATACTTCCAGATGTTTACACTATTAAGGCGGTTGCTCAAGACAACTTCGAGGACGTGCCGATACCGGATGCGCCGGTGCAGGCTGGAACCTCCCCCAAAGCCTCCACCATCCAGAGCGGACCGCCGGCAAAATAACTGGTCAATCAAAAGTTATGTACTGCCATGACTGTGTATCATTACGGGGAAAGAATGAATGACGAAGGATTTCAAAAAGTGCGCGATGACGCGGACGAAGAGGACTTTTTTGTACAATAATGTATACTTAAGTATTGAGGCGATGGTACTGGTGTTTTGTACATACATACATAATATCAGTTCGCTGAAAGGAGATGCTTTGCTTTTTTTAATAATTTTATCACGTGTGTGACCTTACTAGGTCATAGCGATGTACTAGTACACACTACCAGTTCCTGTCCGCTGTCCGACGGACCTCAATCAAGTCCGCGGGTGGCTCGTTGCAGCTCCACTTTGCCCTCCGCCCTGGCCAGCCCCAAGGATATAAAGCACACCAAGGAAACGACAAATGGAAAGACAAAAGAGAAGGGAGGAAACACTTTACTCGTGCAATGTCGGTGTCATTTTGAACCAGACCGAGTGATTGTGATGCTTATGGTTGGGACACCTTTAACCGACACCAATTCGACCACACTTTCCCTTGGCTTTTCTTCTCCACCACATCTAAATTAAAAAGAAGATTGGGCAGCGATAGAGCAGCATCGAGAGTGGGCCTGCCCAATGCTCAAAAGAAAGAGAGGGCGTGGTGAATTAAGATGTTGCGGTCAAAGGTGAGCAGTTTGTGTGGTGAGTCCGAGATGATACCTCTAGCGTCTAGAAGGCGCACTAGCTATTCCTGAAATAAAGCTAAACTGTTTTAGGTAATTCAAGTGCTCTTACAAAAACAAAATGACTAAGCAGTGCGGGAGATGTGCATCCTCGAATTGCATTGTTGGGTGGATTGCAGTGGTGCGCATCAGCAACTCCCAGTTCCAGAGTGTCATGTCTATTGGGCCATCGGCGTAAACGCAAATGATGACAGAGCAATAGGATCGCCTCGCCACTGCCAAGCCGCTACATGCATGATCACTCGCTGCTTAGTCACTCGAAAAACGAATGACCCTGGTATCGGTTAAAGGTATCTCCAACCATATCCCGACCGAACTGAGGCGTGGAGCCGCAGAGTATCCTTCCCAATTCAGTTAGTTATCTAACTAGTGCTGAACTTCAAAGAAGGGAAAGTTGACGTTTGGCTGTCGCTGCTTACACCAACTCAACTCATCCTACAGACCTCTCTCTGTTCATGACAGGAAAGAACACCATCTTTTCCCACAACTCTACAACAGCCCTCTCTCGTCGCAATTCTTGTGTCTCTGTCACAGTTTCTCGTCGCTCCTTCGTCGCAGTCTTCTCTTCAACGATCCACATCCTCGCGTTTCAACTCTGTACCTCCCAATAACTCGCACCGGACACACGACCATCAGGCTCCACCGACAAATCCACCTACTCAACCACCACAACTACCGAATATCGATAATACTCACCTGCCCCCTCGGCGGCTATGGCGGCCAATCTATCGGTAGAAGAGCAACTCCGTCATCTCGGTGAAGCGCGCAATCTCGTACTGCGAGACCCCGGGTTTTGGCCACAGGTGTTGGGCGGCACACTTCCCATGATCACAGGACCAACCGTGGAAGTGCGTCGATGGGGGGCTGACTTTTTGGCCGAAACATTCTCGACTCCGGTGGTCAATGCGCGTGCCAAACAGGAGCTGGCGATCACTTGCTTAGATACTTTGTTGAGACTCTCGAACGAGATGGAAACTGGTATCTTGAAAAGCGTGGTGCAGTGTAGTGCTTCCATATATCCCATAATATTCCGCCACATGTATGTCTTGTCTGTTGCTACTACCTACCACTACTGCTGTCCGCCGCTTCCTCCCGACGTCTTCACCCTACCGCTGCTGCCGCACTCCCCGGATATATACCATACCTGCCTCGGTAGTGAGAAAGCCCTCCCAACTCCGGTGTGGGGAGTCGGTGGTGGCGGCGGGGAGAGTTTGTTTCTGCCACTGGGCCGAAGGCAGCGGGAGGGCTAAATGGATCATGAAAAAGTACCGTTTACTAAGAACTCGATGGGAATGTTTGTTTCCTTGGTTTATAGATGCACCAACCGCAATGACGCAGACACATGGAACAAGATGATTGCCATCAAATCGAAAATCCTAAGCTTGTGGGATGTTGCCCCGACCGGCGTGCGCATATGCTGTATCAAATTCGTACAGCGAGTCATTCTGGTACAGTCCAAGGGCATTACAGATCCTAGGGTATGAGCTCCCGTCTCAACTGTCTCCCTTCATACTGGCGAATATGCTGATGATTGATCTGTGTAAAGCTCGTAGATCGCTCAGAAACGAGTCTGGCTACGGTGCCTGCTAATCATCCGCTTCTGTCATTGCCGACACTCGACGCCGAAGCCCAGGGACTGCTAGATCGCCTTCTGAGCATACTGCAAGAGGACATGGGGTAAGATGATACACCAGCCAGCCAGCCAGCGCTCCCATTATTGGCATGGCGATTCCATTTTGCTGACATCGGAAACGTATGCGTGCAAATCCAGTGAACCGACCCTCATCACCGCCACCTTGAATAACCTGGCCGCCCTGGTGAAAACTAGGCCGCCGCTGGCACAGAAGGTTATTGGAGCGGTGCTAGGATTCAATCCATTCTCAAAGATGCCACGTACTATCACAGTTCATGATCGTCTCATGGCCATCTCGATGGAGAAGACAGTGCGGATAATGCTTCTGAATGTTGTGAGGTATGTTAAATCCCTTCCATCTTGTATCATCTGTGGTGGTCTAAGCGCTAATATCCGCGCAGAAGCAACCCACAAACGCCTTTTACGGGAAGAATCACACAGCACATCACAAGGCTAGCACAGGCAAAGACGGAATTGAACGACTCATTTTCACGAAAAAGAACAGCAACCTCACAACAGGAGGCCGACACAAAACGACAAAAAATGGTTGGCTCGCAATCTTCATCCACCCCCACACCAACCTCACCTCTGCCAGCCACTCATGTCCCCTATCAACCAATGCAACCAGGCGAGGTCACCTTTGCAAAGCTCTACACGCTTGCTACCGACCCGGCGTTGACGTCTTTCGATGGTCAGCAGCTACCGATAGATCTGGTGCTGCAGATTGTCGTCGGAAGCATGTATTCGGTGGATCAGAGTAAGCTCGAGGCAGCTATTACTGTAAGTCTCTAATCATCTGATGTTTGACAGCAGATACTGACTGGAATCACAGGAAGTCAAAAACCGGTACGCCGTGGTGATGGCCAACCAGCCGCCGCCGCCATCGGCCCCTATGCTCATAGCTCCGGTTGCCCCTCGGTCGCAGGTAGGTGGTCCTCCGACTCAGACGGAACCCCCAGACAGATTTCCCCATACCAAGCTTGATAAGAAGGAAGACGACGACGAAGACGACGAAATCCAGCTACAGTTGGGCGAGTTCAAACTCCCACCGCCGCCACGCATTACCGCCGAGCAAGCCCACAGAGCCGCTCTCGAAGCAGTGGACCGAATGTTTCTCCTGATCGATGAGTTCGAAAAGACCTCCCTGATCTCACGCAAGAGCAAACTAGGAGTCAACAGACTAGCTGCTAGCAACTGGGACCGCGAGGGTTGGATCACCCTGCTCACTCGCATGGCTACCCGTGGTTCCCATGAAGAGACTGTCGTCAAATCCGAGTCCGGAGAGTTTATGTCACTTGCCAATGCGATCCGAGAGCGCCTGTTCCAGTTCGTCACTGAAGACTTTCGGGGACGGATGGATGTTGCCGTCGCCTGGCTCAACGAGGAGTGGTACAACGATAAGATCATGGCCAGCAGTGGGTTCACGAGGGAGCAGCAGTACTCCAAGTGGATGGTGAAGACCATGGATGCGATCTTTCCCTTCTTGGAAGCGAGAGACAGGCTGTTCATGAGAATGCTGTCGGAGATTCCCGAGATCCCGGAAGAGTTGCTTGACAAGGTCAAGATTCTCTGCTTGGATCCGGATAGGGCCACTTTGGGAATCCAGATGTTACAGTGAGATTCCTGGTTCCCACATTATGTCTAACTCTTACTAATGTTTTTAAAAGGTATCTCGCCATGTTCCGCCCACCCGTCCGTGAGATGTGTGTTGACGTCTTGGAGGATCTCTGGAGAAACCGTGAGTCATACGCTATCACTTTCTTGCCACGAATTCGGGCTAACCAAGTAACGGCAGACGTGGACCTCCGCGCCCAAGTTCAGAAACTGATCAACAAGTTCCGTCCTGAAGTTCTGACTGGAAACATTAAGAGTGAGACCCCGGCAGATACGAAGATGACCGTGAACGGTAGTCTTGCCACTTCCGACGCCTAAATCTGTAATGTAGTGACGACTGATTCCTGTTCCACTACGTCGCCATTCCATATTCATTTCATTTCTTCTCTCCTGGGCTCTTTGTACAATGGATCACTTTCTACTTTTTACGTACCTCTTTGTCTCCCGAAATGGCCGGCTGGTAGTGGAGGGCTGCTCCGAGTTCACGCTGTTTGTTTCTTGCCTTTTTTCTCCTGGGGTACTGATTCTTGTCTCTTTGTACCTATGATCGAAAATTTCCAGATCGTCCACGCACACACGGGTCACCTGTGCTGTTAATGTGGAGTCTTAACAAAGACGGGTTCGGCTAGTACGGTCATGATTGTAATTGGTTGAATGGCTGGCTTCGATCATCCGAGAACGCACTTATGCAACCAATCTTGTGGATGCTTCTCTAGAGTATGTAGTTCCCATCTGTTTACTGTCCTTTGGCAGCGTTCTAAAAACAAGGATCCGAAAGCGAGCTACCATCAAAGCATCAAAGGCATCCCCCATCCATCCATCCATAATAAACCACACAGCGGAGTGCCTTGCTTCTTATTTTGCCTTTACTTCGCTCTACTCTACTCTTCTGTTGGCTTAGCTGTGTATCTGTGATGGCCGGATACGTATGAATTCAGGTGAAGAGAAACGGACAAAAATTCATCACGGACATTCCCCTCGCTCGCCATACGTCTTTCGGTGTCATCATCCTCCTCGTCAATGTTGCGATAAAAGAAAATTAAAAAACCAAAACCAAAAACAGATTCGTCCCCCTTGCTTGCAGTTGCTTCTTACTTACATACTTATCTACCTGCCAATCAATAACGCATACCCTTCCCATCTCATCATCACTCATCCGCCCGCCCTCATCTCAACCCTCCCCCCGAAGGCCGGTTGGCCGATCCACCATAGTTACCTACTAGGTTCTATTCTAGACGGAGACGGGAAAACCCACCCCTTTGATGACCTCCAATCCTCCGTCATCACTCTTTACACGACTGCATACTACCACTGCACTCACGCTCGCCACCCGCACCTCCGACGACGACAACAAACGTGCCGCAGACTTCCGGAATCGCGCTCACCGCTGAAATCGTCCCAGGTGCATCCGAACTCGGAGCTCCTCCCCACACACACTGAGAATCACGCCCTTGTTATGCCCGCAATCGGCTGTCGGCTTCAAAACTAGCGCAATCACACACACACGCCCAGAATGAACGGCTCTTCCGAGGTCGGCGAGTCCCTGATTGTCGATTTCGACAGCACACCCATCAGCACGTCGCAGACGCGCCCACAGGACATCCCTTCGTCACCGCCGTACACGAACGGGAATGGCTCCGGAGGACACCTGAACACGTACGATGCTGGATCGTCGGCGATCCTGGGGACTTCGCCGACACGTACGACTACCGGAAAGAGTGGCCGGGTCATCGAGAAGTTGATGGCCGAGAACGACCGGTTGCGACGGGAGCTCAAGGTCGAGACCACGGCGCGAGAGGAGGAGAGGAAGGCGAAAGAGGCGATCCGACAAGCTAGGGACTTCCTGCAGAGCACGAACGACAACCTCATATTGCAGAATAACATCGACAAGAGCTCTCTCGCGCGGAAGGATCGGAAGATCGACGAGTTGAAGGCGGAAAGGGACTTTGAGAGGGAGCAGAGGCTGGAGCTCGACGAGAGGTCCATGATTCAGATCAGGGAGAGCGACGAACAGGTCCAGGAACTGAAGAACATGATGTCGCGATCCCAAGCGGAACGAGAATTGGCCGTGAACCAGTATAACGTCGTGCGCGAGGAGTTCCGACGGCTGGATGATAGCTACCGACAACGGATTGAACGGCTGCAAGTACACCTCACGGCGATCTCTGCCGAGCGGGAACGAGACCACAAGTTCTTGCAGCAGCTCGAGGTCATCGTCGAACAGCAGCGACAAGAACTCGAGAAACTGCGGCTGGCGAAAAACAAGATCACGGACAAGTGCGGGGAGGTCATAGATCAGGCCGATAGCGAGATGGCGCGGATAAAGAAGATGGCAATAACCCAGGAGAGGAAGCTGGACGAGACGATGGAGAGTGCACAGGAGGCACTATTTGCACTTCGACGTCTGATAGGAGTGGAAAGGGCATTCCGGCCTTCGTCGACAGAAGGCAAGGGGAGCTAGAAAAAAAAAGCTGGAAGTTCATTCAGCCCGGCTGTACTGCATTTTTTTTTTGTTTCTCTCTTTTTTGGGATAGTTATCGGGGAATGACATGCACTTGTGTGGAGTTTGGAGATGCTGCTATATCCTTTCTTTTTCTCTTTCTTCTTTTTTTTCTTCGTTTCTTGTTTTAAATCATTATTAAACAGGAGGGGCCAAGGGGAATGGGGTGGGATTGGATTGGATTGGATTGGATTGAAGCTGAAAGGTCTCACTTTCTAGCTCACGTTGTATTGTGTTTCTCTGTCTATCCTCCCCCTGCAACTTGTCTGTTTCTGTCTGGCTTGTTTGACTGTATCAACGAGAAACGAAAACGCCTTGCTTACCTTAACCAAGTACTACATCTTTGGGAACCGGTGTTTACGGGTATCTGTTTTTTTTCTTTCCTTTCTCTCTCTCACTCTCTTATATATCTTCTTGCCCCTTATTGCCTTTCCATGCCCTCTTAGGAAGGTCCTCCTGTTTTTCTTGCAACATTTTTGGATACCTCTTTTTTCCCCTCGAGTTTTTTACAAATGTAACGTAATCTCTTCTGCTTCTCCTCACATGTATGTGTGCATGTTCCTTTTCTTTCTTCCTTCCTTCTTGGGTATTGGCTTTGGGGGGAAAAAACCTGAGCTCCTGGTGAAAGGTGAAAGAGAAGTGTTTGATGATCAGATGAAAGAAAACCTAGGTTTAGATTTCACGTTTTCTCCCCCTTAGATGTGGATATTCGGACGAAATTTCGACTTGTATTATTCTAGGTATCAGGCTCGGCCAGGATATAACGTAATGGGAGCAAATTTATCTCAATCGCTCATGAGCTGTGACGAATGTTAGCCGCATGGAGGATGAGTGGATGGACGGATAGAGGGGACAAACTATTTTCTCGATGCCAACGGTGGTGTAATCATCTCGTTTGACGAGGTACGGCCTCAGAATCCCGGGTTTGACCCTTGCCAGGACGCCATCGCGCATTCTATCCTTCAGGGCAGCCGGTCTATCCACTGTCAGCTACAACGAACGGCCAACTATCCAAACTGCAGAAGGGCAGGACCTACCCGACAACGAAGAGATTACCAATCTCATGCAGCAACTCAAACCCATCCTTCAAGCTCGCAACCCCCCACTTATCGACAAGATCTCTATACTTGGTGATATCCTTTGACAGCATGATGGCTCCTGCCTGGTTCACCTGGAACTTCTTCAGGTGTTCCAGCAAGAACCCGCGAAGGCCCGCTCCGATCTCGGATAGGAAGCCATCGAGGTTGGCGCCATCGAGGGCTTCGGTAGCCACGGCATGCACTTTGGCGAGGAACGCGCAGACGTTGAGGCAGGTGGGTGTCTGAAGCGTTGTCAAACTGACTTCGTCGTCTTTGGGTCGGTAGTCTTGCTTTTTTTGTTTGGCCAGGAGGGAGCCGATGTAGGCAATTACTGCTACATGAAGGTTTAGTTGAGCAGGGGAAGTGAGGGGATAGGATGGGACGGACCGTCGATGGTTTTCTGGATGATGTTGTTGACCTTTTGCTCCAAGCTAGTGAGGGTGGTGTTAGAAAACTTCACCATCTCTCGGCGTGTGGTCAGGGAGGTCTGCGAGAGTGGAATGAGGGCCGTATTGATGAACGAGAACATCAAGTGCATGATCTTAGTCGCTGGCTTAATCTCAAGAACATATGTGAGGTCTGGCTCGGCTTTAGTCTGTTGCTCGGCGATATCCATTGCCCTATGTAAATATCATCAGTTGGGCCCTCGAGTAGCTGTGGGAGGGAAATAACATACGCATCCAAAGCAACGTCCAGATACATGGTACGCATATGCTCAACGAGGATATTCAGCAGAGCGAAAACGTCCTTTGGCGTATCCGCCGCCGAGCTCAACTCAATACTTCGCCCAACCGCTTCAGCAAGCCACTTTAACATACGCTTCGAGAAGTCAACATTGAGTTGGCCATCCACCTCCGAGACAACCACGTCCGACAGGTGTGCATCCCCGCCCGACCTCCGATCAAGGCCGATGATCCGGCTCAGGGCACCATTCTGTGACTTCGCAAGATCACTCTCCAGCACCTTTTCAATCGCACGCTCTCGAGACTTCTTCAGTCGATCAAAGACACCCAGGTTTTGGTTCTTCTTTCGCTGGTCGTGGAAGATACTGAACTTCAGGAGGAGTCCGCTGTACAGCTGCTCAAGGTTATCCTTTTCCTTCTCCATATACCCGCGGTCCTGTAGGTATGGGACGAACAGCTCTTCAACGTTCTGGTCAACAACCATAGTGGTGGATGCTGACAGTGGTCCTGGATGTTCCGTCAACCCATGAGCCTTCAGATCATCAGCCAGCGCGATTACTGAGGTTCGCGAGGCCTGGAGAGTCCGTAGAAAGGCCAGGGGTGACAGAGTTGCTGTCTTGTCGAGGACCATCTCAAGTCTCTGCTGCAACGACTGCTGGAACACACGCTGAAGAAATGTGCCTAGTACCTGTTCGGGATTCGGAAAGACCTCCTTGATCGTCTTCGACTCGACTTTAAGGACATCTCGAATCTCGCTAATCAGAGACAGCAGACTTGGTTCAAGGCCTGGCGGGCTTTCGTCTGGATCGGAGAGCTTCTCTTCTCTACATCACGGATTATCTTCTGTGGCCAGACCGGGGACGTATAGGGAAGCTTACATGGTCTGCTCAATAGTCACTTCGCCAGCATTGATCTTCCCCGTCGCGATGAAGAAGTCCATTTGGTTCAAGAAGTTGCTAACAACCGATGCACCGCCGTTGAAGTCGTGCAGCACCTTGGCACATCCCTTCACAACGTTTTCATGAGCTTCGTGCACAGAGAGAGTAAAAAATCCGGGATCTAGATCGATAAGTCTATTACCTTCATAGCCTCTATCTTGAATCTTCGATACGCATCATCAAACTGCCTCAGAAGATCTTGCTCCAGACTCTCCGAGAACGCCTCAATCATGATTTTGGTCCTCGCACTCTGCCCTGTAGCACTCTCATTCCTCTTCACGATTAGACTCAGCTGTCTACTAACAACCGCGCACCTAATGCTATCCTCGATCCTCCCTGTTCTGCGCAGTCTCTCGAGTCGTCCGGTGTCGCCCCTATTGAACTCCGTAAAGCACTGGATGAGAAACCTAGCATCCTCCGCTCTCTGCCGCTGTTTGTCGAGCTGCTCGAGCTGCCCGCCGATCCGCACTGCGACCCCGCCGCCGTCAGTGATGCTGCTGTCGAGCCGATGGAACTCCGCGAGCGTGGTGTTGAACTTCTCGCCGAGGCGATCCAGCGTGCGCGTGTGCTCAATCTCGGCGCGTCGCACGCCCTCCTTCAGCTCCGACTCCTTCTCCGAGAGCGTCTCGTCGAGCTCTTTGAGGCGGTCCAGAGCTGCCTCGAACGTGCGGATGTACGGCTTCGGATCGAAGGCATTGCTCCCGAGTCCCGAGCGACGACTGGCGGGAATACTGCTGTCAGTAAGCCCCTCTATAAAGTCCTTGACGATGAAGTCTGCACTCTAGAAAGCTTCCGTGTCAGCCGGTGTCTCCCCGTTCCTGAAGTTTGCGCGGAAGCGCAATGGATCAGCACTTACGGAGAACTCCTCCAGGGAGAAGCTGTTGGCCTTGGGGAAGATTGAACGAGTTGATTCCTGTGCAGTCACCATTCTGAAAGAGATGGCGGGCAGAAACTGGAAGTCGCGAGAGCTATCCCTTCGTCAGACTTCATACACTGCGCTACTCTAGATGTAGTTTAAGCCTCTTGGGGAATTAACAGGGTCCACCCATGACCGCTAAGACAGATATGGGAACGACTTGTTAGGGAAAAGTCGAAATTTAAATACTTACATATCTAATCAAAACACAACTTACCAAACCAAACACATTGGAGATGTAGGGTATTACTCAGATTGTTGTTTACATAAGTAACTAATATAGACAGAGGTTCCAGATCACGAGATATCACGGAGAGCCATCATCAATCATACTCTTGAACCCTGAACAGACAATCCTATGGATACGAAGACGACTCGCAGTACAAGAACCAAACGAAAACTAGATACCAAAGAATACAAGAACCCTGAGCAGACCAAACAACGCCTCGCCGCACAACAACTCTAAAAGAAATCACCGCACCTAACATATCCCGAGCAAGTTCATGAGCTCTAATTCCAGGGCGCCAGTAAGAATATTCACCTAAGCTTTTTGTGTATTACCAAATGATCGCTCCCCCCGCCCTTCGGCTGCAGACACTTCGATCGCCCTGGCCCCACCTCAAACGTAGTCCATGGAGGCTTGCACAGACCTAGAAGAATTCAGCGAATAGTGAACTGTGATAGCAGCGGAAGGAGACAAACCTCCTGAGCTTCCTGTTGTATTCCCGCTTCTGTTCTGGGGTACCCCAGTAAAGCTTGGACGCCTCTTGGTTGACTTGGGTGCGTGGATCATATGGACCGTTCTCTTCCTCCATGAGGCTAATGATAGCATCGATATGCGCCCTTCCTTCGTCGGTCTTGGTCACGGTATAGCACGGAATTCCATCACCTATATATGTCAATATGTACCTCTCAGTACGCCATTTGGCCTACTTACTGGTGACCCTGTAGTGATAGAACGGGGTCTTAAATCGAGCTCTCGGATGCTCGACGGGAAATCGCGGGCTAAAGGCAATCTCGATATTGAACAGGCCACCATCGAGATTGGTCATGGGGCGCCCGAAGTATGTCTTCGGAATCACGTAGTCAGTAAACATCAGGGTATAAGAGGGAGACGCCAGTGAGGCCCACCACACGCCAAAGGAAAGGATTCTTGTCGACGAGCTCAATGTCCAAGGTGAAGGAGTCGCTCTTCCTGTAATGCTCGACAGTTTGCTCGTATTGTCTTTGCAGATTGGCCGCGACTCCACTCTCCCTCTGGGTCAGGATAGCTCCTTCCGCCGCCCAGCCCGCCGTCTCCTTGTCCAGTCTCGCCCTCACTAGTTTGATTCTCCTCTCCAAATCCGGGTAATAGAATCTTCCCTCCATAGTATTTCCGGAGTGCTCGAACGGCATCCTCACAAAGCCCTGACCTTCGGTAACTTTCACGCGCTCGGTGGCAATGGAAGCCATATAGATGTCGTAGTACCACAAAAACCGCCTCTTACATAAATCCTTGAAAGGTTCGAACAATATGGAGCCTTCTAGGTCCGCAAGGGATGGGTCGCCTTCTTCGGAAGACTCCGGATCCGGCGGTGCAGGCGAAGGTTGCAGAGAACCGTCAGCGTTGATACCCAGATAATCCTCCAAGCGGGCGATGACGGTTATCCTTAGGGTCTCGTGCCGAATCTATTCCAGCACAGCGGTCAGTCCGTGATCTACGGGACAGCTGGAGATGGTTTGATGAGCACCTTGAGGACATAGGCCTTCTTGTTTTCCTCGTCGTGCACTTGATTGGCGTTCTCGAAACCTGGCTCGTTCTCGTACGGATTCGAGGACATTAGACTCTGGATGGATATTAGGATGGACTCAAGTCCCTGCGCGGAAGACCACTCTTCGCCGCGTTCACCTCTCCATGTTCTGAACATGGTTGGTGGACGTTAGCATTCCCTCATGCAAACGATCAGCGAAACACCAAATAAGTAGCTTCTCACCCAAGGATTGACCTAATTTCGACCCCCGTCGGTTAGCAGTGGTCCTCCCCTCCGGAACTAGACAGAATAGAGAGTGGAGTCGTACAAGCAGACTTTTCCGCCGGCGTAGATGTTGGGGTTGAATCGAGTTCTTCCGGAGTTCGTTGAAAGCGCGATGACAGACGGGGCTTTGGCGGGGTAGTCTACAGAACCCATCAGTGGGGCTTGCGGTAGTGGGCGATGGGATGGTACCTCTGCCGAACTTCATCGAAAACTACGACACAGAAGCTATCAGAAAACGATGGAACCAACGGATCAAAGCATCTGTATCCTTCTTACCTCAAAGAATCCAAACTCGTATGGCGTGTCGGGCGGACCCAGGATGACAGCTCGGACGCTCCTAACGTCGGCATCTCGGCAAGCAACCGCGATTGCTGCATAAAACGAACTCTATCAGCAGTTGTCGAGAGAAGAAGCTCCAGAGTGGCTTGCTCACAGAGGTCGCTAGTCTTGTTCAGCTCACTAATCTCCTACAGGGAAGTCAGAGAGGGGGGTCTCGGAGGATGGATTGAACCACACGGGAGCGGGGCAGCAATACACGTGTGAGACGGATGATTGACTGATTCATCTGCGGCGCGGGTCCAAGCTGACGGAGGGTATGGTGATATCGGGAAGGTTAAAAAGAGGGATGGAGATGGGGGGGGTTATTCAGAGATTGGGGAGCAGGATGGTGGTTGCGAGATGGAAGTTGTGCCGAGAGAAGCCCAACGTTAGATACCCGAAGCGGTCAGAAGCGGTATGGTTCCAGGCGCCAGGGGACGCACTAATGTTTTGATGAGCGCTGAGACGGTAGACAGCTACTTAAGTAGCGTACCATAAGTAACTAATAAAACACCAAAAGCCATAAGCACAATCTAGAATAATTAGCGCACAGGGTGCAGTTTGCTACGGATATATTTGGTATATATGTACAAGATAGTGGCGATTACGAGAAGGCCGACGAATGGGCCGAGCTCGCGGCAGAGGAGCCAGACGCCCGTGGGGTGGAATGGCAGGATACTCGGGCCGGACGGAGGCACGCGCGATGCCGCTCCAGATCCCTCGCACACCTCAAGCAAGAGATCTCCAAAAAGAAGTGGGCAGAGGCTCGGCAATGGGCTGGAGGCCAGACCTCCAAGAAGTACAGGATGCCGAGCAGGTAGAAGCCTGACATTACGGTTGCGGGTAGCCCCAAGAGGCATGCCTCGAAGTTCTACCGGCTGAAGACTTGGCACTGCCTCACCGGGCAGTACCTACACTGGACGAAGAATCGGCCCACCCTCAGTGCTGGTGGTGCCGGTACCGGACGCAGACCCGGGATCACCTCTTCAAGGTGTGTCCCGAGCGGAAGGCCCAACAGAAGATCCTGTGGGCAGAGGTGCAGAAGGGGAGTGAGGAGGAAGAGCCGGTGCAGAATCCGGGACCTCCTTGCCGACGGGAGGTGCAGCCAGGCGATACTAGATAGAGTAGACTTCCCCTCCACCACTGATGTGGGAAGGCGGCCCCGGCTGATGAAGACGCGGGGAGCGGGGTGTCATAATGGGAGCTCAGGGAGCGCAGGGGGCGGGAAGAGGAGAGGAGAGTGGAGGCGGAGGAGTTGGGTGCTGGAGAGGAGGAACCGCTTTTTCTCCCGACGCCTCCTTCATGGCGTCTGCGGAAGAGGGGCAGGGGACGGGTCTCGGTTTCTTTTGTTCTTTCCTTCGTTCCTCCTTTGTCATTCCCTTTGTAACTTCTTTTCCTTGGTGCGTATTCTATTCTCTTGGGACAGGCTTGGGTGGAAGGCAAAGGGGGAGCTTGCAACGTGCCGCCTCACGTGGACAGCAGACGGGTTAAAAAAAAGTGCGCCGCCATAGTCTAGACAGGCTGTATGCGAGTATGAATAACTAAACAAAAAAAAAAGATGATACACAGCGATTTCTAGACTGAGTCCGCAGCTAGTGGTCTCCGCCCACCCGGGCAGTGTACTTTACTCCAGAAAAGCCCCCCGGTGACAATCCTAATAGAGTGGTGATTCTCTAACTTCCCACATCTCAGAGAGATTCGGCATCGAATAAGGCTCAACCTATGCGCAGGCGCTCTCTGGAATGCCCCGGTTCCCACGATTCTGATGACTGTTGATGCAGTTGAATGGCTGGTAGTTTCGCCTGACTCTACGAATACATAGTAATACAGTGCAGCTATCGATGATGCAAAAAGGGGCCGAAGCGGGGCGACACGACCGTGTCAGCTGCAGTTGGTCCCGGTGGGCGGTAAGAATGCTCTGTGTCCGGTGCCATTCGAACGAGATATCAGTATACAGATTCTCAGAGTGATGACTACCCCGTGGAGCCGGTCGTGAACCCTCTTCCTACGGCATATCCATCCATTCATATACTTGCACCCTCGCACATACACAGGCGCTGACAGCGTGGACCTCAGTGCCCAATCAACAATTCAGACGTGCTGTAGCACCGTTCTTACGGCATAGGTTTGCCATACACAACCAATGAGCACATGCACTTCGCCCTATCAAAAATTAACAAAGAAGAGCTTGAATCGCATCCACTCCGCGGTTAGAGTCCGGGTTGTACAGAGCACGGGAGGCCAGCACTTGCCGTGAGGATGACTTGGAGGCTTCTGTGGGGTTTCGGGAAAATCATTGGTTCTCGCTCGTGCGTAGACCGCCAATGGGCGAGAGGCCCTTCCTTTCGGTTTGGGTGACATCCGTCAATATCACCACGACAGACTGGATGACGGAGCCCGAAGACTATGCAGGTAAGCAAATATTGCTCTCCTAGCCAATTCCGTCGACTATGCACTTACTCCCCCAACCCCAGTCATTCAGAGCGTATTAGCTACTTACCCTTTTCGGGATCTCCCTGGGCTTGTTCGGAGGCCGCGTTGTTCCGCGGATCGCCATTCAGGTATTCGGTCGATAGTGCTTCTGTTGGCGGCACTGCCGCATGTATACCGTCAGAGGTCCTTCGATACCGCTCAAACAACTGCCGTATTCCTGTCCCTGCCACAACATGAAAGTAAGGCTCACTTTTTGAAATCTCGGATTGTATCGATTCTGAATAGCCCCATAGGTAGCGGCAAGGCCGCTGAATTTCATTCTACCGCCGCAGCCTAAATCCCCAACCCTCCACTTAGATCTTTATTTTCGTTGGGGATTCTTCTTCCCCAATGTTGATGGTGGGCTTCTGTTCAGGGGGAGGGAGGGCTCCCGAGTGGCATTTTATTTTCGTTTATAGCGTCTACGTTTCTACCTGTGCATATGTAAACTAATTTCGGGTATTTCCGGTGTGTGGAATGAGAGGTGTATATAATAAAGGCCAGATCTCTCCGGACCTGAGGATTGGAGAAGTGCTTCCATGATGGAGGAGGCCCTTGTTCGTGCAGGATGTATGGTGTATCGCTCGTTATACATGCCGTAATGATCCTCCGCTTTCAATATTTTATGAGTTAGTATTTACGATCCGCTGTGCAGTGGTATAGGCACCGTACAAAAGGAAAAAGGTAAGACAGTCTTTAGGCTAAAATACTGCGAGATAAGTGAGCGATCGTGATGTGTTTAAATGCGGGAAACGTGCGCAAGCACCAGCGAATAGCCTTTGCTCGCGTTCTGCCCGATCAGTCGGGTGATAGCCTTTCCAACACATGTTTCTCACACAACCAGCGAGTGGTCTCTGCTTCTGTAATTGAAGCTACTGTCCATCTCTTGGTTCTCCGGTGGGTGTGCACTATCCGTGAAGACATAGCTGCAGTATCACCCACGAATAGTAACTTCTAAGCTGCTGTCTATACGCTCGCTTACTTATCAAGATGGTCGTTCACTCGTTGCTGAGAATTTTGGTATGTATCGGATGAGAAATGTGGTGAGCGCTAAGAGCCTCGCGGGACTAGGCGGAACGCGGACCCTTGACGTCGATCTCCCGGACACAGCTCTCAAGCGCTGTTGGCACCGAACATCAGATCGTGATGCTGGATCTTCGCCAGGTAGGCTGCTGTGCTTACGGTGACTTTCGGAGCACTGAAACAAGGTAGTATTTAAAGAGTCTGAACCCTCGACGCTAAGGAATGCTAAAGTTTACTGTAAAGTATTGTCGTGAATGTACTACTTCTACCAGGCCAGCTTGCGTGTCGCATGAAGTCGATATACAGAGCTTTGTGGCTATTCGTGAAGCAACACCCGCAGCTGTCGAAGCTCGAGAACACTTCTTGACCTTCGGGGCGCCGACCAGGAATGTTTTCCCTAAGCATCTATTGAAGTTCCGGCGGGATAGTAGGACGAGTGCGATAGGAATTACCTAATCATGGTGCTCCTTTAAGGCGAGGTATCAGTGAATCAAGCATGAAAGATGTTCGGGATAGCGTGCTCGAAGACCAATCGGGGTGTGGCAAACCCGGCTACATCTTCATCTTTCTGAAACGGCTCCAACGGGACGAGCGAGATATCGTGATGGAACTCTCTGCGCATATCGATATGACCTGGCTGAGGCATCTGGTGGGGCTCTTGGCCATATCCATGTTGGCCAGTCATGTCTCGCATTGGGAGACGGCACTTTGAAGGGACCCACATATTGTGGTGGCGCACGTCTCAGAATCATCACCTCACGTGGTGCGGGAACGGCGAGCGATTATCTAAACAGAAGCAAGACAATCTGCAGGACCACCGTTGCTCATGCAAGCACAAACCGCTGTCAACCGCTCCGTCGGAAATGTCTAATTGACGGCGGCCCAAGTTTCCCGGATACCGGAACAATGGCCATCGGTACCTCGAGTCGCAGAGTAGCATATAAAACACACCTAGCGGATACTGGGCCGAGAAAGATGCTCCGTTAATTGCGACCGTACAGGCTCAGTTCACCAAATTGCAAGAAAAACGGCCATGCGCTGTTGCTTCAAAACCTGTGCGTCATCTTGCAACTGTCCCCGGACTACGCATCAGGGAAGAAGAGTCCAGAGAATAATCTTGCGCTCAGGGCTACTGGCCAGCATCATCGGGGGGTTGTCTACTATCCAATTTGAGGCCGTATCCGGTCTCAAATTGGATACTGCGGTGCTGATCTTTGCGCGGAATCATATTATCGGAATACAAAGTTCGGATTCGGATGTCTCCGCCAATTATCCATTACGAAACATCGACAGTTCCTTCATCTACTCTACTCTATCCCCATGCTCGAAGTTAAAACAGTTTAACCTCAAGATGGCCGTGTGGGCATCACCACGCAGTGTTCGAGCTTTGAAATTTGACTTTCCGTTGAGACATAAGCCTCCAAATATGCTCTAGACAAACGGTGGGCCGAACCCGAAACCATATCGATACTTCCAATAGAACAGACCCACCACAAGCCGGTACTCTCGCTGTCTAGACTAGAGTATTCGGGACATCGGCCAGAGGTGTTATGTGTGGTCTTTTTGTCGCTGGAACTAACGCCACACTGTGGCTGTCCAGTTCGATCAACGCCACACGATCCACAACTCAGTAGCCGCTTGGGTTCGTGCTAACCACCGCAAGCACCTCCAAATCATTCAAATTACCACTACGACCAACTCGCGAACCCTGGCCCTGGTTCCTCCACCCCTTTCATACTCGAACAAACCTTCGTCTCTCCCCCGGGTGCTGGGGTGCTGCTCTACTTTGCTCTACCTACATCCTCATCCACAGTTGTCGTCCCCGAGGCGGTGGTCCCATTCTTCCAGTCATTCCTTCATTCATTCCTTCAATTCATTCCACTCATTACAGCCCCCCTTCCCCGTACACTACCGCTATTCGTTGCCTGAACGAGTGAGTGATTCGGGATTACAGGTTCAGCCACATAGGAGACAGGGTGACCCCAGAAGACCAGGAGAGCAGTTGCAGAGGCAAGTGGGAGAGTTGGACAGAACGCAGAAAAGGGGAATCCGTACACAGCCAGAGACCTCCACAGAGAAGGGGAAAAAGAAGAGGGTGAAGAGGCGAGAGCGAAGCCAGAGAGGTCGGGGTACATTACTGCAGCATACCTATACCTGTACATACAACTTCCCGCGCAACTCTCGCTTCCATTGATCCTTAACCCAACCACCCCCCAACCAACCTACTGGTTGCTGCGCGCCCCCGCCCAACAGACATCTCAACCTCACTTTTGTGTCCGACTCCCGAATCGTATCCACCTACACACAACTGCTCGCAACCCCCTCGCCCCCGTCCGATTGGATCATCTGCAGTGGCAGCAGCAATAAGCACCAGCAGCTGTAGCACCCCCAAGCGAGATAGCGATTTGGCTCATATCACATGTCTCCACCGTCCGATGGCCAGCAGCCTCGAGACCCCCGACCTTCACAGCTCGCAATACCTCCGAGAGAATTAACGGTCCCCCACCAGCGACAAAGGGCCGGCTCCCAGCCGGGCGATCGCTCGCCGATTGCGCCTCCGTCGCCAGGACTTGCGCCTGTTGGGGGATTGGCGGTTGGAAGCGGGGGTGCTGGGGTTTCTGGTGTCCGGCGAAGTGCGAGCGGGGCTGCCGCCTCCCCAAAGCACACGCGAACCTGTCAGAAATGTCAGAATCCTCTCACGGGCCAGTTTGTGCGGGCCATCGGCGGCACCTTCCATCTGGATTGCTTCAAATGCATGGTATTGCCATCCACACCCTTGTCCGACACTTGGCTCTGTTGCTCACGCTGGAATCTCGTCCCAGGATTGCGGTGCGGTAGTCGCTTCGAAGTTCTTCCCCGTGGACGATGACAATGGCCCTGGTCAATATCCGCTGTGCGAGAAGGACTATTTCCGACGACTGGACCTGCTATGCCATGAATGCGGTGAGGCGCTCCGTGGCTCCTACATCACGGCGCTTGACCGCAAATACCACATCGAGCACTTTACCTGCTGTGTCTGTCCGACGGTGTTTGGTCCCCAAGATTCGTACTACGAGCACGGCAGCAAGGTTTACTGTCACTACCACTACTCGACACAATTTGCCGCGAAATGCAACGGTTGCCAGACAGCCATTTTGAAACAGTTCGTCGAGATATTCAGAAACGGTCAGAATCAGCATTGGCACCCCGAATGCTATATGATACACAAGGTTCGCCCCCTCTGTGCATACATGAGAACCACATGGCGTCTCCGGCCGAACCAGAGTGTGTTGCGACCTGTCCCATGCTAATATCACTGCTCTGCATTGAAGTTTTGGAATGTACGGCTCGCCCCTCCCGCACCTGTCGATGCAAAGCCTGAAGAAGTCGTGGACGCACCCTCGGATAGCCGGAGGTCTATGGTAAGGGAAGCAGAGGAAAAGATGGAACAGAAGGTTTTCCGGATCTGGAGTGTTCTGTCGGCTTTCGAAGAGTCGTCCGCAGCTTGTATCAGCGATATGCTGCTCCATGTTTCGAACGGAGCCTATATTGATGGTGTCTTCGTCGCCGAGAGATTCATATGGCATGTGGAAATATTGTTCGGCTGTACAGATAATTTGGATATTCGATTGGCAAATGTGGCACCCAAGGGTACGTGATGGACAATTCGACTCCCTGCGGATGTTACACTTTGGTTACGTCTTCTAATAATCACAGGACTCTCATACGCACGCGAAGCCAAATTCCTCTGCAAGAAGATTGTTGCTTTTTTTAGTTTGCTTTCGAAGACCCAGGAAACCGGAGTCCGAAAGCTCGGTGTCACGCAAGAGTTGCTATCTCTTGTGACTGGACTCGCGCATTATCTGAAGCTTCTGATCCGCATAAGTCTCCAAGGTGCTCTACGATTGGTACGCCCACCCCCCTCAACATGTACCATACGCACCCGCTGGCTTCAATGACTAATACACCGGACAGGAGCGCGAGCATAGCAACGCAGAGGCACTCGAGCTGTTCCTAGAGGAGCTTTCCAATCTTGAAGCCACCAGGGACACCAAACAGTCGCTCGAGTCCACTGCAGGACTGTCTCAAAACTTGGCCGACTCTCACTCCGATCTGTGTGTCAGGTGTCGGTCGACGATCGAGGATGAGTGCGTGAAGTTCGAAGAGAGGAGATGGCATCTCGCTTGCTTAACTTGTCGGACCTGCAACCGAGAGCTGAAAGACACTCTTGGCGATGTGCTGTGGACTCCCCAAGAACGTGGCCGCGTGGCATGCCGCAATTGTTCCTCGCGGTACACTGATGCTAAAGATGGATTCCATCATGTAACCCGGTTAAAGCAGTACGTTTTTCTTCTTCGGGTTGCGCTTGCTCGACTCCTGGTAATGCTACGCCAGGGCGGCACGCTTCCACACACTTCCGGTATGCCGGCATTACAGTTGCCCCTGAGCTCACGTTATCTGTTTACTTACGTTGTGTGTCTAGATGACCCCAACCTCCGAGAATACGACTCGACCGGAGGACACGGGACGACGATGGAACCGCTGTTGCTCCGCTCTGAATCCAGGTCCAAGTCGTATGGCGGGGAGCAGGCGGAAGCATATACCAACACCGTGAACGACATCCGCCGGTTAAGGTCCACGCGGTTAGACAAGCAGCTAGGGGGGAGCTCGGCTCGCAAGGCTCGGCAGTCGAGGATAATAGAAGCACCCCAGGCAGACAGTGTGCGACCGGGTTCTGCTGAAGGGCAGCCACGGGATAGGCGCCGGGAAACAGGCCAGTTCAGGATTGTGGAAGACAATTTTGGAGGAGATCATGTCGTTGAACGTGCTTTTGGTGACGAGAAAGCGCTCACTTTGGATGACATCCCTCGGATTGTGGCCGCAGAACAAGCTAGGGAGCAGCGTCCAAATGCCTTCAAACACCAAAGGCCAAATAACTACTCGGGTTCTTCGTCGACCCAGCCGCGCCTGGTAAACGGCCATCAAAGGGATCTTTCCTCGCCTCAACCCAGAGAAGCTCCACCTTTGGAGGTGCCCCAGCCACGAAAGCGGTACTTCTCCGAATTGACGGCGCTTGACTCGTTCATTGTCCGTCATCTCGCCGTGTTGAACATGGAGCCCTTGGTCCAGGGATGCTTCAATCTGGAGGAATTGTTGGGCCTGATCGAGACCAACAAGAAGACATTCTGGGGCAAGTTTGGCAAGGCGTTTCAGCCAAATGACAAGAAGAAAGGCGCCAAAAAAAAAGGTCTCTTTGCCATAGTCCAAATGATCGGGAAAAAAAGTCTTACCAAGCAATTAGGTGTTTTTGGCATACCATTGGAAGTCATGATCGAGCGAGACGGCGCCGAATCGGGGCTGGGAGTCGGGCCAGGCAACTTGCGGATCCCACAGATAGTCGACGACGCGATCGCTGCAATGCGCCAAATGGGTATGAGACATTCGCTTCTCTCCTGCTCGAGTGTTGAATACTGATTGAGTGGTGTAAAGATATGTCCGTAGAGGGCGTCTTCCGTAAGAACGGCAACATTCGGCGTCTCAACACTCTTGCAGAAGCATTGGACAGAGGTGATAGCCAGGTGGACCTGACGGCTGAGAATGCCGTTCAGATTGCTGCTCTGCTGAAGAAGTTTCTCCGCGAGCTCCCTGACCCCCTTCTGACGTTCAAGCTCCACCGTTTGTTCGTTATGTCACAAAGTAAGCCCTCGGTAACACCCCCTGAGAATCACGGGCCTGACACGCCGCACAGAAGCACCCGACGAAGAGACGAAACGCCGGATACTTCATCTGACGTGCTGTCTGCTACCGAAGTGCCATAGGGATTGTATGGAGATCTTGTTCTCGTTCCTCAACTGGACAGCGTCTTTCGCGCATATCGAAGAGGAATCTGGCGAAGAAACCGGAAGCAAGATGGATGTGCACAACTTGTCGACAGTCATCACACCGAACATTCTCTACTCGAAGAACAAGGATGCTGGAATGGATGATAGCTTCTTGGCTATCGAAGCTGTACACACTTTGATCGAGTATAATGAGGCTATGTGTGAGGTGAGTAAGATCCAGCTGGTTTGCTATAGCCAGAGAAACTGACTAGATGGTGTCCCAAACAGGTTCCGGAAGACTTACTGTCGATCCTGAATGATCCCAACCTTTTCGCGAACGGAGCAGATGTGACTACGAAAGATATCTTAAAGCGGTACGGCGATATTGCCAACAGGCCATCGCCGAAGCAGCACATGATTGTCCAGAATTCGCCTCCGCGGTCAAGAGAGGGCAACCGACCGCCTTCTACCCCCGTCTTCCACCGAGTCGATTCCGATTTGACGCAGAGTGTGGCATGGCAAAGAGAATCCTCAGCTCGGCCACTAGGTGTCCCCGCCACGACCGGTCAATCTCAGCCCCAGCCACAGTCTCATCCGAACCTACACGGTCAGCGACAGGTCAGTGGCAGTGGCGTAATCTTGAACGGTGGTCCAAACGACCAAAATGGCCACAGCGACCACCACAATGTCCCAGCTAGACCACAGGACGACCCATACCGCAATCGAGGACCAAGGCAGCCTAGCCAGTCAAATCAACCAATAGGTGCCGGTTAACGGAACGGTGCTGAAGGCAGATGATAGCTACATAGGGGGAGGGTTGTTTTGATTTTGCTTAATGACGAGTTTTAATCCCATATGTCTTATATTGTGAGACATCAGCAGATTCAAGCGTTGGGGGCGTGTTTTGAATACGTCGTTTTGTTTGGCCTTTTTTCAAATGTTGGTTTCCTCTTTCGCAGTTTTGATCTCGTCTTGTAGGTATGATTTTTCCTTCTCTTCTCTCCTTTCCTCTTTTCCCACGAGGTGTCTCTTTTCCTTTTTTTCCCCTCCCCCTTTCTGTTCGCTCATAGCCAGCCTTTTTCCCTTTACTTATTGTTTTTCTGACAGTCTTTCTCCCAAGTGTGTTTCTACTTCGCTCTCTCTTTTCCTGCCTTTCGTTCCGTTCTCCCTTTTGTTTGTAAACTTTTCATTTTCGGGCATCGGGTTGGAGTCTGAGGGAAATGCAAACGCGTTTTTGGAAAAGAAAGGACAAATCCTCCCCTCAACATCTTGTTGGATCTACTAACACCATTTTGGTTTGCTTTAAGATTCGCGCAGGAAGTCTTGCTCCCTTTTCTTTCTTCATATTGTTTAACTCACATTTTTCATTTTTTGTATTTTTTTCTTATTGTGTATGGGTTGGGTCGGTGATGGCAGAAGGGGGTTTTTGGAATTGAATTGGAAAGATTAAATTCGAGAAATCATTTTTTCTTCTTTCGCGAAAGAGAGAAGACGGATAAGCAAGAAGTATGTACGTGGATGGGTGTGAAACTGGTATTATTGAGGAATTAGAAGCCAAAATGCAATAAGACAGGTAACGCCGTTTCATCTCCCCTTCCCACTCACGCCGTCCCAAATTCCCCCAGATGCTACACGCCCTGGCCATGAGAATAAAAACGAAAAAGCACATGATCGCAGCAGTCGCTATCGCAGTAGTTGTATCCGTAGCAGTACCAGTGATTCGTTGATTATGAACTCGCCGCTCTCTTCTCGCCTATCTTTTTGATAGCTGTACTCCCAACTCATCAGCAGCCTCCTCCATGACTCTCATGCCACCGGGAGGGGAGAGAGGAGCTCACCAGCAATCCATTCTTCGTTCTTCGCCTCAGTGCCGACGCCCTCGCCCTTACCAGCAAAGCCCGCAACCCTCTTCATCTCTGCCGCCTGGGTGCTGCGGAACCATTCGAGGAGGGCATCGATGCCGCGCGTGTCCTCTTCGTGCGGGTCGGCGAAGACGTTGACCGGCCGGACGACGCCGACGTGCTCGAGCGCCAGCCGCACGTCGTCGACGTCGGCCCGCAGGCGGCCCGCGGACTCGGCGATCTCGCGCGTCGTCGACGCGACCAGCTGCAGGTGTCGCGCCAGCATGTCGGTGAAGGCGTCCACCACCGACGGCTTGGCCGTCGTCAGCCCCGCCGAACGCAGGATCTGCGCGGCCGAGATCCGGAGCAGACTGAAGAATAGCTCGCTGTCGCTCATTTTGTTTGTTGTTATTGTCTCTCTCTCTTTTTTTTTCTCCGGAGGGTTTCGTGTGAGAAGTTGTGTGGTGTGGTGAGGTGTCAAGGTCGTGGTGGACGGAGAAGCATGGTGGTAATGGTGGTGGTGGCGGTGGTGGTTTCGGGGGAGCTGGAGGTTCCGTGGGATCGTTTATGTATGTAGGTTCGAGATCGGTTGGTTGGCGTTTTCGCGCCGGCTGGGCACGCGTGTGACATGGAGACCGGAAACAAGTCGAGGAATGCCTGTAAACATTCAATTCCTAAATCCAAAACACCCCCTCCACTCGAAAAGATACTATGACACGCACTCTAGAGTACAAGCTGAGCGAGAGCACTTGATGTATATATATAGAATAATAATAATTCATGGGACTACGGAACAAAAGACGAGATGGCAGAACCCCAGAAAATCTCGAACTGCCTGGGTACTATCTAACGCTTGGTCGCAAAAAGACGACTCAAAACATCACTTACTTCAAACTCCTCGACGACAGCGCCAAAGCTATAATATATTCAGCATGAGCGTGTTGGAGGGACTTGGGGGGCGGGGAAAATACACACCCGTGACATTTGACCTTCGGCAGGAGCTCCTGCTTCACCATCTCAAAATCACCAAGCCCCAACTCGGCGAACCGCTCATGGCGTGCAATGGTTGCCCATACCCTATGATGGTCATGTTCAGTCCGATCCGGTCATTCATCCCCACGCGCACACACATGTGACTGGCCTGGAAACAAAAGAAAAAACTCACGCAATAGGTGTCATCTCCCCTTCCAATTGCAATCTACTCGACAGATGAAAAAGAACGGACAGATCCGCCGCCTGCAGATCCATATCCTTCAACGGCTCCCAGTTAACGTTCGGATACTGCATGCTGTGGTGCTCCGGCGGGCACGAGATCATCAGTGCGTGCCCGTGGAAGTCCGCCTGCGGGTTGTTGGCGGAATTAGTAGTGAGCGGCGTCATATGCTCCATGCATGATCTTTCCAGCCTGTGGGTCTCTTAGCAACGTGTCAGCTTAAGGCTTTCCTCGTGTTTTTTCTTTTTTCTTTCTCGAGGGAGGAATGGAGAGAGACTGACGCCAGAACGAAATCTACTCCGACCTCATCGTAGTTTCTAACAGGCAGCGACATGTTGCTGCCGCCGCTGGGCATCTGGTTTGGCCGTTGATACTGCTGTTGTTGGTACGATGGCCGTGGGAACTGCTCGTCATCGGGATTGTACACGATCCCGTGAAGCTCGAGTATCTCCTTCAGTCTCCGGTTCTCCTGCAAAATCTGCGTCTTCTCCTTCGTGATGATGGTGAATGCTTCTCGAAGTCTGAGGCGGTGTCAGGTTTCCAGGCATTCCCTTTCTCGGACAGCGGCATGGGGGAGCATCATACCGGGCGACATCCTCTTCTAACGAGTGGACGTATTTCTCTTTCCTCTCACGATGCGTTCTGCCCCCCGATAGATAAATAAAATGGTTCCCCGCGACCGATATGCACGAGGACTGTTGGCTTACCGCTGTGCCTGCCTATTGAGCTCCTGCTTCCGGGTCAGGGCGGGTTTGGAGTCCGGCTTGGGGCCTCTGCGTTTGGGTTTATCGCCATCTCCTGATGAAATCACATGCAAATCAAATCATCAGTATGCACAGGACCCTCGAGATCCCCCGGTCGCTCGTGTCGATATTTGATATCGCGGCTCCAAATACCGCATGCAACATTGACGACTCAGGGTGCCACGCGATGAGAATGTCTTACCTTTGTTGCGGCTAGTATGAATCTTTAGGAAATCAAAGAACGGACTCGTACTGGACTGCTGGGACGACGAGCCCCCATCGGATGCTATTGTGAAGAAAAACAAAATGAGAGTGACATCAGCCCAGTTCTCCGCGCAAAAAGACCAAAAACCCAGACAAACAAAAGTCGAAACGAAGAGTCGCGCGGACAACTCACGGCCGGAAGGGCTGGCCCCATTGTTCGAATTCGACAGCGACCCTGATCGTGCACGCGTCTGCTCCTCGATCTGTGCCATGTGGTTGAGTATGTGCGGTGGATAGTCCGGCGGTGCCGTCGGTGCCGTAGCCATTTCGTGAGTATTTGGAATTCCTGCTATCTAACTTCGACGAGATAGATCAAGACGTGAACTTGTTCCCCCACCCCCTGCAGCCAGGCCCAGCACGAAGTTATATGGATATGGGGGTATCGCGTCGATTGCGGAAGCGACTGTTCGGCTGTCTGATGAGCTCCGTGCCGGGGAATGTGGATGTTCTGCAGATTGTGGGTACTATGTAGAATGGTTGGCGGTCCTGTCGTATCCTGTTTTGTTCTGTCCTGTCGTGTCTTGTTCGGTCCTGGTGGCTGCCTGTTGCTCTCGAGTTCTTCTCTTTCGAACCGAGCTGATTATGGTGTTGTGGGGGGGGGGCGGCGGGGGGGGGGGGC